>Ga0302326_10032650_pt1 | contig 10366 bp, 10 predicted proteins | sample Palsa_T0_3_FD_202264 | JGI IMG/M metagenome (GOLD analysis project Ga0302326, IMG submission 202264) | Peat permafrost microbial communities from Stordalen Mire near Abisko, Sweden - Palsa_T0_3 | ecosystem: Environmental > Terrestrial > Soil > Palsa > Peat permafrost | place: Sweden: Abisko... | reverse complement strand
CCTCTGTCTTGAATTCCAGCGTGAACTTCCGCCTTGTCGCTCCCATATCGGACATCCTTCCAGCCGACCAAAAGATCGGCTTGTCGGGTGTCCACTAATTGTGGGGAACCTCAGCGCTGGGTGGGAAGCATTGAGTTCACGCTCACCAGTAGTAGACCGCTCTACAACAGGGTCGGCTTCAGACGATCCAGGTGGGACAGTCTGTGGACGTGGGAGCAGCGCGATGGGCCGCCGTGGACGCTCTGGACGAACTCAAACACCTTGCCAAGGTGAGGGTCGCGAGTTCGATTCCCGTCTTCCGCTCCAAGATGGCAGGTCAGGGGTCGATTTTCAACCCGATGTCTCCGCCTCTCACCAGAACCCCTCGCATTCGACTCAAGTCGCCAAGTCTCGCATCGAAGTGTCGTTGATGCGTTGACGATCTTCATCCTGAGTCGCGAAGCGAAACTCAGTTTGATGGGCGGGAAGAACTTGATGCAGACGCGGCTCTTGAGCTCGAGTCGGTAGTTCTTGGCGTCTGCAGAGCTGTATGGAGCGGATGACGACAGCGTCGGGATCCATCGCCGGCCGTGATCTCACAGCGCATCAGCGCCCTTGGGAAGGACACCTAACCTTTGTCGCAAGAACGTGGCTGATCACGCCACTCCACCAACCCAGTTCTTCTGGCCGGTCCGTCGATTTAGTGGTAAATAGATCCAATGGCACGCCAGCAGCCTTACGCGAAGAGCGGAGCACCTAGGGCCTGGCTGCCGACGAAAGCGTCGCCAACGTCGGCGAGCGTGGCATCGGTCATGGTGGGAAGGTCATGAGTCGACCACTGAGCATTCTGTGGTTTCGTCGCGACCTCCGCTTCAGCGATCATCCAGCATTGGCCAAGGCAGCGACCCGCGGACCGGTCCTGGCTCTCTTCGTGATCGATCCTGCACTCATGGGGCCGGCCGGCCTTCCCCGGCGCGCGTTTCTCATCCGTACCTTGCGCGATATGGACCGACGACTCCAAGCACTAGGCGCTCAGCTTGTTGTCCAGCAGGGCCGCCCCGAACAAGTTGTGCCGGAAGTGGCCCGGCGCGTCTGGGCGACCGAGGTGCATGTCAGCGCTGATTTCGGACCCTATGGAACCAAGCGCGACCAGCGAGTCGCAGCGGCCCTCGGCTCGGTTCCTCTGGTGCAGACAGGATCGCCTTACGCCGTCAGCCCGCACCGGCTCACAACAGTCACCGGACAGCCCTACAAGGTGTTCACTCCTTATTTCCGCGCCTGGTCTCGGCATGGCTGGCCCACTCCGGCGTCTAGTGATCCCCAACGCGTCAACTGGGTCGCGGTACCTGGTAATCGATTGCCCGACGAGCCCATTGTTCCACCGAGCATTTTGTTGCCTCCCGCTGGCGAAGACGCGGCAAACGAGGCGTGGTGGCGTTTCAGGACCGAGTGTCTCTCCCGCTATAGCGATACACGCGATCGCCCGGATCTCGACGTGACGTCCCGCATCTCGGCCTATCTGCATCTGGGCGTTCTCCATCCTCGCACGCTTCTGTCGGCACTGGGTCCCGAGGACGAGCGCTTCATGACGGAGTTGGCGTGGCGCGAATTCTATGCATCGGTTCTGTGGGCCTGGCCACAGAGTGCACGCTCAAGTTTCGATGCCCGTATGAGCGGACTTCTCGCTGAACAGGGCCCGGACGCCGAGGCGCGTTTCGAGGCCTGGAGGGAGGGCCGGACCGGATACCCCATTGTCGATGCAGGAATGCGCCAACTGCGGGCCGAAGCGTGGATGCACAACCGGGTCCGTATGCTCGTGGCCTCGTTCCTCGTCAAGGACCTTCACCTCGATTGGCGCCGAGGAGCTCGGTATTTCATGCGTCATCTTGTCGACGGCGACCTCGCAAGCAACCAGCACGGATGGCAATGGGTAGCTGGTACGGGTACCGACGCCTCGCCCTATTTCCGGATCTTCAATCCCGTCACTCAGTCGAGACGGTTTGATCCCGAAGGCGTCTACATCCGCCGCTGGATACCTGAGCTACGTGCTGCTCCTGTCGTTTATGTACACGAGCCCTGGCGTTCGCCGACACCGCTCGACTACGTGCCTCGCATCGTCGACCACGCCGTGGAGCGCAAACGCAGCCTCGCTGTTTACGCGGCCCTCCGGCGCGATGCCACTCCTCCGACGTGAGCTGCTCTGATCTGGAAACGGAGCCCGTGGTCGCAGGGACCAAGAGCCAGACATCGCGCGGCTGGCGGAACTTGATGTCGGAGTAGGCAGAGCGGCTCAGGCCCACGCCGCGACAGGGTCAGGGGACAACTGGGCAAAGGGCCTCGTCGTCAACGGACTCGCAGCGCCGGTCGATGGCCCCACACACTGCCTTGCGTGAGAGGAGGTCGAGAACGAAGATTGGCCCCGTGAGGCACTTTGCACTGAGGCGTCGATCAGCGTACGACGCTCCTGATAGTAGGTCGCGTTATCTGTTGTCGAGCGCGACGCGCGGCTCGTCTTTGAATCGTGCTGACGCGCGCCCCAGTCGCGTGATGAATTGCAACAGTCTGTCCCGAGCGGCCTCGGCGGACGAGGTGAGGCCCTGCCTGCCAGTCACGTCCCAATGGCCCAGAACCACCGGCCGGAGGATGGAGTCATGGTGCACGCGTAGATCATAGATTCCGGCTCGGGCAATGGCCCTTGCATGGCGAGCAAAGTCCGGTATCCCTGTACCCGGCATCTCGAACGTCAGCACCTGACGCTTGATTGCCTCCATCATCCCCGAAGGATCGATCTCCAGCGCAGCAGACACCAGGTCTCGGTAGAAGAGGTAGTGGAGATTCTCATCTGCCGCCACGCGTTTCATGACCGCGTAACCCTCGGCGTCGGGCAATGCCTTGCCGGTGTTGTGGTGGGCGATTCGAGTCGCCAACTCCTGGAGGGCGAGATAGACGAAGGCGTCGGCAATCGTCACTGCGTGAGGGGAGACGCCCCCTGTGACTTGGGCCATCCGGGCCCGCTCAAGGTTGACCGGGTCGATGTTCCCGCTCATGATCAAGTAGTCGCGCATGACGATCGAGTGCCGCCCCTCTTCAGCTGTCCACCGACGGGTCCAATAGCCCCAGGCGCCGTCCCGGCCGAAGAGGTTGTCGATTGAGGCGAAGTAATATGGCAGGTTGTCCTCGGTCAGTACGTTGACGAAGACCGCACTGGCCACGCCATCGGGTAGGGGTACGGGCGACCCCGCCACCGGTGGTGCACGCCACTCCACCAGGTCATGGGGGAACCATTCTTTGGCGATACCCAGATGGCGGTCGACCAAGCGCTCCGCGGTCGGCAAGAGTTCGGCGAGCAGTGTTGCGTCATCCATAACCGTCCCTCTTCCTCCGGTGGTAACCGCTCGATCGATAGTAGAGCGCTCTACTACAGGGGCAAATCTGGTGGACGGAGTGGAAACTGGGTGGACTCGAATCCCGTCTTCCGCTCCAACGATTTCCCTGGTAAAGGCGGTTTCTGGGGTCGTGTTCGACAGGTTGCAATAGCCAGGAGTCGGACTTGGCTGTCCTCGCGCAACGAATGGTGTGTGAGCGCTTCCACCTTACATTCAAGAAGTGGCTGGCCAAGAAACCACCAGTGGCCACCCTGGCCGTACTCGAGGCCCAGATCGACCGCTTCGTCTTGATGTAGAACGAAGAGCGCCCCTACAGCGGCCGGAGTTGCCCGCCCATGGAGGCCTGGTGCGCCCTCGACACGGCCGTGATCGAGATCGACAGGCAGCACTTGTTGGCACACACCCGGGTGCGCCGGGACCGCGTTGACAGACGGGCTGCTTCAACTTTCGCTATTGACATGAGGCGGCAGCACACTCTGCTCGAGGTCCGCGAAGACGATTCCATCGTGATCACTCAGGTTCGCTGACCGTTGCATTGAGCACCGTGGCGAATGCACTCCACGCGAGGTAGGGCAACAGGAGCGACGCTGCTGTTGGATCCTCACGGCGTAGCGAAGTGATCTCCGCTGCGAGGGATGCGTCCAGAAGTGCGATGACAACCAGCGAGGAACGCTTGTCCCGAACCCCGAAGAAGAGCGCCGGCCATGCTGCATTCAGCGAGAGCTGGAGTATGTGGAGTGTTTTCGTCCGCTTGGAGGCGCTGCGGAACAGCTTCCAACCGGCGATTCCGGTGGTGAGATACAGGACGGACCACACGGGTCCAAACACTGATGCAGGCGGTGCCCATGACGGCTTCGCCAGTCGCCCGTAGACCACTGGAGCATCTCGCGCGGCGAGGCCTCCGAGACCTGCTGCAGCTCCGACAGGAAGGACCGAGAAGGCCCATCGCGGAATATCCATTGATACCTTTCTCGACATCAGCGCTGGTGAGGACATACTTTGCGAATGAGGTCGGCTAGGGAAACCTCGAATCACAGGTTGGCTCTGAGCACGCTTGTCCGCGAATGCGCAGGGTTTCCATCGTTGGCTTGCAGGCTGATGTCGACGGCAGAGTACCCCGACATGATGTTGGCGGAGACTCCGTACTCACCACGCCCTGACGGAGAGAGCACGCCCATGGGCAGCATCTTGTTCGTAGTGGGGTCCAACAGCCATACCTCGTAGAAGCCCTGTGCCGCGGGCTCAGGCAGGTGCTGGGCGTCGACATGAAGCGACCGGGTCGAGCCCTCCGCAGAGACCGCGACCGACCCTGACGCGTTTGGAGGCGCAGTGATCGGATACAGGGCGGCGCTGGCGACTCGTGGTTGGAGGGGCGCCACGGGCGCTCGGTGAACCGCGAGGACGGTGGCGGCGCCCCCGACGATCAAGACCGCGAGCACCGCGGCGGCGACCCAGCGCCATGACCGCGAACGTCGCCAGGGAGTCTCCAGGTCCCTCTCGAGCTGACCCAAGGGCTGCACGGTCGAATCGACCGGCTGGCGCAGCGGAGGGAGTTGCTCTTGGCCTTCTTGGTCGATGACCACCGACTCGGACGTTGGTTGAACCATGCTGTTCTCGGGAGCCGCAGACCGCACGGGCTGTGCGGCCAGGTCCTGGCTCACACGATTCGAGGAGCGCAGGGCGGCGTGGGCCACGAGCAAGTCGATCAGCTCTCGCGTGCAGGACCGGCAGGCTTCGAGATGATCCGTCAAGGCGAGGGCTTCGGTGCGAGAGACCTCGCCGGTGAGCAACCCCACCAGGTCGGGAACCTCGTGGTCGAGATCGTCGTGCTCTGTCATAGCGGCGCTCCTTGCCTGGCCATCATCGCGGTCAGTCTGTGCATCCCTCGTGCCATTCGGGCTTTGACGGTGCCGATGGGCACTCCGGTCCGGTCGGCTATCTCGCTCTGGGTGAGCCCGGCGAAATAGGAGAGTTCGAGGGTCTCCTTTTGCTCGGTTGACAGTCTGGCGAGTCCCGCGTGCAGCTCGGCGCTCCACGCCACGCGCTCGGCGAAGTCCTCACCGTCGGGGCCGACGAGCTCTCGCACGGACTCGACGGGAACGACATCGTGCGAGCTCCGCCGCAGGGCGTCGATGGCACGCTTGCGGGCAATGCCAAACAGCCATGCCTCGAAGGGGCGCGCGGGGTCTATTCGTGACCTCGACCGCCACACCTCGAGAAAAACGATTTGGAGCACATCGTCGACCTCTCCAGGGTGGACGAAGCGCCGCAAATAGGCGCGGACCGACGGTCCGTAGGCTCGGTAAGCCTCCTCGAGCGCGCCTTGGTCCGCTTGTGCGATGCGCCCCCCGATGGACTCGCTGGCCGCTTGGGTCACGGGTGCCGTCGGGAGCTCCGGCGCCTCATGAGGCTGGCGGCATCAGCACAGCGCTGATGATGTGGATCACGCCGTTAGAGGCCTTGATGTTGGCCGTCGTGACGTGCGCCACGTTGCCTTTGCCGTCGGTAATGTCCACTTGTCCGCCATTCTCGCTCACTGTGAGCTCGGTGCCATTGACCGTCTTGACCGATCCGACAGGAAGGTTCGACGAGGTGTAGGCCCCGGCAACCACGTGGTAAGTGAGGATCGAGCTCAGTGCGGACTTGTTCGCGGGCTCAAGCAGTGAGGTGAGCGTACCTGCCGGGAGCGCGGCAAAGGCCGCGTTGCTCGGAGCGAAGACCGTGAACGGGCCATGCCCTTCGAGGGTCGTCACGAGACCGGCCGCTTTGAGTGCCGCCACTAGTGAGGACAAGCTCGGGTCCGAGGCAGCGATCTGGACGATGTTCTTCGACGTTGTGCTGCTTTTCGAACTAGCGCTCTGGCCCATGCCACTGCCCGAAGCTGTAGTCGTGCTCGGACTCGAAGAGGGCGACGATCCGCTGCTGCAGGCCGTAGCGCCCAATCCCGCGGCAAACAGAGTGATGCAGAACAGAACGGTCCGGGATCGCATCTTGGGCTCCTTGGGTTGGGTATCGGTCCTTCTTGACCCACCTTCGTGAACAGGGATGATTCGGTTGCAAAAAAGTACGTGCAACCGATTGGCAACCTTCCACGAAGAACAAGGAGTTCCCGAGACGCGGGATGACCGTTGTGCGGCGAGATGGAGACAGAGATGAAACGAGCACTCTTGGCCTTTGTGGCCCCCCTGGTAGGCCTTGTGATAGTCCTCACTCTGCTCGCGACGCCTGTCGTCGCTGGCGCCCAGGGCCAGTGGCAAACTCCGGGGCGCTCAGCCTGGCAGGTTGGCTCGTGGCGCGGATCCGAGCCCGACCTGAGTCTCGTGCACGGGGTGCCGGGGCTCAACGTCGACATCTACGTCTACAAGAACGTCTTCTCGGTGAAGAAGCTCAGTGACGTCACCTTCGGCACGGTCGCCGATCTCGGCGCTGACTTCCCGGGCTGGGTGACGCCAGGTTTCTATGTGGTCGAGGTCGTGCCAACGGGGGCCAGCCCGTGCCAGCCCCTCCTCGAAACCACAGTTTTGCTCGGTTGGGGCCAGAACAAAACGGTAGCGGCCTACGTCACGGCCTCGCCGTCGGGTAGTCCAGGCACCCCCACACTCGCAGCGTTCAGCAACGACGTCGCATCGACGGCTGGCGCCGCCCGGGTGACCGTTCGCCATCTGGCGGTGGCCCCAACGGTCGGTGTCTACGCGGACGGGTCCGTCGCGGTAACGCCGGCCTTTTCGAACGGCCAGAGCACCGAGGCTGGGGTCCCCGCCGGAAGCTACGACGTGACGGTCACGGCTCCAAACACTCCAAGCACGGTGCTTGACGATCTCGGAGCAGTGTCGCTGCCCGCCAATACCAACACCTTGGCTTTTGCCATCGGAACCTACCCTTCGACGTTCAACGTGGTGACCCTCCAGATTCCGACGCGCTGAGGGCCATATCGGCGGCCAGAGCGCCCCGAGTCCACTCCCAATACTCGTTTCTCAAACCTTGTTTCCCGACCACACCGCCAGGACGGTCTCCCCAGCCAAAAGACAGGAGTAACTATGCGACGATTCTTTGCCGCGGCCCTTGTGGTCGCTACCTTCACGGCGTCGGCCCTCGTGGCCTCGGCTGCTGTGGCGAGCGCGACCCCGACAGCTGAGGCCACCGTCACCGTCATACACGGGATTCCCAACACGCCAGTCGACGTCTACGTGAACAACCAGTTGACCTTGTCGAACTTCGAGTTCAAGACGGTGACGTCGCCGCTCTCGCTGGCGCCGGGCACGTACCAAGTCGATATTCGTCCGGCGGGTGCCCCCGCCTCGAGCACCCCGATCCTCAGCGCGTCCGAGCATCTGACCGCAGGGGAGAACGCCACCATCGTGGCCAATTTGAGCGCGACCGGCACACCTGAGCTGACCACGTTCGCCAATCCGACGACGCCGGCGCCGGCGGGCGACGCCTGGGTGCTCGTCCGCCACACTGCGGCGGCGCCCGCGGTCGACGTCTACGCAGGCCAGACGATGGTGGTCACCGACTTGACCAATCCGAACTCAGCCGGGCCCCTCGCAGTCCCCGCTGGCACCGTGCCGGTCTCGGTGGCGCTGAACCCGTCTACGCCTTCGTCTTCGCCCGTCCTCGGACCGCTTGACCTACCCTTGACCGCAGGGCACGTTTACATCGCGTACGCCATCGGCGATGCCAGTGCGAACCCGTCGACCCTGGCCGTGGCCCTCCAGAGTTACGTCGTCGGTCAGTCTTCAACGGGTGCGGGCTACGACCTGGTAGGAGCCGACGGTGGCGTGTACTCCTTCGGTAACGCGACCTTCGCCGGTTCCCTGCCGGGTCTCGGCGTCCACGTGAATGACATCACAGCGATCGCCAGCGTCCCCGATGGCAAGGGCTACTGGCTGGTCGGTTCTGACGGGGGGGTGTACGCCTTCGGCGACGCTACGTTCGAGGGATCGCTGCCGGGTCTGGGCGTCCACGTCGGGGACGTGGTGGGAATCGAGCCGACGGCCGACGACGCTGGGTACTGGCTCGTGGGCGCTGACGGCGCGGTGTACGCCTTCGGGGATGCGACTTTCGCAGGCTCGCTACCCGGTCTGGGCGTTCACGTCAGCGATATCGTGGGCATCGCCCCCACCGCTGACGGAGGGGGATACCTTCTGGCGGCTTCCGACGGTGGCGTGTTCTCGTTCGGCGACGCCACCTTCGAGGGATCGCTCCCGGGTCTCGGCGTCCACACTTCTGACGTGGTGGCGATCCGGCCCACCGCCGACGGTGCTGGATACTGGCTCGTCGGATCCGATGGCGGGGTCTTCGCCCTCGGCGACGCCCCATACCCGGGCTCACTTCCAGGACTTGGAGTGCACGTGAGCGACATCGTTTCTGAGACTGGTGGGAGCGGCCAAGCCGGAGCGTTGTTGGTTGCTTCCGACGGCGGGGTTTTCGCACTCGGCCAGGCGACCTTTGCCGGCTCTCTTCCGGGCCTGGGCGTTCACGTATCCAACATCGTGGCGGGATCCGCAACCTGATTCAACGCGGTCTGGTGCGGCGTTCAGCGCAACTGGCGCCGCATCAGACCGCTGCGTCGCTCACGGAGCGATCTGTTTCAACTGACAGAGTCGGCCCACTTTGATGACGGTTTCGTCGTGAGCTCGACGGGCCCGTCGTATTGGCCTGTCGGTATTTCTAGGCGATCAGCCTCTCGCACTCCACGACCTCCGCCACTTCATGGCCACCCCGATGCTCGATGCCGGCGACCCCATCCCGATTGTGGCGGCGCGCTGGTGCCACGCCCGGGCCTCAACCACGCTGAACGTCCACCCCAGGCCGTGCCCGGCGGAGACAGGCTGGCCGTGGAAGCTGTGTGGCGAAGGGTCAATGAGGCACGCGGTTTAGACCGTTCGGAAGGAACGATCCGCTTCAAGCAGAGAAAGCGCGGTTTTCCGGCCCAAAAGCCTGGAACTCAGATCGATCGTCCGTGTCCCGTGCAACAGCACGTCGGGGACAGTGCCCGTTCGGCGACATGACGGGTAGTTGACAGGGTCAACGGCGATTCCTCCGTTGTATCGTTATTCCCCTTGACAGAGACCCGGACTAGCAGTCAAAAAGCGGCGACTCGGAGAAAGAGGGCACCACTCGCCTCAATGTTCGTATTGGCCATTCTCTCGGTTCTTGCGAGCGGTCTTTCCCTACTTGCGTCGGCGTCGTCAGCCTCGGCGACGACGACCGTTCCCCAGACAGACTCCGCCGGGACGGTGTGGCTGTGTCGTCCCGGACTGGCCAACAACCCGTGCGACGGAAGCATGAGCACCACGACGGTGACTGCGAGTGGCAACCGATCCGTTCAGGCCGACACCGCGAGCCCCAGCCATCGCTACAACTGCTTTTACCTCTACCCGACGGCAAGCAACGAGAGCACCACCAACTCGGACCTGACCGTCCAGCCTGCCGAGACCTCGAACGCTACGGCACAGGCTGCTCGGTTCTCCAGCGTCTGCAACGTCTGGGCGCCCATGTACCGCCAGATCACTGTGCACGGGCTGACGCGGGCGAATGGAGCCGATCCCGGTGCGTACACGGTCGCCTACAAAAGCGTGCTTGCAGACTGGAAAGACTTCATCACGCACTACGACGACGGACACCCGATCATCTTCATCGGGCACTCACAGGGCTCAGTCATGCTGATCAAGTTGCTCCGGGCCGAAGTGGACAAGAACCCCAAGATGCGAAAGCTGATGGTGGACGCCATCATCGCGGGAGGGAACGTCACGGTTCCGACAGGCAAGACGGTCGGATCCACCTTCAAGAACTTGTCCCTGTGCACCGCATCCAAGAAGAGCGGCTGCATCATTGCCTACTCGTCTTTCCCTTTGGAGCCACCGGCCAACGCGAACTTCGGTCGCCCCGGCAAAGGGATCAGTCTGAACACCGATCAGACGGCCACAACCGGAGTCCAGGTGGCTTGCGTCAACCCGGCTGCCATAGGGGGCGGGACGGCCGATTTAGACACGTACTGG
>Ga0302326_10032649_pt1 | contig 10366 bp, 9 predicted proteins | sample Palsa_T0_3_FD_202264 | JGI IMG/M metagenome (GOLD analysis project Ga0302326, IMG submission 202264) | Peat permafrost microbial communities from Stordalen Mire near Abisko, Sweden - Palsa_T0_3 | ecosystem: Environmental > Terrestrial > Soil > Palsa > Peat permafrost | place: Sweden: Abisko... | reverse complement strand
TGCGGGCAAACAGATCATTCTCCGCCCGGTCCGTGGTACCGGACCACGCAATTGTTCCCTAGCGGCTTCGGAATAACGTTCTGCCGGCTTTATAAAAAACTCACCAAACCATTTGTCTAGTACTTCTCCCGCCAGTTTGAAACCGTTGACCGGTGTTCACGGGCTGCTCATTCGAGTTGAATGGGAAGTGCATGAACCCGAAACTGGGTGCAATCCTTCTTCTGGCTGCGACGGGCCTGCCGGCGCAATCCGACTTGGCGCTGCTTTTCTCGGAATGTTCGGAGACGTCCGACGTAAAGCGTGTCGTGCAAAGCTCGGACCAAGTGGTGGTTCGTCACAGCCTGGAGGGAGGACCGCAAACTTGTTACGCCGTTTCCGTCGCCGGCGAAAACGGAAAAATCGTGGATGGCTTCCTGATCGGCCAGACGCATCCGGCAGTGGTTGCCTTTGAGCAAAACGAGCTGGACTACATCGCCCAAGTTTTCACCGGTCCCAAGCCCGCCCGCCCGAATCGCCCCAAACCAGTCGCCCGCGCCAAGCCCTATAAACTTTGGAATCCGTTCGGTTCGCGCGGCACCAAGTAGGTCACCAACCGAATGATGCAACAATGAGTGTGGACCTGTAGACGGGTGGCCGCTCAACGGCGGGTTTCGATTCGCCGGCGGGAGGAAAGTCCGGTCTCCACAGGGCAGCATGCCGGCTAACGGCCGGGGAGGCTCGCTCAAAGCGGGCTTTACGGAAAGTGCCACAGAAAATATACCGCCCCTGGCGCGGGCTTCCAGCTTGTGTCGGGGGTAAGGGTGAAAAGGTGCGGTAAGAGCGCACCGCGGTCGAAGTAATTCGTGCCGGCAGGGTAAACCCCATGCGGAGCAAGACCAAATAGGAGGGGAGGAGCTGCCCGCTCCGTCCGACTCTCGGGTAGGTCGCTAGAGCCAGGCAGAGATGCTTGGCCCAGATGAATGGCCATCGCCCTTTACCGGGTACAGAAACCGGCTTACAGTCTGCAGGTCCACTCCTGGTCCGAAGTCTTCGTATTCTAAAAGAAGTGCTCCGCATCTGGTCCCGCCTCCACTCCTCGCTCGACCTCGGCATGCGTCAACAAGTCACTCGCTTGGGTTTGCTGTTCACCATGGCTTCGGTGATTGTGGCGCTGGGCGCGTTCGCTTCCGCCAACAATCTTCTGTTCCTCATTTTGGCCATCATGCTGGCCACCTTCATGGTCTCCGGCTTCATCAGCCGCCTCTCGCTGGCCGGACTGGAGCTGGATTTCCTGCTGCCGGAGCATATCTCCGCCGGCCGCAAATTACTCGCGCGCATCGTCATCCGCAACACCAAGGGTTGGATGCCGTCATTCTCCATCCACGTGACCGCGTCCGGCGATAGCGGGCTCTCGTTCCCGCTCTATTTCCCCGTGATTCCCGGCGGCGCGCGCCTGGAAGAACCGGTCGAACTTCTGTTTGCCCGCCGCGGTTCCTATCGCCAGAACAGCTTCCGCTTCTCCACCCGGTTCCCCTTCGGATTCACCGAGCGCCGCATCAACGTCCCTCTGTTGCGCGAGGTGTTGATCTATCCCTCCATCGAACCGCAACCCGGCTTTGAGGATCTGTTGCTCGCGCTGGAAGGCGAAATCGCATCTTTCTACCGCGGCCAGGGTCACGATTTTTATCGCATCCGCCCCTACGAGGTGCTGGAAAGCGCCCGCTACGTGGATTGGAAGGCCACCGCGCATACCGGCCAATTGCAGGTTCGCGAATTCGCCCGCGAAAAAGAGCAGGCCGTGGCGTTCTTCCTGGATCTGGATGCGCCCCAGAATCAGGCCGCCTGGTTTGAAACCGCCGTGGATCGCTGCGCGTTTCTCGCCTGGAATATGTCGCAACGCGGTTCGCGCGTCCGCTTCTCAACCCAGGATGTGGATTGGCAGCTTCCCGAAGAGGCCGACGTTTACACCATCCTGAAATACCTGGCGCTGGTTGTTCCCAGGCCCGGCAAACCGCTGCCGGCATCCAATAACCGAAACGTCTTTCAAATTATCTTCAGCGCTTCCCCCCAGCGTCTACTGGAAGCCGGCTGGGAATTAAGCGGCAGCCATATCCGCCTGCTGAGCCCGTAGCCTGGTTTTGCTTAGACTAGCAGCCTGTTCTTCTCCCACAGGCTGCTGGACAACGTGGCGCGGGCGCCTGCGAACCTACTGCGCAATCCGAAAAGTAGTCCACGCGTGCGTGTCCAAATCCCGCAGCGCGTCTTTCTCCCACTCGAATCCGGGGTGCTCTTTCATATGTTGCGCAGCCTTAAAGCTCAACCCGCACGAATGGCCCATTGCGGCGGTAAACGCCATCTGATCGATCATCGATCCATTGGCCGCCTTGTTCTGCACCGCGCCCGCCGGACCGTATTCCGGCTGCCACGGCTTCGATCCCCGCGGCGAAAGATCAATATGTCCGCACAGTGTCCGTTCGTTCGGCTGGGTTTTCTTGTCGAAGCTATCGTAATGATCGGCCAGGAAACGCTGGGCCGCATCCACGTCGATCTTGCCTTTGTTCTCCGCCATCAATTGGTCCCACCGGACATGCCGCGCGTTGGCGCTGATCGACATATCCGTGACCGGAAAATTGCGCGCCTCATCGCGAATCAACTCCGGGTTCGCCGGGAAATTCGCGCCCACAAAGTAACCATCCTTGGTGCGCTCCAGCGTCACATGCTTCAATCCTAACTCCAGATTGGCGATTTCGTTGTTCTTGTTGTCCGCCACCAGCCACGTGTTCGCGTAGCCTCCGTTGTTGCCATCTTTCATGATTCGGGCGAATTCATCGATGGACCCTGAATACTGCATGGCCTTGCGCGCCCGAACAAATTCCGGCACGCCGTTCGGATCAAAACCCTCGAAGCTGCCGATGGTGGTTTCCGTGATAGCCAGGCCGGCGCTGTTCACCCCGAAATCGTCGCCGCTATGGATCAACCCCGGCATGCCGTCCATCAACATGCGGTGGCCTTTCACCGGCGCGATATCGAAGATCACGTTCCAGCGCGAACCTTCCTTATATTCGCTCCAGTTGTTATGCGCGATGATCACCTTGCCGTCCGTGGTGTAGCTGCCTGTGGCGACGAACGCGCTGCAATGTTCCGGAACCGGCCGCATCTCAGAAACCAGTCTGTGCTCCTTGTCGTACCAGTTGGTGTAGTAAGGGGAAAGTTCCAGCCACGCATTCAGCACTACCACGTCCCAAAGATCCAGCGCGACGCCTTTGGCTTTCAGTCCCTCGGCGATGCCCTTCAGCTCCTCGCGATACTGCGCTTCCACATGCGGCCACAAAACTTTTTCAGCCGCCGCGCGGAAGAACGCGTACTCTTTCTTGGTGTCGTGAGTCAAACCGAGCACCACAACTTCTTGCACGTCCTCGATCTCGGCCGCCAGCAGATATCCGTGCTGATATCCCATCTCAGACGGCGTTCCTTCCAGGTGCGTAAAGATCCAACCGTTCTGTTCCGGCCGGCGAAAAGCCTTCTTCAGCCGCGAATCCGTCTGTGGATCGCGAGCCGGAGGCGCCGCGCTGAGAGCAAAACTGACGACGAGCAAAAAAACAGCAATCCGTCCCATGACCAATCAGAATAGCAGGTAACATAGATCAATATGTCTGCCATGAAGCACCTTCCGAGCGTAGCCATTCTGATGGCGTCGCTCCCTCTTCTGCTCCCGGCCGAAATGCTCCCACCGCCGGAGTATCAAAAGCTCACCTACGATATTTACAAGCAGCTCATCGAGATCAATACCTCGTTCAGCACTGGCGCCACCACGCCGGCAGCGGAAGCCATGGCCGCGCGCCTGAGGGCCGAAGGATTCCCTGACTCCGACATCCATATCCTCGGCGCGGCGCCGCACAAAATGAACATGGTCGCCCGCTATCACGGCACTGGCCAGCGCAAGCCTCTCTTGCTGCTGGCTCACCTGGATGTGGTGGAAGCCAAGCCATCGGATTGGTCCATGGATCCCTTCAAGCTCACCGAAAAGGACGGTTTCTTCTATGGCCGAGGCACCATCGACGACAAAGCCCAAGCAGCCATCTGGGTCGCGAACTTGATTCGTTACAAGCGGGAGGGCTTCAAGCCGGATCGCGATCTCATCCTGGCCCTGACTGCCGACGAAGAAGGCGGCGGTCCCTACAACGGCGTGGCGTGGCTGATCAAGAATCACCGCGAGCTCATCGACGCCGAATATTGTCTGAACGAAGGCGGGTGGGGCTACATGGTGGATGGTAAACGCGTGTCGAACAACGTGCAGGTGAGTGAGAAGTACGTCGGCAACTATCGGCTGGAGGTGAAGAACAAAGGCGGCCACAGCTCCCTGCCGGTTCCCGATAACGCGATTTATCGCTTGGCCGAGGCATTGGTTCGACTATCAAAATACAATTTTCCAGTCCAGACCAACGAAGTGACGAAAGCATTCTTTGATCAAATGGCCAAAATCCAACCGGAACCGGCGTCGTCTCTCATGAAAGCTGTGGCTGCGGGGTCCACAGACGCAATGGAAAAACTGTCAGCTTTATCGACGCAATTCAACGCCACATTGCGGACCACCTGCGTAGCCACCATGCTGGATGGCGGCCACGCTCTCAACGCCCTGCCGCAAACCGCCGGCGCAATGGTCAACTGCCGCATCCTGCCCGAAACTAAGCCGGAAGAAGTTCTAGCAACCCTGAAGAAAGTTGTCGCCGACGATCAGGTCTCCGTTACCCCCGCGCGAGAAACGGAAGCCGGCCCTCCGTCGCCGCTCCGTCCGGATCTTTTCCGCGAGGCTTCTCGCATAACCGACACTATGTGGCCCGGAGTTCTGGCAATCCCCACCATGGTGATGGGCGCAACCGACGGGCTGTATTTGCGCCGCGCCGGAATCCCTACCTACGGGATTCAAGGCATCTTCATCGACGATTTTCGCGCGCACGGCCGCGACGAGCGCGTCGGAATCAACGACTTCTATCAAGGCTCCGAGTTCCTGTACGAGCTGGTAAAGTCCCTCTCCCAGAACTGATTCCGGGCACACCAAAGCACCGGCTCCCTGACGGTCGCGACTCGGTAACGCCCGGATGCCGCATTCCGAGCCGCGACCGTAAGGGAGCCGGTGCTGTGGGCAGTCTAACCCAGCGCTACAATGGATATTCTCCCCCATGCTGAAGACCATCCCCGACATCCTGGCCAGAATTGTCGAGCACAAAAAGGCGGAGCTGGTCCAGCGCGTGGGCGGTATCGCGCGAGCCGCGGAGGATTCTGTAGCACAGCGCCGTGATTTCTGGAAAGCCCTCACCACCAACCAGCCGGCTGTAATCGCGGAAGTCAAGAAAGCCTCACCCAGCGCCGGCGTCCTGCTGGAAGACTTCCATCCGGCGGCAATCGCGCAGGCCTACCAGCAAGGCGGCGCGGCCGCAATATCCGTCCTCACCGACGAAAAACATTTCAAGGGCAGTCTGGCCGATCTCGAATCCGCGCGATCCGCCGTAACTCTTCCGGTCTTACGCAAGGACTTCACCATCGACAGCTATCACGTACACCAGGCCGCCGCCCACGGCTCAGATGCCATTCTCCTGATCGCCGCCATCCTCACCGAGCACCAGATGCGTGAATTCCGCGAGCTGGCCGAAAGCTACCGCATGTCCGCGCTGGTGGAAGTGCACGACGAAGAGGAGCTGAAACCCGCCATTGCGTCCGGCGCGCGCATCATCGGCGTGAACAATCGCAATCTCCATACTTTCCAAGTGGACCTCTCAGTCTCGCTGCGCCTGGCCGGCATGATTCCCGACGGCGTGGTGAAAGTAACCGAGAGCGGCATCCACTCTGGCGCGCAACTCCAGCGTCTTCGTGCGGCCGGTTACCAAGCCTTCCTGGTAGGTGAGCACTTGATCAAATCCGGCGATCCGGAAAAAGCGTTGCGAGCGTTGTTGGCATGATGATCAAGATTTGCGGCATCACCAACCGCGACGACGCCTTGGCCGCAGTGGAAGTGGGAGCCTCTGCGATCGGTTTTAATTTTTATCACGAAAGTCCGCGTTATATTTCGCCGACCGGCGCAGCGTTGATTGCCGGGAAGATTCCAGCTGGCATTTGGAAGGTTGGAGTCTTCGTTGACGAAACTGCGGAAACGGTGGCTAAGATCGCGCTGAGCGTCGGCCTCGACGTAGCGCAGTTGCACGGCATTTCCGAAGCGCGAGGGGTTCGAATCTGGCAGGCTTCGAAGGCCGGAGACCCCACTGGCCGCGCCTTACTCGCGGCCGACAAAACAATCGAAGCATTTCTGCTGGATGCGCCGTCCGATCGTCTGCACGGCGGAACGGGCACTACATTCGATTGGTCTATGGCCAAAGGCCTACCCTACAAAATTATCATTGCCGGCGGACTGGATGCGGACAACGTCGCTCAAGCCATACAGGAAGCGCAACCGTGGGGTGTAGACGCATGCTCGCGCCTGGAAAAATCTCCCGGTTTGAAGGATCATTTCAAAATGCGCAAATTCATAATAGCGGCGCTGGAGCCTCAATGACATCCCAACCCGATCCTCGCGGCCACTTCGGCCCGTACGGCGGCCGCTATGTCCCCGAAGTTCTGATGGCGCCACTTGAGCAACTGGAGCAAGCGTATCTGGAAGCGCGCCTGGATCCCTCCTTTCAAGCCGAGCTCAAAGATCTGCTCGCGAATTACGCCGGCCGCCCCACACCTCTCTATCACGCCAAGCGGCTCAGCGAAAGTTTTGGCGGCGCGAAGATTTATATCAAGCGCGAGGACCTGTTGCACACCGGCGCGCATAAAATCAACAATTGTCTCGGCCAGGCCCTGCTCGCCCGCCGCATGGGAAAGAAACGCATCATCGCTGAAACCGGCGCAGGCCAGCACGGCGTAGCCAGCGCCACCGTCTGTGCACTCTTTGGACTGGAATGCATTGTCTACATGGGCGAAGAGGACATGCGCCGCCAGCGTCTCAATGTTTTCCGGATGCGAATGCTGGGCGCAAAAGTCGTCGGCGTTTCAAGCGGCAGCCGCACCTTGAAGGACGCCATCAGCGAGGCCATGCGGGACTGGGTGACCAACGTGGATACCACGCATTACCTCCTTGGCTCGGCCCTCGGAGCGCATCCCTATCCCATGATGGTTCGCGATTTTCACCGCGTTACCGGAGAAGAAGCGCGCCGCCAGATTCTGGAGCGAGAGCATCGGCTTCCGGATTCGATATTCGCCTGTGTCGGCGGCGGCAGCAACGCCATAGGGATCTTCCATGCTTTTCTCGGCGATGCCGGCGTCCGTTTGATCGGCATTGAAGCAGGCGGCCGCGGCGCTGAACTAGGGCGTCATGCCGCGCGATTTTCCGGTGGATCGCCCGGCGTTCTGCACGGCGCTTATAGCTATCTTTTGCAGGACTCGGACGGCCAGGTGGCATTGACGCATTCCGTCTCAGCCGGCTTGGATTACGCGCTGGTGGGACCGGAGCACGCCTGGCTGCGCGATCAGGGCCGCACCGAATACGTCTCGGCCACCGATCAAGACGCACTCGCCGCCGCACGAACCCTGGCGCATCTCGAAGGAATTATCCCCGCGCTCGAATCCGCGCATGCTGTCGCGGAAGCCGTGCGCCGCGCGCCTGGCGCCCAGGATCAACTGTTCATCATCAACCTGTCCGGACGCGGCGACAAAGACACCGACATCTATCGTGAAAATCTTAAGGAGCTCGATGAGCCAGACCAGAATCGGCCGGCTCTTTGAAAGACTGCGGACGACGGAACGCCGTCCGGCTTTGATCGCCTACATCACCGCCGGCGACCCTTCGCCCGATCGCACGGCCGAATTGGTGGCCGCCCTGGAACGCGGCGGCGTGGATCTGATCGAACTCGGTGTTCCATTTTCCGACCCCATCGCCGACGGCCCGGTGATCCAGCGCGGCTCCGCCCGTGCGCTGGCGGCCGGTACCCGAGTCTCCACTGTGCTCGACATCGCCGCCGCCGTCCGTCGGCGCTCCGAAATTCCGCTGCTGCTTTTCACTTACATGAATCCCGTGCTGCGCTATGGTTTGGATTCGCTCGCCCGCCAGGCGGCAGCGCGCGGAATTGACGGCTGTCTTCTTATCGACCTGAGTGTCGAAGAAGCCGAACCGTATGTCGGCGCCATGCGAAAGGCCGGGCTGGATACCGTTTTCCTGGCCGCCCCCACCAGCACCCAACGACGTCTCGAATTAGTGGCCAAGTACTCCACCGGCTTCGTGTATCTGGTTTCCAGAACCGGTGTCACTGGCGAGCGTTCCACCGTCTCTGACGCGGTAACGCCGCTCGTTGGCGCCATGCGAAAGGTGACCGGCCTTCCGCTTGCCGTAGGCTTTGGAATCTCCAGTGCCGGCCAAGTCCGCGCCGTGGGCGCTGTGGCCGACGCCGTGGCTGTCGGCACCGCGTTTGTGCGCGTTGTGGAACAAAACGCCGCCGGCCCCGATCTTCCCGCCAAACTCGAAGCCCTGGCTCGCGACCTTGCCGGTGGTTTACCATCGAAGAATCCATGAGCCTGGAAGCACTGGACGATTGCCGCAAGCGGATCGACATCCTGGATGTGAAACTGCTTGGGCTGCTCAATGAACGCACCCGCGTGGTGCAGGAGATCGGACGAATCAAGCAGAATCTCAACCTTCCCATCTACGAGCCCAAGCGCGAGGATCAGGTATTCCGCAACGTCACAGCCAGTAACCAGGGCCCGCTCAGCGCAGAAGCTGTCAAGCGCGTCTTCGAGCGCATCATCGACGAAATGCGCAACATCCAAAAAGACAAAATGCTGTAACTCCAGATTCCTTGGAACCTAAACTTCGGCCCATGCGTACCCAAACCTAGGAGGTCTCCGCTCCAACATGAAAGCTCTGCTCAGCGACTTCAGGTTCGGTTTCCGATCCGCCCGCAAGGACTTCCGTTTCACCGCGATGGTGGTTCTCACCCTGACAATCTGCATCGCCGCCAACACCGCGTTATTTTCAATCGTTAACTCCGTCCTTCTCGAACCCCTCCCAGTGCCTGGCGCGGATTCCATCATCCTGATGTCCAATCGATATCCGAAAGCAGGAATTGTCGATGCGGACTTCAGCGGCGCGAGCGATTATTATGACCGCCAACGCGCAGTCACTGTGTTGGAAGACCAAGCCATGTTCAATGAGACGGCTCATACTTTAGACGAAAATGGCAGCCCCGAACGGATCGAAGGCATGGCCGCCACCCCGTCCCTATTCCGTCTGCTGCGCGTCGCCCCGGCGCTCGGCCGCACCTTCACCGACAATGAAGGAGAAATCGGCGCCGAGCAAAAAGTGATCCTCAGCTACGGGCTCTGGCAAAAGCTCTACGCCGGAAATCCGTCTGTCCTGGGTCGGGACCTTCGTCTCAATGACCGTCCGTACACCATCGTCGGCGTGATGCCGCGCGGTTTTTTGTTCGTCGATTCTGGCGCCCGCTATTGGATCCCTCTCGCATTCACCCCGCAGCAAAAGCACCAATTCCACAGCAACAACTGGCATAGCGTGGGGCGCCTCAAGCCGGGAGCCACGCTCCAGCAGGCCCAGGGGCAGATCGACGCGCTGAACGCCGCGAACCTGGATCGCGTCCCGCAGCTCAAGCAACTGCTTCTGGACGCCGGGTTTCATACTGTAGCAGGCCCTTTGAAAGATCTCCTTGTAAGAGATGTCCGTGGGACTCTGTACTTACTCTGGGGCGCCGCCGTGTTCGTCCTCCTGGTCGGCGCGCTGAACATCACCAACCTCGCGCTGGCGCGTGCCAATGCCAGGACCAAAGAATTCGCCACTCGCTTAGCACTCGGCGCCAGCCATTCGCAAATCACGCGTCAGCTCATCGTGGAGAACCTGATCGTAGCCCTCGCGGGCGGTGCGGCGGGCTTGGCTCTGGGCGTTGCGATTCTCGGAGCGCTCGGAAAATTCGGGATCGATCGATTCCCACGGGCCGCTGAAGTGCACGCCGGCGTCCCGGCCGTCTTATTCGCGCTGGCGGCATCGGTATTGACCGGAGTCTTTATCGCCCTGGTCCCTCTCGCCGGTATTTTAAAGGCGAACCTGACCACTGCACTCCGCGCGAGCAGCCGCACCGGTACCAGCGGCAGGCGATCCCGGATGCTGCGCCAGACTTTGGTGGTAGCGCAGATCGGACTCGCGTTCGTATTGCTGGCCGGTGCCGGATTGCTGCTCGCCAGCTTTCGGCAACTTTTGAATCTGGATCCGGGGTTCAAAACCACTGGCATTCTGACCGCCTCCACCAGCGCGCCTCGCTCCCGTTACGCCGGTGAAGTTGAGCTACGAGCTTTGATGAATCGATCCCTTGAAGCCATACGCCAGATTCCAGGCGTCAGCGGCGCG
>Ga0302326_10032643_pt1 | contig 10367 bp, 8 predicted proteins | sample Palsa_T0_3_FD_202264 | JGI IMG/M metagenome (GOLD analysis project Ga0302326, IMG submission 202264) | Peat permafrost microbial communities from Stordalen Mire near Abisko, Sweden - Palsa_T0_3 | ecosystem: Environmental > Terrestrial > Soil > Palsa > Peat permafrost | place: Sweden: Abisko... | reverse complement strand
AACCTGCGTTAGGGGCGTGGTGGTTTCTTCTGCTTGGGGCCGGGTGGCCTGCCGGTGGGCTGGTAGTCGCGGTCGGGGTTGAGGGTGAGCTCGCGGAGGAGCTCGCCGGTGGTTGCGTGGATGATCCGGATGTTCAGGTCCTGGACGAGCAGCAGGACGGGCTGCCCGGCGTGCTCGCGGCCGACGCCGATGTGGTGGAGCTTGCCGGCGTGGCGGAGGGTGACGGTTCCGACGGCCCAGACCTTGTCGGCGCGGACGCGTTCGTGGGTGTCGCCTTCCCGGTTGCCGGGGGTGGCCTTGGGCCGGGCGGTGTAGGCGGCGGCGGGGGTCTGGCGGTGCGGCAGGGACCGGTGCGGCCGCTTGTGGTTGTAGATGGCGGCGAACTCGTCGAGTAGTTGCTGGAGCTCGGTGATGGTGGCGGGCTGGCGGAGCTGGGCGGCGAGCCATTTCTTCAGGGTCTGCTGGAACCGTTCGACCTTGCCCTGGGTCTGCGGGTGGTTCGGCTTGCCGTTCTTTTGCGTGATGCCCAGGCGGCGCAGCTCGTGCTCCAGGCCGTTGCGGCCGCCCCGGCCGCCGGACAGCCGGGTGGTGAATACCATGCCGTTGTCCGTGAGGGTGGAGGCCGGGATGCCGTGGACGGCGACCGCGGCGCGGAACGTGGTGACCACCGACGGGCCGGTGACCCGGTGGTGTGCGGTGAGGGACAGGGCGTACCGGGAGTGATCGTCGAGCCAGGTCAGGATCTCGGTGCCGGTCCCGCCGGCGAGCGGGTAATGCGTGAAGTCGGCCTGCCAGCACTCGTTCGGCAGCTCGGCGGCGAACCGGATGTACGACGATTTCGGGCGCTTGCGCGGCTCGGGGGTGACCAGCCCGGCCCGGGACAGGTACCGGCTGACCGTCGCGGCGGAGACCCGGGTGTGGTGGTGGTGTTCCAGGTGCCAGGCGATCGTGTGCGGCCCGGCGTCCAGGCCCTGCCCCGCCAGCTCCTTGCGCAGCCCGGTGATCAGGCTGACCGTGGCCTCGGGGATGGCCCGCGGGGAGGTCTCCGGCCGCCGGGACCGCGGCTCGAACGCCGCGTCCCCCTCCGCCGCATAGCGGGCCAGCAGGGTGTAGATCCAGGACCGGGCAACCCCGTAACTGCGGGCCACCTCGCTCACCGGGCGCTTCTCAACAGTTACAGCCGTAGTGACCAGCCGGGCTTTCGACATCCGGGGAGCGTCATGGCCACCGGCCCGCTAGCCCAGCAGCCACTCCGGCAACACCAGGCCGCTGTCCTCTATGTCTTGAGACACCCTGTCCTCAATGTCTTGAGGCTGGACACAACACCTGCCACCAGTGACTACCCGTAGTATCAGCAGGTCAGCGCGATGATTAGGAGTCTTGTCCCCGTCAGCACTCGACCCAGACACAGGTCAGTTGCCCGAGCCGATGATGCTGATGGTGGTCATGATGCGTGTTCCTCTGTCGTGTCTGGATCAGTTGGGCTGGCCGGCGTGATGGGTTGCGTCGAGAGCGTTGGCCGTGCCGTTGAGGCTTGGCACTTGAGTTCGAGGTTGTTTCCGGCCGGGTCGCGGATGAACACCGCGTAGTAGTCCGGTGCGTACTCCGGCCACAGCCGAGGCCCGTGGAGGATCTCGCCGCCGAGTGCGATGGCCAACTCGTGGACAAGTAGGACGGTCGTCTCGTCCTCGACCCTGAGCGCAAGGTGGGTCTGGCGACCACCGGGGTCGGTCGCTAGGGAGAAGAACAGCTGGGCTGGCTGGCCAGGTAGGGCGTACCCGATCAGGGTCGGCGTGTCGAAGGTTCGCGCACCCCCGGCCAGGCTGACGACCTGGTCGTACCAGTCGCCGATGGCGTTCAGGTCGTCGACTTGCAGGACGACGTGGTCGAGCAGGGTCATGGGCTCTCTCCAGTCCTTCTGTGGCCCCGCTCTACGGCTGCGGCCTCCCGTAGCGCCGGGACAACCTCGCTGGCGAACTTCTGGAGGGTCGGGAGGTGGCTGGCGATGGCTTGGGCCATGTTGCCGGGTCTGATGAGTCTGACACGCATTGAGTGCCTCCGGTGGGATGGAAACGGGGATCGAACTGGTGGTTCGTGTTTTGGTGGGCGGCGCCGCGATCCGTCCGAGCGTCGGGCGCCCCCCACCACGTGTTGTTGCCAGAGTCTGGGTTCTCAGATCAGTGCGCTGACGGTCTCGTCGAGGGGCTCGGGTTGGCCGGCCTCGTGGTGCAGGCGGGCGCCCTCGCGGATCAGGGCACTGCAGATGACGGCGGCCGGGCAGCCCGCGCCTGTCCCTGCCGAAAATCTCATCCGCGCAGCTTGCGGCATGTTGGTACTCATGAAGCACGCCGCGGGCGGCCGTGATCGTAAGCAGTTCACCCGCTTGCCAGCCCATTGCGCGCATCACGTCGCGGTCGCCGACGCGACCCGAGGCGTCGACCCGGCCCATGCCGTACGCCACCTCAGATGGGGCCGCCGGGTTGTCGGGCGGGCTCGCCAGCGGCAGCGGGACCGGCACCGGCCGACCGCGTCTGCCGCCACGGCCAGCCAGCCGGCCGGCGGGATCAGCGGCACCGTCAGCCGCTCAGCCACGGCCGTCGCCTCCAGGGAGGCGCGCAGATGGCCCGGATGCCGCGCGCGTGTTCAAGCGGGGCACGCGCGTGTTCAAGTGGCACTGTTTTAAGAGAGATTTCACCGATTTTTGTGTCCGAGGGGGGACTTGAACCCCCATGCCCTTTTGGGGCACTAGCACCTCAAGCTAGCGCGTCTGCCAATTCCGCCACCCGGACCTGGGGCCCTGCCTGCAAGCTGAGCCGGCCTCACGATAGCAAATGCGGGCACCTCCCGGCGACGTCGCGAGCTTCCCTGCTTGCCCAGGACCGCTACCCCGCCCAGGAGAGCGACCAGGGCCACGATCCGGAGCCACCCGGCGCCGCGGCCGTCAAGAGCTCCGGCCAGCAGCACGATAAGGATCAGCATGCCCGCGGCGAGCACGCCCGCCTTCCGTCCGGCGCGGCTGAAAACCAGGACGGGCCGGACGGGCCTGGCCGAATCGGCCGCTGGCCCGGGTCCCGCCGTCTGCGGATCCATGGCGTATCACGCTACGCGGGCCGGGACTGCGAAGCCGGACAGAAGGTGCAACGATAATGAGATGACCGAGAGCAACTCCGCCCAGAACGCGCGCGGCACCGCAGCCCAGGACGAGGTCGCGACCCTGGCCAGCGACCTGATCAGGATCGACACCAGCAATCCGGGCGACCACTCGGGCCCGGGCGAGCGCGCTGCCGCCGAGCACGTCGCCGGGCTGCTGGCCGAGGCCGGGCTCGAGCCGAAAATCCTGGAGTCGCACGAGAAGCGCGCCAGCGTCGTGGCCAGGATCGAGGGCACGGACTCGTCCCGGCCGGCCCTGCTGATCCACGGCCACCTCGATGTCGTCCCGGCGGACGCGGCCGACTGGCGGGTGCACCCGTTCTCCGGCGAGATCACCGAGGACTGCGTCTGGGGCCGCGGCGCGGTCGACATGAAGGACATGGACGCGATCATGCTGGCCGTGCTGCGCCAGCGGCTGGCCGAGGGACGCCGCCCTCCCCGCGACGTCGTCGTGGCCTTCCTGGCCGACGAGGAGGCAGGCGGCAGCTGGGGCGCGCGCTGGCTCGTCGACAACCACCCGGCGGAGTTCGAGGGCGTCACCGAGGCCATCGGCGAGGTCGGCGGCTTCAGCGTCACCATCGGCGGCAAGCGGCTCTACCTGCTGCAGACCGCGGAGAAGGGCATGGCCTGGATGCGGATGACCGCCCAGGGAACGGCCGGTCATGGCTCCATGCTCAATTCCGACAACGCGGTCACGGAGCTGGCCGAGGCCATCGCCAGGATCGGCCGGTACGAGTGGCCGGTCCGCGAGACCGAAGCCGCCTTTGCCTTCGCGCGGGAGGCCAGCAGGGCGCTCGGCATCGAATTCGATCCGGCTGATCCGGGCGCGGTGCTGGGCAAGCTCGGCCCGATCGCGAAGATGGTCGGAGCCACGCTCACGAACACCGCCAACCCGACGATGCTGTCCGCCGGCTACAAGGTCAACGTGATTCCCCAGGTGGCATCGGCGCAGGTCGACGGCCGCTTCCTGCCCGGCCACGAAGAGGAGTTCTTCACCGAGATTGACTCCCTGATCGGGCCGGGCGTCCGGCGGGAGCAGGTACATCACGACATCGCCGTGGAGACCAGCTTCGATGGCGATCTGGTGACCGCGATGGCGCAGGCGCTGGCCGCCGAGGACCCGGAGGGCCGGATGATCCCGTACTGCCTGTCGGGCGGGACGGACGCGAAGTCCTTCTCCCGCCTCGGCATCCGGTGCTTCGGCTTCACGCCGCTCCGGCTGCCGCCCGAACTGGACTTTGCGGGCATGTTCCACGGCGTGGATGAGCGCGTTCCGGTGGAGGCACTCCGTTTCGGAGTCAGGGTTCTCGACAATTTTCTCGACCTTTGTTAGCCATTAGCCGAGGTCAGCACCAGATTGGCGGCCCTTGCCGGCCAGCAGCGGACGAGTCTGGACGTGGGTGTCTTATCGTTTATTGCCGCATGCACGATGAGTAGTGCTACAGTGACTCACTGTGCGGGGCTGATCCCCCCGGAGCGCAACCCCCTTTCTTCAGCGCGCTCCGGTCAGCGGTCTCGCGCCCTGGCGGGTCATCGGGACGACCTTCGGATGGCCAGCGCCAGCCGGCCGATAAGGAGGGTCGCCTGTGTTGCCGGAACAGGGCCGAAGCCCGGGATTACCAGCCCGCAGCCGCGCTGGCCTGCGGCGGCACGGCGCCGCGGCTAGCAGCGCGCGGACCTGGCACCCTGGCTACCTGACCCTCCCGGCCGGCTGCGGGTACTCGCCCGCTCTGGTGGCCACGGCCCCGGTATCGCCGGTGGGGCGTGCCGGGCCGTGGCCACCGCTGATCGCTTACCCGGCTAACCCCTGAACGGCTAACCCGGCATTCGCCAACGGCACAGCCTGAGTACCAGCGAATTCCGGGCCGGCATAGCCAGCCCATCCGAGGTCACGCTAAGTAAGTGATCGGAGACGCTGAGCACTGAAGTGCCCGACAAGTACATAGCTAGCAGTCCCGCGAACCTAACGAAGGACGAGCCAATGAACGGACTTGCGGCCCTCGCGGCCAAGGAGGCAGTGGTCGCGACCGGCCTCGGTACCAGTTTGCTGCCCGGCATCGCGCCGAGCGCCGTCGACGGATTTGCCGTCGGTACTTTGCTGTCTGGTGTGTGCTTCCTGCTGGTCATGGTGCCGCGGAGGGGATGGCGCCGGCCGCGGCAGTCAGCAGCCGACACAGTACTCACGGAGCCGGAGGCGGCGCCCGGCTACGACGGGTATGCCGGGTACGCGACGGCTGCGTCGCTGTCCGGCGTCCTGTCTGACGAGTCGGCCGAGATCGTCGTATCCCCGCCTCCGCTCCGCGACGAGGTTCCGCAGGAGCCGAAGGGCGGCGGGTACCGCAGCAAGCACCGGCTCGCCGATCCCGTGGGGGACCGGCGGACCGAGACCAGGCGCGCACCGGGCAGGCATGCTGCTCCGTCTGCCCGCAGCGGCGCACGGACGGCCAGGCTTGGCGTTCGAGCGCTCGCGGTGCGCAGCTGACCTGGCGCCACGCCGCGGCGCCGGCGTCAGCTAGCGCGACGCTGCCGTGGCCGTGCGTCAGGTAGTCGCAGGCCCGCCGACTCCTCCCGGCGGGCCTGCACCGTATCCGGGATTGCCGTGCAGTTCACTGCTGTCCCGCCGGACGTGGCTGTGGCGGCAGCGCCCTTACCCGTCCCGGCCCATGACGGGGCGCATCCCCAGCTGAACCCTCGCCTGCCGGATGATCATCCGGCGTAGCGTCGCCTTACGGCTCCCGTCCGGGTACAGTCGCAGCCGCGACAGTTCCCAGTGCCCGTACTCGGCGTGATCGGTCAGTATCCGCCGCGCTGCATCTCTTGAGGTGCCCCGCGGAAGATAGAGCACTAGGTACGAGTACTCCGCCATCAACTTATTGTGCGCGCTGCAGCGGATGGTTCAATCACCTTGAGGGAATCCACAGCGAGGGCACAGGGAACACGGCGATGCTCGCCGCAGGTTAACGTGCTTGAGAGGGAACGGGGTTGTACTCGGTCAGGCAGTCCGCCGGGCCGCTGTCGTATCCCTTACCAGAAAGGCCAGAGCGCCGGGTGGCCGCAGTCTCAGCTGCGGTAGCCTCCTGGGCGGTTGCTGGATGTAGAGGGTGGGAGACGTGGCAGCAGGGACCGAGGAATCGACACCGAGCCCCAAGGCGAGGGCGGGCGGCGGCAGCAAGCTCGTCATTGTCGAGTCGCCGACCAAGGCGCGGACAATCGCCGGCTACCTGGGCAAGGGCTACGTGGTCGAGTCCAGCATCGGCCACATCCGCGACATGCCCGATAAGGCCGCCGAGATACCGACGAAGTACCGCAATGAGGCCTGGGCTCGCCTGGGCGTCAACGTCGATCACGACTTCGAGCCGCTCTATGTCGTTCACTCCGACAAGCGCCAGCAGGTCGCCAAGCTCAAGCAGCTGCTGAAGAACGCCGACGAGCTCTACCTCGCCACTGATGAGGACCGCGAGGGCGAGGCCATCGCCTGGCACCTGAAGGAAGAGCTCAAGCCGCGGGTTCCGACCAGGCGGATGGTGTTCCACGAGATCACCCCGGAAGCCATCGCCCGCGCCGTGGCGAATCCGGGTGAGATTGACCAGGGCCTGGTGGAGGCTTACCAGACTCGGCGCGTGCTCGACCGGCTCTACGGCTACGAGGTCTCGCCGGTGCTGTGGAAGAAGGTCATGCCACAGCTGTCCGCGGGCCGGGTGCAGTCCGTCGCCGTCCGGCTGGTCGTCGACCGGGAGCGGGAGCGCATCGCGTTCCGCCCGGCCCAGTACTGGGACCTGGAAGCCGAGTTCGCCCCGGCGAAGCAGGATGCCGCCGCGGACGTCTCGTCGTTCGCGGCGACACTCGTGTCCGTCGACGGGCGGCGCGTCGCCCAGGGCCGGGACTTCACCTCGCTCGGCGAGCTGCGCAACGCCGAGTCGGCTAACGGCAGCGCGGTGCTGCACCTGGACGCCGCCGCGGCAGGCGCGCTGGCCGGACGGCTGTCTGACGCGTCCTTCGCGGTCAAGTCCGTCGAGCGCAAGCCGTACACCCGCCGGCCGTACGCGCCGTTCCGCACCACCACGCTGCAGCAGGAGGCCTCGCGCAAGCTTGGCTTCTCGGCCAAGTACACGATGCAGATGGCGCAGCGCCTGTACGAGAACGGGCATATCACCTATATGCGCACCGACTCGGTGACGCTGTCGGATACCGCGCTGAACGCAGCGAGGTCGCAGGCTCGCGAGCTCTACGGCGCGGAGTACGTGCCGGACAAGCCGCGCATGTACGACAGCAAGGTCAAGAGCGCGCAGGAGGCGCACGAGGCGATCCGGCCGGCTGGCGACAGTTTCAGGACGCCGGCGCAGGCGGGGCTGTCCGGCGACGAGCTGAGGCTGTACGACCTGGTCTGGAAGCGGACCGTCGCGTCGCAGATGAAGGACGCGACCGGCGAGTCGGTGTCGGTGCGCGTGGCGGGCAGGTCCTCCTCTGGCGAGGAGGCGGAGTTCGCCGCCTCCGGCAAGATCATCAACTTCCACGGCTTCATGAAGGCGTACGTGGAAGGCTCCGACGACCCGGATGCCGAGCTCGACGACAACCAGCGCCGGCTGCCGCCGCTGGCCGAGGCCGACCCGCTGACCGCGCTGAACCTGGACGCGGCCGAGCACGCCACCAGGCCGCCCGCGCGCTACACCGAGGCAACGCTGATCAAGGAACTCGAGGATCGCGCCATCGGCCGTCCCTCGACCTACGTGACGATGATCAGCACGAACCTCGATCGCGGCTATCTGTTCAAGAAGGGCACCGCGCTCGTCCCGTCGTTTGTCGCGTTCGCCGTCGTGACGCTGCTCGAGCGGCACTTCCCGCATCTGGTCGACTATGCGTTCACGGCCAGGATGGAGGACGCGCTCGACGACATCGCCAGCGGCGAGGCCGAGCGCGTTCCGTGGCTCCGCAGGTTCTACTTCGGCGCCGACGGCGAAGAGGGCCTGAAGGAAATGGTCAGCGACCTGAGCGAGATCGATGCCAGGGATGTCAGCTCGTTCCCGCTGGCCGGCACGGACATTGTCGTGCGGGTCGGCCGGTACGGTCCGTACCTGGAGCGCGATGGCCAGCGCGTGAACGTGCCCGAGGGCACCGCGCCGGACGAGCTGACGCCGGAATTCGCGGCCGAGCTGCTGGACCGGCCGAGCGGCGACAAGATCCTCGGATCCGATCCGGAGACCGGCAAGACGATCGTGGCGAAGGCGGGCCGCTTCGGCCCGTACGTGACCGAGGTGCTCGAGGACGACGCGCCCAAGTCGGCCAAGCCGCGCACCGCGTCGCTGCTGAAGTCGATGGATCTGGACAGCGTGACGCTCGAGGACGCGATCCGGCTGCTGACGCTGCCGCGCACGCTCGGTGAGCTGGACGGGGAGCCGGTCACGGTGCAGAACGGCCGGTACGGTCCGTATGTCAAGAAGGGCGCGGAGAGCCGGTCGCTCGAGGCCGAGGAGCAGATGTTCACGGTCACTCTCGACGAGGCGAAGGCGCTGCTTGATCAGCCTAAGCCGCGCGGCCGCGCGGCCCGTGCCGCGGCCGCGCCGCCGCTGAAGGAGCTCGGCGACGACACCGCGAGCGGGAAGCCGATCGTCCTGCGCGAGGGCCGGTTCGGCCCGTACGTGACTGACGGCGAGACGAACGCGTCGCTGCGCAAGGGCGACTCGATCGAGTCGATCACGCCGCAGCGGGCCATCGAGCTGCTCGCCGAGCGGCGGGCAGCCGCGCCGGCGCCGAAGCGGAAGCCCGGCACCCGGTCGGCCGGGACCAGGACGGCGGCCAGGAAGGCCAGCCCGGCGAAGTCGGGTGCAGCGAAGAAGGCGGGCGCAGCGAAGGGCGCGGCCGGCCCGGCCAGGGCCGCGAAGAAGGCCGCAGCAGGAGATGGACAGGACAGCTGAGCTACGGCGCTGCCGAGCCCGGACACTAGCCTGTTCTGGGAAATGTGATCCTGGTGATGGCGCAGCTTCCAGCTGTCCGCGACCGCCGTATTGCCGGACCTATAACCTAGCGCAGTGAACTTTAGATCCCCTTTGGCCGCGCGTGGCTCGGGCGTGCTGGCGATCAGGGCGTTCCGGCGCCTGTGGATCGCGCTCACGCTGTCCAGCCTGGGGGACTGGCTCGCCCTGCTGGCGCTTTCCGCGCTGGCGGCGAAGATCGGCGGCACGAGCGGCGGAGCCTACGCCGTCAGCGGGGTCTGGCTCACCTCGCTGCTGCCCGCGCTCCTGTTCGGCCCGCTGGCCGGCGCGGTGGCTGACAGGTTCGACCGCCGCCTCAACATGATCATCGGCGACGTCCTCAGAGCCGCCCTCTACCTCACCATCCCGATTAACCTGTCGGTCGGCTTCGCCAACCAGCTGACCTGGCTGTACGTGATTCAGTTCCTGGCCTCCTGCGCGTCGCTGTTCTGGACGCCGGCCAAGGACGCGTCCGTCCCGAACCTGGTCCCGCCGGACAAGCTCGAGCAGGCCAACCAGCTGAGCCTGTTCACCACCTACGGCACCGCGCCGGTCGCCGGGCTGCTCTTCGCCCTGCTGGCCATACTCAGCACAGCGCTCGGCCATCTGTCGCACTATTTCTCCACCAACCAGGTCAACCTGGCGCTGTACTTCAACGTAGTGACGTTCGTGGTGTCGGCGATCACCATCTACATGCTGCACGAACTGCGGCGGCGGCCGACGGGCGCGCTCTCCTCGCCGTCCGTGCTGAAATCCATCTGGGACGGCTGGCGGTTTGTCCGCCAGAGTCAGCTGGTGCGCGGCATCGTGCTCGGCATGACCGGGGCCTTCGCGGCCGGCGGTGCCGTCGTCGGCCTAGGCCCCTCCTATATCCGGAATATCCTGCAAGGCGGCAGCGCCGGATGGGGCGCGGTGTTCGCCGCCATCTTCTTCGGCCTGGCCATCGGGATGTTCCTGGGGCTGCGCATCCTGCGCGGTTTCTCCCGGCGGCGGCTGTTCGGCGTCTCCATCATGTTCGCGGCGGTGCCGCTTGCCCTGGCCGCGCTGATCCCGAGTCTCATCCTGACGGTGATCCTCGTGATCGTGATCGGGGCGTGCGCCGGCGTCGCGTACGTAACCGGTTACACCGTCATAGGGCTGGAGGTGGACGACGAGACCCGCGGGAGAACGTTCGCCTTCCTGCAGTCCGCCATCCGGGTGATCCTGTTCGCGGTCATCGCGATCGCGCCGACGCTGGCGGCGGGATTC
>Ga0302326_10032641_pt1 | contig 10368 bp, 7 predicted proteins | sample Palsa_T0_3_FD_202264 | JGI IMG/M metagenome (GOLD analysis project Ga0302326, IMG submission 202264) | Peat permafrost microbial communities from Stordalen Mire near Abisko, Sweden - Palsa_T0_3 | ecosystem: Environmental > Terrestrial > Soil > Palsa > Peat permafrost | place: Sweden: Abisko... | reverse complement strand
ACAGACGCGCTGCGCAACCGCGAGCGAATTCTTGAGGTTGCGAAGGCAGCATTTACCCGAGAAGGAGCGAATGCCAGTCTTGAAGAAATTGCGAAGCGGGCGGGCGTTGGACCAGGTACCCTGTATCGCCATTTCCCTACGCGGGATGAGCTGATCGAAGGCGTTTACCGGAACGAAGTGGAGAAACTCGCGGCGGCCGCGAGCCGCTTTTCCGAGACCATGTCTCCCATCGAAGCGCTTCGAGCCTGGATGCTGCTGCTGGTCGATTACATCGCAGCAAAGCACATCATTGCGCCTGCTCTTAATAGCGTTGTTGGCGGCCCCTCCAGGCTTTATGAAGGTTCACGCACCATGATTCATGGCGCGATCGATGAGCTGGTGAAGCGCGCTAAGAGGAGTGGCGATCTGCAAAGAGATCTGGATGCATTCGACCTGCTTCGAGCACTGATCGGCGTCTCGCATGTGGGCTCTGGCGCTGATTGGCAGCAAAGCGCCAGGAGACTGGTAGACATCCTCATCGCGGGCTCACGCCCACGCAAATAGACCGCGTCTCGCAGCACCCAATCTCTGGTAGTGGACATCCGTGCTTCTTCATACCAGTGCAACAACGACAGCCAACGTGCCTCACGCTTTTCAATTGGCGCCAACAGGGCTGTGCGCTCACCGAACTCGGTATCGTCTGTTTTCCGGATCAATTCGGACATCCTGGATTAGCTGTCCTGGATTAGCTGTCTGGATTAGCTCTCTGGATTCGCCACACTTCGCGACACCATCATGGCGCTTCGCTGCGGGCAGATTCACCAAACCCACGTTACTTCTCACTTCCCGGGTGCAACCATTACCGTGATCCGGCCAACGCTGGTGTCGCCCGCGTACAGGTTGTCATTTTTATCGAAGACCCAGTAACTGGCCTCAATGAATTGACCAGGGCCGATACCCATTCCGTTGCCGATAGCTCCCAGCACGCGCCCATTATGATCGAGCTTGAGAAATTGTCCGTCCTGGCCACTCGCCATCCACGGATTTCCTTCGCGATCAAAATTCAGCGCGCACACCAGGTTGCGCATCGATAGCGTTTTTAGGAACTTGCCGTCAGCGGTATAGACGACGATGCGGTATTCCTCACGGTCGCCGATCCAGACGTCGCCGTTCTTTGGATCGATGGCAATTGCGTGTGAATTGTAAAACTTACCGGGGCCCATGTTGTCTCCATACCACTGATTGAGGAATTTGCCGTCTTTGTCGAAATGAAGGATGCGGGCCGCCCCCGCTACATTGGCCGGATCGGGTGAGTCCGTGTCATTGGGGCTCTCATTCGCATGCCCTTCGGCAATGTACATGTCGCCGTTCGGAGCAAAGGCGATCATCACCGGCTGCCACAATAGCCTTTGTCCTTTAGCTTCATCCCAATCGCCGCGATGCCCGCTCACGCCGATCGTCTTCAGGAGCTTTCCGTCCGGGCTGACCTCCTTGACCGTGGCCAGGGTCGCATCGCATATCCACACATTGTCGTTGAGGTCGATGGTCATGCCGTGCGCCTTGTACGCGTGGCCGATCACGTCGTCGCCGACGGTGCGGATGAGCTTGTGATCCGGACCGAACTCATACAATTGTGGGGTTCCGGCGGGGGTGCGCTTAAATACCCAAAGATTCCCTTTCGAATCGAGGGCAACCGAAGGGACACCGCCGATGCCCTGGGGCAAAGTATATGGGTAAGTATATGTGTACCCCATGGTTTGCTTCCATTGGACGCGTTGCCGCTCCCGGCTGCCCTGGCCCTGTTGCGGTCCGAGGACACCATTGGTCATCCGGTTCCCGCAGACGGGCGAGTGGCTGCACGACGGTATACCACCATTGGCAGCCAGCATCTGAGAGACGTGGGTCTTGCACTCCCCCGAGAGTTTGTCCACATTTTGCATCAGGCAGGTCTGTACGCCGAAGCCAGATTGGCCGTGGCACGCGTTTGCGATGTCGTCTGAGCAGGCGGTCATCAGCGCGGAGCGTCCGGCGGCGCCCGTTCTGGGAAGCACGGTGACCGCACCACCCTCGGCGACCATGGTTCCTCCCGTCGGATCGGGGAAGGATCCCTGGAAAAACCAGGCCGGCGATCCGCCTTCGGCAGGTCCGGAAGTTGGCGGTCCCTGGGTTTGAGAAAAGGCTGATGTTGCCGCGAAAATCGTACCCAGCGCCATAGCAGCAATCCCTGCGAAATTGCGTCCGTTCAATTGGAACCTCCCTGCGAGTCCATTCCCCTGCTCATTGCGTGGGTATTCGTTTTCGCGATCCATGATTGTTTCTTTTTCCCTGTTTTCCTATCTCACCGGCTCAGCGCCGTGCTGATCGAACCCGGGCGAGCATCAAATTTGAGGACCGTCGATTGCCGATTCAGGCTTTTTCCATCGAAGCGGTAAACTTCGATATCCTTGTCGGCGCCGCTCTGAAGCAAAAGGAGAGTGTGGTTCTTGTTCCAGATTGCGCCCTGACCCCAGGCGCCGGTTTTGACTTCGGTGACCTCAGTGAGCTGTGAGCCGTCGACACTGTATACCTTCAACAGCCCATTCGGGTTGAAATTAGGCGACCCAGGACGCGAGGATGAGCCATTCCCTATGGTCAAGGCGAGATACTTGCCATCGTGTGACAGAGTCAAATGCTCTGGAGTCTGGCCCACATCGATCGTGTTGACAACTTTGTTGGAGTTCACGTCGATGACCGTGACTGTTCCAATTCTTGGCGCACGCGGAGGCCCACCTGCGCCTGCGCCCGCGGGGGCGGCGGGGCTGCCTGGAGTTAAGCGGCCTCCCAGGTTGGTGTTGTAGGCAAACTTCCCGTCGGGGCTGAAGACCACGCCGTAATTCTGACGTCCTGTGGGGATTTCGATTCCAGTCTTGGTAACTTTGTCGCCGTCGATCGCGAGCCGTACGACCACGTCTGCGGAACGCTGGGTGACGAGAGCGGTTTTGCCATCCGGTGAAATCGCGACATCCACCGGCTGCGCCTTGGGATCGAGCTGGACTGTATCGACCGGGGTCAGTTTTTTACCGGCAACCGAAAAAACTGAAACAGTACCGCCGGTGGCCGCGACCAGTGCGAGCGTGTCGCTTTTGTTGAAGGAAATACCGGTCGCGCCATTCCCGGCCTGGAGGGTCTGAATCACGATAGGATGCCGGGGATCTTTCAGATCGATGACCGACACCGTGTTGTCCAGGACGAATTTCGACGCATCCGAGGGGTTGAATTTTTGCGCGTTCGATACCAGGGCAAAGCTTCCATTGTGAGCGACGGCGACGGCTAGGGGCGGACCGATCATGCTGGTGGGCACATCGACCGTCCCGATTACCCTGGGCGGAAAGTGGTTCAGATCGATGACGGCGACGTTGTCGGATGTATGGGATGTGGGAACGGTCCCAAGCAGCGGCTGCTTGCCGTCATTGGCGGAAAGAGCGAGCTGCGCCTGGGTACTTACGCAGGTAGTGGCCAGCGCCAAAGCTGAGAGCGCGAGGACAAGATGCAGCTTCATCGGTAACCCTCAAGTGTTGCCCTAGAAGATGTACTTCAGCGATAGCTGAAGCTGGCGCATGGAAACAGCCGTGCTCAGGCTGGTAATTTGTCCGAACGTAGCGGACCCCTGAGCCGCGTTGGGGAGCCCGAAGTTGGGGTGATTGGGCGTGTTAAATGACTCAAACCGGAACTGCAGATCCTGCTCTCTGTAAACCCGGAACGACTTCATCATTGAGGCGTCCCAGGAAAGTTCACCGGGACCGTACATGCTGTTCCGGCTCACGTTGCCGAAGGCGTAAAGCGGTGGAGCTTTATACCCAGCGGGGTTGAACCAGTGGAATCGATTCTTTCCCCCGGTGGGGGCCAGGGTCGAGCCCGAGTAGTCGGGCCTGCCTCCGCCTCCGCCTGAGGCTCCGCCGCCGCCATTCAGCAGACTCGCGCTTTCCGTGAAGGTGAAGGGAAGCCCGCTGGCGATGGTGAATATCGAATTGAATTGCCAGCCGCCCAGTACTTCACTGGCAATTCCATGATTCAGGAACGCATGGCCTTTGCCGATCGGCGGTTCATACAGCAGTGACGTCACCAGCCGCTGATCCTGGTTGAAGTTCGAAGGGCCACGTTCGCCACAGAGAACACAATAAGGATTTTGGGCAAAGTCCTCGTCGCCGCCGTGACTGCGAATAGCGCTGCCAGTGTCAATGGACCTGGCCCATGTATAACCGACCAGCGCGTTTAGCCCGCGCGACATATTGTGCGTGAACTTGATTTCCAGCGAGTTATAGGTGGAATTTACATAGTCCTGACCGCCTTCCTGAATGGCGCCAAGAAACGGGTCGGGCCGGTTGCTTTGTGGATTGCCAGCCTCGGGAAGGGGCACGTTAAAATTCCGGAACCGATTCAAATGATGTCCCTGGCCGCCGAGATACCCGATTTCGAGCGCCATCTTCGGGCTCAACTGCCGTTGCACGTTGAGCTCATACTGGATCTGATACGCGGCGCGCTTGGTGGGATAGTTCGAGAGAATAGTCGGCGCTGTTACCGTTAGCCCGTCGTCCCCGGGAGCTAACCCGAAGGGGTTCTCAAGGGTGAGATTTGGATACGTACTGCGGCCCGTGACATTGCGCCGCACCGCCAGGTTCCTTGACATGTCATAAACGGCATTGCCGACATCCTGTGCGTAAAAGATGCCAAACCCGGTGCGTACAACCCAGTTCGCCGTCGGACTATAGGTAAGTCCCAGGCGAGGCGCGAACATAGTGTTATCGGAGTTAACCAAGGCCTTGCCCATGCGGCCGTCCTGAGCGACCACGATGCCTGGACCAAATCTCCATGGCAGGCCCGCGTAGAAATTATTGCCGGTGCCCTGGCGCACAACCACGGGAGGATTCGCAGGATCGTAGGTCGAAAAATCACTTGTCTGGGGGATGGTGTTTAACTGCGTGTTCATCAATTCGTCGTGCTTTGAATAGAAGGGCGGGATGTTTTCGTAGCGCAATCCGGGAGTGATGGTCACATTCGGGAGAATTTTCCAGGTGTCTTCAGCGTAGTAGAACTGGTTGGTGGCCCGCAACTGCGCCACCGCCAGCGGTACCACTGTGCCCGCGCTGTTGTTCACCAAACCGAGGACGAAATCGGCAAAAGCGTTGCCGGTGGTTGACGCTTGCGTCGGATTATCCGTCGCGTTGCCGGTGAAATTAAAGTTTCCGGCTACAAACTGATTGCCTTGCTGGTTATATTGGTCGCGCCGCCACTCCGCTCCGAACTGGAGCGTATGTTTTCCCCGGACCATGGTGAGATTGTCAATCGCCTCGTAGACGTGATCGTTCGAGGTGTCAGGAGCCGTACTGGAGTCTCCAAAGCTGGTATAGCTTGTAATCCCAATGGCTGGAATGCCATACGTAATCGGCGTGGGGGGCGCAAGGCCTTGAATGCCTCCCAGGGCGCCAACGACGTTATTGGTGAATGCACCCTGCGTGATGAGGTAATTCCGCAGGCCGCTATAGCCGAAGAGAAACTCGTTGGTAATTGTAGGAGTCAACACGCGCGTGTTGCCGAGTGCCGACTGGTGGACGACGGTTTCCAGAATGTTGCCCTGACCTGGAAAGGTAGAGGGTGTCAAGTCAGATTCGTTGCTCCAGCTGTAGCGGCCAAACCAGCTCGATTTGTCACTCTCAGTGAGATCGATGCGCACCGTAAACTGATCCGCATCCTGAATCTGGGTATTCTGAATTTGATAGTTGGTCTGACCTGCCGATGCCCCGGCAACATTGGGCTGCGGATAATACATCATGAGCAACTTAGCGCTATTGTCCAGCCGGTTCAGCGGAATCTGGTTATTTGGGAACTGCGTCGCAGTCACATTGTTGCCGGTGCCCGTTTGGGTTAGAGGGTCGTAGATCTTTCTTGATTGATCACTGAAGTCAAAGTATGGGTCGCTTGCCAATTGCCCACGCTCTTGAAGGGTTGGAACAATCGCCGTCGACACCAGTTGTGTATCCCAGCGCTGGCCCTCGTAATTCGTCATGAAGAAGAGCCGGTTCGTGCCATTAAACAGTTTGGGGATCCTGACCGGACCGCCCAGCGTAAACCCGAACTGGTTCCGGACCAGCGGACTCTTCGCCGGAGGGAGTGCGGTGAACTGGTAGCTGGTCGCGTCCATCACAGAGTTGCGAACAAAGTCGAATACGACGCCGTGGTACTCGTTGGTGCCGGACTTTGTGGAGACGTTGACCTGACCCACGTTGCGGCCGTATTCGGCAGGATAAATGCCGTATTGCACTTTGAATTCCTGCAGCGCGTCGATCGACGGCAGCAGAAGATAATCATTGAAGTTATCGTCTGTATCGTTCAGACCGTCGAGCGTGTAGTAGTTGAACTCGGCGCGCTGCCCGGCAATACTGATGGTGGTGGAGGCGCGCAGGCCGCCCTGAATCGTGGTCTGCTGCCCGGACGCAGCAAATCCATACACAACATTGGGGCTCAACGCCACCAATTGAAGGAATTCCCGGCCATTCAATGGCAGGTCCGTAATTCTCTTCGTTCCGATCACGGTGCCCACCGTGACATCCTCAGTACTGAGAAGTGGCGCCGCGGAGGAGACTGTGACCGTTTGATTTTCCTGTCCGAGCTTCATAATGAAGTTGGCGCGAATGGTCTGCTGAACCTGCAACTCGATTCCGGTCTGCACCTCGGCCTGGAAGCCTTTTCCTTCAGCCCGCAGCGAGTATCTGCCTGGCAGCAGGGAAGGAAAGTCGAATACGCCACTTCCATTTGTCTGCATCGTGCGGGTTGCGTTCGTATCTGTATTGGTGACCGTGACGGTTACGCCTGGCACCAAAGCGCCGCTGGGGTCAGTTGCTTCACCCGTTATTTCGCCCTGGGTTTGACCGTGTAGAGTCGCGCAGAAAAAGGCCAGCGGCAATATGCCGATCCAACTTACAGACTTTCTCAACCTTCTAACCTCCTAGGCTTTCCCCAGTACCCTGGCATTTAGCGGCTCTGTTTGCTCCGGCCGCAGAATGTCTTGTTGCCGTCGTTGCTCTTCGGGGGATCGCATCCGAACTTGCGCATAAAGTTGCCCAACTCACGCGATCTTCCATCACTTTCGCGGCTGGCAGCGGTCCACCGGCGGTAGACGCTTCCAGCATCGAAGCCCGTGACGTTCTGTGAACCATTCCAATCGAGCCTGGTACGCCGTAAGGCCGACGGGGATATCGGCGCAGCTTGGATATCGGCCCACGCGCAACCAAAAGGACAGGAAGAAGGCCAGAAACTAGAAGCTACGTCGGGCACGGAAACGATCACGCGCCGTACTATCATCCATGAACTATTACATTGTCAAGGTTAATTCTTGAATTTGTCTTGGGCACACGCATTGTCAGCTTTGGGTTCGGCCAGCGGCGGTGGTTGCGGCACGGCCCCGGGTACCGGCAAGATTGTTCTCGTCATGGGCACACGCAGGCTTGGTGCGGTTTTCCAGACGGTGGGCCCGGTGTGATGCTTATGGTTCCGTCCAGATCCTGGCCCACGATCACTGTCCATCTGGCACGGGGCTGCGGAGAGATAAGCGTTCATAGATCACCTCTAAATATTGTCGTGACTGACCCTACGGCTGACTATACTGTTGTGTCGTCGCTACAGGGGCGGGGGAAGCGAAACTGGGCTGGCTGCTTTGTTTGTCCCCCTCGCCTCCGATAAGCAGCTAAGGATAGACATCTATGCATAACGCAACCGTTCTCGTGGGGATGACGCTGGGTTTGGGCACGATCTTCACGGGCTCAGTCATTGCGCAGAATGCCACAACGCCTCCGGCCGCCACTCCGCCTGCGGCCTCAGTCTCCGCTCCTGCGGCCGGTACTCCTTCCACGCAGTCCGGAGTCAGCGGTGCGCCCGTAACCGGGAACGGGAGCGCCGGCGCGGGTGCACAGGCGAACGCGGCTCTGCCGCCCATCACCGCGCCCTTCCGCATCCACGTCATTGCCCAGAACATTCCCGGCGGTTACGCGCTGCTTGCTGTCGATCTGAATAAGGACGGCAAAACCGATATCGTCGCTCTCGGACTCGCGGCCGATAGCCTTGTCTGGTTCGAGAGTCCTTATTGGATTCCGCATGTGCTCACGACCGAAGCGCCGAAAATGGTGGCGATGGATGCGGCCGACCTGGATGGCGACGGCATCCCTGAGCTGGCGGTGTCTTATGACTTCAACGCGCTGCCGTCCAAGAGCGTCGGCACGGTCTCCATCTTTCGCCACAACGGCGATCCGCGGAAACCCTGGGAGTTGATGCGCACCGTCGACACGGTGCCGTCCACGCATCGCGTGAATTTTGCCAACGTGGACGGCAAGGGCCACGGGTCGCTGATTTTGGCGCCCATTCTCAATGAAAAGTCGCCGGGGTTCCCCGATCCTGACCACCTCACGACGCCGCTCTACGCTTACCGCCAGGAGAATGGATGGAAGCGCGAGCTGGTCACCGACCAGAACAAGGGGGTGGTCCATAGTCTGCTGCCTTATGACTGGTTCGGGACCGGCAGGCAGGACATTCTGACTGCCGGCTACAGCGGGATCAACGTGCATACGCGGGAAAGTGATGGCACTTGGCGCCGCACCATGATCGCGGCAGGCAGTCCGTCGCCGTGGCCCAACGGTGGAGCGGGTTCGGTGGTGGTGGGCAAGCTTGCCGGCAAGCAGTTCTTCGCCTCGATCGAGCCCTTCCACGGCAACATGGTGGTGGTCTACACGCAGGACGCGCAACACCAATATCAACGCCATGTGATCGACGATGCGCTCACCACCGGCCATGCGCTCACACTGGTCGACGCGGATCATGACGGCATTCCCGAGATCGTGGCGGGTGGCAACCATAGCAAGGCCAATCTATTCTTCTATCGCGCCACCGATAAGACCGGCCAGAACTGGACAAAGATGCTGATGGACAATGAGATGGCCGCCAACCAGTGCGTCGATGCCGACGTGAAAGGCACTGGCCGTAAAACGGATGTCGTCTGCATCGATGCGCGTCCGCCTTTCGCGGTGAAATGGTATGAATATGTGGGTAAGTGAAACCTTAGAAGCCTGACTGGGGACATCTTGGGACGGTAAACCAACAGCTCAACATAACCGCTCCTGATCCATGTCAATAGCAGGAAGCTCCTGCTGCGACTGAACACCATGGCCGGTTCCTCGAGCAAGGTTGACGTGCTCGCGTGCCACGTGTAGGCCGGCGGTTCGCCACGCTAGATGGATGCCGGGCTGACGGCGCATGCTAGACTAGACTAAGTAGACTTAGTCCATGAAGAAGACGCTCCGTACCGTGAATATCCATGAAGCGAAGACACAGCTTTCCAAGCTGGTCGACCAGGCTGCTAAGGGAGAGCCGTTCATCATCGCAAAGGCGGGCAAGCCGTTGGTGAAGGTCTGCGCCCTCGATGCTCCGACCTCTGGGCAAATGCGGCGACTCGGATTTATGGCGGGGCAGATCAATGTTCCCGACGATTTCGACACCATGGGCAGCCGGGAGATCGGGCCTCTTTTCGATGGTGAAGAATGAAACTGCTGCTCGATACCCATCTGCTTCTGTGGGCCGCGGGACAACCCAACCGGCTCTCTCGATCCGCCCACAAGTTGATGAATGACAGCAGCAATGAACTCATCTTCAGCGCAGCCAGCCTATGGGAGATTGCAATTAAACGAGGGCTTGGCCGCGACGATTTCCTAGTGGAACCTCGCTTGTTGCGGCGTGGCTTGCTGGAGAACGGCTATACCGAGTTGCCCATCGGCGGGGATCACTCGATCGCACTTGATGGACTTCCTCCCCTGCACAAGGATCCGTTTGATCGGATTCTCATCGCACAGGCGATGGTAGAAGGCATTACTTTGCTAACCGGGGATCCTTTAGTGGCCCAGTACCCGGGGCCCGTGCGACGAGTGTAGGCTCCCCATTGCTTTCCTAACAATCCCATGAAGAGGATGACCGTTCTCGAGTCGTCTGAGAAGCAGTGTTATTCGGAAAAACCGGTAATCTCACAGGGGACGGCGCTTTCCGGGGCTGACAAACATTTCCAAGACAGGTCCGTTGAACTGCAGATCCCTCCACTGCGCTACGCTTCGGTCGGGATGACAAAGGGAGGGTAGCGATTTCAGTGAAGAGTGGTCGCTGGCTGAGGGGAAACCCAGATCCCTTCGCTGACAAAGGCAGCCCGTACCCCTCGAGGATCGGACCTGCTGTCAATTTCTGGGTTGCGGCGGGGGCGGGCGCCTTTTGCTTGTGCTCACCAGCTAGGGGGCCAGCGCTAAAGCGCAGGATCGATGTTAGAGACTCTTTCCCGGAGTGCTGAAGCACTCCTTCCCCCGCATGAATGCGGGGGCTCCC
>Ga0302326_10032639_pt1 | contig 10368 bp, 7 predicted proteins | sample Palsa_T0_3_FD_202264 | JGI IMG/M metagenome (GOLD analysis project Ga0302326, IMG submission 202264) | Peat permafrost microbial communities from Stordalen Mire near Abisko, Sweden - Palsa_T0_3 | ecosystem: Environmental > Terrestrial > Soil > Palsa > Peat permafrost | place: Sweden: Abisko... | reverse complement strand
GCGGTGCTGCTCGCACGCGTCGGGCCGGAGGCCTTCGCGCAGCTCGAGACCCGCCCGCCGGTCGGCTCGCCGCTGGCGGTGCCGCCGGGCGGGCGGCTCGCGGCGCCGGTGTCGCGGCTGCTCGACGACGCGCTGGGCGATGTCGTCGGGCACCTGGGGTTCCTGGCCGAGGTCGAGCCGGGGTCGAACGCGTGGGCGGTCAGCGGGCGCCGGACCGCCCACGGCGGGGCGGTGATCTGCAACGATTCGCATCGGGCGCTCGACACCCCGAACGTGTACTGGCAGTGCCGGGTGTCGTGCCCGGACTTCGACGTGGCGGGGGCGACGTTCCCCGGGCTGCCCGGGTTCCCGCACTTCGGCTTCAACGGGTCGGTCGGGTGGGCGATCACCCACGCCGACGCCGACTCGCAGGACCTCTACCTGGAGCGGTTCTCCGGCGATCGGTACCTGACCGAGGACGGGTGGGTCCCGGCCGAGCTGCGGCAGGAGCGGATCGAGGTGCGCGGCGGGTCGCCGGTGACGGTGCCGGCGTGGGCGACCAGGCACGGGCCGATCGTGCACGGGTCGCCCGAGTCGGGGATCGCGCTGGCGCTCAAATGGACCGGGACGCACCGGGCGAACCGCGGATTCGAGTGCTTGCTCCCGATGCTGACGGCGGGCTCGGTGACGGAGCTGTGCGACGCGCAGGACGGCTGGGTCGATCCGGTCAACAACCTGGTCTGCGCCGACGTGGCCGGGCAGATCGCCTACCAATGCCGCGGCGAGGTGCCGGTGCGGTCGTCGGAGGGCGGGCGGCGGCTGCCGGCGGTCGGCTGGGACGGCCGCTGCGAGTGGACCTCGTCGGTGCCATTCGACCAGCTGCCGCGGACCGTCGACCCGTCGGTCGGGTACGTGATGACGGCCAACAACGCGATCGTCGACGGGGACGCGCCGTACCTGTCCTACACGTTCGCGCAGCCGTTCCGGGCCGAGCGGCTGCGGTCGCTGCTTGACGACGCGGCCGCGCCGACGGCGGAGTCGCTGGCGGCGATGCAGGCGGACACGGTCTCGGTCGCGGCGCGGGGATGGGGGCGGCTGCTTGGCGCGCTTGGGCCGTTCGACGACGCGGACGCCGAGTCGGCCCGGTCGCTGCTGGCCGGGTTCGACGGGGACCTCGCGGCCGGGTCGGCGGCGGCGCTGCTGTACGCGTGCTTCGTCCGGGCGCTGGCGGCCGGGCTGTACCGGCCGATCCTCGGGGCTGATACCTGGGACTGGGTCGCGTCGGGCCGCCTCGCGCCGACGATCTCGCTGATCAGGCGCTGGCTCGGCGGCGATACGTGGGAGCTGCTCGGGATGCCGACCGCGCCCGGCGGGGACGGCGACGGGGACGAGCGGGGTAAGCGCGTGCTGGCGGCGGTGCCGGCCGCGCTCGCCTCGGCGTGGACGGCGGCGGTCGGGCTCGGCGGGCGGGACCCCTCGCAGTGGCGGTGGGGTGACGTCCACCAGGCGGTCCGGGTGCACCCGCTGGGGGCGGCCGACGGCGGTCCCGGCCCGCTCCCGGGCACGGCGATGGGCGGCGACGCCGACACCCTCCAGGCCGCCGGGTACGGCTGGCGGGCCGGGGCCCCGTTCACCGTCACCAGCCTGTCGGTCTACCGGCAGGTGGTGGACCTGGCCGACGGCAGGTCGGCCAGCTCCGTGATCCCGGGCGGCGCGTCCGGCGACCCGGCCAGCCCGCACTTCGCCGACCAGCTGGCGCAGTGGGCGGCGCACCGCCGCATTCCGATGACCGCGCCCGGGGAGCCGGGCGGCTGATCGCCGGCAGCGGCCGATCGCTAGAAGACGACTACCTCGGCCCCGATCGGGAGGTGCTCCTGGTAGTAGTGCGCGTTGGCCACCGTGAGGTGGACACAGCCGTGCGACCAGCTGGTGAGGCTGCCGCCGTGGAAGGCGACGCCGCCCGGGGCGAAGAAGGTCGCCCACGGCATCGGCTCGTTGTAGATGTTGCTGACGAAGTCGGCACCCGCCTTCCACTGGACCTGGAAGGTGCCGGTCGGGGTGGCGTGCGGTCCTGACCCGGGCTCGCCCGGCTCCATCCTGACCGGGCCGAAGCTGACCTTGCCGTCGGACTGCAGCCAGGTGAGGTGCCGCGCCAGGTCGACGCAGGCGGTCGCGGCGGCCGGGCAGTCCTGGTGGTCCTCGGCCGTGAGCACCAGCGGCGTGTCCTCGGCCGGCAGCTGCGCGACGACCGGGTGGCCGGCGCCGATCAGGGCCGGCGCCGCGTACGCCCAGGCCGTGCCGGGCGAGGATGCGGCCACGGCCGGCCCCACCTCGCCGGTCAGCCGCGCCGTGGCGCTGCCGCCGGCCGCCGACGCGGCGACCGCCGCGGCGACCGCGGTGGCCGCCACGGCTCCCGCCGCCAGCGCGGTCAGCGCGGTCAGGCTCAGCCGCCTGCCCGGGTGCCATCCTGTCCCGTTCATGAGATCACTCCGCCCCCGTTTAGTGATCTTACCGTGTCCATCCTGCTACCAACGGTGACATGAGGTCGGGCGCTCGCGCTGGGAAACAGGGAAACAGGGGGATCGATATCGGGACTCACATCCGTTCATCGTCGTCTATATGGGCTCATCACGACCCTAGCGTTACAAGCTGCGCAACACGGTTGATATCCCTATTGACTACCCAATGCAATCTATTGTTCACTAAGTGTGAGATAGAGGGAAACAGGCGGATAGGAGTCCGACATGCCCGAACTGCCGCTGGTGGGCGACGAGTTCGCCGGGTACCGGTTGCGGGCGGTCCTCGGCCGGGGCGGTATGAGCACCGTCTACCAGGCCGAGAACCCGCGGCTTGGCAACGTGATAGCGCTCAAGGTGCTGGCACCGGAACTCGCGACCGACGACGTCTTCCGCACCCGCTTCCTCGAGGAGTCGCGGATCGCGGCCGCGATGAACCACCCGCACGTCATCCCCATTCACGACATGGGGTCATCCGATGGGCTGCTGTACATCGCGATGCGCTGCGTCTCGGGAACCGACCTGCGGCAGATGATCTCCAAGCGCGGCCGGCTGCTCCCGGACACGTCGATCTTCCTGCTCAGCCAGGCGGCCCGGGCGCTTGACGCCGCGCACCGGCGCGGCCTGGTGCACCGGGACGTCAAGCCGGGCAACCTGCTGGCGGAGCGGGGCAACGACGACTCCGAGCCCGACCACCTGTACCTGGCCGACTTCGGGATCACCAAGCCGGCCATCGGCCGGGCCGGGCTGACCACCACCGGGTCGTTCCTTGGCACGATCGACTACGTCGCGCCCGAGCAGATCCGCGGCCTGTCGGTGCTCGGCATGGCGGACCAGTACTCGCTCGGCTGCGTGCTCTACGAGTGCCTGACCGGGCGGGTGCCGTTCGAGAAGGACCTCGACGCGGCGATCATCTGGGCGCACGTCGAGGAGCCGCCGACCCCGCTCACGCTGCTGCGCCCCGACCTGCCGCCCGCCATCGACGAGGTGTTCGCCCGGGTGCTGGCCAAGCAGCCGGGCGACCGGTACGAGAACTGCCGCGAGTTCGTGGGAGCGGCCCGGCAGGCGCTCGGGATGCCCGACGCCCTGACCGCGGCGACTCCGCCCGGCGGCTTGTCGCGGCGGGTGCTGCGGCCGGCCCGGCCGGCCGCCGATTACCAGGAGCTCGCGCACGATCGGCACGACGCGCACGACGCGCACGACGTGCGCACCGGCCTGCGGGTGATGACCACCAGCGTCGCCCGGCCGAGCTCGCTGCCGCGGGAGAACTTGCCGTCGCTGCCGGAGCTCGCGCCCGTCCCCGAATGGTCGCCGCCGTATCTGCCCAGCGGCCCGCCGCCGGGCGGGTTCTCCGGCCTCGGCGAGCCGGGCGAGCCGGGCCAGCCGACCGATCCCGGCCGGGGCGGCCCGGCGACTGCGCACGATGCTGACCGCCCAGCTGGCCTCGGCGGCGCCGGCGATCGCGGCGGCCCGGCGGCCTCGGGCGGGCCTGCGCGCGACCGCGGTAGTCGCCGGGTTCCGGTGCTCTTGCTGGCGCTGGCGTTCGTGCTGACGGCGGGCATCGGGATCACGCTGGGCTCGTGGCTCGGCTTTCCCGGCCAGGCCGACTCCGGCCGGCAGCCCGGCCTCGGCTCGGTCGCATCGGGATCCGGATCGGCTGCGGCGGCGCGGACGGCGGCCACCGGCGCGGCGCTCACGCCGCCGACCCTGCCGGCGACGCCGCCGAAGACCCTCAAGCAGGCGCTGGCATTGCTGGACACAACCGTCTGGACGACCGGGTACCTGCCCCAGAAGAGCTGCACGTTCGCCAGCGCGGTGTCGGCCACCTGCAGCGCCCCGTACCCGGGGATCACGATGGCGTTCTTCCAGAACTACAGCTCGCCCGGCGCTCTCTATCACGCCTACGAGGCGGCGATCAAGCAGGCGAACAACGGGCGCCTGGTGATCAACACGCAGGACTGCGGGGCGTCGGCGCCTCCGGCCAACGGCGCGGAAATCTCCTGGAACCACTTCGGCCTGCACACCCGGGACTACTCGGTCGCGCAGCTGGAGACGGGCAAGCTGAACGCCGCCAGCCAGGCGGCCGGCCGGATGTTCTGCAACTACGACAGCAGCACGAACACCGAGAGCATCATCTGGACCGAGACCGACGGCAACATGCTGGGCGAGGTGACGGGGTCACCGCACCTCGCCGTGTGGAGCTGGTGGCTGCACGTCCACCACAACATCGCCTTCAACGGACAGCCGATGGGGGCCATGGACATGGCGCCGTCCGCCTTCCCGAAGGCCTAGCTTCCCGAGCGCCCAGCATTGCCCACCAAATAAGTCCGAATACTTGACTATCGGCAAGCGTCGATGTGAGGGTGGGGAGAAGGAACGCACGAAGGGACCATAATGACGCAGCTCCAGGATCACGTGACGCGCCCCGGATCCCCCGTTGACGACTACCGGCACGTCGCCGTCCGCAAGGTCGGCGGAGTGATCGGCGCGGTCGTTGAGGGGATTCGCGCGAACGGCGATGTGGACCCGGCCGCGTTCGCAGAGCTGCGTACCGCCCTGCTCAGGCACAAGGTCGTGTTCCTGCGCGACCAGCAGGGCCTCACCGACGACGACCAGCGCGCCTTCGCCCGGCTGTTCGGCCCGCTGACCAAGCCGCACCCGACGGTCAGCGGCGACGGGGTGGCGATCCTGCCGATCGACTCCGAGCAGCAGAAGGCCAACTCGTGGCACACCGACGTGACGTTCGTGGACCGGGTGCCCGCGATCAGCGTGCTGCGCGCGCTGGTGCTGCCGCCCTACGGCGGCACCACGGTCTGGGCGAACACCGCGGCGGCCTACACCCGGCTCCACCCGGCGCTCAAGGCGCTGGTCGGCAACCTCCGGGCGGTGCACACCAACCTGTTCGACTACGCCGCCGAGCGGGTGCAGATCGGCGGCGTCGACGTCAAGGAGCAGGACTACCGGGACCAGTTCCGGCACATGGAGTTCGAGACCGAGCACCCGGTCGTTCGGATCCACCCGGAGACCGGCGAGCCGACGCTGCTGCTCGGCCACTTCGTCAGGTCCTTCACCGGCTTGTCCTCGGTTGACTTCAACGAGCTCTTCACGCTCCTGCAGCGGCACGTCACCCGGCTGGAGAACACGGTCCGCTGGACCTGGCGCGACGGTGACATCGCGATCTGGGACAACCGGGCGACCCAGCACTACGCCGTCGCCGACTACGACGACGAGCCCCGGCTGCTGCACCGGATCACGGTGGCGGGCCCCGTTCCGGTCGGCCTCAACGGCGACACCGCCGTGGTCCGCAAGGGCGACGCCTCCCACTACTCCGACATCCCCGCCTGAACCAGTCGGCTACGCCATCGACAGGTTCAGGCTCCTGTCACCTACGCCATCGACAGCGCCTAGTGGTGTCGCTGGCGTAGCCGACAGGTTCGGGGTGCCGTACGGCGGGAGCCAGGCGCTAGGCGTCAGGCGTGGGGGGCGGCCAGGCGTGCGCGGCTATGAGGTCGGCCAGGGTCGGGGGGTCGGCGCCCGGCCGGGTGCAGGTGGCGGCGGCCGCGGCGGCGGCGGCCTGGACGGCGGACCGGACCAGGGGCGGCCGCTTCAGGTCGGCCCGGGTGCGGCCGTTGGCCGACCACCAGGCGAGGAAGCCGCCGCCGAAGGCGTCGCCGGCGCCGATCGTGTCCACGACGTGGACGCTGGGGACCTCGACCGTCAGGACCGCTCCCGGCAGGAACGCCCGGGCCGGGCGGGGGCCGTCGGTGACGAGGACGAGGGCCGGCCCGGCGGCGAGCAGCGACTCGGCCGCTTCGGCGGGCGGCGAGCCGGGGTAGAGGTAGGCCAGATCATCCACGCTCGCCTTGACCACGTCGGCGCGGGCCGCGATGCGGCCGATGCGCCCGAGGTAGGCCGCCCGGTCGGCGATGGCGCCCGGGCGGCAGTTGGGGTCGAGCATGACCAGGGCGTCCGGCGGCACGTCGGTCAGCAGCAGCCGCTCGACGGCCGACCCGATCGGCTCCATGACCAGGCCGAGGGCGCCCACGTGGACGGCGACCGCCGGGCCGGCGTCCGCGGCGTCCGCGCGACCCCCGGTCGCGTCGCCGTCGACCGAGTCATCGACCAAGTCTGCGGCGTCCGCGGCCCGCGCCTCGGCCAGGATCGCGCGGAACGCCGCCGCGAGAGCCGGGTACTCCAGGTCCGCCGCGGCGGTGCCGGACAGGTAGAAGGCGTAGCTGGCGACGCCCGCCTCATCGAGGTCGACTAGCGCGAGCGTGGTCGGCGCGGCCGACGGCGCGGGCACGCCGATGGCGACGCCCTCGGTCTCCAGGGCGCCGCGGAGCAGGCGTCCGAAGCGGTCGTCGGCCAGCCCGCCGAAGAACGTGGTCGGCGCGCCCAGCCTGGCCAGGGTCCGCGCGGCGTTGTAAGGGCCGCCGCCCAGCCGCGGGTCGACCACGCCGTCGGGCCCAACGATCAGGTCGACCAGCACCTCACCCGCGACGACGATCACCGGCAGCGCCTCCGCCAACGTGGACAGTGAAGATAGTGGACCGTTGTCTACATCCCGATGCACACAACGGTCCACTATCCCAGGAAACGGCCCGCCACGCCCGCCCGAGCGTCAGGACGGGCGGATGTGCCACTTGATGCCCTGGCCGGCCCGCACCCGGCGCAGCGCCTCGCCGAACTCCGCCAGCGGCAGCGGCTTGCTCAGCAGCAGCCGCGGGTCCACCACCCCGCTCGTGATCAGCTCGACGGCCGGGGCGAAGCTGAGCAGGATGGCCATCGACCCGGTGACGGTGATCTCGTCGTTGTAGACCCGGAACGGCGAGACGCTGAGCGCGGCCTCGGCCGGCGACACGCCGAACACGAGCAGCCGCCCGCCCCGGTCGAGCAGGTCCGACACGGCCTGCAGGACCGCGGGTACCCCGGTCGCGTCGACCGCGACCTCGAACCGCTCCCCCGCCAGCTGGCCGATGTCGCCGACGACGCGGGACGCCCCGAGCTTGCTCGCGACCTCGAGCCGGTCGGGCACCCGGTCCACCACCGTGACCGGGCCCGCCCCCGCGTGCACCAGCAGCTGGAGCAGCAGCAGCCCCATCGTCCCGGCCCCGGTCAGCACCACCGAGTCGCCGAACACCGGGCCGAGCCGCCGCAGTCCGTGCACCGCGCACGCCAGCGGCTCCACCATCGCCGCGGTCTGGCCGTCGAAGCCGGCCGGCAGCCGGTACGCGTTGGCGGCCGGGACCGCCACGTACTCGGCGAACGCGCCGTCGACGGTGTCGCCGACGGCCGCCCAGTTCTCGCACAGGTTGCCTCGGCCGGCCCGGCAGCGCCGGCAGTGCCCGCAGTAGATCGACGGGTCCACCGCCACCGGCGCGCCGACCGGCAGGTCCATCGTGACGTCGGCCCCGACCGCCGCGATCGTCCCCGCGAACTCGTGGCCGGGGGTGATCGGGTACGGCGTGGGCGGGAACTCGCCGTCCATGATGTGCAGGTCGGTGCCGCAGATCCCGCAGGCATCGACCTTGACGACGACCTGACCGGGTCCTGGCGTGGGATCTGGTACCTCCGCCACCCGGAAGCTGCCGGGGCGGTCGAGCACAATGGCCCGCATGGGGTCCTCCATCAATCGTCAGATCAGAAAGATCGGATAGCGCGAATAGGGCTTAGCCCGCCAGCCGGGCGCCGTTAGCCGGATTGAAGGCGAGGACGTCGGCCGACTGGACCGCGAAGGCGACCCGCTGGCCCGGGGCCGGCGGCTTGCGGCCCTCGGCCCTGGCCACCACCGCCCCGCCGTCGTCGGCCAGCCGCACATGGAGCAGCGCGTCCGCGCCAAGCTCCTCCACCAGCACGACGTCGCCGACCAGCACCGCGCTGCCCGGGTCCCGGCCGGCCGAGACCGAGACCGGACCGCCCCCGGCCGAACCGCTCGCGGGCGGCGCCGGGTCCGACCGGCCGACGTCGGTCAGGTGCATCTGCTCGGGCCGGATGCCGAGGACGATCTCGGTCAACTGGTCCCGCTCGGCCGCGGCCCGCACCGCCGGCGCGAGCGGGACGACCGTCCCCGCCAGCCTGGCGCCGCCCTCGGTCAGCGGCGCCGTCAGCAGGTTCATCGCGGGCGAGCCGATGAACCCGGCCACGAACTGGTTGACCGGGTTGTCGTAGAGCTCGCGGGGCGAGGCGCACTGCAGCAGCCTGCCGCCGCTCAGCACCGCCACCCGGTGCCCCATCGTCATCGCCTCGACCTGGTCGTGGGTCACGTAGACGGTGGTGACGCCGAGGCGGCGCTGAAGCTCGGCGATCTGGCTCCTGGTCTGCACCCGGAGCTTGGCGTCGAGGTTGGACAACGGCTCGTCCATCAGGAACACCTTGGGCTCGCGGACGATGGCGCGCCCCATCGCGACCCGCTGCCGCTGGCCGCCGGAGAGCGCCTTCGGCTTGCGGTCGAGCAGGGCCTCGTCGAGGTCGAGGATGCGGGCCGCCTCGTGCACCCGGCGGTCGCGCTCGGGCCTCGGGACGTGCTGCATCTTCAGCGCGAAGCCCATGTTCTCGGCCACCGTCTTGCTCGGGTACAGGGCGTAGTTCTGGAACACCATCGCGATGTCCCGGTCCTTCGGCTGCACGTCGCTGACGTCGCGTCCGGCGATCTCGATCCGGCCCCCGTCGAGCGGCTCGAGCCCGGCCAGCATCCGCAGGGCGGTGGTCTTGCCCGACCCGGACGGGCCGACCAGCACCATGAACTCGCCGTCCTTGATGTCGAGGTCGAGCATGTCGACCGCGGGCGTGGCGCCCTTGGCGTACACCCGGCTCGCGCCTACATACCTAACTCCGGCCATGGGAGGACCTCCTCGGAGCAACGGTCCGTTCGGACGAATGATTGTGACGTCTCACTTGATCGCCCCCATCGAGAGGCCGCGGACCAGGGAGCGCTGCGCCACCCAGCCGACGAGGATCACCGGGACCGAGGCGACCGTGGCCGCGGCCGACAGGTGCGCGATGTACAGGCCCTCCTGCGGCACCGAGCTGATCAGGAACATCGGCATCGTCGCCGCGTTCGTCACCGTCAGGTTGAGCGCCAGGAAGAGCTCGTTCCAGGCGAAGATGACGCAGATCAGCGCGGTCGACACCAGGCCGGGCGAGACCACCGGCATGATCACCTCGGTGATCTCCCTGATCCGGCCCGCGCCGTCGAGCCTGGCCGCCTCGAGCATCTCGGTCGGCACCTCGAGCATGAACGAGCGGATCATCCAGATCGCGAGCGGCAGGTTCATCGCCGCGTAGAGGATGATCAGCAGCCAGATGCTGTCGAGCAGGTGCGTCTTCAGCGCGATCACGTAGAGCGGGCCGATCGCGGCGACGATCGGCAGCATCTTGGTCGAGATGAAGAAGAACAGCGAGTCGCGCCACTTGCCGACCGGGCGGATGGACAGCGCGTACGCGGCCGGCAGCGCGAGCAGCAGCACCAGCAGGGTGGAGCCGACGGTCGCGATGGCCGAGTGCTCGATGAACGGGCCGACCGGGGTGGCGCCGTTGAAGACCAGCCGGAACTCGGCCAGCGTGGGGCTGAAGGTGAACTTCGGCGGCCACGTCTCGGCCGACGCCTCGGGCTTGAACGCGGTCAGGAACATCCACAGGATCGGCAGGAAGAAGGCGATGCCCACCACCCAGCCGAGCACCGTCCAGCCCGCCAGCCCGGTGATCTCGCGGACCCGGCGGCTGCGTTTCGGCGCCTGTACCGGCGCGGGCGCCGGCGTCGGCGTCGAAGCGTCGGTCGCGGTGATCGCGGTCATTGCGCCTCCTCGAACTGGAAGACCCGGGCGAACAGCCGCAGCGCGAAGCTGGCGACGATGATCGTCAGCACCACGGTGAC
>Ga0302326_10032635_pt1 | contig 10369 bp, 8 predicted proteins | sample Palsa_T0_3_FD_202264 | JGI IMG/M metagenome (GOLD analysis project Ga0302326, IMG submission 202264) | Peat permafrost microbial communities from Stordalen Mire near Abisko, Sweden - Palsa_T0_3 | ecosystem: Environmental > Terrestrial > Soil > Palsa > Peat permafrost | place: Sweden: Abisko... | reverse complement strand
GCCATCCACTTCGCCGCGCAGGGCGTCATCGCGGGGGCCTATGACATCGCCGTCGCCGCCGGCGTGGAGTCCATGACCCACACTCCCATGGGCTCCTCGGTCGTCCGCGACTTCGGCTTCCCCTTCGGGCCACGCATGATGGCCCGCTACACGGACGCCGAGGGACACAGCCAGCTGAAGGGCCAGGGCATCGGCGCCGAGATGATCGCCGACCAGTGGGGCATCTCGCGCGAAGAGCTCGACGCCTTCGCCGTGCAGAGCCACCAGCGGGCGGCCCGTGCCACCGCCGAGGGCCGCTTCGAGAACGAGCTGGTGCCGGTGGCCGTCCACGACGACGAGGGCAAGGACACCGACGAGCTCTTCGCCACCGACGAGGGCATCCGGCCCGATTCCAGCGTCGAGTCACTGGCCAACCTGAAGCCCGCCTTCAAGGAGGACGGCAAGGTCACGGCCGGGAACTCCTCGCAGATCACCGACGGCGCCTCGGCCGTCCTGATCATGAGCGAGGAGAAGGCGAACGCCCTGGGGCTGCGCCCCCGGGCCCGTTTCCACGCCTTCGCCCTGGCCGGCGTCGACCCGATCACCATGCTGACGGGTCCCATCCCGGCCACGACGACGGTCCTCGAGCGGGCCAAGCTCACGCTCGACGACATCGACGCGGTGGAGATCAACGAGGCCTTCGCCTCGGTCGTGCTGGCGTGGGAGAAGGAGCACCACCCCAACATGGAGCTGGTCAACCCGAACGGCGGCGCCATCGCCCTCGGCCACCCGCTGGGTGCCTCGGGCGGCAAGCTGATGGCCACGCTCCTCAACGAGCTGGAGCGCACCAACGGCCGCTACGGGCTGCTGACCATGTGCGAGGGCGGCGGGCTGGCCAACGCCACCATCATCGAGCGGCTGGGCTGACCCTGTTGCCGCCGGACGCCGCGGTCAGCGGTATCTGGTGGCCAGCAGGAACCCGGCGAAGATCATCACCAGGCCGGCGACGAGACCCCAGGGCGAGCCGTGGGCCGCGAACGGCAGGTGGGCCAGGTAGTTCACGGTGATGACGGCCACGCCCCCGATGAGCAGGACCAGGATAAGTGCGCCGAACCAGCGCGGGCTGTGGCGCACGCTCTTGGGGATGGGCGCGGTGTAACGACCGCTCTCCTCCGCCGTCTTGTACCGGCCGACCTTCGAGGCGCGGCCCGTGGCCGACTTGCCCTTCTTGGAGGCGCCGCCCGGTCCTTTGGTGCTGGTGGCCACGGGCACAGAGGTTAGCCACGGCACGCGGGGGGCTCCGGGCACGGCCGGTACGATTGCCGGACCATGGGACCCAAGGTGCTCGTCGTCGACAACTACGACTCCTTCGTCTACAACCTGGTCCAGGAGCTGGGCGAGCTCGGCGCCGAGCCGGTGGTCTTCCGCAACGACGCCATCGACGTGGCCGGTATCAGGGCCGCGCGACCCGATGCCGTGCTCATCTCACCGGGACCGGGGCGCCCCGAGGACGGCGGGGTGAGCCTGCAGGCCATCCGGGAGCTGGCCGGGGAGATCCCGCTGCTGGGCGTCTGCCTGGGGCACCAGTGCATCGGCCAGTCCTACGGCGGCAGCGTCGTGCCCGCCCCGCATCTGATGCACGGCAAGACCTCGGAGATCCACCACGACGGTCAGGGGATCTTCGCCGGACTCCCCAACCCCTTCGTCGCCACCCGCTACCACTCGCTGGTGGTGCGCTCCGAATCGGTGCCCGACGAGCTGGAGGTGACGGCCACCTCCACCGACGGCGTGGTCATGGGTCTGCGCCACCGCACGCTGCGCGTCGAGGGGGTGCAGTTCCACCCCGAGTCGGTGCTGACCGTGTCGGGCCCCTCCCTGCTGGCCAACTTTCTCGGCCAACTCGGCGCCACCGTCGACTGACCGCGGACGGTCAGCCGCGCCGGCGACCCGGACGCAGGTTGCTCTGGGCGGCCGGTGCGGTCGTCGTGGTGGTGGACGACGGCGTCGTGGTGGACGTCGTGGTCGTGGTGGTGGCCGACTGGCACACCGAGATGTTGACCGTGCTCCCGCCGTTCACCTGCGCGTTCGCTCCCGGGGTCTGGCTGTCGACGTTGCCGGCCTGGGCCCCGCCTGGGCACGACGTGTCGAAGGTGGTGTTGGCGACGAGGCCGGCGCCCGTGATGGCCGAGGTGGCGGCGCTCTGCGACTGCCCCACGACACCGGGCACCGAGACGCAGCTCCCACTCGATACGACGAGGTTGACGGAGGTGTTGGGCGGCACGCTGGCGCCGGAGGCCGGGGTCTGGGCGGACACCAGCCCGCTGGGTTGGCTCGAGCAGGCCGTGCTCTGGCTGCCGACGTTCAGCCCGACATGACTCAGGGTGGAGCCGGCGCTGGCGGGTGACTGCCCGATCACACTGGGCACAGGGACCGAGCTCTGCGTGGCCGACACCGTCAGGACCACCTTGCGCGTGGCGGGGATCTTCGTACCCGCCATCGGATCCTGATTCAGTACGGTGCCGACCGACTGATTGCTGGTCACGTTGTGCACGGTGTAGCCCAGATTGGCGGTTTGGAGGAGTGCGATGGCCTGGGTCAGCTGCTTCCCCTGCACCGAGGGGACGGCGACAATGGGTATGTTCGGGCCGCCGCTGACGACCAGATCCACCGCGGTGTTCTTCCCGACCGACGCCCCCGCCTTGGGATCGGTCGACAGGACGTTGCCCTTGGCGGTGGTGCTCGTCCTGACCGTGTTGCTGCCCACGGTGAGGTGATCGTTCTGGAGGGTCTGCGTGGCCTGGCCGGCCGTGAGGCCGACGACGTTGGGCACGGTCACGTTACTGCCGAAGACCCCGAGGGAGCGCAAGAGGAAGTAGGCGATGACGGCGAGCGCCACCAGGAGCACCACCAGCAGGATGATCAGGTTGCGTGTGCGCTTCTTGCGCTCGAGGTCCTCCTGGCTGGTGGGCGGCTCGGCGGGAGGAACGGCCGTGGTGCGGCCGGTCGTCATCGGGACCGCCTGGGTCGCCCCGACCGCGGCCATCACCGAGGTGAGGCCGGGGTCCCCCGCCTCGACGGGCCGGCCGTCGGCGAAGCGAAGGAGATCGGCGCGCAGCTCCTCGGCCGACCCGTAACGGTCGTCGGGGTTCTTGGCCATGGCCTTCATGATCACGGCCTCGAGCGCGGGCGGCACGGTCGGGTTCGCCTGGCGCGGCAACACGGGCTGGTCGCGGACGTGCTTCGAGGCGACGGCCACCGGTGAGTCGCCCGTGAAAGGGGGGCGGCCGACGGCCATTTCGTAGAGGACGACGCCCAACGAGTAGATGTCGCTGCGCGAGTCCACCCCCTTGCCCTCCGCCTGTTCGGGCGAGAAATAGGCGGCCGTGCCCATGACCGCGCCGGTCTGGGTCAGGCTCTCCTCGGTGTTCATGGCCCGGGCGATGCCGAAGTCGGTGACCTTGACGTCCCCCTCCGGCGTGATGAGGATATTCCCCGGCTTCACGTCGCGGTGGACGACCCCGTGGCGGTGCGCGAAGGCCAGGGCCGCGGCCACACCGGCGCCGATGGTGGCGATCTGGCGGGGCGACAGGCGCTGAGAGTCGCGCAGCACGGCGGAGAGCGGACGGCCCTGGACGTACTCCATGACGATGAAGTACGACCCGTCGTCCTCTCCCCAGTCGAACACCGGGACGATGTTGGGGTGGGACAGGTTGGCGGCGGCCTGGGCTTCCCGCCGGAACCGCTCGACAAAGGTGCGGTCGACGGAGAGTTCGGGGAACAGCACCTTGAGCGCGACCGGTCGCTCGAGTTGGCGGTCCATGGCCCGGTAGACCTGGGCCATGCCACCACGGGCGATCAGATGGGTCAGCTCGTAGCGACCCGAATAGATGCGCGGTGTCTCGACCGGTTCCATGGCGCCCTGAGCCTACGCTGGGTGCTTTCGCCGACGCGGTACGGACGGCCTGGTCATGGCGCAGCCGTCGTGGTCGTGATGGGCACGGTGGTCGTGGTCGTGGTCGTGGTCGGAGGAGGCGGAGTCGGGGTCGTGGTGATCCGGTGCGTCGGAAACGTCGTCGTCGTCGTCGGGACCGTCGTCGTCGTGGTGGTGGTCGTCGTCGTGATGCTGGTCACATAGACCTTGGCGGAGTGCAGCGACGACCGCTGGACACCCACCTTCACGGGACCCAGGGCGCTGGGGTCGATCTGTCCGGTGGTGAAGCCGGTGTGGTCGACCACTTTGGGGTGGAACCACAGGACTCCCCCGGGCTGACCCTGCTTCACCACGACCTGTTCGCCCTGCGCCGTCACGATCCAGTTGTCGTAGGCGTACCACTTGAGGACGTAGTACGCAGCCACCGGCACCGCGGCCACCAGAATGACGAATCCGATCACCCGGGGGGTGATGCGCCGCGGGATACCCAGACGGCGCCGGCGCGCCCCGCGACTCTCCTTTCCCTCGGGCTTGTCCGTCGCTCGATTGCCCGGCGGAGGCGGGACGCGGGTCGTGGAGCGGGCCACCGGCACCGAGGCCGCGGTGCCCATGAAGAACTCGTCACTGCGCGGCCCGGTCTCCGCCAGCGTGGCGGGCTCGTCGCCGAAGGCGAGGCGTGAACCGGGCGCCAGCGTCTCGTCCTGCCCAACCGCGGGCACCATCGTGGTGGCGTCGGACAACCCTGTTTGGACGTCCTGAGGGGAACCGGGATCGGGTTCGGACCCGGAACCGGATGCAGATGGTTCTCCCGCCGTCGCTGACGCCACCACGGGGACCGCCGCGGTCGCCGCCGCCGCGGGGACGACGAGCCCCAGAGGCGTCACCTTCGCCGACGTGCCGTCGCCCTCCTCTCCCACCTGCACGTCGACGACGACGACCGTGATGTTGTCGGCGCCCCCGTGCCCGTTGGCCGCATCGACCAGTCGCTGCGCCGCCTCCTCGGGATCGTCGACCTCACCGAGGATGCCGGCCATTTCTTCGGTCCCGACCTCGTTGGTCAAGCCGTCCGAGCAGAGGAGCACGCGGTCACCCGTGCGCACCTCCAGCTCCCACATGTCGGCTTCCACCTCGGACGAGACGCCGAGGGCGCGGGTGAGGATGTGCCGCTGGGGATGGACGGCCGCCTCCTCCTCGCTCATCTCGCCGTGGCGCATCCGCTCCTCGGCCAGGCTGTGATCGTCGGTGACCTGGGTCAATTCGCCCCCGGAGTAGACATAGGCGCGGGAGTCCCCGACATTGGCCAGCGCCAGCACATCGCGGCCCTCGGGGCCTCCCACCAGTGCCACGGCGGTCAGCGTGGTACCCATCCCACGGAGATCCCGATTCGACTGGCTCTCGTGCCAGACGGCGGCATTGGCCTCCGAGAAGGCCTCGCGCAGCCCGTCGACGGTCGGCACCCGTTCGAAGGCCTGGTCGAGCGTCTCGACGGCCACCCGGGCCGCCACCTCACCTCCCACATGGCCTCCCATGCCGTCGGCCACCGCGTAGAGATCGGCGCGCACCAGCGGCAGATCCTGATTCACGGTGCGGACCCGCCCCACGTCGGAGGCGGACCCTGACCGCAGCACCGTCAACGCGAGACCTCGAAGACGGTGGAACCGATCTGGAGCAAGTCACCCTTTCCGAGCCGCACGGCCTGCGTGATCTGCTCGGAGTTGACGAACGTCCCGTTGGTCGAGCCGAGGTCCTCGACCCAGAGCTGGTCGTTGCGACGGAAGAGGCGGGCGTGCAGTGTGGACGTGTAAATGTCCTCGGGCATTGAGACACCGCAGCCGGGTGAGCGGCCGATGGTCAGCTCGTCGTCGAGGTCGTAGGTGCGCCCCGCGTGCTCCGGCGGCTGGACCACCTTGAGGTAGAGCTGGCGGCGGCGGCTCGGCCGGGGCTGACTCGGGACGACGGCGGCGGCGCGCTCTTCGCGGCGCTCCTGGCGCCGCATGGAGCGCGGTTTTCGAATGGTGGCCGGGCTCATCTCCACCCAGACGGCCCGCAAGACCCGGAGGAAGAAGAGAAAGATCAGCACGATGACGCCCCATTGCATGATGCGAAGGACCGCATTCAAATTCTGGGTGGCGACGAGGATCGCGAGCGGATCAGGTGCCCTCACGACATTTCGAACACGAGCTTCGTCGAGCCCACGCTGACCTCGTCTCCGCTGGCGAGGAGTTGCTCCCGAACCGGGGTGCCGTTGACCCTGGTGCCGTTGGTGGAGCCGAGATCGGTGACGAACACGCCGTCACCCTTCCGCCGTAGCTCGGCATGGCGCCGGCTGACGTTGGAGTCCGGCAGCACCACTTCACACTCGGGCAGGCGGCCGATGACCACGGCTTCCGACCCCACCGTCACCCTCCGGCCGTCCGGCAGCACGAGCTCGGCCAGGAAGCCACCGTCCTCGCTCTCGTGCACGTCGGCCGTCACCGTGAACCGTCCCGCCTTCAGGCTGGAGCCTTCGAAGATCTCCACCTCGACCGGGCCGACGAACGAGTAGCCCTCGATCCGCGCGTGCTCGCGGGCGGCATCGGCGAGCTCGCGGGAAAGCGCTTCGACGAAATTGGAGAAGCGGCTCACGTCGGCCGCCGACAGCGTCACGGCGAAGGCGTTGGGCGCGATCAGGCCTCGAACCCCCACCCGGCGGTGGAGATCCATCTCGCGTGTCAACCTCCGGCCTATTTCGACCGGCTGGAGGTTGCTTCGAAACGGCTTGGCCAACGTGCCCTCCACCAGACGCTCGAGTCGCTCCTCAAACTGCTGGAGTCCCATGGTCACCCAGAGATTACCGGGCCGCTACGCCCAAGAGGGATTCAAGCAGCCGTCTGACCTGGTCAGCTCGACGACGAAGGGGGGCGGAGCCCGGATTCTGGTGGCCAGCCCAGCGACTACTGTTGTCCGGTCACCCGGGCGAGTGGCGGAATTGGCAGACGCGCAGGATTCAGGTTCCTGTGTCCGAAAGGATGTGGGGGTTCAAGTCCCCCCTCGCCCACCGCTACGACCCCGGACCGGACTGGCGGCCGGACAAACCCCCAGGGGGCTGCCCGACCTCGTGCCTCAGGTCGTTCGGCCGCTCCACTACCGTCTCCCCCCAGACCCTCACCGCACGAAGCTGCCGCGGTGTCCTAGGAAGCGTTCGCCCCCTGCCCCGTTCCTCGAAGCCCAGCGTGAAGTACCCGGTCCGAGTCGTCTACTACGTCGAGGGCTATTCGTTCGGTGGCGTCGAGCGGCACCTGCTGCACCTTCTGGACGACCTCGACCGGGAGCGGTTCGAGCCGACGGTGATCGGCGTCATGGCCGACGAGCTCGAGCAGGAGCTCGGCGCCCGCCGGGTCCCTTTCGATCGTCTCGACCGCATACGGGGCAACTTCGATGTCCCGGGGTTCATCCGGGCCTTCCGGGCACTGCGGAAAGCCCGTCCCGTGATCTTCCACGCGATGCTCTCGCACTCCCATGCCGCCCAGTACGCCATCATGGCGGCCATCGCCCTCCGCACGCCGGTGGTGGTGACGACAGCACACCTCCCGACACAGACGGAAAGTCAGATACGGCGCCAACTCGGACGGTTCATTCTGCGAGGGGTCGACATGCAGGTCCTCCCTTCCGAGTGGACCAAGGCCGAGCTCGTCCGGTTGGATCTGCTGCACGGCTCGCACGAAATCGTGGCGAACGGTATCGCCCTCCCGACACTCCTCTCGCGCGACGAGGCCCGGGAGCAACTGGGGATCGCCACCACCGCGACCGTGATCGGCGGCTCCATGCGGCTGGTCGACTGGAAGCGCCCCGAGCTGATCGTCGACGCCGCCCGCGAGCTCCCCGGAACTGTCGCCGTCATCCTCGGCGAGGGGCCCGAAGAGGATCGACTGCGCGCGTCGGCCAAGGAGGTGGACCTCCGGCTTCCCGGGTTCCGCCTCGATGCCGTCAGCCTCCTCCCCGCGTTCGATGTCTTCATCCATCCCTGTCCCATCGACAACCAACCGTTGGCCATCTTCGAGGCCATGGCCGCCGGGGTACCGGTGATCGTCGCCGATCAAGGGGGCGCCGCCCTGATGGTCGACGACGGGCGGACCGGGTTGCGCGCGCCGGCCACCGCGGCGGGGATGTCGGGCGCCGTGTCCCACCTGGTGGACGACCCGGCACTGGCCGAACGCCTGGCGGCGGCCGGCCGGGCCGAGATCCTCTCGCGCTTCACCACCGAGGCGATGACGCGGCAGCTGGAGGATCTCTACGAACGACTTCTCGCCGACTCTCGAACGTAGCCGGGCGAGAACCGAGAGCCGGGACAAACGAGGGCGGGGGGCTTCACCCCACTCCGGCCGGTTCGCGCTCCAGCTTCGCGAGTTCCTCGGTGACCACGTCCTGATGCGCCGCAAGGTCGCGCCGCGCCGCTTGGGGGCTCCAGCGTCCCCGCATGAAGAAGATGAGGATCGCGAAGACGAACTCCCCGATGAGGCACACCGTCCACCAGCGCTTCCACTCGCCCGGGGCGGTCTTCTGCGCCGGGATCAGCTTCTGCTCGGCCACCAGGAGGCTGGCCAGGTTCTGCGAGTGCACGCCCACCTTGGCAATCTGGGCCTGGCTCACGGTCTGGCCGTCCTGAATGTCCTTGGCCAACGGGTTGTATGCCAGCAGGCCCTGGACCTGTGGGTTGGTCAGACCGCCGGCCGCCGTCAACGCCTTGGTCAGACTGTGCGTCGAGTTGCAGGCAGCCAGGAGGGTGGCCAGTGTCTGCGGACCGGACTCGCCCGTCTCCCGCAGACCGCTGATGACCGGCGCCGGCGCCGGCGCCGGGGTGCACGCCCGCGCGGGCGTGGAGGGCGCGGAGGGCTCGGCGGCCTGGATCGCCAGCAACGCCCGCGCCGCCGGCTGGTTGTCGACCAGGACCGTCGAGGTGGTGATCACGTAGGGCAAAACCAGGAACGAGAGCGCCACCGTGATGCGCAGGATCCATCCCCACACCGCCAGCCCCGAGGCGGTGAGGGCAGGGTTGTGCGACTCGACCTGCTCGGTGTAGTTCGCCATCCATGGCGCGTAAGCGATGGAGATGGAGACCGCCAGCAAGACGATGACGAGGACGTTGGCGTAGTAGCCCGTATGAGGGTGGCCGGTCTGGACGATGAGGAAGCCCAGCATCACCATGCTGGCCACCGCGCCGAAGAGCATGAACGGCTTGCGGACCCGCGCCAGGTCCGAGAGGAAGCCGGCCACGACGAGCCCCCCGGAAAGGAAGGCGGCCAGCCAGACGTTGATGCCGTTCGCCTGGGGCGTCGAACGGTTGTAGATGACGACCCAGTAGATGGTCAGCACGCTGACGGAGGCGAAATAGAAGAGGAGGGAGACCGAGATGGCGATCGACGAGGAGATCAGGTCGAGTCGCATCATGGAGCGGATCGGGTGCGCAGTGGCCGCCTCGACGTCGATGCCCTTGGCGCGCGCCTCGACGAGCGCCCGTTCGCGCTCGCTCACCATGAGCTGGTCGCGCAGCTGCGGCGAGAGCTCGCGCAGGAAAAAGAAGGCGATGACCACCACCCCGAGGCAGACCAGGCCCGAGATGATGAACTGGTCCTGCCAGGGCTCGAGGTGGTCCAGCGTGTGCGTCGCGACCAGGCTGGCGCACAGCGCGCCCATGGTGGGCCCGAGCGCCCAGAAGCCCATGGCCAGACCACGGCCCATCTGCGGCGAGAAGTCGCGCATCAGTGCGGGGGTCGAGACCAGGATCACCCCTTCGACGAACCCGATCACGCAGTAGGACGCGGCGAATCCCCACTCGCCGTGGATGTGAGGGATGGCGAGGAGCTGCACGAGGGCGACGACGAGCGTCCCGTAGATGGTGAGGTTGGCCCGCCCGATCCTGTCCGAGAGCCCGCCGATGAACGCGCTGAAGGCGCCGATGGCGTTCGAGACGACCAGCAGGTACAGGAAGAACTGGAACGACATGTGGTAGTAGGGCAGCAGCAGCGGGGTGACCGCGCCCTCCACGTAGTACAGGTAGTACAGCATGATCGTCGTCAACACGACGATGGCCAGGTACCCGATCCGCGGCCACGTGTTGGGGTACGCGGAGAGCTGCCGCTTCCCCAGGGCGCTCGCCAGCCCTCGGCGGGGGACCTGTGCGCTGGGCGCTGTCGTCGTCATCTTCTTCGATCCCCTCTTCCGCGCGTCATCGTGGTCCGGAGCGGCCGGTCCCGGGACCCGGAGGCGCCCGGCGCAGGTCCGATGCTAGGACCAGGATCGACACCCGTGACGGGACCGAGGCGACTCGTCCGAGTCGAGCGGCATCGTCACGAGGGCATCGCGGGACTGTCGGCCCGTCCGGACAGGGCGGCTGCGTGCTGCGCCACATAGGCGCTGAACAGCTCCGCCACTCGGTCGTGGCTGGTCCGCTCGAGTAGCGAGTGGTCCAGGTGGGCGACG
>Ga0302326_10032634_pt1 | contig 10369 bp, 8 predicted proteins | sample Palsa_T0_3_FD_202264 | JGI IMG/M metagenome (GOLD analysis project Ga0302326, IMG submission 202264) | Peat permafrost microbial communities from Stordalen Mire near Abisko, Sweden - Palsa_T0_3 | ecosystem: Environmental > Terrestrial > Soil > Palsa > Peat permafrost | place: Sweden: Abisko... | reverse complement strand
GCGCACCGCTTCGGTTGGGTCCTGCGTCGTCTGGAAATCCATCTGCGGCACCTGGGACATGATCCGGCTCATGTCGTCTTCGGGAAGGGAATGATTTACCGGCGAAGCAAGAATGAACCGCATCCCAAACTTTCCGCAAGCGACCGACAGCGAGCGCGCGACGTTGTTTCCATCGCCAACGTACGCCATCGTGCGGCCTTCGAGCGAGCCGAAGTTTTCCTGAACGGTCAACAGATCAGCCATCGCCTGACAGGGGTGGCTGTAGTCGGTCAGCGCGTTGATGACGGGAACAGTCGCATATTTGGCAAGGAGCTTGATGTTGTCGTGGGAAAAGGTGCGGCCCATGATGCCATCGCACATTCCCGAAAGTACGCGAGCCACGTCCTGAACGGCCTCGCGTTTTCCCAGTCCGACTTCTTCATCGCGCAGGAGCAGGCCATTGCCGCCAAGCTGGGTCATCGCGACGGCGAAACTGGCGCGCGTTCGCAGGCTGGGCTTCTCGAAGATCATCGCAAGCGTTTTGCCGGCGAGAAGTGGATCGTTTTTGCCCGTGGACCTCAGTTGGGCTTTGAGGCGCTTTGCCACATCGAGAATATGCTCGAGTTCCTCGGTGGAGTGAGAGGCGATGGAGATGAAATGACGGGTGGGCATATTTCTACTATTGCAGGTTTAGCCGGCGAGCATGCTTGCCGGCTACACGAGGATCAAAGCACAATTTCCGTTCCGATGCCGGCGGCGGTGTAAATTTCCAGGAGCAGCGCGTGGGGAATTCGGCCATCGATGATGTGCGTCTGCTTCACGCCGCCATTGAGCGCCTGAACGCAGGCTTCGACCTTGGGCAACATGCCGCTGCCAATCACGCCGCTCTGCACAAGTTCATTGATCTGCCCAACAGTCAGGGCACTGACTCTGCTGCTTGGATCATCTATTTTGGTGCGAATGCCGTGGGTGTCGCTGACGACGACGAGCTTCTCCGCCTTCATCGCGGCGGCAACCGCGCCGGCCGCGGTATCGGCATTCACATTTAACCGGCTACCCGCCGAATCGCGGGCGATGGTGGCGATGCAGGGAATCGAGTCCGCCTGCACGAGCAGTTGCAAAAGCCGTGCGTTCACGCTGGTTACATCGCCGACAAATCCCAGATCGATTCGCCGGCCTTCGGGTCCTTGCAGATAGGTTTTTTCGGCGAAGAGCACAATGCTGCTCAGCGAATGCAGCCCCATCGCCTCGCAACCCTGGCTCTGAATAAAGTTGACGATGAACCGATTGATCGTATTACACAGCACATGCTCGGCGATGGCGAGGGTGCGCTCGTCGGTATAGCGCCGTCCCATCACCATCTGCGGCGTCAGTCCCGCCTTTTCCATCGCCTCATTAATTGCCTTGCCGCCACCGTGAACCAGCACCGGCTGCATGCCGACGTAGTTCATGAAGACGATGTCGGTAAGCAAATTGGAGAGCGCCTGCTCATCATCCATGATGGAGCCGCCGACTTTCACGACCACGACCTTGTCGTGAAATCGCTGGATATACGGCAGGGCCTCGACGAGCCCCGCGGCCTTGCTGATTGCTTCATCCATCATTTGCGGCAACACCTTCGCTTGAAAACGAAGGGCGACAGTCTAGAAACGGCCCCGCGGGGTGTCAAAATCAAGCGGACTGAGAAAGTTCGATTATGATGGACTCCGATCCAGCGGACTGGTCGCTTAAGCGACCAGTCCACTCATGGAAATTGAGTCCAAGCACGAACGGAAAAATACGATGGCACTCGCTCTTGTGATCACTCTGCAAAAGGAAATGCCCGATGCGATGGCGGCTTACATCAAAGCGAAAACAGGCAAAGCGCTGGCTCGCGAATCGGAACGACTCAGCACCGCCGCTCGGCGATGCAATGTGCCGGCGTTGTCGGCGATGTTGTCCGAAAGCCAGGCGGCACTGATCGCGCAGCTTCAGGCGGACGGCTTCGATCCGGCGAAAATGCGTATCCCGCCAGAACAGTGGTTTCCCGCATCGGAAGGACTCAAAAGCATTCGCGGGCTGGCGGCGCATGTTGCGGCCAACCTCAACGACTTCAAACAGCCCAACCCGATTCTGCGGGATTTGGCCGCGGCTGACGCGCTGCTCACGGCGGCGGAGTCGGCGGCGATCGCATTTCATTTTTCAAACGCCGACCAATGATTCGGCCGATGGTTCATCCGCCGGGAAAAAATTGAGATCGTCGCCAAGCCGTTCCTCAGCCAAATCAACTGTCGCCGGCTCATCGCGGTCATCGGTGATCGGACCAGGAGCGACCGCGACATACAACACCAGCGCCGCCATGCAGATCATGATCCATCCATGATCTGGCGCGAGGTTGCTGAGAATCTGGTGCAATTGCGGCGAGCGCCCGGGATCAAATCTGAGGAGCTGATTCCCAAACATGCCCGCCGCCAGCAGCGAGACGAGCACGGTGACCAAAGCAAAGCCCGGCGCGATGCCCACCAGAAGCGCCGAGAGCGCCGCGCCCCAGAGCTGATAGCGACACATCATCTGGCCCAGGGCCTGGGGCATCAGCATCCACGGCGCGACCAGAGCGGCCAGAAAGCGCGGAGAGTTTCGGCGATCGTTGATCGCCGCTCCAGCGGCGCATGCGGTGAGCAATGTCGCAAAAAGAACGAAAAACGCCTGCCGTACTTCCAATGTGATCGGGTTGCCGTCCAAACCCCATGAGCCGGCCCATTGAGCGGGCACATAGCGGCTTAGGTTCGGCAGGCAAATGGTGAAGGCTTGATCGTGGAGTTCCCAGCCGAAATGTTGCCGGAGGATCGAGGCCAGATTTCCATTGCTGCCCTGACCCATCGCGATTTGATCAAACTTCTGCATGCCGTATTCGAACCCGACGGTTTTCCAAGACCAGTCACCATGATAGAGCCAAGCGCTCATCCAAATTGACACGCCCAACACACCCGCGGCAAAGACACCCAGCCACCGCCGACGCACGAGCCATGGCGAGACCAGCACGCCCAAAAGAAGCAGAAGTCCGATGCCCCGCCCCAGGTCCGCATCTTGCGGCCAGCGAGCGAGAATCAATGCGATCATGGCAATCAGTGCGGCGGCGATCGCGCCGGCTAAAAGACTCAGTCGCTTGAGCGAGATTTCTGTCCTGGGGCCCCACAAGCTGCGTATCGCAACAACCAGTGGACCGCGAAGCAGCGGCAGCAGTGAAGCGAGCACGACAGCAACGGCAACGCGCGCGATCCATTTGACCGCCGGGAGCGACCAACTGAGCGGCTGGTTTCCCAGTGCCAGCCATGGACTCAGAATAATTGCGCTGCTCAGTAAGGCTCCGAGCAACAATCTCGTCAGTGCGCCCCATCGCATCGACAGGAGCGGCCAGAAAATCAGGATCGGCGCACCGATGAGAAACTGTCCCTTAAACATGGTCCCCACGCCAAAGACGAGCCCCGCTGTGAACCACCAGTCCAACGAGGCGAGGAGTGCGGCCAGCAGAAATGGCGGAAGCACCCAAATATCCCACTGCGGCCAGACGTGGGCATCGATGAGTATGGCAGGGTTGAGCCACATGAGCGTTGCCGCGAGCAAGCCGCACGCCCATCCACGGTGCTCGGCGGGCATCCAGCGAATCGAAGCGGCGAGCAGCGCGAATAGGACGCCGATCCCCAACCATTGCCATAGACTGAGCCAGACGGCGTTGTATGTCGCGCCAGGTGGCATGGGTTGTTGCGCATCGCCAAGGCCGGTGAGCAGAATACCGTCGTCGGTATGGGTCGTGCCGCGCCCCATGCCACGGCCCGGCTGATCGTTTCGCGCGGTAATTCGATAGTGAACCACCGAATTGGATGGCAGGCTGGGAACGGTGATGGAGACGTCGCTCGACGTGCCGGCGTCTCCAACGTCATCGCCGCGCGCCGCGTGTGAATAATCGCCCGGTGAAGTCCCCCAATCAACGGACCATCGGGTGGGCGAGCCCTGAGAATTGATGGACGCCCGGATCGTCGCGGAAACGCCGTCGGGGGTTTGAGAAATCGTGGGCGGTCCGAGGAAAGTCACCATTGGCGGTGGCACCGGCGCTGGCTCGACCGCGACGGAGATCGCGTAGAAGAAAAAGCACGCCAGCGGCGGGAACAGCAGCAGTCCCGCCGATGCGATCAGCGGCGTGGGCTTGCGCCGGGGAGGACGCCTTGGACCCAGCAGCGAAACGCGCGCACCGGTCCCCCGCCGGCCTCCCCGCGATACCCAAAGCCAAACCAGAAAGAACGCAAGGACAGCGCTAAGCCATCCGAAAAACGCATTGATCGCCAGGAGCGGTGCGACGATCTCCTCATTGGCCTGAGCACCTTGACGCCACGGCCCGGGCCAGCCCAGAAGGTAGGGAAAACTGGCCTGCACGTGGCGCGTCCAGAGCGTCATGGTGAAGAGCCGCAACGGCGGATAATCCAGCCCATAGTCACCGCCCGATCCATCCACCAGCCCATCGTAAACTATTCCTTCGCCGCGCACGATCTGCCAGAAGCCGGGCGCGGCTTGCGTCGGATTGCCCCCTGTCGAGGCGGCCGCGTCCTGCCGAGCTGCCTGTAGCACCTGATTGCCCCAGCGCATGGCGTTGCGAACATCATCGTGAAAGCGGATGGAGCGGGAATAGATCCACGCTTCGCGCCGAATGCGTAGGCCCGAGCGCGTCGCCCAGTTCGCAAACCCAAGAAGGAAAAGGGCAACCGCCGCCCAGATCAGCACGCGCGACGCCCGGCCATCCAACGCGACAACACGCGCTCGCCAGGCCGCCTGAAAACGCCTCGGATGTAGAAGCATGGCTCGATAGTGAAGCACGAGTTCGATGAGATTCACCTTAAATAAACAACGAAAACAGTGCGATCCCGCCAACAGCGCGCAGCTTACCAGACGATCAGGCGAACTTCACCGCCCGCGGGCGCCCCGCCACGCTTTCCAATCGGCCCGAGATGCATGGTACATGGTTTTGGCCGCATCACGGAGCCAATTCTTTGGCCGCTTCTTCAAATCAGACAAAATTCGCTGGGCGTTGCCCGCCGCCTTGAGATGGATATTGGCTGTTTCCCAACCCATGGCTCTGAGGAGGTGCGCCTCATCATCAACTTCTTCGAGCGTCGCAAGATCGATGCGGCAGCAATCCGGCGCCAGGCGACGAACCAGCCAGCCATCGCACGGCTTGGCAAACGGATCGGGGCAGCGCACGGCCGCGCTTAGAATGTCCTGGTAGCGAACGTTTGCATCATCGGCCCCACTAGCCCAGGCACAGGCCGAAGGAGTGATTGCCTTGACCTCTCGCGCGAGCCATCCGCCGGCATGTTGGCCCACCGCAACAAAGCGTGGCTTTCCGAGGCTTCCCATGCCGATGTTCCGCCGACGATGCAATGGAGGCGGCGTCGAGTTTGCCGCCACGGGCCAATTCTCTTTGATGAGGCGCAGCGGTGGTCCATTTTCGGTCGTGGGGCGGGAGCCGAGGTTCTGTTTGAACTTCCGCCAAAAGACCGCCGGTTCCCTCAACCGGCTCATCGCCAGCGCCCGTAGCGTGGGGTGCTCTTCTTCCAAAACAAACGGTCGGCCGCCTTCGGAGAGCGCGAGTCGATAACCCGCGAGGATCAGATCACAGAGTTCGCGCGGCTTTGTCCGCAGCCCCGTGGAGCGGACGGCAATGATGCCACTCACGGCAAGTCGAATTAGGTCATTCGTATATGGAAGCGTATACGCTTCATCGAAATCGTTGACACCCCAGACCAATCGCCCGTGGGCGTCGCGCCACGTGCCGAAGTTTTCGACATGCAGATCGCCGACGCCAAGGATATGAGGTGCGTTCGCCGCTTCGGGACACTTTTCCGCCCAAACCAGCGCCCAGCGGTAATAGGTTCCGCGAAAGAATCGGAAAAAATCTTGCATCATCTGCGTATGCTTGTAACGCAGATCCGCTGAATCCAATTCAATGAAGCGCGATAGCCAGCGCTCAAATTCCCGGGTGGCGGTGTCAATTGTCATGTCGGTTGCGATTTCTTGCCTGCCGAGTTGGGCACGTTTGGGCCGAAAGGGCGTTGCTATTTAACCATTTTCGCGCAAAAGATCACCCGGCGGCTTGCGGCGGCAAAGTTCGCCTGGCGGGCCTCTTTAATTTTGAAGAACAGTTGCTATCATCATATCAGCAGGGCGTCGCTCCTGGCCATCGTTATCCCGCAGGATGGACGGAGCGAAAGATAGAATCTTGCGGCCGGTTTAGTCTGCTCTCCATTTGGCGCCCTATCAATCGAAACACTATGAAAAAGCACAACCAACAGCGTCGCCCCTCCCCCGCCATGTTTGAGCCTCTGGAGGAGCGGCAGTTTCTTTCCGCATCGCCAGCGATCAAGCCCGCACAGACATTCTCCACCACAACCGCTCTCTACGTTTCGAATCGTGCGGCCGTGCTGGGTCAGACGGTTACCATCAAGGGAGTGGTCACTTCCGGCGGCGGCATTGACAAAGGGGCGACGGTCGAGCTGCTGGACGACGACAAAGACACGGGATTGACCGGGACTTTGAACCATTTGGGTTACTGCGTCTTCACGCTCGACGCGGGACAGGCGACCTATGTCGGAACGAACTTGTGGCGCATTCGAGTTCTGACCGATGGCAACTTTATCGGAAGCAAGTCGAGACAGTTGATCGCCAAGACCTTAGCTCCATCGCTCACCAATGAATCCGATGGGCTTGAGCTGGGGACGGTCACCGCCGGATCGGGCACCGCCGCCACAGCGGGAGAGACGGTCACGGTCACTTACACCGGCTTTGACGCCGCCAATGGAAGCGTCTTCGACGATTCAGCGGATCATAGCCCGGGCACCTTCAGCTTCGTTCTCGATGACAGTCCGGAACAGGTGATTCCGGGCTTCGATCAGGAAGTGACCGGCATGAAAGTCGGCGAGACGCGCGTTGCCGTAATTCCATCAGCGCTTGGGTACAACGATGGCGAAACGCGAGTCTTTGTCGTCCATCTTGTTTCCATCAGTGCATAATCAGCAAATCATCCCAAGCGCACCTGCGCGATGAGCCTTGGTGAAGCATCCGTCACATCGCTGCCATCGTGATCTCCATAGAGCCGCTCGATCGCGAGCCTGTTGCGCGTGAGCAATAGCTTCAATTCGCGCGGAAAGAGCCATGTCATTTCAAAGCTGTTTTGCTCCCGGTGTCGAATTCCGCGCGAATCGAACCAGATGTAGTGGAACGTGACCTGCTGCCGCTGCGCGGCAATGTTCCGCCGGATTTCGGTTGTCTGGTAAACAGTTCGATCCAGCTCCGGAACATAGAAAACGCGCGGATCAAATCCTTTGTGCTGAGTACCGATCAGGAGCGACATATCCGGTTGAAAAATATCGATCCACAACCGGCCGCGCGGCTTGAGGTGGCGGTGGATTACCTGTAGCACGCGATCCATTTCGGCCAGGGTAGGAAACGCAAGAAAGGTGTTAAAGAAGATGCAGATCCAGTCGAATTTCTGGTTGAGCTTGAGCCGCCTGATATCTGCTTTGCGGAGTTTCAGTTCGTCGGTGGTTAATCCAACGCCTTGGCGCTTCTGGTCGGCAATCGCCAGCAAATCGGCCGCATAATCCACCCCGACCACGCGATGCCCCGCCTGTGCGATCGGAATCGCCGCCCGCGCTGTGCCGACGCATAACTCCAGCACATCCTGTTTTCGCTTGGGTAACTGCCGCAAAAAGAACGGCACATCCCCCTGGAGCATCTTCGATTCCGCGTATTCCGCATCGTAATACCGGGCGATGGCGCGATAGCGTTTGGACATGCATTCCTCCCGATCAGAGCCCAACGTTTTAGCCGGCCCTTCAGCCCCGCCCGGAAGGGCGGGGAGTTATTCCAGAGACTCGAACCATCGCGCGGCGCCGCGCTTTGGGCGCAACCTCCACGCCCTTCCGGGCGAGGCTAAAGGGGTCCATCGTAATCCCTCAGATCAGCGTCCGGCTATCCCGCGATCTCGACCGTTTGCCCATCGTGCGCCAATTGCATGTTCGATGGGAGCGACGCGTTGGTCTGAGCATGAAACATGTTGTGCGTGATATGGGTAAACCACGTTTGCCGCGCTCCGATCCGCGCGGCGGCATCGAGCGCTTCGGGAAGACTGAAATGTGCCGGATGCGGCTTGGGCTGGAGCGCATCGAGCACCAGCGTGTCCACTCCGCGCAACAATTCGAATGATTCCTCGGGAATCCGGCTGACATCCGTGCAATACGCCAGCGGGCCGATGCGGAACCCCAATACTCCCGCATGCCCATGGATCAGCGGTACCGGCGTCCAGATGCGATTGCCGATCTGGAATGGACCGTCGATCAGTCGATGAATTAGATGCGGCCGAAAGACTTTCGGCTCTTCATCCGGCCCGAGAAAAGCGTACCCAAAACAGCGCTTAAGTGCGGCGATCGTTCGATTATCCGCCCAGACGTCGATCGAACCGTTCTTGATCATGTTAAACCGGCGAACATCATCGAGGCCCATGATGTGATCTGCATGGGCATGGGTATAAACCACAGTATCGACCCAATCGATTTTGTGCGCGAGGCACTGCACCCGCAGTTCGGGCGTGGTATCGACCAGGATCGAGAGGCCATTGTACCGGATAAGAACCGACGGCCGATCGCGTCTATCATGCGGATCAGTGCTGGAGCAAACGGGGCAGTGGCACCCTATCATGGGAACTCCGGCGCTGGTGCCGGTGCCGAGGAAAAGTAGTTCGATGCCAGCCATCGCTTTGTTTATCGCGAACTTTGATGCAGATGCAACCAAAGCCGGCCACCGTCATCATCAAGTCTTTGGAGCCCGGCATCCATCTTCTGCACAAACCCGCCGGACCGAGCAGTTTTGCGGCGCTTCGAGCGGTCGCGCCGCCCCGCCTCCGCTGTTGTCACGGCGGAACGCTCGATCCGTTTGCCAGCGGGCTGCTGCTTATACTTGTCCAGCCGGCAACGCAGCTATTCGATCTGCTGCACGATATTCCCAAGGTGTATGACGTAACAATCGGGTGGGGAGTGGAAACGGGCAACGGCGATCCAACCGGTGCGGTGGTCAGCCACGCAAAATGTGATCACCTGACTCCCGAGCGGATCGATCAGCGGATGCAGCCGCATATCGGCTGGCACGATCAAATCCCGCCGGCAACGAGTGCCAAACGCATCGACGGCGAACGGGCTTATGTGCGGGCACACCGCGGCGAGCAAATTACGCTGCCACCGACTTCAGTGTATCTGCATTGTGCCGAGTGGCTCGATCACGATCTGCCTCGCACCAGCCGCGTGCGGTTGACGGTGCGAGGCGGGTTTTATGTGCGATCGCTGATCCGCGATCTCGGGCGCGAGTTGGAATCGGCCGCCCATGTCGCCGCGTTGGGGCGTGTGTCGATCGGGCCGTATTTCGATCCGGGACCGGGACAGATCATTGCAGCGGAGCCGCTTCCCTGGTTGCCGATGCGCCAATTGACTGAAAACGAAGTGCACGGATTGAAAGCTGGCGGCTCGATCGAAATCGGCTCGATCGAGCCAGTGACCTGGAGCGCTCCGCCATCGTTTCCGCCGTGCCGGCCCAACATTCGCGGTGTCCACAACGGTAGGTTTATTTTTGTATTGGAGCAACGAGCTGAGCGATTGTTTCAAAACCGACTCTTGCGCGGTGGAATCAAAGAATTGCCGGGTTGAAATGAGCCGAAGTGAATGTGCCACGGGCATCCTGCCCGTGTTTTGCGTAAATCATGAAGACACGGGCAGGATGCCCGTGGCACCTTGAAATCGTTTGCGCATCACCGTGTTTTCCCCGCACCCGGCTTGTGCATGATGAACAGGTAATTGAATCCACGCAGAAAGAAATTACCCTCCTCCGCGGCCGCGCGGTAATTGCCCATCTCCAGCGTTTTGTTGTGCCGGACGACCGAGACAATCTCTACTGGGGTGAACCGCTTGCGCATGAGCGCGAACAGTTCAAATCCGATCGGATAAAATCCCTTCCCCTTCACAAACGAATCGCAGACATACAGGCCCATGTACCGATCGGGGCGCAGGATGCGGTGAATTTCCGAGAAAACCTCATCCATCGCCGCGTAGTACGCCGGCTCGGCCGCATCGAGCTTGCCGATGCAGCGGGGATCGTCGGAATATTCGATGTGCGTGCCGTACGGAGGATCGATGAAAACAAAATCCGCCTTCTCGTTCTCCAGGGGCAGTTTTCTGGCATCGACGCGAAAAATATCCTTTCGAGTCGGGCTCAGATCATATCCCAGCGCCCGCCGCTCCAAATCGCGGGCCACATCCAATGTCGTGCCGCTGCCCGCGCACGGATCGACCACCAAATCCTTGGGCTTGGTGTA
>Ga0302326_10032633_pt1 | contig 10369 bp, 8 predicted proteins | sample Palsa_T0_3_FD_202264 | JGI IMG/M metagenome (GOLD analysis project Ga0302326, IMG submission 202264) | Peat permafrost microbial communities from Stordalen Mire near Abisko, Sweden - Palsa_T0_3 | ecosystem: Environmental > Terrestrial > Soil > Palsa > Peat permafrost | place: Sweden: Abisko... | reverse complement strand
TCCCCCTCCACTCACTCAGTGCGGTCATCGGACTGCTCAACGAAGGGGGCACCGTTCCCTTCATCGCACGCTATCGCAAAGAGGCGACGGGCAATCTCGACGAGGTCCAGATCCGCGACATCGAAGACAAGCTCGGCTACTTTCGAGAACTCGTCAGCCGTCGCGAAACAATCCTTGGATCGATCCTTGAGCAGGGCAAGCTCAGCGATGCGCTCAAGGCCCGCATCGAGGCCACCTTCGACAAGGCCGAGTTGGAAGATCTTTACCTCCCTTACCGTCCGAAGCGGCGGACCAAAGCCACCATCGCTCGCGACCGCGGCCTCCAGCCCCTCGCCGACTATCTTTGGGCTCAGCAGGCTGGTGGACAGTCCGTCAGCGATTACGCTGCCACGTTCATCGATCCAGAAAGGGAAGTGGCCACCGTGGAGGATGCCCTGGAAGGCGCCCGCCACATCGTCGCCGAGACCATCAGTGAGAACGCCGACCTGCGCAAGGCCCTGCGCCAGCTTATGTTTGATGAGGGCATGATCGTCAGTAAGAAGACCCTGGATGCCGTCGACGAGCAGGAAAAATTCCGCATGTATTACGACTACCGCGAGCCGGTGACGACCATCCCGTCGCACCGCATGCTTGCCATCCGCCGCGGTGAGACGGAGTCAGTTCTCTACTTCCTCATCGAGCTCGAGTCTCTTCGGGTCACCTCTTTGCTCCGCATGCAGATCCTTCGCGCGACGGGGGATTGGACGCCTCATCTCGAGCTGGCCATTGACGACTCGTGGAAACGCCTGCTGAATGCCTCGATTCAAGGCGAGGTGCGTCTCGAGTTGAAGAAGCGCTCGGACGGGGACGCCATTCAGGTCTTTCGCGACAATCTGCAGAACCTTCTGCTGGCGGCGCCCGCCGGCCCCATCTCCGTGCTCGGGATCGACCCCGGCCTGCGCACCGGGTGCAAGGTCGCGGTGGTGGATGAGACCGGCAAGTTCCTTGCCCACGACGTTCTCTACCTCCACACTTCAAAGAACGCAGCTTCCGGCGCAGGCGACACGCTCGCCTCGCTGATCGTGAAGCACAATGTTCGCGCGATTGCCATCGGCAACGGAACGGCCTCTCGCGAGACCGACGCTTTCGTTCGCGAATTCCTCCGCGAGCGCAAGCTCAACGATCTTTTCTCGGTCACCGTATCCGAGTCGGGGGCAAGCATTTACTCCGCCTCTGATATTGCCCGTCAGGAGTTTCCCGACCTCGACCTCACGGTCCGCGGCGCTATCTCGATTGCGCGACGGCTTCAGGATCCGCTGTCCGAGCTGGTCAAAGTCGACCCCAAATCCATCGGCGTCGGCCAGTATCAACATGACGTCGATCAACGCCAGTTGCAACAATCCCTTGAAGGGGTGGTCGAAAGTTGCGTGAACCGGGTCGGTGTCGATCTCAACACTTCTTCGTGGACCCTGCTTCGCTTCGTCGCCGGTGTGACGGAAAGGACTGCGCTCAACATTGTCGCCTACCGCGATGAGCATGGAAAATTCCGCTCCCGGTCACAGCTCAACAAAGTTCCCGGCATCGGCGCCAAAACCTTTGAGCAGGCAGCGGGCTTCCTGCGCATTCGCGATGGCGAGAATCCTCTCGACCGCACTGCCGTCCATCCGGAGTCTTACCCGGTGGTGGAGCAGATCGCGCAAACCCTCAACACGCCTGTCGGCCAACTCATCCAGCAGCCGCAGCTTCTCGCTAACGTCGATGCCAGGCAGCTCTCCGCGGGTAGCTTTACGGTAGCGGACATCCTCGAGGAACTGCGTAAGCCGGGCCGCGATCCGCGGGATCAATTCGTTGCCCCCAGCTTCTCTGAGTCGGTGAGAGAGTTTAGCGATGTCCAGCCCGGCATGGTGCTTGAGGGCGTGGTCACCAACGTCACCAAGTTCGGAGCCTTCGTGGACATCGGCGTGCACCAGGACGGCCTGGTGCACATCAGCGAACTCTCCAACCGTTTCATCAAGGATCCGTCCGAGGCGGTGAAGGCCGGCCAGATCGTCAAGGTCAAAGTCCTGAGTGCTGACGTTAAGACCAAACGCATTGCTCTCTCGATGAAGGCTCTTATGGAACCCGCTCAAAAAAACCAGCGGCCGAACAAGCCGCGCCAGCAGCCTGCGCCACAGCCCAGCATGAACGAGAAACTGACCATGCTTTCCACCAAGTGGCGATCGTCCTGAGGTTTCCTGGGCAGAGGAAATGAACTGGTTTTCGCAGGGATGAAGGAGTTCTCGCGGTCGCCCGAGTACGGCGATCTGAGATGCTAAGCTACGTACGATGACTGAGACCTTCCAGGAGCAGTTTGCAAAGGGTTATAAGGCGCGCAGAGAGGGACGCGCGGCGGACTCACGCGCAATCTTCCTTAAGGCGGTGCGTAGCGCTGCGGAAGAAGGGGATCGGCCCTCTCTGGCCGAGGCGCTTTGCGGTTTAGGACAGGCAGAGCGTGACATCGGGAACCTGGAGGCGTCGCGGCACCACTATGCAGGCGCGGCAGTGCTGTATCGGCAAATCGGGCCCCCGGCGAGACTGGCGTACGCGCTTCGGCATGAGGCGGACATACTCCGCGAAGCATGCTTGCCTGTGGAGGCCGAACCGCTCTATGTGGAAGCTGTGGAGATCTACCGGAAACAGGGAGAAGAGGCCGAGCTTGATCTGGCAAATACTTTGCGAGGATTGGCCTTGGCGTATGAGTCAACAGGTAAAGCGGATGCTTCAAGATCGCTCTTCGAGCAAGCGCGAGCGCTGTATGCGAAGTGCAACGTTCAGGCAGGGGTCGCAGGGTGCGAGGAGAAACTTTCTCCACGCACGTGATCTGGTGGGCATTACCCAGGCCTCCGCCTGTTTAGCCGTGCCGCACGCAGCAAGCGCCATTAAGCCGGAACTGTTCGCACCGCCTCTTCGAGGTGTCGGTTCAAATGCTGTTGCGCGATTTTGAGCGGCGCTTTGGACTTCTGCAGCCTGGAGGTGAAGAAGGCGCCTTCCAGCAAAGAGATAATCAAAGTGGAGAGGGCTGCCGGATCCACCGACGGGCTCAGTTCTCCGGACTTTTGTCCTTGCTCGATGATCTGACCTAGGAATGCGACCCATCCATGAAAAGCTTTCCGGGCTTTTTGGTAGAGGACGGGGTTGCCGTCGTCCGCATCCATCGTCGCGTTCAGCAGGGGGCATCCACCCGCGAAGGGCGGCTTGGAAACGAAGTTGTCTATATGGAGTTTCAACTTCTCAATGCTGCCCGCGGCCCGGTCCACATTGTCGACGCGCGCCCTGCTACTCTGCGCCCAAGCAGTGTCAAAGGCTTCTGAGGCCAATTGCTCCTTGCTGTTGAAGTGGGTGTAGAGGCTGCCTTTCTCCAATCCGGTGGCGGCGCTTATATCCTGCATCGAACAACCGTTGAACCCTCTTTTGTTGAACAAGGGAGCTGCCTTTTCCAGGATCTTCCTGCGTGTTTGTTCGCCCTTTAACATGGGTCTCCACGGTATCTGGCGCAGCTCCCGTTGCGCGTTAGTGATTCCAGTTGCTACCAGGGCAGTTCCTGACCCAGGTGGATGAAGCGGCCATTCGGACCGTCAGGACCGAGCAGTGCGAGGTCGACGCTGGTCTTTGCGCCTTCGGGGATCTCCATCGGAGCAGCGTCGGTTCCCATTTCCGTCTTCACCCAACCGGGATGAGCGGAATTCACCTTGATTTTGGTGTCTTTGAGTTCTGCCGCGAGATGAATGGTGAAGGCGTTGATCGCTGTTTTCGAGGCGTCATACGCGAAGGCCTTGACGGCTGCGATCGGGCTGTTCGGATCCGCGTGAAGGGTCAATGATCCAAGAATGCTGGATAGATTCACGATACGGCCGGCGTCGCTCTTTTTGAGTAGCGGGAGAAGCGAACGCGTCACTGCAATGGTGGCGAAAAGGTTGGTGCCGAAAACGGTTTGGAGTTCCTCTTCTGTCGTGTCGACGGTCTTGGGCACAAACATCCCGTCCTGGGCGCCCACGCCTGCGTTGTTGATCAGAATGTCGAGTTTTCCAAATTTGTCCCCGATTGTTTTCGCTGCCGTTTCCCGATCCTGCGCGTTGGTAACGTCGAGCTTCACGGGAAATGCGTCGATGCCTTCTGTTTTGAGCTTGGAAGCAGTTTCTTCAGCGGACTTCAAAGTCCGAGCGGCTACCACGACTGTCACCCCCTTTTGGCCCAGCTGACGAGCCGTTTCAAAACCGATTCCACGATTTGCGCCGGTGACGAGCGCGACTTTCTTGTTAGTTGCCATGGTGATTCATCTCCTGTGTAGCAGATGGCGGGTGGATGAGCGTGGATTCATAAAAACGAACGATCGGAAGGTTATTTAGATAGCCAAATTGCGGCGCGATGGTTGGCGTTGGGCGCGCCGGGTTACGCCTGAACCAGCTCCAGGGTCATAGATGCTGGTTGGACACGCAGTTGGTCAAGCTCATCAGTCGTTTGGCTTGGAGGAGAGTGGCTGGTCGTGTGGCGAGGGGATCGAGGCAACCCGCGAACCGGGAGGCGGGCCCGTGGCGACCGAACCAACCGAAACCGCGTCTTCGCCGAAGAAACTCATCTTGATTTGCGTCTCGACTTCGACCGGACTCCCAAGCACCTGATAGGGAGCGTAGTGCCATTGGCGAACCGCGCGCATGCCTACTTCCGCCAGTTTGGGATTGCCACTCAATACGGTCACTTGCTTCACCAGGCCGTCTGCGCCAATCAATGCCTTGAGCTGCAGCTCTCCCACCAGGTTGGGTTCAGAAACGACAGGATAAACGAAATGACCCTGTGGAAGCTCGGAAACCAACAGTGGCACTGAAGTCGACGCAGGAGTGATCGGAGCCTGCTCAACAATCGTATTCGTGACGGTAGCCCGAGGGCGAATTGGCGAGGCTTTCGCGCTGGTGACGCTCGCGGGTTGATCGATTCCATTTTCCAGGAAGGCAAGCTCGTTGTGAGGCAGAGCCGGCTCAGTGGGCAGCGGCGCCAGCTGGTGCTTCGGTTTCACGGTAGCTGCCAAAGCGGACGGCGCAGCGTGAGCCGAGGTGATGGCAGCGGGTGGTTTGATGTTGTTCGAAGCTTGCGCCGGCGCCGGCAGCGTTGGGGCATGGTTCGCCGGTGCCGTCTTTTGTACGAGCGGGGATAAAGGCAGGATGCCGTAAAACGATGCCACAATCACGGTGACACAGGCGGCGGCCAGAGCCCCCAAGGCTCCCCGTTGCCGGAAGGGGACGTCGCGGACGTCACGTGACTTTGCGGTGCCGAATGTCTCCTTTATCTCTCTTTCTTTCCTGCGCTGGGAAAAATCCGGAGTTAACAAGGCTGGAGTCCAGGGCATCGCGCGGAATGATTTTGCGGGGGCTGACCCCGGTCGCATGGTGACCACTCGAGCGGCAGATGCCGGAGGCTTCGGATGCACGTTCTCGACCACTCCAAGCAGCGTGGTTCCGGCCACCGGGGAAGCGGGGACTACGACGGCAGACTGGAATAGTTTCTCGATCAGGCGCTGATCACGGCGGCTAAGAACCTGGAGGGGAAGCACATGAAAGTTGCGGAAGAGCCACCGGAGGCGAAGGCGTTGCCAGCGCGACGGGCAAACGTATACGGCTCCGGCCGCGGTGCGCAACTCCAGAAGCTGCGCGCCGGTTCCTTTGATATCGTTCCACGAACTGGCCGTGGATGATTGCGGCGCTTCTGGGGATTGGCTTAACGACCCGAGATTCACGGGGATGGCCTCCGTTTTGAACTTCTACAGGGGCCCATCTGCACTTCCTATCGGCGGCAACCCGGAGGTTGCCAGGTCCAGCAGATCTTACTTCGTTATTATCGTACGAGTGGATTGAAATGGAAACTGTTGCCTGTTTGGCCACATCTTGTGATAAAAGATCCGCTGCTGGCTGGGCCTGTCGGGGCGGCCGGAAAACCGGAATTCCCTCTCACTTACGGGTGGTTCCGCGAAGAGTAGACCCCCTGGGCTTCTAAGCCGAATTTCCGGTTTTTTGGCTGGTACCGGGTTGGGATGCCATTTCGAAGGGTCCAGTGCGCCATGCCGAATGGGAGCGCGGCGATGGGCAGGGTATTGCCGCGGGAGAATTCCTGGGTCGAGGCGGTCCCCTGCAGAATATCGACCCAGTCGACCGGGTCCCGATGGGGCTGGATAGGTACGCTTTTCAAGACTTGTAGGGCGAAGCCAACTCCAAGTGTAGTCCCGCAGGGACGGCTGAAGATTTTCCAGGATTTCGTCGCGGCCCATTTCCAGCCGTCCCTGCGGGACTGAGCTTGGAACTGAGGTTAAACTCGCGCCTTGGCAGATTTGGATCTATCCGCCCGCTCTAAAACCCCAGTATGGGAACCCACTTGCCTTGGATTGGGCGTGTCTAATGCGAGAATGCTAACTGCATGATTGGGACCGGAACAATTGGCGGCGCAACCCGGCATGAAACTTAGTTTGTAGCTGCTCTTAATTGCTTAGGAGGTAGGTAGGAGAAAATGTTCAGGTTCCTTTCTGGATTCATGGCAGCAGTCGTGATCGCACTTCTCGGAGGGTTCCTTTGGCTCCGGCTCGGCTTTGTGGACGCGAGGGCAGATGCTCCCGAGAATGCGCTCGAGCGGGCAGTGGCCATGCCCGCACTCGATGCTTCCGTTCGTCGACACGCTTCCCAGGTGCAAAACCCGGTCGCCGCAACCGATGACAACCTGGTAGCAGGAATGAAGATCTATCAGAACAATTGCGCGGGGTGTCATGGGGATATCCATCAGCCACACGCAGCGTTTGGGGACTCACTTCACCCGCGGGCGCCCCAATTCATGGAGGACGCGCCCGACATGCCGGAGTACCAAAATTTCTACATCATTGAGCATGGGATACGGCTGAGCGGGATGCCTGCCTTGCGCAGTTCTCTCAAGCAGGAGGAAATCTGGCAGGTGACCACCTTCCTGAGCCACATGGATAAGCTTCCGCCACAGGTGACCGAACAGTGGAAAGCAGTCGCGGCCGTCAGCCACTAAAGTAGCAGGGCCTTGCAAATGCAGCGAGTCCACGGATTCCTGCAGCCACCGGCCTTCTTTCCGTCACATTCGAAGGCAATAATGCTCGTACTATGAATGCTTATCGTCGAGTCTTTTTGATGTTCGCCCTGGTCACTGCAATGCTCTCGCCGCTGGTGGCTTGCGCGCAGTACCGCGTACCTGCCAAAGAAAAAATACCGGTCGCCTTCGTCATCACAGACGATGCGGTCACCATCGATTTTGCCGGGCCCTGGGAGGTATTTAAAGACGTCTTCGTCAAGGATCGCGGTAAAACAATGGCGGAGCAGGCAGCATTTCGCCTTTACACGGTATCCGATTCCCGTGAGCCGGTGACGACTTCGGGCGGTATGCGCATCATCCCGGACTACACGTTTGATGACGCGCCGGCGCCGGCCATTGTGGTGGTGCCTGCACAGCGCGGCCGCTCTCCCAAGATGCTCGCGTGGATACGCAAGATGACCACCCAGAGTGAGGTGGTGATGTCGGTGTGTACAGGAGCGTCCGTGCTGGGAGATGCCGGAGTCCTCAATCACAAGCAGGCTACCACGCATCATTTGTTCTATGACGAATTCCAGGCAGCGTTTCCGGATGTCTTGTTGGTGAAGAACAAGCGCTTTGTGCAAAGCAGTCCGGTGATCTTCACCGCGGGGGGATTGAGTTCCGGCATCGATCTCGCCCTTCATATGGTGCAGCTTTATTTCGGCCCTTCACAGGCAGAAGAGACTGCCCATCTGATGGAGTATGAGGGCACCGATTGGAAGGGTGACGGTGCGGCGACCGGTTCACTCCCGGAGAGTGTGAAAAAGGAGTGAATGGGCTTCGGCGCGAGCTGGATAAAACCAGATCATGCTACGACACTGCAACCCCGTTGAAACGTACTCGTAACAATGGCATATGAGCTGAACACGAGTTTTTTCAGGAACCGTGGTTCGCGAGCCACGCCGATACGGGGCCGATTCTACCCCTCGCATGTCGCGGAGCATGATCTGGCAGGCGCTGGATTAAGCACTCAGGCTTTTACGCCCTCAGCATAGGGCTTCAGGAAGGCGAAGCTTTTGGTCGCGAGATCTATCGGTGTATTGGCCTGCGAGGTTCGCGAGTGCACGGTAAAGTAGCCGGTGTAGCCGATCTCGTGCAGCCCCTGAAACACAACATCGAAATCGATTCCGCCTGGTTCCCACAAGCCAAGATTGTTGGCAGCCGCGCCGCTGTTTGCCTGCACGGCTACGGGCCGGCTGCCGGTGAATGAACACGTTTCCACGGTAGCCGGCTGAGCAGGGGCAAGCGCCGGGGTAGGTTGGGCAGGTGTTTCTGGTTTTTGAGCCTTCTGGTTTTGAGCGTAGACATTCACCAGCCATGGGGCAACGCTCTTAATGACGTCCCGGCCGTAGCCCTTCGGGGTGTTCATCCAATTGACCGGCTCGTAAACAAGACCGAAATTAGGACGGTTGATTTTCTTGAGGCAGTCGATCGCGTCGTCAACGTTCCAAAACAACGTTCCCGGGTGAGACAGATGCACAATCCAAAGACCGCGTTCCCTGGCCTCGTCGCAGGCACGCTGCGCCCAACCAAGCTGCTCCGGCCGCTTGATCTGACAACGGATCATTTTCGTGCCAAAGATCTCGGCCATCTGTAGGCGCGGAGCCATGTTGAGTAGAGCAAACGGCGAGCAATCATTGTTGGGCGGTTGGTCGGTGTCGCAGGTCACCATCGATACTTTCAAGCCCGCCTGTCTGGTTTTGCGAGCCATCTCCACCATTTGATCGAGCGGGGTCGAAATACTGCACTGCAACGGACGTAAACAGACGGCGTCATATCCGGCGCTGCGGGCGATGTGCAGGAATTCGTCATAGGTCAGGGGGGTTAAGTTGTTGACCTGGCCAATGGGCTCCGAGATTCTTCCCGAGAGAGACAGCTTAATTCCGGGCCAAGCAGCTCTCGCGATACGAGCCCCTGCGGCCGCCAGCGACGCGGCGATCAGGAATGTTCTCCGGTCCACCTTCCCCATCCCTCGGTCCCTCCGCTCGGTGACCCATCGATCATAGTACTCGTGACCGGGTCTTCGGGCATGTGGGGATGCTTCATCTATTTCCGGCGGTGGCGTGCTGCTGCCGCAATGCCAGATAGACAGCGCTTAGATCGGCGGCACCGAAATCGGGAAGGGCATCGGCCCATGTGGCGGCGATTTGGTTGAGAACCGGAAGGTGGGAATTCTCCTCTCCTGCGGCATCGAGCGCCAGCTGAACGTCTTTGTGGGCCCAACGGAGGGGAAACTCCGTCTCCGCGGTACGCTTCTCAGCGATCTTTTTCAATTTTGCGATGGCCCACGGGGGAACGAGAGGGCCGCCAGAGGCGAGTGACGCGAAGCGCTCGGGCGCGACGCCCAGTGCGTCCCCCAGGATCGCCACTTCGGCTACTCCCTCCATGAGGACTGCCAGCCAGGCATTGAACATGAGCTTCATGCGGGTTCCTTGTCCCGCGCTGCCGAGCCAGAAGGTGTGTGATCCGATCGCGTCGAAGTAACGCTGTACGATCGTGCCGGCACGGGTTTGATCGCCGGATGCGAGAATGAGCAGCTTTCCTTCTTCAGCGAGTTCTTTGCTGCCGGAAACGGGCGCATCTATGAAGACGATCTCCGGGCGCGTCGCGGCAAGCCGCATGACTCGGTCTGTACCCTCGACACCAATGGTCGACATCTGCAACCAGGCTGCGCCGGACTTCATGGCCGCGAACACTCCTCGCTCTTGCATAACGTCGAGCACAGCATCTGCGTCCGAGACCATGGTGACAACAAGATCGGTATCCCGTACTGCATCGATGGGTGTGGTTGCAGGGTGCAATTTGCCGGATGCGAGCCGCGCGGCACGATCGGGGTTTCGAGCCCATGCGTTGACATCCATTCCAGCGCGGGCTGCGTCACCAGCCATTGCAGAGCCCATGATGCCTAGTCCGAGAACGGCCACATTTGCGCACATGTTAAACGCTCCAGTGTGTGATTGAGTTTGATTGTCATGTTCAGGCGAAGGTTATCTGCTATTGCAAGCTCTTTAGGAGCGGATGACCTCCAGGAGTAAGCCGGTTTCTACGATCTTCCAATTAGATGCCTCGCGTTCGTTTCTGGTTCCGGACGGTTTGCCGGTTGGATGCTAGGATTCAGTCATCTTTGTGCGAAAGGGTGTGTTTAGCTCCTATGTGGCGAGCCTTGGTGTTGTTGTGTCTGTGCGCATTGACGGCCCGGTGGCTGGCGGCGCAAACTCCGGGCAGCACACCCGCTCCGCTGCTTGTGCCGGAGTCACGGCTGCCCGCGAAACTCAGCGTT
>Ga0302326_10032632_pt1 | contig 10369 bp, 4 predicted proteins | sample Palsa_T0_3_FD_202264 | JGI IMG/M metagenome (GOLD analysis project Ga0302326, IMG submission 202264) | Peat permafrost microbial communities from Stordalen Mire near Abisko, Sweden - Palsa_T0_3 | ecosystem: Environmental > Terrestrial > Soil > Palsa > Peat permafrost | place: Sweden: Abisko... | reverse complement strand
GGGGGGCAACCCGTTCTTTCTGATCGAGGCGCTGCGCCATGTCGACGAGAGCGGCGGCGTGTGGGACCCGAGCACGCTCCCCCAGGGAGTACGAGAAGCCTTGAGCCGCAGACTCTCTCGCCTTCCTATCGAGACCAATAAGGCGCTTGCAGCGGCCGCGGTGGTCGGCAGCCGGTTTGCCCTCGACCTGGTCGAGCGCGTCGTTGGGGACGACCTGGTCGACGCGTTCGACGAGGCGTCCAAGGCTGGAATCGTCATCGAAGAGCCCGGTGGTCGCTACCGGTTTAACCACGCGATCGTTCGGCAGTCACTGCTTGCCGAACTGCCGTCGATGCGACGGATGCGGCTGCACCAGCGCATCGCCACGACGCTGGAGGACGAGCCGGGCGCCCACGACGAGCTGCTCGCTGAACTTGCCCACCACTATTTCGAATGTGCGTGGGCGGGAAACGCGGCCAAGGCCGTCGAGTATTGCCGGCGTGCGGCGGACCAGGCGATGGCGCGGCTCGCCTACGAAGGGGCGGCCGAGCTTTACGACCACGCCGTGCACGCGCTGGAGGAGCTCGACGACGAGCTGCCCGACCGTGACGACCAGAACGCCGACCTCCTCGTCGCGCGCTGTGAGGCTCTTCTTGCCGCGGGTGACGTGACTTCGGCAGCAGGTGCGGTCTCTCAATTGCAAGAAGCGACAGTCGATTCCGCGCGGCTATCGGCATGGGCGACATGCTTCGACGGCCAGCTCTCGGTATTGGTCCATCCCGAGCGATTGGACGACGTGGAGGCCGCGTTATCCGCTGCCGCACATAAACTGGCCGAAATCGACGATGCCGCAGGGGAAGCCAAGGCACATACCGTCCGTGCCACCTGCCTCGCCCGCCTTGGGCGAATCGGCGACTGCGAAATCGCCTTGGACGATGCTCTTACGGCGGCGCGGCGTGCGCGTGAGCACCGGCGGGTGAACGCGGTGTTGGCCGGCGCCCCACTCGCGGCGCTGTGGGGCCCCAACCCGGTTCCACGCGCGGGCGGACGGTGCCTTGACGTGGTACGGCTGCTCAGAATCACCACCGACTCACCGGCGGTCGAAGCGACGTCGACGCGGTGCCAGGCCGTATTGGAGGCCTTCCGCGGCCGCGATGCGGCGGCCCGACGGATGATCGACTCAGCCCGGCGCACGGTCACCGAACTCGGCCTGCGCCATGCCCTTCTGGAGGTCGAGCAGTTCGCCGGCATCGTGGAGCTAGTCTTGGACGATCCGGCCGCGGCCGAGCCGCGTCTGCGCCAGGCTTACAGCGGTTTTCGTCGGATGGGCCTGGATGCCGATACCGCCGAGACTGCTGCGCTACTCGGTCGCGCCTGTCTGGCGCTCAACCGGGATGCCGAGGCCGACGAATTATGCACGGAGAGCGAGCGACTCGCAGGCCACGCACTGAAGGCATCGATCGCCTGGCGTACACTTCGGGCTCAATTGCTTTCGCGCGTCAGTGATCACGACGAGGCCCAGCGGGTGGCTGAAGCTGCCGTGGCGCTGGCCGAGCGCACCGACGCGTTGGTCGATCACGGCGATGCCTGTCTGGCATTGGCGACGGTGTTGGGCGCCGCCGGAGACTCTGCCGGGGCGCGAGCTGCCGCCGCGCGCGCGGCGGAGCTGTACGAACTGAAAGGCGCTGCGGCGCTGGCTGATAAGGCCCGCAGCCTGCTCGGCGAACGTGTCGAGGCAAATGCCCCGGCTCCACCCAAAGCACCCGTTATCGAGCTTCGCACCCCGGCCGTCCGCGCGAGCGAACGCGTGATGGCCGCTGTTGATCGCGAAGCCTGGGACGAATTCGAGCGGCTGTTCGCACCCGCGGGCCCTGTCGAGAGTCGGCGGAAGATCGTCGGCTTTAAGCCGACCGAATTCGCTTCGGGCGAGGTGATGCGCCAGACGTGGCGGGATCTCGAGGCGGGGACCTTGCGGATCAACCACATCGTCATCGCCGTGCGAGGCGAGCGCCTGGCTCTCGCTCGAGTCGAGTTGGGCACTGCAGACACGAGCCCCGGGGCGCCGCGAGACGAACTCCTCCAGGTATACGGCGTTGACGAGCAGGGTCGGATCGCGTTGCAGATTTGGTTCGACCTCGAAGACATGGACGACGCGATCGCCGAACTCGACGCCACGTACGTGCGGTTCGAGAAAGCACAGCGCAAAGCGCGGCGTCCCGAGAACGCGGCGAGCCGACTGTACGAGCGGTTCAAGGCGTGCTTCGCTGCCCGAGATTGGGGCGCGATAGCCGAGATGAATTCCGAGAACCTTGTGAGTGAGGACCGTCGCCGGGTAGTCAATTCGGGTCTCCGACATGGACCTGACGCACTGATCGCCGAACTTTCGGCTATCGCCGAGGTTGGAGTCGATTTGACCTCAGATGTTGTCGCGACCCGTGGCGCGCACCTCGTCCTCAGCCGTGTCCAAGGCTCGGGCGAAGGTCAGGGACCTGATGCGTTTTATGTCGCCACCGTCGACGTCATCGAGCTCGACGCCGACGAAAGGGTTGTGGCAAGAATCGTTTTCGATCCCGACGATTTCGACGCCGCCGTCGCCGAGCTCGACGCGCGCTACATTGCCGGCGAAGCGGCCGCCCACGCACAGACATGGTCTGTCATCGTGCGGGCTTATTGGTCGCTCATCCGGCATGAGCTACCCCCGACGACGCCGGATTGGGTGAACCTCGACCACCGGCGCGGAATCGCGTTCGAGGACGGCGCTTTCACCGCATACCTCCGTGACATTTTGGGCCGCGAACAACTCATCACCAACTACATCGAGGCGGTGCATCGTCTGAACAACCTCGGAGCGGTTTTCACCCAGGTGTTTAACCTGTCCTCGCAAGAGGGATTCGATGGCGAGTGGCGGATTGTCGCACTTATGACGGTCGAAGGCGACCTGGTGAGCCGCGCCGAACTCTTCGACGAGGCAGACCTCGACACCGCGATCGCGAGGTTCGAACAGCTCAGCTGCACGGCGCGGCGGCTGGGGAACACAGCAAGCCAAATGGCTGACCGCTTCTTGGCGCACTTCGCGGCGGGCGATTGGGACGCCATGGCGGAGATACTGGCTGACAACTTTTCCAACGACGACCGCCGTCGGCTGGTCGGCTCGGGAGTTACGCATGGTCGAGACGCCCAGATGGCGACAATGCGGACGATCGCCGAAATCTTCTCTACCAATGTGACCACGAACATCACGGCGATCCGCGGGAGAAACCTCGCACTCGCACGTCTCACCTTCTCGGTTCGCGACGAAAGACCCGACGCATTTCTTGCCGAGGCGTACGGCATCGTCGAGATCAACGGTGACGAGAAGATCGCGTCGGTCATCCTGTTCGATCTCGACGACTTTGAGGCCGCCGTCGCTGAGCTCGACGCGCGCTACCTCGCAGGCGAGGCGGCACCGTATCGACGCGCATGGTCGGTGATCGCCGCGGGCTACGCCGCACTCAGGCGGTGCGAACTTCCCCCGACCACGCCAGACTTCGTCAGCATCGACTACGGCCGAGGCGGTGCAGCGTTCGCACCCGGCGACATGATCGAATACGTGCGTGCTGGATGGGAATTCGGCTACGACCCCAAGCCCTACGTCGAGGCCGTGCACCGGCTGAGTGATCTCGGAGCGATCGTCACTCACGCGGCGCAGGGGACCTCGCCCGATGGCTTCGCCGCCGAATGGCGAGAAATCAATCTGCTCATGACTCGTGGCGACGCCTTCAGCCGCTCCGAGATATTCGGCGAGGCCGACCTCGACGCCGCGATCGCGAAGTTCGAACAGCTCAGCTGCCCGGCACGGCGGCTGGAGAACACAGCAAGCCAAACGGCTGAACGCTTCTTGGCCTACTTCGCGGCAGGCCAATGGGACGCAATGGCGAAGATCCTTGCCGCCAACGTTTGCAACGAAGATCGCCGCCGAGTGGTTGGCGGCGGAGTACGACATGGTCGAGACGCTCAGATCGCGGACATGCGGGCGACGGCCGAACTGTGGAACACAAGCGTGACATCGAGCGTCATGGCGACCCGCGGGAAAAACCTTGCCCTGATGCGGAACTGCTTCTCGAGTCGCGACGACGGGCCAGAAAACTTTCTTTCCGAGATATACACCGTCGGCGAGATCGATGCCTACGAGAGGATCGTGTCGATCGTCACGTTCGATCTCGACGACTTCGAGGCCGCCATCGCCGAGCTCGACGCCCGGTACCTCGCCGGCGAAGCCGCCGCCCACGCGCACATATGGACGGCCATGACGCAGCTCGCAGCTACGTACAACCGACACGAAGTCCCGCGGGCGACTGCGGACTTTGTGAACATCGATCATCGGCGGGGTAGGGCGTTCGCGCCCGGCGACACGATCCCCTTCCTGCGTGCTACCTATGACCTCGTCCCGAACGTCAAGGGGCACCTCGAAGCTGTCCACCGGCTGGGCAACCTTGGGGTGGTCATCACAGCGATACTCACTGGGACCTCACAGGAGGGCTTCGTTTTCGAATGGCGCGAGGTCGGCCTTTTCGCATTTGAAGGCGACATGGTCTCCCGGTTCGAGATCTTCGACGAGGCAGATCTAGACGCCGCGCTCGCCCGCTTCGAGGAGCTAGAGTCGCCGACACCGCGACGCGACGCGGCCCCATGAATCAGGGTTGCAGGCGTTCGACGCGTCCACCGATGACACGAATTCGGTTGTGCAGCCGGTCTTCTCGGCCCTGCCAGAACTCCACCTCGTCGGGCGCGATGCGGTACCCGCCCCAGTTCGGCGGCACGGGGATCTGCTCGGAGTCGGCGAAGCGCGCCGTCACCTCGGCCAACTGGTCGACCAGCGCGGCGCGGGAGTCGATCACCTGGGACTGGTGTGACGCCCACGCGCCCAGTTGCGAGCCGCGCGGGCGCTTCGACCAATAGTTCTCGGTGTCGCGCGCATCGACCTTCGTCACCGAGCCGCGGATATGGAACTGCCTGTTCAGCAGGTACCAGGGGAAGGTCGCCGATGCATACGGCGTCGCAGCCAACTCGTCACCCTTGGCAGAGTCGTAGTTGGTGAAGAAGGTGATGCCGGCTTCGTCGACGCCCTTGCAGAGCACCGACCTGCTGACCGGTCTGCCCGCTTTGACGGTGGTCAACACCATCGCGTTGGGTTCGGCGACGCCACCGCGCTCGGCTTCGCCAATCCATGTGCGCAACAAGGCAAGCCAGCCATCGTCGAGCCAATCGACGTCGAGGTCGGGGCTGCCGTCCCGTTCCCGGGATCCGTACTCCTTGCGCATCGCCGCCAAGTGCTCGTTGTCTGGTCCCGCCATCGCGCCAACGCTACTCGCGTTCAGCATTGGCGATCGGGGGCCCGGAATTTGTCGGAGGTGGCTGCGATGATGACGTCATGTCTTCCGTTGCACCTGTCGGCGCTGTGCTGGTCAGTCCCGGCGAGCATCTTGAGGCGCTGTTCGAGGAGCTGGCGGAGTTGACCGGTCAGCGCAACGCGATTGATGGACGCGTCGTCGAGATCGTTGCCGAGATCGATCGCGACGAATTGTGTGGCGCTACAGGCGCGCGGTCGGTCTCGGCGTTGGTGGCCTGGAAGACCGGCTGCTCGTCGGCAAACGCCCACACCATCACCACGATCGCGAGCCGGCTGCAGGAGTTCCCCCGCTGCGCCCAGGGCATGCGAGAGGGCCGACTGTCGCTGGATCAGGTCGGCGTCATCGCGGCGCGGGCCGGCGAGGGATCCGACGAGCACTACGCGCAGCTGGCGGCCTGTGCCACGGTGAACCAGCTGCGCACCGCGGTCAAGCTGGAGCCGCGACCCGAACCCGAGCCTCGACCAGAGCCTGATCGCTCGATCACCAAGATCAGCAATGAGCAGGGCAGCTGCTACCGGATCACACTTCCCCACCATGACGCCGCGAAGTTCGACGCCGCCTTGGCGTCGCACCGAGATGCGCTGATCGCGCAATGGAAGCACGATCACGGCAGTGGCGCGGATGACCCCGATCAGCGACCTCCGTTGCCAGGCACCGCCGAGGCGTTTATGCGGCTAGTCGAGGCCGGCTGGGACGACGAGACGGCCCGCCGCCCCCACGGGCAGCACACCACCGTGGTGCTCCACGTCGACGTTGAGCAGCGCGCTGCGGCACTGCATCTGGGTCCGCTGCTCACCGACGCGGAACGTCGATACCTGACGTGTGATGCCACGTGTGAGGTTTGGTTTGAACGTCACGGCGAGGTCATTGGCGCCGGTCGGGCCACCCGGTTGATCAATCGGCGGCTTCGTCGCGCACTTGAGCACCGCGACCGCATGTGCGCGGTTCCTGGCTGTGACGCGACCCGGGGTCTGCATGCTCATCACATCCGGCATTGGGAAGACGGCGGCCCGACGGAGTTGGCCAACCTGGTGTTGCTATGTCCCTATCATCACCGATTGCACCATCGTGGCGTGATCATCATCACCGGACCCGCTTCCGCCCTCGTCGTCACCGACAACGCCGGCCGATCACTGAGACCGGGATCACTGGCGCGTCCACCCAGTCAGGACCCACCCGCGGTGGCGCCCTGCCCAGGACCTACCGGCGAGCGCGCCGCCTGGTGGTGGTATGAGCCCTTCCAGCCCCAACCGCCGCCGACGAACAACTAGCCGGTGTGTACCGGGCCGGCCACGGCCGGCACGGTGTGGAAGCTCAATCACATTGTGGCATCAAGGATTATTATCCCGCCGCCTAGCGCGTCGTGGATGTCGGGACCGACAACTGGGCGCCGCACCCCTCGCGGCGCCGACGCGCGCGTCGTCGACTTCGACACCATTCATACCGAGGCCATACAACGCTTTTCGGCGTAGGTCCGCCCGACTCTCGCCAACGCAGCTTCACAAAAACCTGCCGCACGCTACGAGCCAGCGTCGGCAGTTGCGAGCCCGCTGCCCTTAGTTACCGACCGGTAGCAACCGGCCCGCGATCGCGTGGCAGAATTCGGTCATGCCTGTCATCTCGGACAAGATCCCGGAGAATTTCGTTGCCGGACTCGAAGGCGTGGTGGCATTCACCACCGAGATCGCCGAGCCCGACAAGGACGGCGGTGCCCTACGTTACCGCGGTGTCGACATCGAAGACCTGGTCGGCCAGCACGTCACTTTCGGCGACGTGTGGGCTTTGCTGGTGGACGGAAAATTCGGCCACGGCCTGCCGCCCGCCGAGCCGTTCCCGCTGCCGATTCACAGCGGCGATGTGCGCGTCGACGTACAGGCCGGTCTGGCGATGTTGGCACCGATCTGGGGATTCCAGCCGCTGCTCGACATCGACGAGAACACCGCGCGCGACCAGTTGGCCCGCGCTTCGGTGATGGCACTGTCGTACGTCGCGCAATCGGCCCGCGGCATCTACCAGCCCGCGGTACCTCAGCGAGTTATCGACGAATGCTCCACGGTCACAGAGCGTTTCATGACGCGGTGGCAACGCGAGCCGGATCCCAAGCACGTCGAGGCCGTCGACGCCTACTGGGTTTCGGCCGCCGAGCACGGCATGAACGCCTCGACGTTCACCGCGCGGGTGATCGCCTCCACCGGCGCCGACGTGGCGGCCTCGCTGTCGGGGGCGGTCGGTGCGATGAGCGGACCGCTGCACGGCGGTGCGCCGGCCCGGGTGCTGCCGATGCTCGAAGAGGTCGAGCGCACCGATGACGCGCGTGGTCTGGTCAAGGGCATCCTGGACCGCCGCGAGAAGCTGATGGGTTTCGGCCACCGGGTGTATCGCGCCGAAGATCCGCGGGCACGCGTCCTGCGGGCAACCGCCAAGCGGTTGGGCGCGCCACGATACGAGGTGGCGGCCGCCGTCGAGCAGGCCGCGCTATCCGAGCTTCGGGAGCGGCGTCCGGACCGGGCGATCGAGACCAACGTCGAGTTCTGGGCCGCGGTGATCCTCGACTTCGCACAGGTGCCGGCACGGATGATGCCGGCGATGTTCACCTGCGGCCGCACCGCTGGGTGGTGCGCGCACATCCTCGAGCAGAAGAGGCTGGGCAAGCTGGTACGTCCCGCGGCGATCTACGTCGGGCCCGCGCCGCGCACCCCGGAGTCCGTCGAGGGCTGGGATCGCGTCCGCACGGGCTAGAAGGCGGTCTCATCGCGTCTCAACCGTTGACGATCAAGACATTTCCCGAATCAGGTCGGCCAATCGGCGTCGCAGCGGTGGCGCCGGGGCAGCGGCCGCGACGTCGAGCATGTCGCCGATCGAGGTGAACTTGTTGCGCGGCCGGTCGCCGAGCTCGCCCCTGGCCACCTCAGCGGCGTCGATCGCACGCCAGCCGGCGGCGTCGACGACGTTGGGTTGCCGCTCCCGGACGAGTTTGTCCAGCGCCGAGGGCTTGCCGACCGGGTTGTGCAACAGCCCCGCATTGAAATCGTCGACTAGTTGCTGCACTGTTTGGGCCGCACAGGACTTGTTGGTACCGATGAACCCTGTCGGCCCGCGCTTGATCCATCCCGCGACATAAGTGCCGTGCGCTACGCGACCACCGCTGTTGGGCACCACTCCCGCGTCGTCGTCGAAAGGCAGATCTTCAATGGCCTTGCCGTGGTAGCCAATCGAGCTCAACACCAGCCCGGCCTGCAACCGCTGCACCTCGTCGGTGCCGGTGACGGTGAACTCCATCTCGGTGGCCCGCTGCTCCCCCACGACGCGCTGGGGCGTCAGGTGGTAGGCCAGCCGGATCCGCGGGCGCGACGGCGCGTCCACCGATGTGGTGGCGTCGCCGAGCGTGCGCAAGATCTCCAGCTTCTGCCTCGTCAAGGTGTCGGACACGGTGGCTAGATCGCGCAACACCGCTTCGCGATCGGCGGGCGCGAGAACAACCTCTGCCGTCGTCGTCAAGCCGATCAGCTCGGGCAGCGTAAATGCCGAATGCGCCGGTCCGCGGCGAGCGGCGATCACCACCTCTCGCACGTGGGAACCGCGCAGCGCCGTCAACGCGTGATCGGCGATGTCGGTGCGAGCCAGTTCGTCGGGGTCGGCGGTGAGCACGCGGGCCACGTCGAACGCGACGTTGCCGTTGCCGATGACGATGACCCGCTCGTGCCCGAGATCGACTGGCAGATCAGTGAAGTCGGGGTGACCGTTGATCCAGGCCACCAGCTCGGTGGCGGTGGCGGTGCCGGGCAGGCCCATCCCGTCGATGTCGAGCCGTCGGTCGTTGGGCGCGCCGACGGCGTAGACGACGGCATGGTGGTGTGCCAGCAGGTCGTGGTGGCTCAGATGGTTGCCGATCTCGACGTTCAGGAAGAATCGGAACTCGCGGCGACTGGCGATCCGATCGAAGAGCCGAGTGACCCGCTTGGTGGTCTGGTGATCCGGTGCCACCCCGGCCCGCACCAATCCGTAAGGAGTGGGCAGCTTCTCGAAGACATTGACCCGCACGCCGGGCTGGGTGAGCAACTCGTCGGCGGCGTACATCGCCGCCGGCCCGGATCCGACGATGGCTACGGTCAGCGGACCGCCATGATTACCGAGCAGCTGTGGTGCGGGGATCACCGGCGCCAGTTTGGATGTCGGCGGCAATTTCTGGCCGGCCGGGCGGGACGCGTGGTCCGCCTCATAGAACAAAGCGTTGAGCGCGACGAAGGGTAGTTGCTCAGGCGTCAGCCGGGCGTCGGGCGCAATCGCGCCGACCGGGCAGGCGCTGACGCAGGCGCCGCAGTCCACGCAGGCCACCGGATCGATGTAGAGCATCTCGGCGGCGGTGAAGCCGGGCTCGTCCGGAGAAGGGTGGATGCAGTTCACCGGACAGGCGTAAACACAGGACCCGTCGCTACAGCACGACTGGGTGATGACGTGCGGCATGAAATCTAGGCAGCCGCTACGACAGTCAGGTGCTCGCGCTGCGGTTCGCTGCGGTAGCGGGACGGCTTGCCGTCGATCCGGCAGATCCGCCACACCAGCTTGGCCAACGGGTTCATCAAACCCGTGTCGCGACAGAGCATCCGGACGTCGCCGAACATGTCACGCAGCATTTGGCGGGACTCCGGCGAATTGAAGAACACCTCTTTGCGGACTTGGCGCGGGATGTCGAACTCACGCCAGAACGCTCTGGGCGGCACCACGATCGCCGAACACAGGATTCGCATGATGAGCGGCACGTAAAGCGAGAGCACGAATCGCTTGCGGCGCGACAGATCCGGCACGCGCTTACGCAGGTACTCGTGGGCGAAGGAAATGTGGCGAGCCTCCTCGGCCACGTGGATGGCCATCACCCGCTCCATGATCGGGTGCAACTCCCTGCCCTCGCGCAACACGTTCTTCTGGGTGTGGTCGATGGGCTCTTCGCCGGCCAGGATGCCGAACCAGAACGGGATCGGCAGCGGCCCGGCCACCAGCGG
>Ga0302326_10032629_pt1 | contig 10370 bp, 9 predicted proteins | sample Palsa_T0_3_FD_202264 | JGI IMG/M metagenome (GOLD analysis project Ga0302326, IMG submission 202264) | Peat permafrost microbial communities from Stordalen Mire near Abisko, Sweden - Palsa_T0_3 | ecosystem: Environmental > Terrestrial > Soil > Palsa > Peat permafrost | place: Sweden: Abisko... | reverse complement strand
GCGTACGTCGCCGGCGGCGAAGACGCCTGTCATGGACGTCTCCATGGTGGGGCCTGTAACAAGGAACCCGCCAGCATCGCGTTCCACGCGGTGGTCGAGAAATGCGTTATTGGGCTTTAGCCCGATGAACACGAAGGCCGCGGCGGCCGGGAAGCGAAAGACCGCCCCGCTGTCACGGTCGCGGGCCACGACGGCGGCGAACCGGCCGCGCTCGCCCTCGAGCGCCACGATGTCCACGCCGGTGCGGATGTCGAACTGCGGGTCGGACCGCACCCGCTCCTGGAGCACGGGCGAGGCGGTCAGGCCGGAGCGGGCCAGCACCCGGACCTTCTTGGCGAACTCCGACAGGTGCAGGCCTTCCTCCAGGGCCGAGTTGCCGCCGCCGATCACCACCACCTCGTCGGCCCCCTTGTAGAAGGGCCCGTCGCAGGTCGCGCAGAAGTGGACGCCGGCGCCGATGAGGCACGTCGAGGCGCTTGTACGTCGAACCGGTGGCCACGATCACGGCGTGGGAGGTGAGCTGCTGGCCAGAGGACAGCGAGGTAATCAGGTCATCGTGATCGCGCTCGATGGCGGTCACCGATATCGCGGAAACGAGTTCCACCCCGTACCGGCGCGCCTGGGCCACGAACCGGTCGGCCAGCTCGCCGCCAGAGATGCCGTCGGGGAACCCCGGGTAGTTGTCGATCTTGTCGCTGATTCCGGCCTGGCCGCCCAGGGCGCTTGCGTCCACGACGATCGCGTCGATGCCCTCGCGGGCGGCATATATGGCGGCTGCCAGCCCGGCCGGCCCGCCCCCCACGATGACCAGGTCGTAGGCGGACCGGTCGGCTTCGAGGGTGAGGCTGATGCGGCGGGCAAGCGCCTCGTCGCTCGGGTTCACCTCGTGCGTTCCGTCCGGGTAGACCACGGTGGGGATGATCTGCCCGCCGTCCTGCAGCTCCTTGAGCCGCTCGATCGCCTGGGGATCGGCATCAACGTCGATGTTGGCGTAACGGACCCGGTGGGCGGCGAGGAACTTCTTGACCCGCTTGCAGTGAGGGCACCACGGGGCCCCGTATACGGTCATGACCGGCTCGTCCGTAGAGATCATTGCCCCACCCCACCCGGATTCCGGGCCCCCCACACCGGAGACTGCGAGCATGCTAACCCAATAGGCGCGTAACCCCACGTTCGCCCGGCGTGACCGGCCAGCCGGAGAAGCCACAACGCGTCGCCCCAGCGGGGGCCACATGCCGGCCGCCGTCCGGCACCAACTCCGTCGAGCGCGCCCAGCTTTCTGTCTCACGCAGAACGGAACAGTCGGGCTAATTCGGCACCCAGCTACGCGGACCGGACGGACGGCGTGCCCGTTCCATGCCCGACCAGACGGCGAACCAGGGCGATTCACGGTCACTCACGGACAAGCAGGCACGCCACTGGCCTGCATCAGCGCCGCTGTACCCGATGCCTTCCAAGCTGGTTCTCCTTGCTGCCCGATCTTCTCGGCTGCGTCGGGCCGTTGCAGCCGATGATCGAGACGAACGAGTGGCGTAGCTCCGCGGCACCCAAAATGATATCGCCTTCCGAGGCGTTGGTGATGCGGCGGAATGAGCAGCGGGCGTTGGCAATCGGCACGGCTCGCCACCTCAAGCCATGCGAATATGCATACCGGCGAGCTAGAGACATCCATTCTTCTTCACGCGTACCCGCAGCTAGTCCGAGACGGCTACCAGACGGCGGACTGGGCAGCAGACGACAGGCGTCATCTTCTGATCACCGGGATGGGAGAGTACACCCGAAGCGGAGTGATAGGCCAACCATCTCTCGGCTCCGCAGAGAAGGGGAAGGCGGTGCTCGCCTCCCTGGCCGACAGCTTCGCTCCTGTGCTGGAGATCCTCCGGAGGAATGGCTGACCAGCGGCTTTCCGTACGGGTAACTACATCGCCTTTTCTGGCTGGCGAGAGAACACCTTGTCCATTACCTCGGCACCCGTGGTGATCACGGGACGCAGCTCGCGCCGATAGACCAGTTCGGTCGTGCTGGTCTGCTTATGCCCGGCCACCCGGGCGATCTCCTCGACTGGCACCCCGTCCGCTGACATGATGCTCACGAAAGTATGCCGCAGTTCCCGGGGGACCCAGTCCGCGCCGAGACCCGCCGCCTCGGTGATCTGCCGGAACTGACGCCTGATATTGTGCTGGTCCAGCATCGTCCCTATCGACGTGGTGAATACCAGACCGCTGTCCTGCCACAACTGCTCTGCCTTGAGCCGGTCAGCTGCTTGAGTGGCCTTGCGCTCCCGCAACGCGTTCACCGCGATCTCAGGCAGCTTCAACGTCCGGCGTGACCGGGCAGTCTTCGTGTCGCCGCCCGCCCGGTCAGACCGCCAGACGGCCATAGTCCCCGCTTCGAGATCCAGATGATCCCAGCGCAGCGCCCGCGCCTCCTCGGGCCTGATGCCTGTCATCAGGAGAAGCACCACGTAGGCGTGCAGGCGGTGAGAACGGGCGCCGGCATCGTCGCCATCGACTTGACCAGCCGCCGCGTCGATGAGGGCCCGTGACTGCGCAACGGTCAGCGCTTTGGACGGTCTGCCGTCGCGCCCAGTCGGCGGGTCGACTAGTGCTGCTACATTCCGGCCCACCAGGTCATCAGCCTCGGCCTGTCGGATTGCGCGCACTAGGCAGTTGTGCGCGATCTGCAGTGATCTCGTCGACAGCTGGCCGCTCAGGCCGGACAACGCCGAACGGACATCGGCCGTCGATAGCTTACGCAGCGGCCGGGCTCCCAGCCGGTCCGTTAGCGGCCGCACCCCGTCCCGGTACAGCTGGACCGTCCGCGCCGACCGGCCCGAAAGCCCGTGCTCGAGCCACGCGTCCACCGCAGCCCGGACCGTGTACCCCGCCACAGGCTGCAGCCCGACGTCCAGTTCCGCGCGGAGGGCCTTCAGCTTGTCCCGGACCTCTTGCTTGGTCTTGCCCGAGACCTTCCGACGCAGGCGCTTCCCGTCTGGCCCGAAGCCGAGCGAGACCGCGCCGATGTACCTGTTCTTGTCCGCCGCGAAATAGATGGCATCCTCGCCATGCCCGCGGCGCCTGACCGAAGCATCCGTCATGAAGCCAGGTTAACTCTTTGGCTCCCCGTTTGGCTCCCCGCTGATCGACCGAGATACCCCGCATACCCTCTGACCTGGTGGGCGCAACAGGTTTCGAACCTGCGACCCCTCGCTTGTAAGGCGAGTGCTCTACCGCTGAGCTATGCGCCCCTCGTGCTGAGGTGTCCCCGACGTGCGGGAATCCAGTCAGCATAAGGCCTTCGGGTCCTCTCCGTCGCCCCTGCGAGGCTCGCGGGGCGCCGTACTGGCAAGCACCCCGGTGCCAGAGCGCTAGCTTCTGAGTCTCAGGGTGCTCTAGCAAGCATACGGAGGACCAGGCATGACCGCGAACCGGGACGCGACGCGCCGTACGCCGGGACGCGTTCTGAAGAGCCCGCTCGCCGCCCACAGCCGCGGCGCGAGAGGCAGCCGCGTGCCGGTGCCGGCGGCCCACGCGCCCACGGGAAGCGGACGGAGAAGAGGGAGCGCCCCGCGCCATCACCCTGCAGGACTTCGCCGACTACGGATCGCCATAGACGCTAAGGTCAGCAACGCCCCTCCGGCAGTCCTAGTGGCTTCTGTCTCGTCTCCTGACGAGCAGGTCGATTTTGACGGCGAGCTGAGGTGGCTGGTCGCGGTCGCCTTCAGCCGTTCCGCACCTGTCACGGCGGCAACCGCCAGGTACGGCGACGATCGCACCCGAAACGGCGTATCACGCAAAGGACAGACATGAATTCGCTTCCCGGTAGTCCACAGCCTCAAGCCTCGCGCCGACTCCCGCCGGTGGACCAGTACGCTGATCGCCCCTGATCCAAGCGAGCCCTCCCGCGGCAAGGAAGCGGTCAGCGGGATCGTGCGGCTGCTGGCGGGGCTCATCGCCGCCAGGCGCGGCAGCCCCGGCGACGACCTGCTATCGGCAATGATCGCGGCGAGAGACGATGAGGACCAGCTCAGCGAGGATGAACTCGTCTCCCTGGCCTTCCTGATCTTGTGGGCAGGCTATGAGAACTCGGTCCACCTGATCGGCAACAGCATCCTCGCGCTGCTGACCTCCCAGCAGCTGATGGCCGGGCTGCCGACCGGGGAACCACTGCCCGGGCCCGCCATCGAGGAACTGATCCGCTTCGCCGACCCGAATCAGTACGCGATCAGGCGCTTCGCCACCGAGGACCTCAGCATCGGGGGCGTGCGCATACCAGCAGGCGACACGGTCCTGCTCTGCCTGGCCAGCGCGAACCGAGACCCGGCCCGGTTCGCCGATCCCGGTGCCCTCGACCTCGCCCGCACCGGCAACCCACACCTAAGCTTCGGGCTGGGTATCCACTACTGCCTCGGAGCACCGTTGGCCAGAATCGAAACCGGCATAGCGATCAGTTCGCTACTCCGGCGCCTCCCGGGCCTTACCCTCGCTGCCAAGCCGGATGAGCTGCGGTGGCGTCCCTCCGCAGCCACGGGCTGCTGGAACTGCCTGTCACCTGGCATACCGACCTGGCCGTATAGCTCACGAGCTATACGGCTTCTGTCACCGTGGGACAGCGATGGGGCATTCCTGCTCTTAATCCGCAGGTACAACGACACTGGTCGCCCACCCGGCGGGTGCAATGCACTCCGCAACCCTAAGTTCAGCGGCTTCGATCGGCCTTGCAGCGCGCGGTGTCGCGGATCCACTCGGCGATGGCTGCGGCCTGGTAGTAGTCGGCGAGGACGCTCTCGATCCGCGCCTGGCTGTGCTGGCGGGCGGCCTTGGCCTCGTGAGCGCGGCGGATAGCGTTCGGGCTGGCCGGGAGTGTCATGGGCGGCCGGGGAGTAAGCCGCGTCCGTTCGGGATGAGCTAAAGGCGCGGCGCGGGTGAGCCGCAGCCGGGGACCAGCGCGGGCGGCTGCTGCAGTAGCGGCCTTTCTTCCGGGCCGGCGCGGGCGGCGCCGGTGGGATGGCCGCGGTCGTCGGCCGACGTGTCTGGCCGACGACGGTGTCGACGGCGGCCAGCAGGCTTGCTGCGGTGGTGGCCTGGGATTGGGTGACGGGCGTGGAGGCGAGGCGGTTCAGGTAGGCCATGGCCCAGGGCGCGTTCGGCCAGCCGATGTCGGTGGCGGCGTCGGCCGGGGCCGGAGAGGATCCCCAGCTAGAGCCGGCTCGCGGGCCGGAGGAGGCGTAGAGTACCGCCGTGATTGTCGTCGCCGGAGTCACGAACATCCAGTTCAGCGTCCCGGTAGACGGGTTCCCCCTTGCCTACGTCCCGGTCCGGTACCCGCAGGGTCAGACCGGCTTGCGGGTGGCCGGGGTGGGCTACAACGTGGCCGCCGGGCTGGCGGCGCTGGGTAGCGAGGTCAGGCTGGCGACATTCGCCGGGGATGACCTGCTCGGCGGCGCGGTCGAGCGGGAACTGCGGGCGCGGGGCCTGTACGGGCCGTGGGTGGCGGCGGGGCAGGAGACGCCCCGCTCGGTGGTCCTGCATGAGCCCGGCGGGGAGCGGATGATCTGCACCGACCTGCGCGGGCTGCCGCAGGCCGTCTACCCGCCCGGGGTGTTCGACCAGGCCCTGCACGGCGCCGATTACGCGGTGATCACCAACATCGGCTTCGCCCGGCCAATGCTCGCCGTCGCCCGTGCCGCCGGGGTGCCGGTCGCGGCCGACGTGCAGGCGGTCGAGGATCTTGATGACGATTACAACCGGGACTGGATGGCGGCGGCGCGGGTGCTGTTCTGCTCCCATGAGCGGCTTCCCGTCCCCCCCGACACGTGGGTCCGGATGGTGCAGGAGCGGTACCGGACGCCCGTCGTGGTCGTCGGCTGCGGGGCCGGCGGCGCGCTACTCGGCGTCCTGGACACCGGGGAGATCCGGCACGTGCCTGCTGTTGCCCCGCGCGGCGTCACCAGCACGGCCGGGGCCGGGGACGCGCTCGCGGCGGCCTTCATGCATGTCTACGCAGCGACCGGCGACCCGCACGCCGCCATCGAGCAGGCTGTCGTGTTCGCCGGGTACGCGGTCGGCGCCGAGCCCGGCGGGACCGTTTTCCTCACCGGTTCCCAGCTCGCCGAGATGGCTCAGGCGGCGCCGGGCGACAGCTGAGAGCCGGGCACCAGGCGGTCAGCAGGCTGACCCCGGCGTTCTGCGACGGCAAGTCCGGCGAGCACGTGCGGGACATGATTCATTTAAGGCTTGAACTAACTCGGACCTTTATTCAAGGCCAGTTAGCCACGCAGCGACCAGAGCAGCGACCAGACGCCCTGGGCCAACCACGTTAACGGTTTGTTCCCGTTTCCGGGCCTTGCCAGAACCAGTCAGCTCCGTAAAATCCGAGTTAATTCAAGTCTTAGATTAAGTTGAGGAGCCGACTCATGCCCATTCACGCGTCCCCGCCCGGCACATCACCCGGCATACCAAGACGTGCGGCGCGGGTCATCGTCGCTGCGATCGCCGTCGTCGGCATGCTGCTCGCCGTCCCCGCGTTCGTCTCTGCCGCGTCGGCGCAGACGGAGACCCAGCTCAGCGAGACCGGGTGGACCGCCAGTTCCAACACGAGCTACTCGGCAGGCGACGCGCCGCAGAACGCGATAAGCGGCGACACCGGGGCACGGTTCAGTTCCGACGCCGACCAGGCGGCGGGCATGTACTTCCAGGTCAACATGGGGTCGGCCCAGACCTTCAACCAGATCGAGATGGACTCGGGCGGCTACGCCGGCGACTACGCGCACGGCTACAGCGTCGAAGTCTCCACCGACGGGACGAACTTCACGTCCGTGTACTCGGGCACCGGCACCTCCTCGCCTGAGACTGCCTCGTTCTCGACGCAGACCGCGCAGTACATCCGCGTGGTCCTGACCGCTGGCGTGAGCACTAACTGGTGGTCGATCGTGAACTTCACCGTCTACGCACCGTCCTCAGGGGGCGGCGGCGGGACCGGCGGCTCGGGCCAGCTCAGCGAGACCGGATGGACGGCGAGTTCCAACACGAATTCGCCCTCGGGTGACGCACCGCAGAACGCCATCGGCGGCACAAGCGGCCCGCGCTTCAGCTCGGACGAGGCCCAGGCCCCCGGCATATGGTGGCAGGTCAACATGGGCTCGCAGCAGACCTTCAACTCGGTCACACTCAACTCGGGCGCCTACACCGGCGACTACGCGGCCGGCTATGACGTGGAGGTCTCCAACGACGGCACGAAGTGGACCCCGGTCTACTTCGGTACCGGCACCGCATCGCCGGAGACCGCGACGTTCTCCCCGCAGACCGCGCAGTACATCAGGATCCTGCTCACCGCGTCCACGCCGACCAGCTGGTGGTCGATGACCAGCTTTACCGCGTCGAACGCTCCGGTGACACCGCCCACCGCGTCGGCACCCGCGACCGGCGGCAGCCTCGGCTCCAACGTTTACGTGTTCAGCCCGAGCGAGTCGGTGAGCTCGATCCTCGCCGCGCTGAACACCATCTCGAACGCGCAGGTGTCCAACCAGTTCGGCGCGCAGCGGTACGAGATCCTGTTCCAGCCGGGAACGTACGGCTCGGCCGCGAACCCGCTGGTGTTCACGGTCGGCTACTACGAGAGCGTCGCGGGCCTCGGCCAGAGCCCTGGCCAGGTGGTCATCAACGGCGCGATCAACTCCTACAACCAGTGCACGAACGGCGACCAGTCCGAGTGTTACGCGACCGACAACTTCTGGCGCTCCATTTCCAACCTGACCATCAACGTCACCGGCATGACCGGCTGCTTCAGCGGCACCGACGTCTGGGCGGTCTCGCAGGCGGCACCGCTGCGCGACGTTCAGATTAACGGCAACCTCTCGCTGATGGACTACTGCGACGGCTCACCTGACTGGGCAAGCGGCGGCTTCATCGCCAACTCCGAGTTCACCGGCGGCACCGTCACCAATGGCTCGCAGCAGCAGTTCTTCGTCCGCAACAGCGACATCGACGGCTGGGGCAACGGAGTGTGGAACCAGGTGTTCTGCGGCGACCCAGGCGCGCCGGCGCAGAGCTTTAGCTCTGACTCTGGAGACAGCGGCGGCACTGAGCCGTACACGACGCTCGCCACCTGCCCGGTGAGCGAGGAGGAGCCGTACCTGTACACGGATTCCTCGGGCAACTACAACGTGTTCGTCCCGTCGCCGCAGACGAACTCAAGCGGTCCCACCTGGGCAAGCGGCAACACCCCAGGGACCTCGCTGTCGCTGAGCACCTTCTACGTGGTCAACTCCGCGAGCACGGTGGCGCAGATTAACGCCGCGCTGGCGGCGGGCGACAACCTGCTGTTCACGCCGGGCGTGTACAGCTACGGATCCACCATCAACGTCACCAACCCCAACACGAAGATCATCGGTCTCGGCTTCGCCACCCTGATCCCCACCAGCGGCAACATCACCATGAACGTGGCCGACGTGCCCGGGGTCAACATCTCCGGCCTCATCTTCGACGCAGGACCTACCCAGTCCTCGTCCCTGCTGCAGATCGGCACCGAGGGTTCGACGGCGAACAACGCCGCCAACCCGGTCAGCGTGGACGACGTGTTCTTCCGCGTCGGCGGTGCCGAGGCGGGCACCGTGGCCACGGCCTTCGTCGACAACAGCAACAACTCCATCATCGATGACTCCTGGATCTGGCGCGCCGACCACGGCGCGGGCGCGGGCGGCTGGACGGGTGACCAGTCGGCGACCGGGCTCGTGGTCAACGGCAACAACGTCACGGCCACCGGCCTCGCGGTCGAGCACTTCCAGCAATACGAGACGATCTGGAACGGGCAGGCCGGCACCAACGTGTTCTTCCAGAACGAGAACCCGTACGAGGTGCCAAGCCAGGCGGCCTGGATGTCGAGCGCGACCCAAGACGGCTACCCGGCCTTCTATATCCCGTCGAGCGTCACCTCGTTCACCGGGTACGGCATGGGCAGCTACTCCTACTTCGACCAGGGCGTGAACATCGAGAACGCCATGGCCTTCCAGGCGCCGGACACGTCAGGCGTCCAGTTCAATGACATCCTCACCGTGTTCCTCAACGGCTCGGGCGGCATCGAATCGGTGATCAACGGCACTGGCGCCGCGGTAAGCACCAGTTTCGGCGGCCCCAGCGACGTGGTCAGTTACCCGTAACCGCGACTCGCTTACAGCCAAAACCCTGCCGGGCCGGTTCACCGGCCCGGCAGGGCATTTTTGCGGCTTGGTGCGGTCTCCTCGGACTCGTTTCAGGCCCTGGGCATGATCGTCGTGCCCTGCTCGATGAAGATCCTCGCGGCGATCGCCAGCGGCGTCAGCGGCGATCTCGTGGCGCGGGCAGCGGACGTGTGCCTCAAGAAGGTGTGCGTCAAGGAGCGCCGCCGACTCGATCAGGCTCGGGTCAGGTGATCGCCTTGAGAGATCGGTCCGAGAGGCTAAGAGCGTCCTCTTAAGAGGCGCCAGCAAGAATCCGGGTTCTTCCCGCTCGACGACGCTATCGTGAAGGGGTTTGCGGCGTTCGGCGGAGTAACTGCGTGACCTATCCATTTGACGTTACCCCGGGCACCGGAGTGCCTCCTGGCCCGTGGCTGGATCGCGATGCGGACGAGGACGTGCTCGCCGAGTCACTGCGTCGGCCTGAGGCGTTCGGCGAGCTTTATGCTAGGCACTTCGCCTCGGTCTACCGGTATGTCGCCGGGCGGCTCGGGGCCGACGTGGCCGACAAATCAGGGTCCGCGCCGCCGTGGCCTGCGGGCTCGCAGCCGCCGCGGTCGCCGCGGTCGTAGCGGTCGCCAGCCCGGGACCGGCCACGCATCCGGCCGGATCCCCCGCCAGCACCTCGCCGAAGAGCAGTCAGCCCGTCCGGGCGGGCTCGGTACAGCAGGCAATCCTGACCGCCGTCGGATCGGTCAGCGACGACATCCTCTACATCCGCGTGACCAGCTCCGGCATCCCCGCAGGCATGGCCCTCCCCCAGACCCAGTACTGGCTCTGGCCAGCCAGGACAGTCCCTGGCCAGCACTCAAGGTCCGCTATAAGCAGAATTTCGATATCGAATCGAACAAATGATCTTGGTAGCACCCATTGAAATACATTGATAGAACGGGTAGCCTGGAGGTGACGGAAGGTGAGCGGCAGGGACCGGACGGCCGGGGCCTCAGGCAGGCGGCCGACGCCCTGGAAACGGCATCCGGAGGGGAGGTGGTTCAGGATGTGCACGGCGGACGGCGCGCCCGATGGGACGGGTTTCGGGAGCGGTGGTTTCGGGAGCGGTGGTTTCGGGAGCGGTGGTTTCGGGAGCGTGGCGGAGGCGCTGCGCGCGGGTGACATGGTCGTGGAGTACCTGACCTCCCCGGCCGCCGCCGGGCTG
>Ga0302326_10032628_pt1 | contig 10370 bp, 9 predicted proteins | sample Palsa_T0_3_FD_202264 | JGI IMG/M metagenome (GOLD analysis project Ga0302326, IMG submission 202264) | Peat permafrost microbial communities from Stordalen Mire near Abisko, Sweden - Palsa_T0_3 | ecosystem: Environmental > Terrestrial > Soil > Palsa > Peat permafrost | place: Sweden: Abisko... | reverse complement strand
GGCGTTCCCGCCGCGCCGCCGCCCGCCGCGTGGAAACGCGCGTGGGAGGAAATTGGCACGCCCATGCAGCAGCGCTATGAATTCATCAAGGCCATTTTGAGCCAGCCGCCCGAAGCCGCGCCCGGAACAAAAATGATTTATTCCAACCAAGGCTACGCCATCGTCGGCGCGATGCTGGAAAAAATCACCGGCACCAATTTCGAGGCGTTGATGACCGAAAAACTGTTCAAGCCGTTGCACATGGACACCGCCGGCTTCGGCCCGCCGGGCACGCCGGGGCAGGTGGACCAGCCATGGGGTCACATCAAACGGCTGCTGCTGACCTTGCCCGTGCAGGCGGACAATCCGCCCGCCATCGCGTCCGCCGGCCGCGTGCATTGTTCGCTTGATGATCTGGCGCGCTTCGCCATGTTTCACCTGCAGCGCAACGCGACCAACGGATTGTTGAGACCGGAGACGCTGGCCCGGCTACACGCGCCGCCGGCTGGCGTGACCAGCGCCAGCCCGGTGGAAAATTACGCCTGCGGTTGGGTCGTTTTGCAGCGGGGCTGGGCGGGCGGAACGACGTTGATGCACAACGGCTCGAATACGATGTGGTATATCGTGATGTATCTTGCGCCGGCGAAAAATTTCGCGGTCATCGCCGCGACCAACATTTACGACGCCGATGCGGAGCAAGGTTGCGATGAAGCCGCCACAGCGATGATTTTCAAATGGCTGCCGAAGCAATGATTTCTTACGCGAAGACCAGGCTGCATTGGCTGCAAAGCGGCCGGGAAAACAATCAGCAACATTATGTTTTTTCATTTCGTCTTAAGAGCATGAAGAGGATTTTTGCCTCAAAATGCGCGGTGGCCTTTGTTCTGATTTTTTCTTTCGGGCTGGCCGGTCCGCAGCTTCATGCGCAGGTGCCGGATGAATTCACGAATTTATATTCGCTGATGCAGACCGACCTGACGAATTTCGCGGCCATGGTTGACGCCGGCTGGAACGGCGAAGCGTCGCCGGCGCAGTTCACCGCCGTGCTGTTGCCCGCCACCGACGGCGGCCAGGGCAACGCCAGCACCAACCTGGATTACCTGAACTCGGCGGTGATCCCATTTCTGAAAGGCCTGACGAATCTGGGCGTCAAGACGGTTAAATTTTCCATCAGTTTCCCGACGCTCTACCAGCCGTATTACAATTCCACCAGCGGTGCAAACAATCCGGCGGGCTACACGAACATGCTGAATTTTTACACGGATCTGGTCGCCCGCTGCCGCGCGGACGGCTTAAAATCATAATTCCATCGCAAAATATTTTTCCGTTTGAGCAGCCGTCCATTAGCACTTACTACAATTCGCTCAACTTCACCCAATATGTCGCCGGGCGCAGCGCGCAGATCCAGACCATCGCGCGCGTCTTGCAGCCGGATTATCTCCTGGTCCAGTCCGAACCGGTCACGGAAGTGGATAATCTGCCGGCAAATCTGGGAAACCAGTTGAATGATCCCACGACCGACACCAACATGGTCGCCGGATTTCTCAACGACCTGCAGGCCGCCGGCCTGCGCTCGACAAACATGATCGTCGGCGCGGGCATGGGCACCTGGCAGCCAAGCTTCAACACCTACCTGACCAATTTTGTGAACCTGCCGCTGGACCTGCTCGACGTGCATGTTTATCCGATCAACAACACCACCAACAGCGGCGTGGTTCAGGATTTTCTGGCGCGCATACTTCAAATGGCCGACGCCGCGCACGCACACGGCATGAAAGTCGGCATGGGCGAATGCTGGCTTCAAAAAGAATACGACGACGAACTGGCCAACCCGCCGAGCCAGACGGTTTTTCAAGGGCGCAACACCTACAGTTTTTGGTCGCCGCTCGACCGCGAATTTTTGCTCTGCATGGTCAAGGTCGGCTACTGGAAGCAGTTTGAATTCATTGACCCGTTCTGGACGGATTATTTTTTCGCGTATCTCGATTACGACCAGATGCAGCCCATCATCAGCGGCATGAGTGACGATGCCGCCGCAGCCACGTTCAATCAATACGAAAACCAGGCGGTTTATTCCGCGTTGAATGACAGTCAAACAACCAGCACCGGCAACGCCTATGCCGAATACCTTCAAAGCATCCCGCCGCAGTTGCGAATCTCACCGACGAACCAAGCCTACGTTGTGCTCGGCTGGACGTCGACCGCGGTCAATTTTCTCCTGGAACAATCCACCAATCTTGCCGCGACCAATCACGCTGGATTTTTTCGTCTGCATTTGCCCTGACGCCTCACCCCAAATTTACCGGATCAATGTCCACGGCCATTGTGACGTCTTCGGGTAGTGCTAATGACTGGATTATTTTTGCAAGCTCGCGGCTCAACGCGCTCATCGCGCGCGTCCGCAGCATGATTTGGTAGCGGTAAAATGTTTCCGCGCGCAACAACGGCGCCGGCGCCGGCCCGGCGATGATTAAATCCTTGAACGAAGTAAGGCGCGCCACTCCGTGCGCGCCGCCGTCTACAAACATGTCAGCGGCGGGCAGAGGACTGCCTGCCCTGCCCTGCCTTTTCAGATTTTTTTCCAGTTCGCGTTTCAGATGGTCGGCGGAAAATTTCACCTTCTCCTCGTTGCGACTTTTGAGCGTGAGCAGCGCGACGCGGCTGACGGGCGGATATTTCAGTTGTTCACGGAATTCGATCTCCTGTTCGTAAAAACCGGTGAAGTCGTGGCGGCGCGCGTATTGGATCGCCGGATGAAACGGCGCGAACGCCTGCACAACCACCTCGCCCTCCACGTCGCCGCGGCCGGCGCGGCCGGCGACTTGCGTGAGCAGCTGGAAAGTGCGTTCGCCCGCGCGAAAATCCGGCTGGTGCAGCGCGAGGTCGGCGTAGATGATGCCGACGAGCGTGACGTTCGGAAAATGAAGTCCCTTCGCGATCATCTGCGTGCCGACGAGGATGTCGGTCCTGCCCGCCCGAAAATCACCGAGGACGCGCCGGTAATCGTCCTTGCGCTTCATCGTGTCAGCGTCCATGCGCTGGATGCGCGCCTTGGGAAAAAGTTTGGCGAGCGTCTCCTCGACTTTTTGCGTGCCCGTGCCGGAAAAACGGATCGCGGGATTTTTGCATTTTTCATTCGGGCAGACCAGCGGAACTTTTTCAACGTGGCCGCAAATGTGACAGGCAAGTTTTTGTTCCTGCCGGTGAAACGTGAGCGCGAGGCTGCAATTCGGGCAATTACAGACGTAACCGCACTTTGGACATTGCAGCGACGTCGAATGGCCGCGCCGGTTCAAAAATAAAATCGTCTGCTCGCCACGATCCAGCCGTTGATGAATCGCTTCTTTGAGCTGCGGCGAAAAAAGTGGTGTGCCCTTTTCCTTGTGCGCGGCCTGGCGCATGTCCACGACGCGGACGTGCGGCATTTTTTGGTTGTCCACGCGCTCCGGCAGTTCGAGCAGGGTGAATTTTCCGCGTTTGCAGTTGTAAAAACTTTCGAGCGACGGCGTGGCCGAGCCGAGCACAACGACGGCGTTTTCCATCTGGCCGCGCATGATGGCCACGTCGCGCGCGTGATAGCGCGGCGCTTCCTCCTGTTTGTAAGACGTCTCGTGTTCCTCGTCCACGATGATGAGGCCGAGCGGCTCAACCGGCGCAAAAATCGCCGACCGCGCGCCGATGACGATGCGCGCCCGGCTCTGGCGAATCTTGTGCCACTCGTCGTGCCGTTCGCCCGCCGAAAGATGCGAATGCAAAACTGCGACGAGCGTCTGCAATTTTCCCGAACTGAACCGAGCCTTGAACCGCTCGACCGTTTGCGGCGTGAGCGCAATTTCCGGCACGAGCACAATCGCGCCCTTGCCTTGCTCCAGCGCGTGCGCGAGCGCTTGCAAATAAATTTCGGTTTTGCCGGAACCGGTGACGCCGTGAAGCAGAAAAGTGCGTGAAGAATTTTCTGCGTTCATCGCCTTCGTGATTTCGCCCAACGCTTTATCTTGCGCGGAATTCAAAACGATGGATTGCGTCGGCAAAATGGTCTCACGCGCATAAGGATCGCGCTCGGAAATTTCTGAAGTGATTTCAACGAGGCCGCGATCTTCAAGTTTGCGGACAGTCGCCGCCGTCGTTTCGGCAAGCTCAAGCAGTTCAGCCAGCAAAATTTCACGTCGTTCCTCAATGATGTTCCAAACGTCCTGCTGGCGTTTCGGCAATTTAGGAAACTCGCCGCTCAAATGCAGCGCGCGGACGGACAGTTGTTTTTTCCAACCGTCCTTTTCTTTGCGAATCGCTTCCGGCAGAACGCTTTTCAACGCCGTCTCCGGCGCGCAGCAATAGTATTCGCCGATCCAGCGCGCGAGTTTCAAAACCTTCGGCGTGACCAGGGTTTGTGTGCCGATGGCTTTAAGGATTGGTTTGAGATTTAAGTGGCCTGATTCTTCCGCGAGCGCGGTGACCGTGCCGAAAATTTTCCGCGCCCCGAACGGCACTTGCACGCGGCTGCCGACTTCAATTTGTCCGATTAGTTCCGGCGGAATCAGGTAATCAAATTCCTTGCGCAGGGCTATTTCGAGACTGACACGGGCGATCATTTTTAATCGCGCGAAATGGCGCGCAATTCCGTTTCAAGTTGTAGTCGCAACTGTTCACGTTCGGCATCCGTTGCTTCGCGCGGGACGTAAATTGGTTTCGCGTAAATCATTTCGCAGCGCGAGAAGGGCAGCGGGATTTGAAAACGGTCCCAGCTTTTCACGCGGATTTTCCAGTTCAGGGAATAAGACACCGGCATGATCGGCCGGCCGGTCAGTTGCGCCAGCGACATCACGCCCTCCTGCACGACATAGACCGGCCCGCGCGGCCCGTCCGGCGTGATGGCGAGGTCGTAGCCGCGTTCGGCCCAGGTGGTCAGTTCGAGCAACGCCTGCGGCCCGCGCCGGCTCGACGAACCGCGCACCGGCTGCACGTTGAAACATTCCAGGATGCCCGTCAGAAATCCGCCGTCGCGGCTCGCGCTGACCATCGCCGCCATGCCGGGAGTTTGATTGCGTTTTTTGACGTAGTCGAAATACGCCGGCATGCACAGCGCAAGCCGGTTGTGCCACACGCAATAAATCGCCGGGCCCGGTCTCGGCATGTTGATGAAACCGGAACGGTCGTCCCGCCGGTAACGCAGCGTGGCTGAAATTGTGCGAATCATGGCGAAGACCAGCCAGGCGGCCAGACGCTGATGCCATTTCGGCTTGTGGGCTACGACCACTCCCCTGCCTTTTGAACGCGCCAGTTCATTCTGATCCATTTGTGAAATTGGAGTTTCGCCCGGCATCATGTTCCTTTTTTCAGGCACGCGCGCACCAGTTGTTCAACCGTGGCCTGCGCCCCAAGCATTGCCTGTGTGGCGCGGATGGAGTCGTGCGCCTCGATCTGTTTGAAACCGAGCGCCATGAGCGCGAGCACGGCGTCGTTGATTTTCTGGTCGTCGGGCGAAAGCGAATGTTTCGCGCTCGCGGCCTCCCACGCGCCCGCCGCGCCGATCTTGTCGCGCAGCTCGACGACGATGCGCTCGGCAGTCTTTTTCCCGACGCCGGAAATTTGCGAGAGCGATTTCACGTCGCTGCCGGCGACCGCGCCGCGAAACGCAACGACGTTCATGCCGCTCAAAATATTCAACGCGGTTTTCGGGCCGATGCCGCTGACGCTGTTGATGAGCAGCCGGAACAGATCCCGTTCCGCCGCCGTCGCAAAGCCATAAAGAATATGGGCGTCTTCGCGCACGATGAGCTGGGTGAGCAGCCTTATCGGCTGGCCGGGTTGTGGCAATTTGTCGAACGACGAGAGCGGAATGAGAACTTCGTAGCCGACACCGTTCACGTCCACAACGACCTGTGTGGGCAGGGCTTCGACGAGTTTGCCTTGGAGAAAGGTGATCATTGTTAAAAACCAGTGATGCCGGCACCGCCGCCCCACCCATCGTGAGGGCCGGCATCTTTGAGCTGTTGGCCAAATTCTTTGGCTCGTTTTTCTTTCTGGTCCATCTCCTTCTTCCAAAAGGCGGTTTCCGCATCGGACATCCTAAATTCTTTTGGCAACGGCTTTTCACATACGCCGCAAATTTTATTTTTGTGGCTATAAATCGGCGCATTGCAATTGGGACAACGAAATTCCATAAGTCTAAATTTTCTTGGGCGGCGTCAATCCATTCCGCAAATTTTCCTGCGCGTGGGCGAGCGCGAGCGCGAGCGCGTCCGCCGCGTCGGGCGCGGGCGGCTTGGGCAGGTTCAAAAGCCGCTGCACCATCTTGGCGACGGCAAGTTTTTGCGCCGCGCCATAGCCGACGACGGCCAGCTTCACCTTGCGCGGGGCGACCTCAAAAATGTCCAGACCGGCCTCGGCGATCGCCGCCATCGCCGCGCCGCGCGCCTCGCCCATGACGATGGCGGTCTTCAGGTTTTGCGCGAAGAAAAGTCCTTCGATGGCGCAGACCGTCGGCTGATGTTCACGCAAAACATCCCGGAGCGTCCGGGAAATTTTGGCAAGGCAGCGCGAGTGCGGCCACGTTGCCGGACAGGCAATCGTGCCATGCGCCAGCGTTTCGGGAAATGGTTTCGCCAGCCGGATGACGCCGTAGCCGGTGCCGCGCAGCGACGGGTCAACGCCGAGGATTATTTTTTGAGTGACGGGTGACGGGTGACGGGTGACGGATGGCAAAATAGCGCGCGGCGATCTGCCGCCGAGGCGTTCTTTCATCTGCTCAAATTGCCGCAAGGAAATTCCCACGCGGAAACTTTGCCAGCGGGGGCGAACTTGCAAAAGCAAAAACGCCGCGCGGATATTTCTCGCCCGGCGCCTTCAAGGTTGAATCCGCAACCGTATCAATGCGGCAAGCCCTGGTTTCCCCCATGATAGCCACCTTGTTGCGAAGGGGCAGCGGTGGAAGGATGGTAATAGTTTTGGCGCGGCTGGTAATAATTTTGCGTTGCGTTGTGCGGAGTTTCCGTCTGCTGCCATTGCGATGGGGCTGGTTGTTGTTGATTGTCACTGGCCGGCGGGGTTTGGTCGGGTGCAACTTGGGCCGGTGAATCGTGACTGACGATTGGCATCGAGCGCTGCGGAATGGTCGCGACCACAACGTTGTGTTGCGGCTGCGCGGCTTGCGGCGCAGCCCAGTTTTGCCCGGATTGCGAATAATAATTTTGCGCCGTGTCAAACGTCCGTGCCGGGACGCTGGCACTGCCGTAATATCCGGTGTGGTTCGCGCCGGTGGCATAAACAGTCTGGCCGTAACTGCCACGGGCGTAGCCGGAACTTATTTCGTGGACCGGAACCGTGCGGATGGTGATCCGGGTGGCGGCGGCGATGCTGCCCACCGCGATGCCGTGGTTGACGATGGTGCGGTTGTTGTAATTGTAGTTGTTGATGACGGTGGTGTTGTTGTAAACCTGCGTCACCTGCGCCGGGCCGACGCAATAATTGCGCGGATGCGGACTGCAAAAATACTGCGTCGGCACGAAGGTGAAACAGCTTGCGCCCAGGTCGAAACCGAAGCCCACGCTCACGCCGCCGCCGTTGTAGACAATCCCCACGCCGGCCTGATAGCCCGTGCGCGGTGGTAACGGCGCCCAGCCGCAATAGTTGTCCGAGTAACGCCACGTCACCCACGACGGCGCCCAGACGGTGTCGGGATACCAGCACCAGCCGATGCTCGCATCGCGGAACCAGCGTCCGTAGTGGAACGTCGCGCCCCACGCATAACCTGAATTCCAATACCATCCGCAGTCGGAATAGACCCAGCACCCGCGGTCGCAATACGGCTGCCAGTTTGAATTATAAACGCATACGGTTGGCCGCCAGCACCGGCCATAACCGTTGACCACAATCCAACTGCCGTAAGGTGCGAGCGAGTCGTAGAAATAATTTACCGTGACCGGCTGCGTGTCCGGTTGGGCCGCGACATCCGTCGTGTTCGCCGGCGCGGGTTCGGCCGTCGCCGCAGGCGGTGTCGGTTGCGTCAGCGCTGCTTGTTGCGCGGCCTGGGTGGCGGCGAATTGTTCCTGCAACTGCTGGTCGCGCTGCATCATTGCCGTGATCAGGCTGCTGGGCGCACCGAGGTCGGACAGATAAATGATCCGGTCTGAATCCAGGTTGAACGTGCTGCTGGAATTCGTGACGTAGGTCATGATGACGCTCTGGTCCACGCCCGCCTGCGTGAGCCGCGCGACCTGCGCGAGCGGACTGGTCGGGAAAATATCTGGCGGCGGCTTGACGGGCGTGGCGGGCGATGCGGAATTTTCTGGCGCCGCCGGGGCGATCGCGGCGTCAGCGGCCGGCGGCGGAGTTGGTTGGACCTGCGAATTGGCGTTTTGAGGGGAGCAGGCGTCTGTCGCCACCAGTGTCGCCATCGCCAGCAGGACAAGTCTGGAAACCAGGATTTTCATAAATCACCCTTTGTTCAAGGAATCATTCACCGTCACGGAAGCTTTGACTGCTTTGGCCGGTAAAGTATTCAAATCATCAAAAAATTGTACTTCCGGCGGTTTTAGTTGCCTGCCGGGCCGGTTTTGAAACGCGTGTCAGCCTAACCCGCTTTCATGGTAAATTCCACCGATTTCCGCTGAATAAGTTCTTGTCCTTAAACGTCCGAGAGTATAGGGAAAATCCTGGACTAAAACATCAAACCTCAATGAAGATGCTCATGCTCAATTCGCTCGCTCTGGCGGTTTGCATGATTTTATCCGTGGGCTGTTCGAGCGTAAAACCGACACAACCGCAACCCGCAGCCGCTGTCGTTCCATCTGTTCAAAAACCACCGTGCGCGGCTCACAATTCCCTAATGAGGCGGTTCGTCGGTGAATGGCTCGAAGGGAACGCTCCACCTCCCGGCGTTACTGAAGAAGACAAGACTGGCATTGCCTCTTGTCTGGGGGCTGCGTATTACGCCTCGTTGGCAGGTTTATTGATTGCTCAAGCTGCTCACTGATGCAAAGAGAGACTTCGGCCAAACAGGGTGGAGCGTATTTTTCTTTATTTGGCATTGTTCACGAGTTTTGAAACGCAGTAATAGTGTGCCCCCGCCCGGAATTGAACTGGGATCAACGGTTTAGGAAACCGCTGCTCTATCCATTTGAGCTACGGGGGCAAAACAACAGTGCCGAAAATACGCCGGCCGCCGCGAATGGCAAGCCCGCACGGCCCGCGCGCGGAGATTTGTCCCGCTGAAACTGCTTTAAGCTTATGCCCAACCGACTTACCCGGCTTTATTGCCCTTCGGCGGGTGCGTGTCCCAGGTGCGGCCGGATTCCGGCTGCACATGCGTGAAGCCGGTGCCGGCGGGCGGATTGGGGATGCGGATGAGATGCTGGCAGGCCGGGCATTGGATCTGGCGTCCGGCGTGGCACGGGTCGCACGCGAGCGGTTGATCGCAGTGTGCACAGTAGAATTTGAATTCAGTCGGGTTCATGGGCTTTCAAACCTGGTTAAAAGTTCCGTCCCCATCATGCGTCAACCGGATGCAAAAAGTATATGGAAAAAATAACGGAATTATCCAGATAACAAATAAATGCGGCAAAGCTGGCATGGCGGGCAGTTCTCTGGCCGCCGAACGCTTGGCTTGCCGGGCGGCGGCGCGCACGAAGTGACGTGCCCTATCCAGATTGTTTGTCAGCCGGATAATCCAAAAAATAAATCCTTTTAATCGATCAAACGCGCAGGCAAAATTTCCGCAAGGAATGTCATCGCCTCAAAATCGGGAAGAAGTGCTGTTTGCGCTCTTGCTGGAAAAACCATCGGACAAGCGCGCGGCCTTTTTGGACGCGATGTGCGAAGGCGACCCTGCCTTGCGCCAGCGCCTCGAGGCCCGGCTGACCGCGCTCGATGCACCCGCCGCACCGCCGGCTTCGGCCGCGCCGGAACTGAAAGCAACCATCAAGCTCAATCTGGCCGACGACGATGATGAAGCCGTGGGCCAGACCATCGGGCGCTTCAAATTGCTGGAAAAAATTGGCGAAGGCGGTTGCGGCGTGGTTTATGTGGCTGAACAGACGCAACCGGTGCGACGGAGAGTTGCGCTCAAGGTCATCAAGTTGGGCATGGACACCAAGCAGGTGGTTGCCCGGTTTGAGGCGGAGCGGCAGGCGCTGGCGATGATGGATCATCCGAACATCGCCAAGGTCTTGGACGCTGGCACGACCGAGACCGGCCGGCCTTATTTTGTGATGGAGCTGGTGCGCGGCATCCGCATCACGGATTATTGCGACCAGAACCAGCTCACCACCAATGAACGCCTCGACCTGTTCATCAAAGTTTGCCAGGCGATCCAGCACGCGCATCAGAAGGGGATCATCCACCGCGACATCAAGCCATCGAACATCCTCGTCACCTTGCACGATGGCGTGCCGGTG
>Ga0302326_10032627_pt1 | contig 10370 bp, 10 predicted proteins | sample Palsa_T0_3_FD_202264 | JGI IMG/M metagenome (GOLD analysis project Ga0302326, IMG submission 202264) | Peat permafrost microbial communities from Stordalen Mire near Abisko, Sweden - Palsa_T0_3 | ecosystem: Environmental > Terrestrial > Soil > Palsa > Peat permafrost | place: Sweden: Abisko... | reverse complement strand
ACCGCCCCGGCTTTACACCGCGCCCGGGGCAGAGGTAGGCATGGGCGTTCTGGATTCGATCTTTTCTCTCTTATGCATTCGCGACTTACAGCGATTTGCACAGTTCACTTAAAAATGTGGCCCGCCGGATGCGATCAAGAGACCGTCAGCAGGAATTTCAATGGCGCAAAACCCAGTTGGGGAGAATTCCGGCGAACCCAAGGAAGGGCGATACGCAAATCACTTCCACATTGGGCACAATGCCTTCGAAGTGATCCTGGATTTTGGGCAATTCTACGAAGGGAACGATCAACCCTGGATGCACACCAGAATCGTGACAAGTCCGGCATACGCGCTGAGTTTTTTGCAGCTTATGGGCTCTGCTTTGGAACAGTACGAGAGCAGCTTCGGGGCAATCTCTCCGGGTTTCGCTGTCTCCCCGGGCTCTGCCGGGAGGCCGCATGAGTGATTACACCGTAATCAGCGCAGTGAGCAGCACGCTGAAAGAGATTCTCAAGCAGAACATCACTCTCAGTACGGATGCGGAATTGAACGGGGTGGAAATCTTTCTGCTCTCTCCCAAAGAAATGCAGGATAGCGGCAACACGGTGGGAATCTCGGTCTGGCTCTACAAAGTGACGCGCATGGCAGAGATGCTCAACGAGCCGCCGGAACGCAAGGGACCGAACCTTCTGGTGCGCGCTCCACTTCCGGTGCTCTTGTTTTATCTGGTGACACCGTTTACACCCGATCCGGGCACGCGGCACACGCTGTTGGGGCGGGTGCTGCAGGTGCTGAACGACCATGCAATTCTGCGCGGGTCTGATCTTCAGGGCGTGCTGCTCGGCACAAACGAGCAATTGCGCGTGAACCTTGAGGCGCTCTCGCTTGAGGAGTTGAGTCTTGTTTGGGAAGCACTGAGCGAGCCTTATCAACTCTCGGTGACTTACCTGGTGCAGGTGGCAAAGATCGACTCCGATCTTGAACCGGTCAAGACCAGTCCGGTGATCGAGAAAGAAGCAACATACGCAGAGATTCTCGCCGTCAGTTGAGGGATAAATGTTGGCAGAACCGTACCAGGTCGATGTGAACAGCGAAGTGTACACGGTTGTCGATGCAGAGACGTCAGTATACTGGGCGGTGATCGCGGGCACCGCGACCGACGAGATCTTCGCAACGTTGGATGCGCCGGGATTTGCCGTGCAACTGGAGCGCACCGACTTGGCCTCGAAAGCCCTGGTGAATGGGCTCTATTGCGTCTCCGGTTATCCGGTGCGGTCATTCCCGCAACTGGCAACCACCGGCTACACAGTCAATTATGTGTTGAGCGCGCCTGGGTACCGCGATCTGCCCGTCACAGTCCCAATCCCGGTGAATGCAAGTTTTCCGGTGTCCGCGCCGGCTACGGCAATGCGCCTGCTGCCGGTGCGCATTCAGGGCCGGGTGGTGAGCGATGCAACCCGGTCACCTATCGGCGGCGCGAGCATCATCAGCATCGACGATCCTTCTGCGCCTCCCTCGATTCACACAACCGCGCTCCGATCGCCGCTTTATTTTGCGCATGCAAACGGGGCAGCGGTTCAGCAGGTTGCAATTGCCGCAACGGGCAGCGCCCTGCTTTCGCAGGACGCCGCAAGCGGCAGTCAGGTTCTGAATCTTTCCACACGCAGCGGACTGGCGGCAGGCTCAATCGTGAGCCTGACCTACGCCTCGGGTGTGCAACTGGAGTATGGGGTGGTCGCGTCGTTAGGACCGGGGCCTGCCAGCGCCGCGGGCCAGGTGAACCTGACCAATGCGCTTAACCGCAGCTACCCGGCAGCTGGCACGACGGTCGCCTTTGTAACTGCGACGCCCACAGGCGGGGCGGCAACGCTTTCAACCGATGCGGATGCGGGCGATGGAGTCCTGCTGGCTTCGCAACTCTTCAGCCAAACGGTTGGAGCGGAGTTGGGCGGCCCACTGGCGGAGATTCACGCCGTGGGCGCCTTGAGCGGCAGCGACGGCTATTACGGATTGGATGGGATGGGCCGTGTGCAGGAGATATTTCTGCAAGCGGCGCAGGGAGCCTCGCAAGAGATTGTGGACTGGTTCATCGAGTTCGACCAGCCATTCAATCAGGTAGACTTTCGACTCTAAACGCAGCACAACTTTCAACAGGAAGGAATCGCCATGGGCACATACCTTTCACCAGGGGTCTACATCGAAGAGCAGGATACGGGACCGGAACCGATAGAAGGCGTCAGCACCAGTGTGACCGGCTTTGTCGGCGTAACTCAGAGCGGCCCGCTGGACACCAACCCTCCCGTGCTGGTGACCAGCCTCCCGGAATATCAACGCACCTTCGGGAGCTACTTTACTCCAGCCTTCAGCGGAAGCGCACCTGCGGGCGACGGCGATTCCTACAACTTCATGCCGCACGCGGTTGCCGGGTTCTTCAACAACGGCGGCCAGTTGCTCTATATCAAACGAGTGGCGGCGGCAACGAAAGCTCTCGATGGAACGCTGACCTGGACCGCGGTTGCGGCATCGGTGTACAACGAGACCACCAGCGTCAGTAACCTGGAGAATGGCGCCGCTACGCCGCAACTGAACACGACGTTGACAAGCACGGCACTGCCCGGCTCAACCACGATCCAGGTTGCTAACACGCGCGGAATTCAAAACGGCACGACCCTCGTGCTTACGCAGGTCAAGAACGGGGTCACTTCGGTCTCTCCGGCGCTCGGGGTGACCGGCTACAACGATCAGCAAAAAACAGTAACGTTCGCGCCGGCCTTGACGGTTCCGGCCACGACCGCGAACTACGACTGGCAGTACACAACGGTGGCGTTGACCGCAGGCACCCCCATCACTCCCTCGCTCGTAAATTTGGCTCCCGTTCCCAACACTTCGGAGTTTTTGCTGCAAGCGGCCAATCCAGGCGTATGGGGAAACAACATCGAACTTCAGATCACGCCGAGTTCGCGGACGCTGGCGCAGGTGAGCTCTGTTGGGAATGCTACCTCGACGACGACAAACGATTTGATAGTTCTCAACTCCGCTGCCAATTTCTATGCCGGAGCAATTCTCGAATTCAGCACTGGAACGCAAAAATTCTATGGCAAGGCAAAGGCAGTTACCGGCAACGGCATCCAGCTCTGGTTAGTACCCGCCCAGACCTACGCGCTGACGAATGCGCAGGTGACAGAGATTAACACCGCGCTCGGAGCCTCGATTGCCGTCACTGTGCGCACCTGCGAGTTCGACATCAACGATTCCTACGGCGGCATCAATGAAAGCTTCCGCGGGCTAACGCTTGACAACACCACTCCGTACTACTACGCCAACGCACTAATCAACGGCTCGTCGCTGCTGAGTGTGCCCTATCTGCCCGGCGTGCTGCCACTTACGCTGCCTTCGGATCAGACAACCCTGGATCCCAGCACCATGCCTGTGGCGCTTGCACTCGGCTCACCGAATGTGCTGCTGAGCTGGGGCCTGGATGGCGCATATCCGCAGTCCTCCGACTTTGTCGGCTTCGACGGCGGTCCGGGCAATCGCACCGGGATCGCGGCGCTTGTCGACGCCGCGGAAATCAGCATCATTGCCACGCCGGGCATCACCGATCAGACCACGCAGATGGGCCTGATTTCGCAATGCGAAACCATAAGCAACTACCGCTTTGCCATTCTCGATCCCGCTCCCACCCCGACCGGTGGCACGCCGAACCTGACTGACATCCAGAATCAGAGGAACCTCTACGACACGTATTACGCGGCAATCTACTATCCGCGGTTGATGGTCACCGATCCGTTGAGCGGCAACCCGCTGGCAATTCCTCCCAGCGGCCACATCGCGGGCATCTATGCGCAGACCGACGCGACGCGGGGCGTGTGGAAGGCGCCGGCAAACGTGGTGATCAACGGCATCCTCAGCTTTGAAATTAAGTTGAGCAAGGGCGACCAGGACATCCTCAATCCGGAGCCGAACAACATCAACGCACTGCGCGATTTTACCGCGCAGGGACGCGGGCTCCGCGTCTATGGTGCGCGCTGCATCACCAGCGATACGGAGTGGATGTACGTTCCCGTGCGGCGGACGTTCATCTTCCTCGAGTCCTCGCTGGACCAAGGCACGCAATGGGCGGTCTTCGAGCCCAACGATCAGCAATTGTGGAACCGGCTGATCCAAAGCGTATCGAGCTTTCTCACCACCATCTGGCAACAGGGCGGATTGATGGGCGCTACAGCAGACCAGGCCTTTTTTGTGAAGTGTGGGTTGGACACTATGTCCTCGGATGATATCGAAAATGGGCGGCTGATCATGCTGGTGGGCGTGGCTCCGGTGTTTCCGGCCGAGTTCGTCATCATCCAGATCGGGCAGTGGGCAGGCGGCTCATCGGTGCAGGAACTTTAGCTACTTTGCGTCCGGCGTGAGCGAGAACGGATTCTCACACCGCAGGCAGCGAAGACCAAATCGGCAATTCGTGGACGAGGGTAAGGCCCGGAGGAGGGTCCAATGGGAACTGCAGCAACGCGAGTCGATCCGTGGCGCGGATATAACTTCCGCGTGGAAATCGATAGCACCACCGTGGCGTCTTTCCGTGAGTGCACAGGTTTGACGGCTACTACCGACCCGGTCGATTACCGGGAAGGGACCGATATCCCGCTAAATGTGCGCAAGCTTATGGGCCTGCGCAAATACCCCACCAACATCACGATGAAGCGCGGGTGGACTCCGGATGAAACCCTCTGGAGCTGGTACAAGAACATCGTCAACGGCATTGACGACCGAAGGGGCGGCGCGGTGATTCTGCAGGATGAGATGCACAACGATGTAATGCGCTGGAACTTTGTCAACGGCTGGATCTGCAAGTGGGAGGGCGCCACGATGAATGCGACGAGCAACGACGTGGCGATCGAATCCATCGAGATAGTAACTGAAGGGATCGCGCTGGCCTGACAAGAGCGGGTCTGGCCCGAGCAGGTCGAGCCCAAGCGGGCGCAATCCCTCCAACCGCAGAGAAGAGAGTTCGGATAAGATGCCCACCTACCTCACGCCGGGAGTGTACTTTGAATCCGTCGACACAGCGAGCACGGAGATTCCGTCGCTGCGGACGGATGTGGCCGCCTTCGTGGGTGTGACGGCTCAAGGACCTGTGCATCGTGCCATCGCGGTTGAGACGTGGGTGCAGTTTCAGTCCACCTTCGGCAGCTTTCTTCCCAACGCCTATCTCGCGTATGCAGCCAATGCCTTCTTCCAGAACGGCGGAGAAAAACTTTACGTTGTTCGCGTAGCAGCTCCGAAGGCCACCACGACGACAAACTCGGCGATTTCGCAACCGGCGGACGGATCGTCTTCGATTGTCCTATCGGTGGCGGGCTTTGCGGCGGGCGCGGTGGCGACGGCCCAGCAGACCGCGGCGGCAAATGCGGTGGGAGCGCAGCCCGCGGATCGCTTGAGTTCGCTGGTCGACCCCGTCGCAGGATTCCCCGAGGGCTCAGTGGTCCAGATCACGCAGCCTGCGCCGCTGTTCCAGGCATGGCACAAGGTCACGAGTGTCGATGCAGCGGCAAAAAGGCTGTATTGGGATTCGGCGCTGGAGCCGCAGTTTCTCTTGACGGCTCCATTGGCGTTCACCTCATTCCATGAGGCGGACCTGGTGGTGTCGCAAGTAAATGCAGCCTCGTCGCAACTGGTCTGGATGAATGCATTGGGAGCCGAATTCAATCTGGGCCAACCCATACAGTTCGACACCGGGGCAGACACATCGAGTGGCACTTTCCTCGATTACGGCGGGCTTGCGACGCTCCAGATAAAAGCCGCCAGCCCCGGCTCGTGGGGCGATGGCCTCGCTGTTTTCGTTGCGCGTACCAGCCTTGCCGCGACCGCGACTTCGTCTTTGCCGCAGCCCGCCTCGGGTGCCTATTCGTTTGTGCAAAGCGTTGTGGGCATTCCGCAGTATTCGCTGATACAGGTATACCAGACGCAGTCCTCTCTTCCAGTGATTGGCTACCGCACGGCGACAGCGGTCAATCCCGCATCGAATATGCTGCAGTGGGACACGCCTCTGACTCCGCAATTCGATGTGACGCAGCCCATTTCATTTGAGACGGTCGAGTTCTCGCTGACGACTTACCTCAATGGCAGCGCGCAGGAATCTTTCTCCGGTCTCTCGCTGAATCCGTTGCATCCGCGGTATGCGGAAAACATTGTGAACCCGCGGACCAAGAAGAAGCCCACGCCGGCACAGGTGGGCATGCCGTCCAACTACATCCGCGTAAAAGATCTCAACTCGCCGACCCTTCCTCCAAACAATCTGCCCAACCCCGAGGGACTTCAACTAAACGGCGGCGTGCTGAGCTTGTGGGGGGGGCGCGACGGCATAGCCGCGCTGCAGATGTCGGATTACACGGGCGATCTTGCCAGCGAAAAGAAATGGGGCATCCGCTCGCTTGAAGACGTGGATGAGATTTCGATTGTCGCAGTGCCCGACATTTTGATCGAACCCAGTCCCGCGGTCGTCTACACGGTGCCTCCGCAAAAGCCCGTCAATCCGTGCCTACCGTGCTCCAAGACAACAGCGTCCATACCCATGCCGGTGCCGCCTCCGGTAGAAGCGTCCCCGCAGTTTTCTCTTGATGAGGTCTACCAGGTGCAGCAGGCGCTGTTGGCGCATTGCGCCTTGATGCAGTATCGGTTTGCCATTCTCGATCCACCCGACTTCGGCTATCCGCAGCAGCATGTCGACCTTGGAGAAGTGCAGAGCTGGCGGCAACAGTTCAACACCATGTACGGCGCGCTCTACTACCCATGGGTTCTGGTGCTCGATCCTCTTGGAACGGGGAACCAGATCGTGCGGCGGATTCCTCCCAGCGGCCACGTGGCGGGGGTTTATGCAAACACCGATCTAACCGTGGGCGTGTTCCAGGCGCCGGCGAATTCGGTTGTGCAGTGGGCGCAGGATTTGACCTGGGAGGTTACCCCAGAAGCGCAGGCGTTTCTCAACCCCATCTCCGTAAACTGCATCCGCAGCTTCTCAGGCCGCGGGATTCGCGTGTATGGGTCGCGCACTCTCAGCAGCGATCCGGCGTGGCTCTTTGTGCCCGTGCGGCGCTTGATGTCGATGATCGAACATGCGCTTGAGATCTCGATGCAATGGGTAGTGTTTGAGCCCAACAACGTGCATCTGTGGAACACGGTGACCGCTTCAATCACAAATTATCTCGAAACGATTTGGAACATGGGCGCTCTCGTCGGAAATACGGCCGCCGACGCCTTTTACGTAGTGTGCGACCAGACCACCAACACGCTTGCCGTTACCCAGGTCGGCCAGATGATTGCAGAGATAGGCGTGGCGCCCACAACGCCGGCCGAGTTCGTCGTCTTCCGCCTCGGAATGGTGCAGGACACGCTGGAGGTGACGGAGACATGAGCACATTCGTTCCGGCTTTGCGCGTCGACCCATACAAGGGCTTCAATTTTCTCATCACACTGGTGCACTCGGCCAAGTCGATGCATTTTGGAGGATATGCGCCTGCCTCTTCAATCAGCATCCAAATCACGCCGCCCCCCGCTCCCCGGCCGCCGGCCTCGTCGAAACCGCGCTCTCAGCCCCCGCCCGCACAGGTCGCGCCCGCAGCCGGATTCAGTGAGTGCACCGGGCTCGAATTGGCGTTCGATATCGAAGAGTACAAAGAGGGCGGCAACAACGGAACCGTGATTCGTCTACCTACCAGGGCCAAGTGGACCAACCTTCACCTGAAGCGCGGCATTGCGCTCTCAGACGATTTGGGCCAGTGGCAATACGGTTTTGTGCAAGGCAACGTCTCGCGGCGCGATGGAGTGGTCACATTGCTTGACGAACAGCAAAACCCCGTGAAGGTTTGGTCATTCAAGCGTGGGCTCCCAGTCAAGTGGACAGGGCCTAGCCTGAACGCGGGACAAAGCCAGGTGGCATTTGAAGAGATCGAGATTGCTCATGAAGGGTTGACGTTGTTATAGCGCTAGAGGTCGTGCCGCGTGGACGTTCGAATCAATGAAGTGCATAGCCAGGTGAAGACGGTGGATTCCAAGGCGCTGCTCGATCCGCATGTGATGCGCCAGATTGTGCAGGCTTGCGTGAAGGCCGTCAAAGAAGACCAGGCGCGACAGAAGCAACTTGTGTCGGAGCGGCAGATAAGTTCCGGCGTTTCCTCAGATAACTAACCGACAGAAGACGAGACGAGACGATGCCTCAGCCCTTGAAGGCCACATTTCAGCAGGTGAACCAGGACGGATCGCTTGGCCCGCCGCTTACGGTCAACTACAACCCGACCGAGTACACGCTTAGCAAGGGAGCGCAGTTGGCCGAGATCGCCATCCCCGGCCTGGACTCGCCGATTATTCAATTCGTGCGCGGGCAGACGGAGACGCTTTCGCTCGATCTGTTTTTCGACACCACTGAAGCGGGGATGGACGACTCCGCTATTTCAGTTACCACTGTGACAGATCAGTTCTACCAGATGATCAAGATCGACGGAACGACTCATGCGCCGCCGATCTGCTTTTTCTCGTGGGGGTCGACATTTCCCGGTCAGCGCTCGTATGCGTCGATGGGCTTGAGCGCGGGCACGGGCAGCCAGCAGCGCTACGGCTTCAAGTGCGTTGTGGAGTCGGTGCGGCAGCGCTACACGCTCTTCAACCCGCAGGGTGTGCCGTTGCGCGCCACGCTGACTGTGTCGCTGAAGGAATACAAGACCCTCGCCGAGCAGATCGCGGAGATCAACGCGCAGTCGCCCGATCACTCCCACAGCCATGTTGTGCAAGTAGGCGAAACGCTCAACCAGATTTCCACGGCGGTCTACAACGATCCCACGCAATGGCGCGCGATTGCCAACCAGAACAACATTTGGAACCCGATGAACCTGAAGCCCGGAACGATGCTGGATATTCCGCCCCTGAGCACGAGTTGATCACCAACTGAGAAACCAATGGCAACGCAGACGCCCATTCCGATCTTTGGCCAGAACGAGACATTCTACGTCCCGCAGGTGCAGGTGTATGTGGCCGGCCAACTACTGCAGGACAACGTGATTGACGATGTAATCCAGCTTACTTATAAGGACAGCATCAACGACATTGACTCGTTCGATATCGAAATGAACAACTGGGATGCGACCTACCGTACTTTCAAGTTTGCGCCGCCTCTCAAGAATGCCGACGTGGATTACACCGGGGTATTCGACCCAGGCGCCAAGATCGAGATTTGGATGGGCTACCAGGACAACATGCGGCGGATGATGCGCGGCACAATTACCTCGCAGGCACCCACGTTTTCAGAGTCCGCCGCGCCCACAATCGCCATCAGCGGCCTGAATGAACTTCAGCAATACCGGACCGAGCAGCATACATATTCGTGGACCGACGGAACCAAGACCGACACCCAGATTGCCCAGCAACTTTGCGCGTGGCCGGTAAGAAAAGGTCAACCGGGGCTGGGCATCAATATAGAAATCAATCCCATGCAAAATGAGGTTCCGGACCCCATCGTTTTTATGAACAACCAGTACGACATAGTGTTTCTGTTGGAGCGCGCCCGGCGACGCGGGTACGAAGTGTATCTCGATGATGAAGCCGCAGCCCCGACTCTGTATTTTGGGCTTTCGCAAAGCGCCTCGAATGCGCCGGTGTACCAGTTGGAGTGGGGCAAGTCGTTGATCAGCTTCAAGCCCACGTTGAGTACGGCCAAGCAGGTTTCGCAAGTGACAGTGCGCGGCTGGGACCGCAAGAGCAACAGTGCTATCAACGAGACCTACACGCTGCAACAACTATGGCAGGCGCAGAATCAGCCGCCGGCCGAGGTCGCCCGTCTTACGCAGATTGCGCAGGCTTATGGCAACCGGAGCGAAGTGGTGACCGACAAGCCGGCGCACACCGTGAAAGAAGCGCAGGACCGGGCGCGGGCCATCCTCGAAGACCAGAGCAAGAAGCTGATCACGGCGACGGCGACCACCGTGGGCCTTCCCGATCTGCGCTCCGGCTGCTCGATAGAGATCATCGGCTTTGGCATTACGACCGACGTGAACGGCAATCTTTACGGGGCAAATTCCGATTTTGACGGCGAGTATTTTGTGACCGAGTCAACGCACACCATTGGCGGCAGCGGCTATACGACGGAGTTTTCCGCGCGGCGTGAAGGACCGGTTACGCGATCTTAGGAGAACGGCATGGGCAAGATTCAAGGGGTGGTAACGGGGCAGGTGGTGAATATTACCGATCCCGATCAGCAGGGCCGCATCCAGGTGAGCCTTCCCTTTCTTGGGGGGCAGAACGAGAGTTATTGGGCCCCGGTGGCCACGCTGATGGCGGGCGGTGGCCGCGGAGCGTGGTTCATGCCGCAGCTGGGAGACGAGGTGCTTGTCGCCTTCAAC
>Ga0302326_10032624_pt1 | contig 10371 bp, 5 predicted proteins | sample Palsa_T0_3_FD_202264 | JGI IMG/M metagenome (GOLD analysis project Ga0302326, IMG submission 202264) | Peat permafrost microbial communities from Stordalen Mire near Abisko, Sweden - Palsa_T0_3 | ecosystem: Environmental > Terrestrial > Soil > Palsa > Peat permafrost | place: Sweden: Abisko... | reverse complement strand
CGATCTGGTGCAAGAGGGCAATGTCGGCCTCATGAAGGCGGTGAAGCGCTTCGACCCCACCGTCGGCGTACGGCTGGTGTCCTTCGCCGTGCATTGGATACGCGCGGAGATTCACGAGTATGTGCTGCGCAACTGGCGGCTGGTGAAAGTGGCCACCACCAAATCGCAGCGCAAGTTGTTTTTCAATCTGCGCAAGATGAAGAAGAATCTCGCGTGGCTGTCCGAAGCGGAGACGCAGGCGGTTGCCCGTGACCTCGGAGTCGAGGTGAGCGACGTGCGCGAAATGGAACAGAGGCTGTCGGCCCGCGACATGTCCTTCGACCCCGCGCCGGAAGCCGACGAGGACGAGAGTTATTCGCCGGCCATGTATCTGCCCGCGACCAACGCCGATCCGGCCATCGAGGTCGAGCGCGAAGAGTGGGACGAAGATTCCAGCGACCGTCTGGAGCTGGCGCTCGAGAGACTCGATGAGCGCAGCCGCAGTATCGTGAAGCGGCGGTGGATGACGGACGACAAGGCGACGCTGCATGAGCTCGCGGACGAGTACGGAATTTCCGCGGAGCGAGTGCGCCAGGTGGAGACCAACGCCATCAACAAGCTGAAAGGCTTGATGGCGGTCGCTTAAAGCCTACGCTCGGTTTACAGTCCTGCGCCCGACGAGCACCACAGCCCCGAGCAGCGCCAGCAGGCTCCAATCCAAGCCGCCGCCCCCACCGGAGGAGCCGGAGGCCGCGGGGGTTGCCGTCACACTGACCGATTGGCTGGCGGAGCCGCCGGGACCGGTGCAGCTTAGACCCAAGGTTTCGCTGGCGCTGACAGCCACCGCGAGGGTACCGCTGGTGGCCTCGCTGCCAACCCACCCAGTGCCTCCGCTGGCGGTGCAGGAGGTGGCATTCGTGCTGCTCCAGGTCAGGGTCACCGCGGCGCCCACGGTCACCGAGGTGGCGCTGGAGGCGAAGGTGACCGTCGGCACGGAGGAGGCTATCTCGGCCGCATACAGGCCGTAGTTGTCCGCGCCGGGATTGGCAATGATGCTCACGACGTACTGGCTTCCGGGCACGCCGGTGAACTGGAATTTTCCGCCGGCAAAGATCTTTCCCTGCACCTGGCTGCCGCGCGACACGACGAGGGCCAGGTCATCGTAGGGGAAGGCGGTTGGAAATCCCAGATCGGTCAGGCTGACGGTGTAACCGCCGGAGGTCCCGAGGTTGATGGTCTGCGAGGCGAACACCCCGCCCGCCGCCTGGGTCTGATCCAACAGGATCTGCGGGGAGGCGCCGCCGGTTTCCACGGTGACGCCGAAGATGCCGCCGCCGGACTGCGGCGGCGTCACATTGACGACCACGATCACGGTGCCTTGGACGGCGGTGAAGGTCGTGATGGTGCCCTGGACGCCCGTGGCCGAGCTCGCGGTCTGGGTGAGCACGGTGCCGTTCTGGGCCACAGTCGCGGTCGGCGTCAAGACGTTGGGGAACGCGAAGTCATTCACGATCAGCGTGTAGGTGCCCGCCGAAGGGAGAGTCGCGATAAAGGCATAGCTGGTGGTCGTGACGCTCACGGGATTAACCACCTGGGTGGTCGAGTACAGGCTGGCGCCGGAACCCGCGGCTTGATACTTCGCAAGGCTGAGTCCATACGCCCCCGGCTGCGCGCCGGCCACGTCGTACTGCCAGATATCGAGGCTGCCCGCGGGCGCCATGAAATTCGATACGGTCCCCGGCGCCGACAGCACCGCCACGGCGGTGGCTCCGGAGGTCACGGCAACTTCCGCATTAGCCAGCGGCGCGGGATAGCCGTAGTCGGTGAGGCTCAAGGTCAAGGCCTGCGCCGCGGTATTGTCCACGATGGTGGCGGCCTGTAGGGTCCCCACGGGCAGCGTGCGCACGTACACCGTGGCGCCGTTCGGATCGGTGATTTGAATGCCGTACAGACCCGCTTGAAGCGTCGAATTCGCCACCGCGGCCACCAACAATCCGTAGTTCGTGTCCGCGGCCAAGGTCACAGTGGTCGGCGTGCCCGCCAGAATGCCCACATCGATCGGGGTGCTGCCCTGGAAGATGCCGGCTGAGAGGGATTGCAGCGCGATCGGAAAGGCGTCGTCGGTCAACGTCACGGTGTAGGCGCCGGCAACGGTCGAGGTGAAATTAGTACTCAGGGTCGAGGTGCCGGTCGTTGAGGTCGCGGAAGGCGTCTGAATATTGCCGGAGAATGAATCCCCCGCCACGCAGCTCGCCGGCGACGTCGCCGGCGCCACGCATACCCCGAAGCTGCCGACGCCCTGACTTACGGTCGGAGTGCCGATCACATCCACCGAGTAGCTGCCCGCCGCGGCCGGTATGGACAAGGTGGCCTTATGGGTGGTGGGGTCGATGGTGGCGGAGCCGACCAGCGCATTCCCAAGAGTCACGGCGACCTGCAGCGACGTAAAGGCGGCCGGCGTCTGCAAATCGGTCAGGGTCAGGGTCAACGCCTGCGCGGTGGCGGCCGTGAAGGAATATTCCGCCGGCGGTGCGACGCTCGGTAGGCCGATGATGCTGGTCTGATCGAGCAGCACGTCGGCGTGCGCGGGCGACACGCCCAGCAAGGCGAGCGCAACGAGATTAAGCAAAAGAGTGGCTGTGTTGCGCATGTTAGGTCTTCGGCGGCCCGGTAGCCGAAGCTCCGACCGTGGCAAGTTTATCGAGCGTGGCCTTGGCTTCGTCCATGCCGGGGAAGTTCTTGCCGGACTGCAGCGAGCGCGCCAGACTCAGTCGAGCCGCCTCGCGCTGCCCCGTGGACACCTGTGCCATCCCTAGGTGATACAGGGACACCGGGGAATTTGGTTCCTTGGCCAGCGCGCCTTGCAGGGCCGTGACCGCAGCCGCCGATTCGCCGCGCTTGTACAGCACCCATCCGTAGGTGTCGAGAAACGATGGATTGGTGGAAGTGGCGAAGCGCGCCGCCAATGCCTTGGCGCGATCCAGGCTCTGCGAGTCCTTTCTATAGGCGACCAGCAGCATGGCCAGATTGTTCGCGGCCACGTCGGCTTGCGGATCCTTGCGCAGGGCGCCCTCGTAGACCAGGATCGCATCATCCGGTTTGCCGAGACGTTCGAATAATCCCGCCAGTTCCGTCTGCACCGGCTCCGGCTGCTGCACCTTATCGATGGCGCCCTGGAGAGTCGCGACGGCGGCATCGTTGTCATGACTCATCGCCTGCGCCACGGCGAGCCCGCGGTACGGAACCCACCACTTGGGCTGGCGGTCGATGGCTGCCTTGAAGGCGACCTCGGCGTCGGCCGGACGCTGCACGCTCAGCAGCACGCTGCCCTTTGCATTCAGCGCGATCGGCACAGTGGGATACTGCGCCGCGACCGCGTCCAGACGCTTGAGCGCCTCCGGGAGTCGATTCATCTTCACCAACAGACCCGCGACGGCCTCGAGCGGCTCGGCCGCCTCCGGCGCCAGCTCGAGCGACTTGGAATACAGGCGCAAGGCCTCCTCGCGGTGCTGCTGCTTTTCGGCCATCACCCCCTGGTAGAGATAGCCCAATGCCTCCTTGGGACGCGCCGCGACCAAGGCATCGGCGGCCGACTGCGCCTCGGCCTGATCGCCGGTCGCGGCGGCCACCTTGAATTGCGTCTGCAGAGCCATCGCATTGTCGGGCTGCTGTTTGACCAGTTCGTCGATGACGGGCTTGGCCTCTTCCGGTTTCCCCAGCTCGGCCAGCAACTGCGCGAGATCCAATCGAGCCCCGGCGTCCTTCGGATTGGCATCGACCGCGCGCCGCATGGTCTCTTCCGCCAAGGCCGGTTCGCCGTTCGCCAGATGCGCGCGCGCCAAGGTGCGCATGACGCCGATTGCATTCGGCTGATCGCGCAGCACCGAACGTAAGTCGGCGATCGCCGATTTAGGATCTTTCTGCTCCAGCTCCAGCGTGCCGCGCAATATCAGCGCATCGTTGTCGCGCGGATTTTTCGCCAGCACCTCGGCCAGCAGTTGCTGCGCTCCCTGCGGGTCGCCCTGCTGCAGTTTCAGCGCCGCCAGCCGATCGCGCGCGCTAATTCCCGGAGGATCGAGTTTCGCGGCGGAGATGATGTCCCGATAGGCGGCGATGGCCTGCGGGTACTCCTTGCCCTGCTCATAGAACTGGGCCTGCGCCAGCCTAAGATCGTAGTCCTTCGGATTGGCGGCAATCATGCCGCTCAGCTCCTTGGCGGCGGCGTCGCGACTGCGTTGCGCGGCCAGAAACTGCACCAGGATTATCTTGAGATCCCGGTCATTCGGCATCGCCCGAATTCCCTCGCGCAACACGCGCTCCGCATCGTCCGGATGCTTGAGGCGAGTGTAGAACTGCGCAAGCCGGACCCGATGCGAGCGCTCGGTGGGGTTCTGGCGCACCAGCTCGACCAGCAAAGCCTCGATCTTCGGGATTTGATCCTGGCCCTGACTCGCATAGAGCTGCGCCAACGCCAGGCGCAAGTCCACGGTGGCCGGAATCTGCTTGATCGATTTCTCCAATAGATCTCGCGCCTTGTCGGGCTCGTTGCGCGAGCGGTAGATTCCGGCGAGCACCGCGACCGCATCTTCACCGGTCGGCGCCAGTTGCACGGCGCGTTCGGCATCGGCGAGCGCTTCGTCGGGATCCTTGAGCTGAATCCGCGCGGCCGCGCGCACCGTCAACAGCGAGGCATCGTCGGGATGTTTGGCGATGGAGGGCTTGATCGTTTCCAGGGCGCGCTCCGGCGCGCCGGCGAATAAGTACATCCGCCCAAGCGCGGCGCGCGCGAGGACATTGTCCGGATTCGCATCGATGGCGCCCTGGTAGAACTGCGCGGCCTCGCGCGGGTTGCCGAGCTTCTCGTCGACCACGCCATTCTCGTACCTAGCCACGCTGTCGTTCGGTGCGATCTGCAAAGCGTTTCGAAATTCGAGGCGCGCCTTTTCGAAGTTCTTCTGCGCGAGAAAGGCCTCGCCCTTCTCCAGGTGCCGCGCTTTGCGGGCTTCCGCCCCTCCGCAGCCGGCGAGCAGCAGGGTCCCCAGCAGGGCCACCGGCAGCAGCAATCGGCTCATCGAGGCGGGGACGGGCATAGGCAATTCCAAAGGTTTTCGCGGGGATCGCGATTTTAAGAACATCAAGTGACGGTGGCGTGACACGGGCCTAAAACGACATAAGGGGCCTGATCACAAGACCGGCCAGCACGGCGACGACGGCGACCCGCATCCATACCGCACCGCCCTCCGAACGACTGACCAGAACTTCGATCGAATACAACAAAATCAATAGCTTCGCAATTGCGAGCGCCCCGCCCTGCGGCAGATGCAGCGTCCCCGGAAGGCTCGGCACCACCAGCGCCATGAACAACACGATCAGGTCCAGGGGGGTTACTTGAAAACGGCGATCGTTTTGCAGGCGCAACCGTACCGCGGTCGCCAGTGCCGCGATCGAGACCGCAATCCACGTGAGCACCGCAGTGCGATGGTCGGGCGGCAGCACCATCGCGTCCAGATAGACCAGCACCGTTGCGGTCACATACAGGACCGCCTTTTCCACGATGTTCAAGGGTGCGGAGCGCAGCAGCAGCAACAGAGCGATGGTGACGGCAAAGAGTGCGACGATGAGCAGCCGAATGTCGCTGCGCAGCTGCGCGGACTGAAGCACGATGATGGCCGCATACGCGGCCAGCCCCACGGCATTGGCGAGATACGCGACTCGCGGCCAGGATTTCCACCGCTGCCGTTGCATGAGCGCGGCCATGCGCCTCCAGGGCGAGTCGGAGGCCGCGGCGCTCTGCCCGCGCAGCCGCCATCCCGACCGGGCCGCAAGCTGCAGCGCCGCAATCGATATGATGAAAAAGGCCGTCACGACGGCGAGGATGGTCAGGTCGGATTCGAATCTTAAGAAATACGCCAGCACGAACAGCGTTCCCTGCACGACGTAGATCACCATCACCGCTTCGTGATGCACGAAGCCCATGGCCAGCAGTTTATGGTGAATGTGGTTCTTGTCGGCACTGAAGGGCGAGCGGCCTTCGCCAATGCGCTGCACGATGACGCTGAGGGTATCGAGGATGGGCAGGGCAAGCAGCAGCAGAGGGATGGCGGTGCTCACCTCAGTGCCGACGCTTTGCGTGGCGCGCACGCTCAACACCCCGATGGAAAATCCCAGCAGCTGACTGCCGGCGTCGCCCATGAACACACTGGCCGGATAGGTGTTGAAGCGCAGAAATCCGAGCACCGCGCCGGCAAGCGCCAGGGCCAATGCAGTGCACGCGGGGTCTGCGCTGCTCGACAGCAGCGCCACCGCGCACAGGCACAGGAACGAGGTTCCCCCGGCCAGGCCGTCGAGCCCGTCCGCGAGATTGATGGCATTGGTCACCCCGACCAAGAAGAACACGGTGAGCGGCAGGGAGATCCAGCCGGGAAGCAGCACGCGATCACCCAGGGTGACGGCGCGGATCTGCACGTCTCCCAAGGTGACGACGATGATGACCGCCAGCAACTGGCCGATGAATTTGATCCGGTAATCCAGATCGAACCGATCGTCCAGGATGCCGAAACCGACCAGCACCGCGGCCGCCGCCAGGAACCACCGGTCCTGAGGCTGTAGATTCATCCCGAGCGAGGCGGCGGCCAGCACGCCGATGACCATCGCCAGCCCCCCCACGCGCGGAATCGGCGTCGAGTGCATCTTGCGCGTGCCGGGCTGATCGACGATCAGCCACTTGGCCGCGAGCTTCGCCAGCAGCGGCAGCGAGGCCATGGTGACCACCATCGCGAGGATGAACGGCATCAGAAAATGCATGGGCTAGTTCGGAACGAAGCGCGGCAGCTCAGGCGCGATGAGTGAGGCAAGTTCGGTCAGCCGGCGGTCGGCCGCCGATTCCTCGGTGCCTGCGGGAAGCGAAGTGGTGAGTCTCACGAGCGCGCCGTCGGAGCGATGCCGCGTCACCGCGTCCCAGAACAGATACCACTTCACGGCAAACTCGTTGGTGATGATTCGGCCGCGCTGCTGAAACCAGTAGTACACCAGCAGACGCTGATTGCCGAGCTCGATCAGCGCGCGATTGACCCGCAAGTCCTGTCCGTCGATGCGCACCGGCAGAGTGCGCTGATCGAAGTCGCGAAATTGCCAGCCGCCTCCGGGCAGACAGGAGCGAGGCGAATGCACCGCCTCGCCCTTGCGCTGCGAGTTGTAATAGGCCATGTACAAATTACTAGCTGCGCCATCGCCATTCTCGTAGTCCGCGAGCAGATAATCGTCGAGTTTTAGCTGGTCGAGATAGATGCCCTCGAGAGCCCCGCGCTTGCCCGTCCACTTCCCTAAGTGCATAGGAAATTCGACGAAGCTTGCGCGCACCGGCACGATCTCGGGCGACCGGGGAAGCACCAGCGCCACACCGACGAATGTCAGCAGTATCCCGAAGGCGGCGATGAAGGTCCGCGGCAGCGGCCGCTTATGCAATGCCAGTCCTGCGGGAGTGGGCGCCGGAAATTCGACTCCGAATAGCTGCCGCCAGGTTCCCGTTTCCCGCCCGATGAGATTCAGCAGCGCGATTTCACCGAGCATCAGCGCCGCGCTCAGCATGAATACCATCCACCCCTGGAATTCGTGCAGGAATCCTTCGGCCATGGTGATGCCCCAGTGCTCCACCATGAAACCGATGGTGCCGATGCGCAGGCTGTTCATGATCAGGGTGATCGGAATGCTCGATAGGAATACCGCCACCCGCTTCCACATCGCCCCCTTGTAGAAATAGGCCATCAACAGGCCCAAGGTCATCAGGGGAAACAGATACCGCAGCCCGTCGCAGGCTTCGGCCACTTGAAGCTTATATCCCCCGAGGTCGATGACATTGCCCTCCAGGTAGACGCTGATGTCGAACAGGCGCATGAACCACACGCCCAATTCCGAGGATAAGAGTTGCAGCTTCGTCGACAGGTTGTTGAGCGCGAATTGCGGCAGCGGAATCATGAATACCAAGATCAGCATCGGCATGGCGAGCAGTCGGAAGGCCCGCGGTCCGGTGAATGCCAGCACCAGTCCGTACAGCGTGACCAGATAGGCGTACTGCACCAGAGCGTAGATGGTCGCGAGCTGCCCCAAGACCAGCATGCCGCCGCCGATGAGCACCAGAACCGCGCCCCACCAACTGCCGTCGAACGGAATCCTCTCGAGCCGGTCCTTCTGCTGCCAGATCAAGAAGGCGGCGATCGGCGGTATCAACAGGCAGTGGCTGTATTCGGGGTCACCCACCCACCACGCCCACATGATGGAGATACCGTCCCAAAATAACCACAGGCTCAAGATGCCTGCCGCGGCGGCGAGAAGTAGCGGCCCGCGGCTCAGGCGCCAAACGAAACCAGGTGGGGCGCCAGCAGCGACCGAGTCCGACATGCGATTTTCCGGAAGGTAGGTAGGGCTATTTGCGCGCGCCAAATCCCCGACCCGAATTAAGTTATTCCACGGAGACTGGATACCGCACTAGTGTTTCGGGAGCGTGACAGGCCATAAGGCCGCGAATTCGCGCACCGTGGCAGCAATCCTCGCGGCGGCGATCTGCGTCGACCATCCCGCAATCCGGGCTTTAGCTTCGCGCCCCATGCTGCGCAATCCGTCGACTCCGCAATCGGCCGCCTTGCGCAACACTTGGCTAAGCGCCGCGCGATTCGCGGACTCGAACACCCAGCCGTTCAACGTAGGCTGGACGAGGTCGCGGGCCCCACCGACACGGGAACCCGCGATGACGGCGCGGCCGCTCGCCATGGCCTCATTCAACGCCAATCCCCAGGACTCGCCCGGCCCCCGCGACGGCAGAACGAACACATCGCCCAGGCGATAGACCGAGGGCATCGCGCGCTGATTCTGCACCGGCAGGAAATGCACGTTCGGCTTACCCGAAGCCCGGTCGCGCAAGGATCTCTCGAGGGGTCCTGCGCCCACGAACACCAAATGCGCCGCTTGGCCGATCTCGCCAAAGGCATCCAGCAGCAACAGCGGGTCTTTTTTCTCGATGAATTTTCCGGCGAAAAGAAACGCCGGCGCATCCGCTGCAATCGCGAGCTCAGACCGCCAGCGCAGAGCCTGTGCATCGGCAGCGCCCGAGCCATCAGAAAACCGCGCGTTGTCGATGGAATGCGGCGCCACGACGATGCGGCTTGCGGGAATGCCGCACCAGCGGAAATAATCGGCGCTGTTGTGTCCCACCGCGATGGCGACATCGATATGCCGATACACCCAGTTGAGCGCGGCGCGGCGCAGGAATGAGCGCCACGCCGGTTGCCGATCGAGCAGCGTCGAATCACCGCGAAAGAGCACCGGAATCCGTCCTTTGAAGTGGCGCATCGCGCGCAAGTGCGACGAAAGATTCCAGCCGTACACGAGAACTGCGTCCGCTCCCCAGGCTTCGATCGCGGGTATCAGCGCAGGATTCATCACACCGTCGCGCCGCTCAGGGCTGGGGTGAGCCGACACATTGGGGACAAATTCATGCTCGTAGCCGTCCAGCAAGGGAATGTCCCATTGAATGGCGCGGCCGAATCCGGCGTCGAATTGCGGCCCTTGCGCGGCCTGGGACCAGGTATAGAAAACCCGCGGGTAAATGCCCTGCTCCAGCGCAAGCGCCTGGAACAGCGGCGCGTGGTACTGGATCGGGTGGGTCGAGACGATGGCGAGTTTGAGTTTACTCAAGACGCGGTCTCATCTTTGGAAACCAGCACTTTCGCAATGGTTCGCGCCAAGCCCCATCGACCCCTGGCGAAGTGATACAGCATTTCCGCGCAGAGCCTAAGTTTGGCGGCACCCATGCGATCAGGCAAAAACCGGCGCACGAAACGCAGGCGGTTTCGATAGTAGAAGCCTGCCGAATACAGCGGCAGAAGCTTGCTGCTGTTGGCGCCGGATTTATGAAAGACCTCGCTGCGAGGCGCGTAGCCGAGATCAAACTGGCCGCGGCCGCGCGCCGCCCAGTCGGCTTCCTCGTAGTAGAGAAAATAATCCTCCTGCATCAGGCCGACTGTGCGAATGAAGGCGGCCGATACCAGCATCGAGGCCCCCATCACATAGGCCAGCTCGCGCTCAACGGAGGATCCGTCGCTGGGAACAATCGATAACGGCTCGCCCTCGCCAATGTGCCGGCTGGATGCGTTGCTGCGGTTTAAGGTGGCGCCGCCGAGTGCTTGCACGGTGTCGGGCGAATGGTAGTAGCGCAGGGTCGAACCGACGATGCCGATTCTTGCATCCCGCTGCGCGCGGCCCAGCAGCTCCGGGAGTGCCTGTCGCGTCACGACCGTGTCGGGATTCAGAAACCAAAAATAGGCAAAGTCCTGAAGTCCCGCCGCTTTGATGGCGACATTGCAGCCGCCCGCGAAACCCAGATTGCGGCCGGACCGT
>Ga0302326_10032621_pt1 | contig 10371 bp, 12 predicted proteins | sample Palsa_T0_3_FD_202264 | JGI IMG/M metagenome (GOLD analysis project Ga0302326, IMG submission 202264) | Peat permafrost microbial communities from Stordalen Mire near Abisko, Sweden - Palsa_T0_3 | ecosystem: Environmental > Terrestrial > Soil > Palsa > Peat permafrost | place: Sweden: Abisko... | reverse complement strand
CGTACAGCGCATCCTGCTGCGTGGCGCCCTGTTCCTGGTCCCGGCCAGCGCACTCTGGGCACTGCTGCCCCTGATCGCTGCCCAACGGCTCGGACTAGGTTCAGGCGGGTACGGCGTGCTGCTCAGCGCCCTCGGAGTAGGTGCCATCGGCGGCGCGCTACTCGTGGCGCGGGCCCGGGCCAGCCTCTCCGCCAACGCCCTGGCGGGCGTCGCGAGCCTCGCCTACGCGGCAGCGCTGGCCGCGGCGGCGCTATCCCGCAACCTCGCGTTCACCATTGTCGTGCTGCTGCCGGCCGCCGCGGCCTGGACGGCCTTTCTGTCCAATGTCAACGCCGCCCTGCAGCTGTTCCTGCCCCGGTGGGTACGCGCCCGCGGCCTGTCGGTCTACCAGATGGTCCTGTTCGGCGCCCAGGCGGCCGGGGCCGCGATCTGGGGCGTCACTGCCGAGGGGGCCGGGCTGGTGCCGGCCTTCCTGAGCACCGCTTTCCTCATGGTGGCGGGCGCGGCGACCCTGTGGTTCTGGCCGTTCCAGCCGATCGCGGACATGGACCGCAGTCTGGTCCGCTGGCCCGAGCCGCGGTTCCTCATCAGCGCTGATCGCGATACCGGACCGGTCCTGGTGCGCATCACCTACACCATCGCGGCCGGCCAGGAGCAGCAGTTCCGGCAGGTCATGGCCCGCCTGCGCCAGTCCCGGCTGCGGACCGGGGCACCAGGAGCGGCAAACCGCCACCGACCTGCGCTACCACGACGACGCCGCGGCACTATCGGACCCGCCGCCGCAAACCGACCACTACCTTGCCGCCGACGTGCACGAGTAGCCAGATCGCAGACCGGGCAAGGGCCGTCTCCTCGCGAGTGGACTCCCCGCTGGCCGTCAGTTAGTCGTCGGCGCCGATGACCTGGAAGTCGGCGTTAACGAAGATGTGGTGGGGCCAGTTGACGCCGATGTTGTGGACCTCGTAATCGCCGTTGCTCAGTTCGACGACCCGGTCGATGGTGCCGCCCGGGTACACGGCCAGCGCGGCTTCGGTGGCCTTGTCCGCGGTCGTGCCGCTGGCGAGGGTTCCCGACCCCTGGCTGTAGTCGGACGGGATCGTGCCGACCTTCTCGGTCGAACCCTGCGTCCCCTTGGAGTAGCCGATCGTCTGCCCGCCGGGAGACGATGCGCTGCTGCTGGGCGGATCCACGATGACCTGGCTGGCCGTGATGGTCGAGCTGTCGGTTGTCCCCAGCACCAGAACCGATGCGCCGCTGGTGACGGCGCTGATTGAGGCGGGGCTGGTCCCCTGCTCGTAGGTGGTGGAGGACGCTTCCTTGATGGTCACCTTCTGGCCGGTTGACGTCGTGAGCGTGAAGCCGGACGAGGTCACGCTGCCGGCCGTGCCGACCGAGCCCCCCGCGGCCGGCCCGGACCGGGCGTTGGACCCGCTTCCCGCGGCTCCGGAACCGCCGGCAAAGCCTCCGGTTCCGGAACTGCCCGCAAAGCCGTGGCCGCCACTGCTGGTGGTACTGCCACTGCTACTACTGGCGGTGGTGGCGCTGCTGGAAGTGGCGTCGACGATGCCGTAGGAACCGCCGGCGATCACGACGGCCGCTATTCCGGCGGCGACGACCCTAGACCTTTTGCTGGAAAACATTTGTCTTAACTCCTTGTCTCCTGGGCTGTTAATCTCAGTTATGCCAGCCCACACTGGAGATCCGGTCGAGGAAAGCGTGAAGCGCGCCTATAGATTGCCCAGCGCGGATTTACCCGCAAGCTTTGAGCAAACGTTTCGCAATGATGCGCCAAGGCAAAGCAGTTAGGGAAGCCTGCCTTGCGATTCGTTTGCGGTCACCTGGAAGGTCTCTGGCTGCGGGAGGCGCAGGTGGAACGCGGCTCCGTGGCCGGGCTGGGTGTCGACGGTGAGCTCCCCGCCGTGGGCGGCGGCCAGGGACGCCGCGATGGCCAGGCCGAGCCCGGCGCCGCCACCGGCGCGGGTCCGGGCGTCGTCGGTCCGGTAGAACCGCTCGAACACGTGCGAGGCCTGTTCCTGGGTCATGCCCGGCCCGCGGTCGGCGACGGTGAGCCGCGCGCTCCCGGACTCGCCCGTCACCGTCACCGTCACCGTCGTTCCGGCCGGGGTGTGCTGGATGGCGTTGCCGATCAGGTTGTCGATGACCTGGCGCAGCCGCTCCGCGTCGGCGTCCACGATCACCGGTTCGGCCGCCTCGAGCGTGATCGGCCGCCCGGCGGCCACGATGCGGGCCTGCTGGACGGCCTCGGCCGCGATGCTGGCCAGGTCGACGGGTCTGCGCTCGAGGGATCGCCCGGCGTCGAACCTGGCCAGCAGCAGGAGATCGTCCACCAGCCGGCTCATCCGGCCGCCCTCGCGGGCGATCAGCCCCATCAGCCGCAGCAGTTCCTCCGGGCCGGCCTCGCCGCCCTGCTGCAGGCCGTACTCGGCGAGCCCGCGGATCGAGGTCAGCGGCGTGCGCAGTTCATGACTGGCATCGGCGATGAAGCGCCGCATCCGGTCCTGCGATTGCAGGGCGCGGTCCTCGCCGTCCGCTCGCGCCAGGTAGGCGGCCTCGATGCTGGCGAGCATCATGTCGAGCGCCTCGGCCAGCCGCCCGACCTCGGTCTTGCCCGACGCATGGTCGATGCGCCGGGAAAGGTCACCGCCCGCGATCGCCGCCGCCGTCGACTCGATCTCCCGGAGCGGCGCCAGGCTGGCCCGCACCAGCGGCAGGCCGAGGGCGGCGAGCAGCACGACGGCGACGGCGGCGGCCAGCGCGTCGGCAACCTCCAGGCGGGTGACCGCGCTGTCGAGGTCGCCGAGACTGGTCGCGATGACCAGATGGCCTCCGCCCGAGAGGTGCTCCACCAGCACGCGCCAGGAGTCTCCCGACGTGCCCGCGGCGGCGGCTGTGAACGGCGTTCCGACGTCACTGAGCTGCGCGGCCGACAGGCGCGGTCCGTCCGCGCTGCCCAGCGGCCCGCCCGCCATGCTGGTCTGCCCGTCCGCAGCGACCACCTCGACCAGGAACTGCGCGGGCAGCGACTGATGACTACTGCTGTCACCGGGCTGGAGCTGCTGCCGGTCCGCGATGCGGGTCGCGACCGTCGCGAAGTCCCGAAGCTGGCTGTCTGCTCTGGAAAGCAGGTAGCTGCGCAGCAGCGTGGTGCCGAGAACCGCGGTCACCAGCGAGGTCAGGGCGACTAGGAGCGCGGCGGTCGCCATCACCCGGGTCCGCAGCGATACGCCCCGCAGGACCGTCCGCAACCGGCCCGTCCTCACGGCGGCGGGATCCGGAGCACGTAACCGAAGCCGCGGACGGTGTGGATCAGCCTCGGCTGGCCCTGGTCGACCTTGCGCCGCAGATAGCTGACCGCAGGCTCGACCACGTTGCCGTCACGGTCCGGATCGTCGTACCCCCAGACCTGGTCCAGGATCTGGCCCTTGCTGACCACCCGGCCGGCGTTCGCCATCAGGAACTGCAGCAGCCGGTACTCCGTGGGCGTCAGCGCGACGACGGCGCCATCTCGCCTGACCTCGTGCGCGACCTCGTCCAACTCGAGGTCGGCGACGCGCAGCCCCGAGCCGGGAGCGTCAGGCCGAGTGCGCTTCAGCACCGCCCGGATGCGGCCGAGCAGCTCCTCCAGGCTGAAGGGCTTGGTGACGTAGTCGTCCCCGCCCACCTCGAAGCCCCTGACCCGGTCCGGCACCTCGTCCCGGGCGGTCAGGAAGATCACCGGAACCTCTGAACCACCGGAACGTATCCGGCGGAGCGCCTCGAACCCGTCGCCGTTCGGCATCATCACGTCGAGCAGGACAAGATCCGGACGGGACGACGCGGCGGCGCGCACCGCCTCGGCGCCGCTCGCCGCCGTCACCACTTCAAACCCCGCCAGACGGAGCGATCCCGCCAGTAGCTCCAGGATCGTCGGCTCGTCGTCCACGACGAGCAATCGGGCCGACGCCGTTACGGCTTCCACAGTCCCAGGCTATGACTGTGACCTGAGCGGTTGCCGACCGCATGCCGCAGGTCTGCTCCAGCCTTCCCGCTAGCCGGTAGTGAAGTTGGCCGCCAGCGGGAACGACGCGTCCCCGTTCCTGTGTAACCGTCAGTTAGAAGATGCGCTCGCGCCACCTCACCGCCACGCCTGAGCACGGTTGCGCCCGGCGCCCGGCGATATCAGCCGTCAGACACGACGGAAGGTGGATCACATGACCTCGCTCCGATCTCCCGAGCGAATATCCGACCGGCCCTGTGCCGACTGCCTCGACCATCCGCCGCCCACCCGGCGTAAAAGGCTGTCCGGTGGCGGCCGAGTCGCGTTCTGGCTGGTGGCGCTCGTCTTGGGCATCACCATGCTCGGCACCACCCTGCCGACTCCTCTTTACGTCATCTATCAAGGTCAGTGGCATTTCTCCGCCCTCGTCGTGACGCTGACCTTCGCCGTCTACGCCGTCGCGGTCCTGGCCACCCTGCTGCTGGCGGGGCGGTCCTCGGACCAGGCCGGACGCAAGCCGGTGCTGGCGGTGGCGCTCGGCGCGAGCGCGCTCAGCACGGTCGCGTTCATCCTGGCCCCCGACGTCGGAGTGCTGTTCGTCGGCCGGATCCTGTCCGGGATCTCCGCTGGGCTGATGACCGGCACGGCCACCGCCGCGCTGGCCGAGCTCGTCCCGGCCTCGGCCAGCCGCCGGGCGTCTCTGGTGGCCACGGTGGCGAACATGGGCGGTCTCGGCCTCGGCCCGCTCATCGCCGGGCTCTTCGCCCAGTACGCGCCCGACCCCACGGTCCTGGTGTTCGAGGTCTACCTGGGTGTGCTGGCGGTCGCGGGCCTGTGCCTGCTCCTCGTCCCCGAGACGGTGCTCCCGCGTCGGCGGCCCGCCCTCCGCTTCGCCGGCCTGGGCATCCCCGAGCGCGGCCGGAGCGAGTTCATCGCCGCCGGCGCAGCCGGATTCGCCGCGTTCGCCCTGCTCGGGCTGTTCGCCGCGCTGGCCCCCACCTTCCTCGGCACCGTGCTGCACCAGAACAACCACGCCGTGCAGGGCGGCGTCGTGTTCCTGCTGCTGGCGGTGGGAGCCGTGACTCAGGTGGCGCTGTTCCGGTTCAACAGCCGCCGCGTTGTGATGGCCGGCCTGGGCGTGTTCCTGGCCGCGCTGGCCTTGATCGTCGCCGCCCTCGCCGAGGCCAGTATGGCGCTGCTCCTGACCGGGACGGTGGTGGGCGGCATCGCCGTCGGCGCCGTGTTCCTGGGCAGCCTGGCCACCGCCAACCGCCTGGCCCCGCCCGGGCAGCGCGGCCAGGTCCTCTCCGCCTACTTCGTCGCGTGCTACACCGGCCTGATCATCCCGGTAATCGGCGTCGGGGTGGCCACGGAGTTCATCAGCGACTACGCGGCCGTGCTGGCACTGTCCGTCGTGCTGGCCGGCCTGTGCCTGCTCTCACTGGCCCGCATCAGCCGCGCCAGGTAACCAGCGTCCCGAACCGCCAAAAACCAGATCCATTATTCCGAACGGACGCGTGGCTCCGCCTGCCAGGCCCATTGCTGCCTGCGAGGCGAAGCACGCGTCCGTTCGATAGGCGTCTGAGCTTCTCCTTGAGCTGCGCCTGTCGGGTCCGCGGATGATCCTCGTGCTCGCCCTCCACGACCAGCAGATCGGCCAGCTCAGGTGGGCCCTGACACCGTCGTCCGCCTTCCGGCCGACCGGTAGGCGGTTCGTTCTGGTGATTTGGCGCTAAGGCCGACTTCCGTTCACGAGGTCCGTTCACGGGATATCGCCGAGGAGGAGGCCGATCTCCCGCGCCGACAGCTCCGACTTCGCCAAGAATCCGGCTGCGGGGCTTTCGGCGATCAGCTCCGCATAGTCGATTTCGGCGCGCGCGGAGATCAAGATCACTGCCGCGTTGCTGCCCTGACCGTCCTGGGCCAGGAGCCGGGCCAGGTCAAAGCCGCTCTCGTCCCCTAGCCCGACGTCGACGAGGATGACGTCCGGCCGTAGCGCACGGGCCTGCCGGAGCGCCTCGGCGCTATTGGAGGCCACGCCCGCCACCGTCATGCCTTCTCGCTGCAGGAGAACACTCGCCGCCTCGATGAAGGCGTCGCTGTCGTCAACTAGCAGGCATCGCATCGACACGCGCTCATGCTGCCAGATGTGCAGTGCCGCCGCATTGCGGCCAGCAGGAATTCCGCGATGGCTCTCGGTCCCCGGTCATGTTCCGGCCTCTGCCGTATTGAGATCGAAGAGCTGCCGCAGCGCATCGAGGCAAATAGGCCCTTTCGGGCCGGCGGAGAGCTCCTTGGCCCGTACCGTCGGCTGGTGCAGGACCTTGCGCAAGATCCGGTGGACGGTGGCCGCCAGCTCGGCCTGCTGCTCTTCGCTGAGGTCAGAGAGCTTGTGGCGCAGCCGGGCCAGCTCGGCGTCCGCGAGCTGCCTGATGTGCGCGCACATGGCTGGCGAGCACGACCGGGACGGCCGCCCCGGTGGCGGTGACCAGGATGTCGGCGTCGGCCAGCGCTTCGGGAACGTCCCTGGTCCGCAGGGGCGTTCCGCGCGCCCCTGCTACCTTGGCGGCTCGCTCCCGGCTGCGGCTGGCCACTGACAGTCGCCCCACCCCGGCGTCTCGAAGCAGCCGGGCGGCGAGCCTGCCCGTGCTGCCGGTGCCCACCACGACGGCCTGGCAGGTGGTGAGGTCGCCCAGGCAGGCACGGGCGAGCGTGAGGCCGGCCCGGGTAAGCGAGATGCCTTCGGTGCTGATCGAGGTCTGAGCGCGGGCGCGCTTGCTGGCCCGTAGCGCCGCGTCGATCAGGCCCGTGATGGCCGGGCCGGCGGTGCGAGCGGCTACCAGTCCGGCCGGATCGCGGCTGGCCACGTAGACCTCGACTCGGTTGCAGGTGGACAAGACGGCCACCTCATCGATGGCCGGCACGGCGCGCAGCCGGGCCAGGACGGTGCCGCGCTGCGCGGACGGAACAGCGAGCTTCTCGAGTACCTCCGGCGGGGCTGTCCGGTGGGAGATGCCTAGGTTCACGATCGTCATCGCGGTGGCCGTTCAGTCTCGGGATCTTCCGGGTCCGAGGGCCGCCGGAGCTCAACCCGTGACGCCATGATCAGCTCGCGCAAACGAGTGACCGCGAACCGGTAGCCGGGGTCACTGACGGGGGCGGGTAGACCGCGCGGATTGTCGCCAGCGCCCAGCGCATCCTGGCTGCCGCGGCGTCCGGGTGGTCACCGAACTCGTCCGCCGTCCGCGCCGCACAGCCGGTGGTTCCCAGTCGCCGCAGGGTCGTCTCGACGACGCGCCGGACCTGCTCGCACGACGATGACCTGGAGGGCTGCAGGGTCGAGGCGAATAGCGCCTCGGCGCGGAAGGTCTCGAACGTGCCCAGCCTCTGACATCGGGAAAGCGTCGTCTTTCCCGCCAGATTCTCCGCCATCGTTCCTGCCTCGCTTCCTTGGCGCCGTTGCGGTCGAGTGACGTTCGTGCCGCATGCTGTCCAGCTTCGCGGGCGGATCCGCCGGCGTCTTCCGGGCCAGCGCCCAGCTCGACTACCTGCCAGCAGGAATCAGGGACTCCAGTCAGCCGTAAGCCCGTTAGCGGGTTTCAAGGAACCTGAGGACCGCCAGTACCCGCCGGTGCTCGGTTTCGCTCTCCGGCAGGTCGAGCTTGGTCAGGATGCTGCGGACGTGCTTCTCCACCGTGCCCTCGGCGACGAATATCCGGCGGGCGATGCCGGCGTTGGACGCGCCCTCCGCCATCAGGGCGAGCACCTCGCGCTCCCGAGGCGACAGCACGTCGAGCGGATCACGCCGCCTGCGCGCCTTGATCAGCTCCTGGACCAGCGACGGGTCCACCACCGAGCCTCCCGCGGCGATCCGCCCTACCGTATCGATGAACTCGGCCACGTCGGTGACCCGGCTCTTGAGCAGGTAGCCGGTGCCCTCCCCGCCGGCCAGCAGCTCCATTGCGTCTTCTACTTCGACGTGCGCGGACAGCACGATGATCGCGGTGCCTGGCAGCTCCGCGCGGATCACCCGCGCCGCCTGCAGCCCCTCGGTGCCGTGGCCGGGCGGCATCCGGATGTCGATGATCGCCAGCTCCGGCCGAGCCGAACGGACCTGGGCCAGTAGTTCGACGCCGTTGCCGGACTGGCCGACGACATCGAAACCGGAACGATCGAGCAAGCTAGCCAGGCCCTCACGCAGCAGCACGTCGTCGTCGGCGAGCACGACCCGTGGTGCGCGCCGGTCCTCTGAAGGTTCGGCTATCTCTGATGGCGTCGTCACCTCGCAATTATCGATCACGAACACCCGTTCGACTTAGGCCCCCTCCACAATGCGTCCCCGTCCGGGTCCTTGACGGGGGCTGGCGGCGATGCCATCCGACGGCCGGCGAGCGATGCTCAGTGACCATGAGGCACATGCCAGCCATTCGTACTCGATCAGTCCGCCGACGGCGGCGGCGACGCCGTTGAGGATGTCTGACATCCGGTCAGCCCGGTCAAAGGTAAATGTCTCCCGCATGGGGAAAACGTTACCTGCGCGAGCCGCCCGGGACCAGGCAATTCGAGCGAGCCTGACGCTTAGGCGTCAGAAGCGACATTCCCCTGGGCGCACCGGGGAGCACATCAGCGCGAGATCTGCCCGGAGGCGATGAGAACTGCCGAGATCCTTTCCGCAAGTCACGACGTGCCACGCACATCGGCCAAGGTCAGGAGCGCCTCGGCACAACACCCGGCCTACAGGCCGGCTGCGAAATCGCCTCACCGGTGGACACGGCACCCCTCTCGGGGCTACGCCTGAGGAGATCGTTGATATAGGCCTTGTATGCGCAGAGGGAGAATCAACATGTCGTCGTGGTCTGTGCAGCTTCTGACCATACTAGGTGTCGCGGTGGGAGCCATGGCCTCGTTCATCTCAGCGCGATTGCTCGACCGCGAGCGATGGCGACGGGAAGAAATTTTGCGCTGGGACACCACGAGGCTGGAGAGCTACATGGAGTTCGCCGTCGCGGTCAAGAAGCAGAACGAAATCGCGAGGCGGATCTGCGCAGACCTCGGACTGCCGGCGTCAATGCAGCCCCTCGAACAAGCCGAAGGGCTCAAGTTGCTCGCGGAAACAAACCACGAGCTAGAGGTAAAGTTCGAACCTGTTTTGATGCTGGGCACGCCAGCAGCCATCAACGCAGCTCAAGCATGGCGGCATAGCGCTTGGCACCTCGAGTGGCTCGCCCGAGGAATGCGAAACGATCCCGAGGAGTACCGGCGAGCTACCGACGCCACCCGCGAGGCAAGAAAACAGTACTACTCCGCCATCCGCGCAGACATCGGTGTCGCAAGTGGACCGATACCCGACCTGGGTGGCAGAACAGCTTGGGTAGACAACCAGACAGAATGGGATGCCGAGGACCAGACCGTCCTGCGCGCATCCCATGCGATACCCAACGAGAGTGCAACAAGTCCCCGTTCCGTCCCTGTTCCGTCAGATGCCGATCAGCAGCGGCAAACGACGCAAACCAACGAGCAGTGAAATGGAAACACGGCGGCCCTGCGGGGCCGTTTATCAGCAGTTGGGCCGGCTCGGTAAAGCGCGCGACCGATCTTCTTCTGGATGGCCCGGAGGGCTGCGACGGTCTCCTGGTCGGACAGTCCGGTGGTGACTGGCCAGTCGGTGCCCGCTCCGACGACGTCGCTGGCGAAGACGATCTCGGTCGCGAGCAGGGTGCGCCGCCAGTCTTCCCGCGTCATGGGCTCGCCGAGGCGCAAGGCGTCGCGCAGGGTGCGTCCTTATGCCTTGCCAGAGGTCGTCTTTGCCCTGGAAGCCGATGGCCCGTGCCAGTGCGTCGGTTGGTGACGCCGGGCCGCCCCACTGGGCCAGCCCTTGTACGAGCAGGTCCTGCTCGGCTACCGTCAGGTCGACCTTGACCGGCTCGTCGGAGTTCACGGGAACATCGTCTCCTAGGAGGGCGACCTCGGCCCGCATGGCCCGCAGGCCGAAGGTCGTGTCGCCAGCCCTCTGCCACCCGACAGCGCCCGTCTCACCAAGCAAGCAGCGTCGGCGTGGATCGGACTCTACTTCCCTGTGCGCGCAGGGAACTGCCTTCGCCAGTTGCTACTCGTTCGCGACGAGAACCCGCGCGGGTAGATTGTGTGATGCCGCTGCGGGCCGAGGGCTGGCATGGGCGGAAGGGGTTGCCCGGTGGATGAGAGCCGTACGGTCGCTCAGTCGTTGGCGGGGATCCGGGGTGCAGAGTCGGCCTTCGCGTTCATTGAGTGGTTCGCCCGGGAGTGGCTGACGCCGATTCGGGACGGTGACGGTTGCACGGCTGAGGAAGTGGCGGCCGTTGAAGAGCGGCTCGGGTTGCGGTTGCCGGCTTCGC
>Ga0302326_10032618_pt1 | contig 10372 bp, 7 predicted proteins | sample Palsa_T0_3_FD_202264 | JGI IMG/M metagenome (GOLD analysis project Ga0302326, IMG submission 202264) | Peat permafrost microbial communities from Stordalen Mire near Abisko, Sweden - Palsa_T0_3 | ecosystem: Environmental > Terrestrial > Soil > Palsa > Peat permafrost | place: Sweden: Abisko... | reverse complement strand
GCGCCGCCTGGCCAGGTCCTGGCGGACAGTGGCCAGGTCTGCACCTGGCTCGCCGCGGCCAAGCGCGGCCAGGCTCTCGGAGATGCGGGCGGCGGAGTCGCTATCCCCGAGGATCTCCAGGGTCATCTCCAGGCCCTCCAGGTCATCCACGGACAGCAGGACGGCCTCAGCCTCACCGTTGCGGGTCAAGGTGATCCGCTCGTGCTGCTGGCGCACCCGCCGGGCAAGCTCAGACAGTCGTGCCTTGGCTTCGGACAGCGGCACGGGCGTGGAGGCAATGCTCATGGTCACAAGTGTAGACGCCCTTAGTCAGATATTGGACCTACTCCGCTGCAGGATGGTGATGACGGTCCAGGCGCCGACGCAGATGCGATCCCCGTTGCGCACGGGCACGCGCCGCCCGGCGGCAATGTCGGCTCCGTTGACCTGGGTGCCGTTCGCGGAGCCCGGATCGAGAACGGCCCAGCTACCGTCAGGTTCCGCGATCAGGACGGCGTGCAGGTGGGAGATCCCGGGATCCTCGGGCGGCCCGGTCAGGTCGATTTCCGGCTCCAGCCCCCGCGAAACGCTGCGCCGGCCAATGCGCATTTCGCGCCCTGAGAGCGTGAACCGGCGCTCCGGGCAGTAGCCGGGGAACGTGAGTGTGGCCGCGTCCGGGCCGCCCACGGCGACCACGCTGTCGAAGTAGCCGCGGTCCGCGGTCACCACCGCGGTCCACGCTGGGGCAACGGAACCGGGCGGTCCGGTCACTGGCGGCGCGGCCCGCGGCCCGGACGCGGGAGGCGCGGATGGGGGCGGGCCGGAGGCCGTGCGGCGCGGGGACGTGCCTGAGTCGAAGTCGAACCCGCACGCCTCACAGAACCGTCCCGACTTGCTGCCTCCGCACTGCGGGCAGGCCTCGGCGGGGGCATCCGGGCCGCCGACACCTGGAGACACGGCACCTGCAGACACGGCACCTGAAGACGCCGCACCTGAAGACACGGCCGCTGACGATGCCGCACCTGAAGACGCGGCCGCTGACGACGGGGCGGCGGACGACGCCGCGCCGATGCGCATCCCGCAGGTGTCGCAGAAATCCGTGGCCGCGCTGTCGTGGCCGGCCGGGCAGCTGGGCATGACGGCCGCTCCTATTTCCTGGTCCGTACCGTCTTGGTCGACCGGGTATCCAGCGCCATCTCGTCGGCGTCGTCCACTGTCTTCTTCAGCCGCACGGTCCCCGTCGCCGCGTCGACGACGTCGACCACCTTGGCCAGCAGCTTGGCCGTGTCCTCGTTGCCGGACTGCTCGGCGAGCGCCACGGCCCGGCCGAGCTTGGCCGTCGCGGTGTCCTCGTCGCCCCGCTTGCGGGCTTCGAGTCCTTCCTGGATTACCTGGGCGAGTTCGGCCTGCCCGGTGTAGTGGGCGATGTGGGCATTGATCCGGGTCGAGAGCGCCTCGTCGGCGGTCCAGATCGCCCGGACCAGGGCCTGCCCGAGCACTTCGGGCGCGGACGGCCCGCCGGTCACCAGGCTGACCCGGGCGGCCAGCATTTCCTGCCCGACACCGGCCGCGATGACCCGCACCCCCAGGTGGTAGTCACGGCTCTCACCCGGTCCCCACGCACCAGTCGGATAGTCACCGGCTTGCGGGCCGGACTGGGCCCGGCGGCCGGTCAGGTCCGCCACCTCGGGCGCGACCTGCTTCATGAAGCGGACGGCGGCGTGCTGCGGCGTCCAGACGCGCAGTGAAACGTCAGCGACCGCCTTGCCCATCGCGGCCGCCATCATGGCGGCGAAGTCGGCGGCCAGGTCGGCCGGGTCGGGCACGATGTCGACGGTGCCGAGCAGGGCCGAGGAGATCCGGCGGAGCTCGCCGACTTCCCAGTCCGTGCCGATACCCCGGCAGTCACAGCTGAACACGCCTTGGCACCGGCTGATCGCCGCGTCCAGCTGCTCGGGCGTCTCGTGCTGGTTCTGGCCGTCAGTGAGCAGGATGGCGTGCCGCAGCGCGGCCGGATCGGAGGTGAACATGTGGTGGGCCAGGCGCAGCCACTGCCCGATTGCGGTCCCGTCGCCCACCTCCAGGCCGGCTACCGCGTGTTTCGCCGCCTCCCGGGTCTGCGCATCGGCTACCGCGAGGCGTCCGTCACGCGGGAAGACGGGCCGGGCTGACTGGGTGCCAGCGATCACCGCGAAGGCGACGCCGTCACGGATCACGTCCACCGCGGCCGAGGTGGCCGTCCGGGCTTGAGCGATCTTGGTCGGAGGGCTGCTCATCGATCCGGAGCAGTCGACCATGATGATTTCCGCGGCCCCCATGTCCTCGGCCGGGGCCGCGGGCCCGGTGTCCGCGGACGTCACCGTGATGATCGCGCTGACGTCCTGGCCGCCGTCCGGGAGGTATTCGTTCTGGTCGACAACGAGGGTGAAGTCGGGCTGGCTCATCGGTGAGTTCTCCTCCGGGTCGGGTCAGGCGGAAGCAACGGCAGGCAGGTCCTCGGGGCCGGCGGCCGCGGGCCGGGCCAGGGGAGACGGGACCAGCACGACGGTCACGTTGTCCCCGCCTCCCGCGTCCAGCGCGAAGGCGACCAGGCTGGCCGCCGCGCCCAGCGGATCCGTCAGGGCCAGCGGCAGGACCCGTGCGGCCAGTGCTTCCGCCGCAGGCTCGTAGTTCCACAGCCCGTCCGAACACAGCAGCAGAACGCCAGGCCCGGGCGGCTCGAACCGCGACACGTGCGGGGCGGCGTCGCGGAGATCAGCGCCCACCCAGCGCGTGATCACATGGGCGTGCGGCGACGCGAGCACGTCCGCCTCGGCCAGCAGCCCGGCGCCGACCATCTCCTCGGCCAGCGAGTCGTCCCTGGTCAGCTTCTGCGCGACGGGATCGGCCCCGGCCCCCAGCCAGTAGGCGCGGCTGTCGCCCAGCCAGCACAATGTCACGGCGTCAGCCGTCAGCACCGCGGAGAGATAGGTCGCCGCGGGTGCGCCGGTCTCTGGCGGTTCAGCCAGGCGGATCAGGGCTTCCTGGGCGGACTTGACCGCCCGGGCGGACGCCCCGGCCAGGTCTTCTTCCGTCCGCACCGCCGCCAGCAGCACGCTCGCCGCCGCCTGCGCCGCGGCCAGCGACGCCTCGTCGGGACGGCTGGCGCTGGACACCCCGTCACACACGACGGCCATCGCCACCGGGCCGCTGGGAAGCTGCGCTGTCGCCAGGGCCATCGCGTCCTCGTTCCGGCGATGCCGCAGGCCGCGATCGGTCACCCCGGCCAGCAGGCCGAGATCGAGCTCGACGTGATCACGGCGGGCGGGGGCCTTGCGGCCGCACGACTCGCAGTAGCCCTCCGGGCTGATGTGCGCTGACGAGCAGAACGGGCAGGCCATGGGTGGTCCGTCCCGCCCGTCGCTGACGGCAGCCGGGGCAAGTTCCGTTCGGCATGCTTCACAGAAATTGTCCTCGGGCCGGACCGGCCGGCCGCAGGACGGGCACGAAGCGGCGGGCGACGCGTCGCTGGCCATCACGACCAGGTCCGGGGGCGGACGTCGTTGGCCAGGTCGACGAGTCCGATCTGGCGGCGCCGGTCCAGCGCGAGCCGCGCCTGGGCCCGGTAGCTCTTCTCCAGGCCGAAGCGGAGCCCGCGTTCGGTCAGCTCGCAGCCCAGCAGCCGGTCGCCGGCCAGCGGCTGGCCGGCCAGCGCGGCGGCCAGCGCGGCCCGCAGGACTTCGCTGGTCAGGTGCTCGTGCCGGGCGGTATCGAGGGTCAGCCGGGCCAGCCGCTGGCCCGCGGCCTGCAGATCGTCGGCCGAGACCGACGGCTGGCCGCGGCCGGGCGACACGTGCATCCGCACCGCGGCGACCTGCGCCGCCTCGTGATAACTCGACGTCCCGGGCACCGCGGCCAGCGCCGTGATCGCGCCGGCCCGGTCGTCGGCGGCCAGCCGGAGCCGGGCCAGCCCGAACGCGGCGCTGACGTAGGCGCGGTCCACGGTCCACACGAGCTGGAAGAAGCGCACGGCGGCCGCCTGGTCGCCGGCGGCCTCGGCCGCGAATCCCAGCGCGAGCTTGGGCGCCAGCTCGCCGGGCAGCATCTCGCAGACGGCATCGAACGCGGCCCGGGCCGCATCCGGGTGGCCCGCGGCCAGCTCACACAGTCCCTGGTACCAGACTGTCCGCCAGTCCGCGTCATCACTGGCGGCCACGAACTCCAGGACGGTGCCGGCGTGGATCAGGTCGCCGGCGACGATCAGGGCGCGGGCCAGCGCCAGCTGAGTCTCGGCCGATTCGGCCACCGCGGCCGGGGTGCCCTGCTCGCCCTTGGCCGCGGCGATCAGGGCCGCGGTCCGCTGCGCCGGGTCCAGCGTGCTCAGCGTGGCCAGGTAACCCGCCGCCGGATCGGCGCTGTCCACCTGGGGCACCGGCAGCCCGGCCACGATCTGGCTGGAAGGCGGGGGTGGCGGGGCCGCCCCGGCTCCGTTCGCGCCGGCTCCGTCCGCTCCGGCTCCGTTCACCCCCGCTCCGTCCGGCCCGGCCGGGTGGCTGCGCGGCACCCCGATCGCCTGGATCTCAGGGGTGAACAGCGTGGAGAAGGCAGGCCGGGGCTGCTGGTCGGCGGCAGCCAGCACCTCACGGAGCACCCCGGTGAGCTGCTCGGCCATCTCACTGGCCGAGCCGAAGCGGTGATCGGGATCGGGATCGGTGGCGTGGCGCAGCACGCGCAGGAACGATTCCTGCTGGGCCAGCAGCGGCACCGTGGCCGGATCGGGCAGGCTCGTGGCGAACTTTCCCTGGTAACCGGCGAACTCGAAGGTCAGGACGGCGAGGGTGCGGCCGACGGTGTACAGGTCCGACGACGGCGAGGGGCCCAGCTCCGCGATCTCCGGTGCCTGGTAGCCGACGGTGCCGTAGATCGCGCTGTCCTGGTCGTCGATCCGGCGGACCCCGCCCATGTCGATGAGCTTGAGCTGCTCCTCCGTCTGGATGACGTTGTCCGGCTTGAAATCGCAGTACACGAGTCCCTGGCTGTGCAGGTAGCCCAGGGCCGGCAGCACCTCGATGGCGTAGGCGAGAGCGACCGGGAGGGGCAGGGACGGCCCGGGCTCAGCAGTCTGGCCGCCGGGGCCGGCATGGCCGGTGTGGCCGGCCTGGCGCCGCTCCTGCAGGATCTGCTTGAGCGACTTCCCGCCCACGTACTCCATGACGATGTACCCGGCCGGCTCTCCGGTGATCCGGTCGGCGTGCTGCACGAAGTTGTAGACGTCGACGATGCTGGGGTGCTCGACCTCGGCCAGGAATCGCCGCTCGGCCAGCGCCGCCTCCTGGGCGTCGGCGTCGCCGCTGTTGAGCAGGCCTTTCAGGACCACCCACCGGTTGCCCAGGTTGCGGTCCCGGGCCAGGTAGATCCAGCCGAGGCCGCCGTGCGCCAGGCAGCCGAGGACCTCATACTGGCCGCTGACCAGTTCCCCCGGCTCCAGCTTCAGGGTGAAGGAGAAGGGGGTGCCGCAGTGCGGGCAGTAGCCCTCGGTCAGCCCGGGCTGCCCGTCCCGGGCCCGCCCGACGGGCCGGTCGCACGCGCCGCAGAACCGTTTGCTTTCTGGGATCCGCGGGTCGGCCAGGACCGCGGTGGCGGGATCGCGGAACGGGACCGGGGGGACCTCCACCAGGCCCGCGCCCAGGCGCCCCCGGGAGGACCGGCTGCTGCCCGGCCGCGTGCGCCGGCTACCCGACGGCGCGGAACCCCGCCGCACGGACCCGGACGCTGCCGGGCCGGACGGTCCTGAGCCTGCGGCCCCGGAACGCGGAGCTGGGGCCGGGCCTGATCGATGTGCGGCCGACGGCGAGGCCTCCGGGGCGAGGCCGCAGACGGTGCAGTACCCGTCTTCGATCACGCCGCCGCAGCCGGGCCGGGCGCACGAGGTCGCGGGCGCGGTCATGGCCGCCGCTCCCGTCCGCTGAGCGCGCGGACGGCCCGCTGGTAGCCGGTCACCGCGTGCGCTGACGCCGACAGATCGCAGGGCCTCGTCCACAGCAGCTCGCGGGCGTCGGCGTACCGCGCCTCGAGTTCGGTGTCCTCGATGGCCCCGAGCCGGGTGGCCCGGGCCCGGTACGCGTCCAGCAGGCCGCGCAGCTCCCCCCGCCGGTCCAGCAGCGCCACGGCTTCCTGCTCCGCTTCCCGGCAGGCCGCCATCGCGGCCGCCGCCTGTTTCCCGATGACATCCAGGCCGGACGCCAGATCGGCCCACTGCCCGGACGCCATGAGCCCGTTGAGGGCGGCCAGCCGGTCCGCGAGGCTCGCGATCTCCGGTACCGGAAGCAGCGTGGCGGCGACTCTGGCCGCGGTCCGCTCCTGCGCGGCCATGGCGTCCTGCCAGGCTGCCCGCGCGCTGGACACGGCCGCCGCCACCGCGGCGATCCGCAGGTCCGCGTCCCCGCGCCGCCGGGCCAGCTCGGCCTCGGCCAGCACGGTCGGTTCGGCCAGCACGGTCGGTTCGGCCAGCACGGTCGGTTCGGACAGCACGGCCGGTTCAGGGACCGGGCCGGCTGCGGCCGGGCCGTCCTGCATCTCGGCGCTGAGCTGGGCCTGATAGGAGCGGATGAGGCCGGTCACCGCCACCGGCCAGAACGAGGCCGGCCCGGTGCTGTCGGCTGACGCCTGGCCGGCGGCGATCACGTCCACCAGCCCGGCCAGGCCCAGCCGGTCGGCGGGCTGCTTGGCCAGGCATGCGGCCGCGAGCTCGCGCAGCCCGCCGGGCAGTTCGGCCAGCGTCGGCGGCGCGTGCACGACCCGGTACAGCATGGAGGCGGGCGGCCCCTCGCCGAAGGCCCCGGCCCCGGTCGCGGCGAACACGATCACGCAGCCCAGCGAGAACACGTCGGTGGCCGGCCCGGCCCGGCCGCCCTCCGCCTGCTCGGGTGACATGAATGACGGCGTGCCGACGATCTGCCCGGTCGAGGTGACCGCAGTGCGCTCCAGCGCACGCGAGATGCCGAAGTCGATCACCCGGGGGCCGTCGATGGCCAGCAGCACGTTGGCCGGCTTCAGGTCCCGGTGCACCAGGCCGCAGGCGTGCACCGCCTGCAGCGCCTCGACCAGGCCGGCGGCCAGCTTCCACACCGCCGCCACCGGCAGCGGGCCCGCCTCAGCGACCGCCGCGGCCAGCGACGGCCCCGGCACGAATACCGTGGCCAGCCACGGCGGATCATCATCGGGCCCGGCCGCCGTCACCGGCGCGGTATAGGCGCCGCTGACCACCCGGGCCGCGGCCACCTCGCGGCGGAACCGCACCCGGAACGCCGGATCACGAGCCAGCTCACGGTGGATGAGCTTCACCGCGACCGCGCGGCCGGCCGGCGAGTAGCCGAGAAACACCTGGCCCATCCCGCCCGCGCCGAGCCGGGCCCGCAGCCGGTACGGCCCCACCTGCCGGGGATCACCTGCCCCCAGCGGCTCCACCGTCCGCCCCCACTGACGCCGGTCAGCGGGGGCCCTCATGGCCGCCGCCCGGTCCGCACAGCGCCCTCATGGCGGCCACCCGGTCCGCTGAGCGCCCTCATGGCTGCTGTCCCCGCCCGCTCAGGGCCAGGACGGCCTGCTGGTAGCCGGTCACCGCGTCGGCCGCCGCCGCCAGGTCACACGGCGCCGTCCACAGCAGGTCGCGGGCGCGTTCGTAGCCCGCTTCGAGCTCGGTGTCCTCAGCGGCCCCCAGCCGGGCGGCCCGGGCCCGGTACGCGTCCAGCAGGCCACGCAGCTCGTCCCGCCGGTCCAGCAGCGCTGCGGCGTCCCGTTCTGCCTGCCGGCAGGCGGTGGCCGTGGTCGCCGCCTGCTTCTCGATCACGTCCAGCTCCGACGACAGCCGGGTCCACCGGCCGGCCGTCTTGAGCCCGTCCAGGGCGGCCAGCCGGTCCGCGAGGCCGGCTACCTCCGGGGCCGCGGGCAGCGTCGCGGCGATCTTGACCGCGGCCCGGTCCCGCGCGGCCATGGCATCCTGCCAGGCCGCCCGCGCGCCCGAGACGGCCGCCGCGGCCGCGGCGATCCGCACGTCCGCGTCCGCGCGGAGCCGCGCCAGCTCACTGGCCCGCGCGGTCACCGCGGCGGCCTGCTGACGCAGCCGGCCGAGCGGCTCAGCGTCCACCCGGCCGCCGCGTCCCGGTGCCTGCGAGTACCGACCCTGCGAGTACTGATCCTGCGAGTACGGACCCTGCGAGTCCAGTGCCTGCGAGCCCGGTGCCGGTGAGTAGAGGGCCAGCGGATCGGAGTTCAGCAGGTCACGCAGCCGGGCGAGGTCGGCTTCGGCCACGGCCAGGGACTCGTTCAGGGCGTCGTCGGCCACGCCGCTGGCCTGCCGCCTCGCGTCGCCGAGCTGGCCGGCGACCTCCTGCAACTGCTCCGCCACCTCGTTCCACACGGTCTCCGCCGCGGTCACCACGTCGGCGACGCCGGGGAAGGCGCGCTTCATCTCCCGCACGGCCGCGTCGAGGGTGAGCGCCACGTCCGCGGTGCCGGTGATGTCGCGCTGGGCCACCGGGGAGGTGGCCCCGGCCAGCCGGACCGAGGCTCCGGTGACCAGGTCGGTGACCTCGGCCAGTGCGAGTACCGGCCGGCGGGTACGGGCCAGCGCCTCGGCGGCGCGGTCCACGACGGCCGAGTACGCCGTGAAGATCTCCCACAGCCGGGTCAGCGCGGCCGTGGCCGCGTCCCAGCGCTTCCTGGTCTGGCCGGCCAGGGTCGCCCCGGCCAGCAGCCGCTTGCCGAAGCTGCCATCCAGGTCGAGCAGGTTGGCCTGGATGGTGTCCCGCTGCGCCACGGCGGCCGCGACCGCCGCCTGGGCCTGCTCCCGGGTCAGCGCCGCGGTCATCGGGGCACTCACCGGTACTCCGCCAGCCGCCGGGTGAGCCCCCACGCGCACCCCGCTGCCATCGCCGCCGCGGCCACGATGATCCCGGCTTCCAGCCCGCCGAACGCGCCCGCGCCCGCGGTCGCCCCGGACCGGAAGGTGGCCTGGTCAGCCGCGATGGCCTGGCCCAGATCGGCCTCCAGCCGGCGGAACCCCGCCGCCGAGCTGCCCGGCCCCGACCCGATCACGAGCCGGGTTTCGGCGGGGTAGCGCGCCGCACTGTCGAGCCGGTAGACCTGCTCGTTGGTGGCGTACCAGGCGGGGGCGTCGCGGGCCGCGGCCACGGCCGGCCGCGCACCCGGGCCGTGCCGCGTGGCCGTGGCCGCGTCCGTCAGCAGCGTGCCCGGCCCGGGGCCGACCTCGGCCCGCACGGCCCGGAAGTTCTGCTCGAACGAGGCGTCGCCGCTCCGCGAGATCAGGTTGACGACCTCGTCCCCGCGGGCCTGCTGCACGGCGATGCTGGCCCGGGCCAGCATCTGCGCCGGGGCCGAGCCGGAGCCGATACCGTGCTGCAGATCAGAACGCGCCACCGCGAAGGCGATCACCAGCCACGCCGCGCCGACGACGAGCAGCGCCGACGCCGCGAGCAGGCCGTAGTTGACGATCCGGTGGGTGCGCCGGGCCAGCCAGCGCTGCGCGCGGTAGAGCGCGAAGCCGATGATGAGGGCGAGCGCCACGGCGACGGCGACCCAGGGCAGCCCGGTGGCCCGGGCGCTTTCCGCGGTCAGCCGGGCGTTCTCCCGCGCGTAGATGCCGCTCGCCGCGGGCAGCAGGGTCAGGTGCATCTCCTCGGCCGCCACCTGCATGAACGAGCCGCCGGTGAGCTGGAACCCCAGCGAGTAATCGGTCTGGGCCTCGGCGACATCGGCCGTGTAGACGGGCAGTCCGGCCGAGACGGCGGCCAGGCTGGCCGCCAGGCTGTTGTCTCGGCCGGCCGGGCTGGCGTCCTTCAGCGTGGTCAGGTCGGCGGCGGCCTGCGCGATGTCGGCCTGGTAACGCTGGCGGGCGGCGAGTGGTTCTTGCGCGCCGGCCAGGAACGCGGTCGTGGCCGTGACGTCGGCGTCGGACAGCGACTGGTACATCCGCTGCGCGCCCGCACTGAGCGGCTCGCTGGTGGAGACCACCTGCCCGGCGGCGGACGCGTGCTGGCCCACTGTCCACGCGGCCACGGCCCCCCAGGCCAGTGTGGCCACGACCAGGCCGACGATGAGCAGCCGCAGCGTGGCCGGGGCGGTCGCGGGCCGGAGCCGTCTCGCCCGCCCGCGACCACTCACCCGCCCGCGACCACCCGGCAGGCCGCCGGCCGTCTGTGGGGCCGGCGGTGCGGACTGAACCGTCACCTGCTCTCCCTCCCGCTAACCGATCTCGGCGATCTGCTCATCGGACAGCGACACCACCGCGCTGGCCAGCGGCTGGAACTGCACCTGGCCCAGGTACCGCGGCGCGTTCCCGGCGGTGATGGCCCAGTGCAGGAAGGCCTTGATGTCGCGTGCCTGGGCCGCGTCC
>Ga0302326_10032617_pt1 | contig 10372 bp, 6 predicted proteins | sample Palsa_T0_3_FD_202264 | JGI IMG/M metagenome (GOLD analysis project Ga0302326, IMG submission 202264) | Peat permafrost microbial communities from Stordalen Mire near Abisko, Sweden - Palsa_T0_3 | ecosystem: Environmental > Terrestrial > Soil > Palsa > Peat permafrost | place: Sweden: Abisko... | reverse complement strand
TTTCGTCTTCTCCACGCATACTTCCTTCATAAACCAAACTCCTGTGGAGAAAAGGTGCCTCCAAAGTGACATACTCAAAAAGAGTTTTTCCGCAGCCTGTTTAGCCCCTGAGGGAGATGCCCCGTCTCGCTGGACAGCATTTATGCAATCCCTTCTAAAGCCACCCACGCGGCATGGCTGTCATCAATGGTGTTTACGGAGCAGGTCATGGCAGATTTTGAAGAGACGCGAGCGAACGAGCTGATGCAGGCGCAGATCAAGGCGGAAGCGCTCTTTCGAGAGGTGGAAGCGCGCGGCCTCATCCGTCCCGGCATCACCGAGAATGTGCTGAATGCGGACATCTATGCGCTGGCCAAAGAGATGTACGGCATCACGACTTACTGGCACAAGCGAATCGTGCGCGCAGGCAGGAATACTCTCCTGCCCTATGCCGAGAATCCTCCTGACCTCACCATCGCAGAGGACGATATTCTCTTCCTTGACCTGGGCCCGGTATTCGAGGATTGGGAAGCGGACTTCGGCAGGACATTCGTCCTCGGCTCCGATCCTCTGAAGCACAAGATGCGGCGCGATGTAGGTCAGGCCTTTGCCGATGGCAAGAAGTTCTTCAATGAAACTCCGAACATAACCAGTTGCGAATTCTTCAGTTATATCGTCGCTCTGGCAGAAAAATCCGGATGGGAGTTCGGCGGCCGCATCGCGGGGCATCTCATCGGACAGTTTCCCCACGAAAAAATCCCAGACGACAAAATCACCCTCTACGTTCACCCCAAGAGCCATCTGCCCATGTGCTCGCTTGACGAAAATGGCCGGAAGCGCCACTGGATTCTGGAGATCCACTTCGTCGATCGAGAACATGAGATTGGCGGCTTTTTTGAAGAGCTGCTGACCGTGCCTTTCGCCTGAATACCGGTCGGCTGTTCAATCGAACAATAGTGCAGCGTTTCGCGTTTCGTTGCCCGGATGTAAGGGTTGGCTCGCAGGTTCCTCAGCATTGTGAAAGAGGCACGCGCGCAGTGTAATGCCTGGAACCTGCCGGGCGGCAATCGGCAAAGCTGGAAGCACAGGTTCCACCGAATCCAAAATCGAGCGATACTATTCAGAATCGACATCATGCAGTTTTTTAGCTATTGCGCCCGCGACAAGCGCAGGGTCTTAATCTCCCAGGGCTTCATGTGGAACCGAATGGTTGTTCCCTCGCCTACCGGTCCCACACCGACGTCTTCAAGCAAGGTGGTCTCCGAGGCGCGGACCCGGCGCGGAAACTGAATCGTCACGTCGCCCTCGCGGCCCTCAATCTCAACAAAGCGCGCGATGGCGTCTGTATCGTAAAAGCCCTCCATCTGCTTGAGGGCGTAAAGAACCACGTGGTCGCTGTCGGTCTTGATAAACGAGAAGGCGTCGGGCAATCCACCTTTCTTTCCCGCCCACTGTTCCTGCGGGCTTGCGTGCTGAGGTTCCTGCATGGCCAGCAGCGGCGCGTTGAAGGCCATAGCCTGAAATTGCACTTTGCCCTCGCGCCAGCCTCCGCGGTGGGGATAGATGGAGTATCCAAACGCGTGTTCGCCCTCATCGGCGCGAGGGTCAGGGCCCCAGGGCCCGCGAATCAACGATAGATGAATGGCGTTGCCCTTGGCGTCGTACCCGTTGCGGCCGTTATTGATGACGGCAACGCCAAAGCCGGGGCCGGAGATATCCACCCACTTTCCCATCACGGCTTCCTCTCCGGTCTGATCGCGTTCAATCACGCCGTAAGGAATCTCTGCCGACACTTTGCTCGACTCGGCGTTGACGGGAAAGCCCGCCTTGAGGAAGGTGGCGCGCTCGTACCAGTCGAGCGTGATGGCCACATCCACGCGCGGCACACCGGGCATTAGGCTGATGTCCTGAGTGAACTGAGAGTCGCGGAAACGGCGCACGACGCGGATGGTGGCGCGTGCAGGCCCCTGTTCGGTAACCTCGACGCTGGCCGCTTTATCCACTTCCCATTTCTTGCCGGTGATGCCGGTGTCCCATGCAGGCCCCGCATATTCCTTTGAGGTTCTTCTGGCTTCGAGGGCGGTATCTTCCCAGGCGGTGAGAGAATTGCCTTGCCCCTGAAATGCTTCGCGATTATTTGCCTTGTCGAAGAGGCGCGCAATGTTGCCGGTTTCAGGATCTATCTCCACGCGCAGAAACTCATTCTCCACATACGGCCGCGGTTTCGACCCCACTCGCAAGGATGACGGCTCCGCCGGAGGATGGCCGGTTTCCGCAACCAGCCGGTAAAGTTTCAAGCCCATCTGTGGCACGTTATGCGCAACGAAGGCCACGGTCGCCGTTTCGCGAGCACCATCCTTGCCAGGGACCTTTAGAATTTGTACCGGCACAGTTTCGCTGTCATGCACGGCCACAAGCTTCGTTGGTAGCGTGAAGGCGGAGATTTCCGCGGTCACCAGGTCGGTGCGATCGAAGGATTGCGGGTTGTAAACCACCAACGGCACGCCGTCGCCTTCCGTATCGAGCTGGAGTCCCAGGTTTTCCAGCGAGAAATTCAGCGCGCGGTAGCCGCGCTGGAAAACCTCCTTGTACTGCAAGGCCGCATCGGCGTAAATGGGGCCGATGCCCGAGCCTGCGGCCAGATCGTGGGCCTGGTTCAGTAGCACCAGCTTCCACGCTTCACTGAAATCGCGAACCGGGTAGTAGTCGCGATAATTGAAAAACACCGCCAATTCCGACATCTTCTCGCCGTTCAACAAAAGCTGCTCCGCCTGCCGGTTGTGGCGCTTCATCTCAACCTGGGTGGTGTAGCAGCCCGGAAAAACAGGGTTCAACTCTTTGCTGTAGACCGGGAAGTCCTTCTTTTCAGTCAGCAGCAGATCGATAAAGTTGGACACGTTGGTGGGCTTCACGCGCACATCGTCCGGGGAAGCGTTCATCCTGGCTATGCCGGCCACATCGTCTGGATTGGGCCCTCCCCCGTGATCTCCGGCGCCGTAGGAGGAGGATATTCTTCACGCCGATGCGCTCGCCGCTCTCCATTGCCGGAACGGTGATGTGGCTGTGATTCATTGGCCCCCCATATCCGCTTGGCGTGGAATAGCCCAGCACCCGGGTTCCGTCCAGGCCCTGCCACCAGATAATCGCCGGGCGGGTCGGGTCATGAGGGCGCTCGAACAGATAAAAATCAATGCCCGCCTCCCTCGCAATCTGCGGCATGGTTTCAGGATGGCCGAATACGTCGGGCTGCCAGGCAAACCGGACATAATGACCGAACTTTTCTTTGCTGTACTTCTGGCCATAAAGGAATTGCCGCACCATGGATTCGCCGTCGCTGACGTTTTCGTCCATCTGCACCCAGCTTGAAGTGGCGGGGATGAAATTGCCGGTCCGGGCCTTGGCCTGCAGACCCTTGAAAATATCCGGATAGAAGTGTTCCATTGAGTCGAGCACAACGGCCTGGTCTTGCGTAAAGGTGTAGTCCGGATTCTGGTCCATCAACCTGATCTGGTTGCTAAAAGTGTTGTACATGACGTCGTGAATGGATTCTTCCCAGCGCCACAGCCACGCCATATCCATGTGGGCGTAACCCGTAACGTAGGCGGTGTAGTCTTTGGGATTCGCCGGCATGGGCGCCGCCGTTTGCGCTTGTGTCGGGCAGGCTAGACAGAATGCCGTGAAGGCGATGATAAAGAGTTTGCGCAAGGGTCTTCCTCCTCGTGGAGAAACTGGTTGCATGATTATGTCTTCGGCAGTTGATCATGGCCACGTCGGTTTTTCTTGTCGATACAAGCCATCTTCAGGGCAAGCGGAGGTCGTTCCGCGGGAAGCGCTGAGTTTTTCACGCTCTTTCCCTGTGCGTTCTATGCGCATCCGCGAATCCGGCGCGATTATAGCTCCTTGCACACGGCCGGGGAAAGAAGCGTCGATTGCAACCTGGGCCGCGTAGCGCCTGGGACGGCGTTCGCCGGCACGATTCCTTATGTCCGCTGGGCACGATGGGCAAAATCGGAATTCCCTGCCCCATTTACAACGCCGCAATGGTACTGTGGCGTCATTCAGTGAGTTTCGCGGGGCGCGATTCGAGTCAATGCGCGCGTGGCGAAGACAACACTGACTCTTTTCCCAAACCACCCTCAATCGCAATGGGCGCTTCACGGGTGGAAGGTTCAATTACGTATCTCATGAGCGAGAAGGAAAAGCAGCTGCCTTTCCCTGGCTGGCTTTCGACCGTCAATGGCGCGCCGTGCCGTTCGGCAATCCATTTTGCCAGAGCCAGGCCTAGACCGGAACCTGCGGGCACATGCTCACCGGGAGACGCGGCGCGGTAGAAGCGATCGAAGATCCGCAAACTGTGTTCCGGCGCGATTCCAATCCCGGTGTCGCGCACCGAAAGCATAATGCTGTCCGCCTTCACCGTGGCGCACAACTTTACCGCCCCTCCAGGAGGCGTGTACTTTGACGCGTTCTCCAGCAGAATCGACAGTAGGCGCAGAATGGCTTGCGAGTTGCCGAGCAGGAAAAGATCGTCTCCCGGGTAATCCACTTGGAAGTCAAGCAGCGCCCGGCGCATGGCGCCATTCCATCGATCTCCGGCCTGGCGAAAAAGTTCGTTCACACTGATGGGAGTCAGCGCGATGGTCTCTGCGCCTCCGTCAGCCCGCGCCAGCGAAAGCAGGTTCTCCACCAGGCTCGTCATGCGCATAGTCTCTTCGTGCAGGCGGCCAAGAATGGCGCGATACTCCTCCGTATCGCGGGGCCGGATCAGCGCCACTTCGATTTCGGTGCGCAACAGCGAGATGGGCGTGCGCAGTTCATGCGAGGCGTTCCCTGTAAACGCTCGCACAGTTGCAAACGCTTTGTCGATACGCTCCAGCATCTGGTTCAAGGTGCGGGAAAGGTCGGAAATCTCGTCCTTTGCGTCGGGCACGGGAAGGCGGATGTCGAGATTGCGATCGTTGATGCGGCGCGCTTCCGTGGCCAGGGCGGCCACCGGCCTGAGCGCCTTGCGGCTCATAAAGTGCCCGCCCGCGGCTGCAAGCAGAATCACGATCGGGGTAAGCAAAAGCAGTTTGGTGCGAAAGTTCGCCAGCAGCGCCTTCGACTTGTTCAGCGCGATGCCCGTCTGCACCGAGTACCGCTTGCCTCGCACCTCGATGGGATACGCCAATGTCCTCACGTGGCGGGTTCCCTGATGGAATCCCGAGATGAGCCCGGCCTTCGGCAGGCTTGCAGGGGCGGGCAAATCGGGATTCTCCGCCACCATGCGCTTGGAGCGGAAGATCCAGTTGCCTTGTTCGTCGCGCACCTGCAAATACTTGCCGTCGTCCTTCACTTCATAGATTGCGGCAAACTCTTCGCTGAGCTGCTGCGGGCTTTCGCTGGGGTCCTGGTGACTCAGAACCAGCTGCACATCTTCGGCGCGCTCCTGCAAATCGTGGTATTCGGTTTCATTCACGCTGCGCGCCAGCATCCACAAACTGGCCAGGCAAAGCAGCGCCGCGGCCGAGGCGAACATGGTGAAATACCAAAGCGTCAGTCGAACCCGGATGGGAAGTGACCTCATCGCGCATTCCTTCCTGGCGCGGCTGAATTCGCCTTGAAGATATAGCCTGAGCCACGTACGGTGCCGATGAGCTTCCTTCGATAGGGGGCGTCGACTTTGGCGCGCAACGAGTTCACCAGAACATCCAGCGCGCTCGGCCCCACCGGATGATCCAGGCCCCATACAGATTCCATCAGAGCCTGCCTGGGCACGCATTTCCCGGCCCGGAGCACAAGACACTTGAGCAACAGGAACTCAAGACGTGTCAGGTCAATCGCGTCGCCGTTGCGGGTTACAAAGTGGCGGATCGCATCGAGCACAACATCCGCGGCCCTGAGAGTGCCGTCGCCCTCCTCGCGCTGGCGTCGCGTCATCGCCTGCAAGCGCGCAACCAGCTCTGGAAATGAGTATGGCTTGGTCAAATAGTCGTCCGCGCCAGCGCCAAGACCACGAATAATGTCGTCTTCCGTGTCGCGCGCTGTCAACATCAGCACCGGCGTCGTTCTCCCCCGCGCGCGAAGGGCCTGCATCAACGCGTACCCATCCATCCTCGGCAGCCCGATGTCCAGCACGATCGAATCGAACTCTTGCGCCGTGGCCATCTCCAATCCCGTCTCTCCATCGGCAGCCGTCATCACGGTATGTCCATGCTCATAGAGCCCCTTGTGCAATAACTCCAGCATGCGTGGCTCATCTTCCACTATGAGTATGCGCATAAGAATTCCTGCCGCTGCCGTCGCGGAAACGAGATCTCTTGCAAACGAGATGAATTCATTTCACCACAGCTTCGTGTGATTGGCATCACTGGACATCCAACCTTAGGAAAAATTCGCCGCATTGTTAACGTGCCTTTAACAAAGCAGGCTAACTTCAGCATGTGTACGGCCGGAGACGACGCCGCATCGGCGATGAAGATGACCGGCTGCACAAGGAGATCATATGAAGCGCTTGCCATTTCTTTCATTCCTGTTAGTGCTCGCCCTGGCGCACTCCGGATGGAGCCAAGCAACCAAAAGCGTCATTTCCGGACGAGTGATCGACGCATCCGGCGCCGTCATCCAGGGCGCGGCCGTTCAGCTCGTTCCTTCGGGATTATCCGCTGCCTCCGATGCGCTCGGCGAATTCATTTTGCCGGTGGTTTCACCCGGCGCCTACACCCTCAAGGTCAGCAGCGTCGGCTTCTCGGCATCGGCCCGGAGCGTTACTGTGACCGCCGGCCAAACCTTCCACGCGGACGTGGTGCTGGCAGTGGCCCCCGGCAACGAGCAGGTGACCGTTAGCGCGGAAAGCGGCAGGAACGAGCTTCAGGCCATCAACCAGGAAGTCAACTCGGCCAATATTGTGCAGGTGATGCCAGAAAGTCAAATCCTTGCCCTGCCCAACGCCAATATTGCCGACGCCATCGGCCGCATGCCCGGCGTAACGCTCCAGCGCAACGAGGGCGAGGGAGAATACATCCAGGTTCGCGGCCTCGATCCCCGTTTTACCAACCTCACCATCGATGGCGTTACCGTTCCTTCTCCCGAGGCGGATGTGCGGCAGATCAATTTGTCAACCATTCCCTCTGACATGATCCAATCCATCGAATTGAACAAGACGCTCTCTGCCAACCAGGACGCGGACGGCATCGGCGGATCGGTAAACCTGATCACCAAGATGGCCGGCGAAAACGCTACCTTCAATATCGAGTCCACATTGGGAATGACGCCCATTGAGGGTGACCGCTACGTGGGCAATGTGGATACCGCCCTCGGCAAGCGCTTCGGAGCAACCAAGCGCTGGGGCGTCATTCTGGGCGCAGGATACGACTACAATGGGCGCGGCATCAACGACATTGAGCCATCCCCCGATGTCAATCCCGACGGAAGCGCGAACCCATACTACGACGGTGCCACGCTGCGCGAATATCGCTACCAGCGCCTGCGCTGGGGTGGCACCATGGGCGCCGATTACAAGATCAACGACCACTCCAATTTGGCTGCCCACTTCCTGCTTTCCGATTTCAAGGATTGGGGCGACAAATGGTACTACGGGATCAACACCCTGGATAAACCCAAGTATTACCAATCGAGCCGTAAACCCGATTTCGCCATCGGCACATTCTCCCTGGACGGAAACCACATCTTCAACAAGGTGTGGGTCCATTGGGGTTCGGCGGTCTCGCGCTCGCGCGAGCTCAACGCCGGCGGAAATCCTGAGATCAGCTGGTCTACCGCCAAGGCGCTGAAGAATTATGACTCGAATAACTGCAACTACACCGGCACCAGTTCCAAGAGCGTTTATCTGCCTCAATGGTCTGCTTCCTGCATGTCGCCCAACGCCAACCCGGCGGATGACACCTTCACGCTCTCGAATTACACCATGAACGAATTCATCACCACCACCGGCCAGGCGGTTCAGTTGAATCTTCAGGATTGGGCCAGCGTGGGCATGAACTATCACCTCGGCACGCATTCAGCCACCCTCGAGTTCGGCGGAGAGTTCCGCAACGCCCACAAATTCCAGAATGCTTACACGCCAAGCTGGGATTACAACGGCTCCGCAACCGCAGATCAGTTCGAAGATGGATTTGTCGACCCCCACTACTATGGCGGCAACTATCACATGGGCCCGACCACCAGCTACGACAAGATGGTGGGATATTTCGACGCCAATATGAGCCAGTTCTCGCTGGATGTGAATGACACTCACTTCGGCTCGGACCCTGACAACTTCAATCTCGTCGAGCGCGTCTCAGCCGGCTACATCATGAACACCGTCAACTTCAATCGGCTGCGGCTCCAGACAGGCCTGCGTATCGAGGGAACTACGCTGCGCACCCTTGGATACGTCCCCAATCAGGACGCAAACCAGAACTGGATTTCCGACACCACCGTCACCTCGAACAACAGCTATTGGGACCCGCTGCCCAGCGTTCAGGCGCGTTACGCGTTCTCCAACGCTACAAATCTTCGCGGCGTCTATGCGCGAGGCATCTCCCGCCAGAACCCGTTTGACATCATTCCTTACGTGAGCGTCAACGACGGCGGCAACCCAGCAACCACGGTCGGCAATCCCAACCTGTTGCCGACGCACGCAAACAACTTCGACCTGCTCCTCGAACAACAGGTCAAGTCTCTGGGGCTGTTTGAGGCCGGCTACTTTTACAAGCAGCTTTCCGACCCGATCTTTGCGGCCTACACGGTTATTCCTCCCACCTCGCCGTACTACGGTATCTCTGGGTTTCCGGTTGATATTCAGTCTCAAAACGTGAACGGCACCGGGGCCCACGTATCGGGCCTGGAAGTGGCGCTACAGCAGCGTTTCGCCAGTCTTCGCGGTGGCTTTAGCGGCCTGGGAATCGACGCCAACTACACCTACACGGCCTCAAACACCGAAGGCGTGCCGGGACGCACAGATACCCCGGCCCTTGTTGGACAAGCGAAGAATTCGTTCAACGTGGAACCTTCCTACGTGTACAGGCGCTACTCAGCTCACCTGGGAGCCAGCTACAACGGAACCAACATCTACGCCTACCAGTACGTTGACAACCTGCCGGCAAGCAGCGGCCAGAACTCCCTGGGACCAATCAACGGACCGTTCGGCGACAATTACTTCTATCCGCACATGCAGATTGACGCGCAGGCGGGCGCTCGCCTCTACCGCGGTCTCCATCTCAATGTGGAAGGGCTGAACCTCAACAACGAGGTCTTCGGCTTCTACAACGGCAGCCCCAAATACCTGACGCAGCGCGAGTTCTACAAGCCCACCTATAGCGCCACGCTGCGTTGGAATCTGGGTGGCGAAAGATAGCCTCGGCTGATTCGTAAATCGCTGATGGACCATCATCGACGGGGAGTGTGCAATCCCACTTGCACATTCCCCGCTCACCCTCTTCGCGCCTGGGAAGAATGATTTGAGACGCGTACTCCTGGCTTGCATCCTCCATGGACGAAAGAAAGCATCCTATGAAAAGTCTTATCTTGTTTTGCCTGCTGGCCGGGAGCCTGGCTGCGGAATCGCAAGCCCTGGCGCCTTTCGCACTCAACCGCGCCATTCCTCTTCCTGGAGTCGTCGGGAGATTCGACCACCTTGCGATTGACCTTGCGGGCAGCCGGCTGTTCATCGCTGCCACCGGCAATCATTCTGTCGAAGTAATCGACCTGAAAACGGACAAGACGCGGCAAAGCATCGCCGGCCTCGGCAAGCCGCACGGCCTGGCGTGGATTCCAGAAACAGCCAGCCTATATGTTGCCGACGGGACGCTCGGAGAACTCAGGGTCTATCGGGGAACACCGCTCAAGCTCGCCGGCACCCTCAAACTATCGGATGATGCCGATGACATGGTCTACGACGATGCCCACCGCCTGCTGTTCGTCGGCCATGGCGGCAGCGATGCGGCCAATTCAGCCCGGATCGCCGTCGTCGATACTGAGCACTTGAGTCTGATCGCAAATCTTGCCGTGACCAGCCATCCTGAGGCGCTCGACATCGATCCTATCGGCCGGCGCGTCTTCGCCAACATTGCCGAATCGAATGAAGTCGCGGTCATCGACACAGACAGCAAGGCAATCACCGCTCACTGGAAACTGACTGCGGCCGCCGACAATGTCCCGCTTGCCTTCGACGCCGCGCGCCGGTTGCTGTATGTTGCATGCCGGACACCCGGAACTCTCGTCGCGCTCGATTCAGTTACCGGCATTGAGGTTGCCAGCGTGCCCGCTGCCGGCCAGGCGGACGATCTGTTCTACGATTCCTCCCTTGGCCGTGTCTACTTGATCAGCGGCGCGAGTGAAGTCAACACATTTCAGATGGACGCGGCCGGACGAATGCGCCCCCTCCAGGTTCTCCAAACTTCTGCCGGAGCCA
>Ga0302326_10032615_pt1 | contig 10372 bp, 9 predicted proteins | sample Palsa_T0_3_FD_202264 | JGI IMG/M metagenome (GOLD analysis project Ga0302326, IMG submission 202264) | Peat permafrost microbial communities from Stordalen Mire near Abisko, Sweden - Palsa_T0_3 | ecosystem: Environmental > Terrestrial > Soil > Palsa > Peat permafrost | place: Sweden: Abisko... | reverse complement strand
TGAAGCAGGAGGCCGACTGGGTGGGGACACTAGCCGGCATTCCCGGGACGCTACTGATCTGGCTCTTCGCCACTTACCTCACATTTCGGAAGAGAGAGCGGCCGCCTCGGAGCCCATCGTGGCGTGGTCCAGGCTGAAATTCCGGTCAACGCCGCGGCCTGAGAGCCGGCGCCGACTCGCATGATTACTATCTGCTACAGAAATTACCAACGCACGTGAAGGAGATCCGTGTCTAGGATCGGTGTCATCGGGCCAGTGGCCCCAGACGACTTTGCCGATAACGTAGGCGACACGCTACAGCGCCTAGGCCACGTGGTCACTCAGCTTGGCCCGGCTCGTCCCCGCAGCCGCCGTCGGCTCGTCGGCCACGCGGCACGGCTGACCCGTCAGGCGCTGCCGCGCCTGGATGAACTCGCCCAGGACCGAATCGTACGGGCTGCCCTCAGTGCCGACTGCGAGATCGTAATCAACGTAGACTCGCCCCTCGTGCCCAGCGTGGTGACCCGGCTCAGGAGCAGCGGCGCCCGGGTAGCGTTCTGGTTCCCCGACCACTTGGCGAACCTAGGGCGGCAACTCATGTTGCTTGCTCCCTACGACGCAATCTTTTTTAAGGAGCCGTTCCTTACGGACCGCCTGCAGGCCATGCTGGGCTTGCCGATCTACTACCTGCCGGAGGCATGCAATCCCAGCTGGCACCGGCCAGTCACGGCGCCAGGCACCGAGCCCTACCTGGTAATCGCAGGCAGCATGTACCCGAGCCGGGTGCGGTTGCTCGAACGGCTGATCGCGAAAGGAATCCCGCTCAGGCTGTACGGCAGCCGATTCCCTCGTTGGATCGGTGAGACGACGGTCCGCGCCGTGCACACCGGCCGTTACCTAGCCCGAGAGGAAAAGGCCCGGGTCTTTCGGTCGGCCGTCGGCGTGCTTAATACAATGCAGATTGGCGAGATTAACGGAGTCAACGCACGCCTGTTCGAGGCGGCCGGCTGCGGCGCCGCGGTGCTCACCGAGTTCCGCTCCACTGTTCCCGACCTGTTCGCGGTCGGAAAAGAGGTACTGGTCTTTCACGATTTCGACGACCTTGTCGAACAGGCGACCAGGCTGCTTAGCGAACGCGGCCTGACTGAACGGCTTGGCGACGCCGCCGCGCAGCGCGCCCATCGCGACCATACTTATGATCTGCGCATCACCGCCATCCTGGAAAAGCTCTCGTAACCTCGTCAGGTACGCGAAATGCCTCATCCAGGCCACCTCCGCCGCTCGGACGGTCTCGACGCTTGCAATGACCCGCGCCCTTTTTACAACTCCGTATAGTAAATTCTCGCCTTAAGTCGCAGAGACCGCCGCTGACAGCGAGCACTGCCTTGACCCCGAGCAGGTACGGAACCCTCCGCGTACGACACGACGGCCCCGCGAGCAGCATCCACGGGTGGGAGTAGCCGTGAACGACCACGGCGTCATGATCGGCAACCCATCGCGCAAGGCGCGCCACGCGGCGCAGAGCCGCCGGGGTGCTGCCGGACGTCGTCATGAACTGGTGCTCATAACCGGAGAGCAGATCAATGTCCCAGGTGACCGGAACGCCAAACCCGGGTCTACCACCGGGCGGTGGTCGTTATCGGTCAGGAATAGGACATCCAATTCGACGCGTGCGCGGGGGGTTATGAGCTGGTAAAGGGGAGTGTGGTTGGAGTGTGGTACTGGATCGGGTTGAAATCGAGGACGCCGAGCCGGGGTCGGCTGCTTGGAACAAACCGGTCGCCGGAAGTGATGCCTGCGGCCACGGCCTGCGTGCCCGTCGGTGTCGTGGCTCCTCCGGACATCCGCGTCTCACTTATGGGACAGCCCTGCGCCGCCACGGACCCCGCCCAGAGCGACGCCACGCTCATCTCGCACCACGCGCGGTACGAACAACCGCACAATACCCGGCAGGCGAGACACTTATAGGCCGCCCAGATTCAACTTAAGGCGGTCAGCAAGTCTCAAGGCGAGAACAATGATCATGAACGTTGGATTAGCCTGACTCGAAGTCAACAATACTGAACTACTAACCACGAACAGATTAGCCATTCCGTGGACAGCTAGATGTTCGTTAACCACGCCATCCTCAGCCTTGGATGCCATCCGCGTTGTGCCCAGCTGATGCGTTCCGCCGCCCATCCGGCTCCAGACAACTGAATTGGGATCCGGCGACACGTACTCTAGCCGTCCGGAACCATTCTTCCGCAAGTAATCATCCCACACCTCGTGACAGCGGAGAATTCCGTCCACGTCTGCCTGCGAGAATCTTAGGTCGATATTCAGTCTGGGCATCCCGACCGAATCCCGCTCACTTGCCAAGCTTACCCGGCTCTGGCGATTGGGGATCTGCTCGCCAGCATACTGAAGAGGATAGCAATTTTCACCGCTATACGCGGAAAAGAGACCTGGAACTTTACGTCGACCAGCGAGAAAGCGCCGTGTACCGAATCCAACGGCGAAGCGAGCCACCGAAGGACAATCTCTTGCCACATTCATAAGATGTGCACGTACTGATGTTCGAGCAGCGCTGTCAACTGTCCGGCCCAGCACTCCGCCACCCGCCGCTGAGAAGCGGTGCGCGGCAGGTGAAACTAGCTCCCCGAAGGGCGACCGAAGGGTAAGGTACGCAAACGAGAGAATTCCATTTCGGTGCCGGTGGTCAGCGAGATCCGGATTAGCAAGGTGGGCTATTGTGTTCGGCAACTCGTGCGTATACTGCGCCTCGCGGGCGATAGAGAATCTACGGCGCACGTACGTACCATCGATATCACGTTCAAAGCCAAAGACGGTGGATCGCGGCGGGGTACAGAATCGTACGTTTGCAATTACTCCAGCGACACGTCCCCTGTACCATGACCCCAGATGACCAGAATGATCACCGAGTGCCCCGCCGTGCCGGCCACGGGAAGCGAGGAGAAGACGAGTCGTCTCCAAGCCACCGCATGCGAGGACGTAACCGCGCGCCTGAATCGAGACTCGTTTGCCGTCCATAGTACGGCAATCCAGGTTCTCGGCACGCATGCCACCAAGGCCGGAAATGACTTCTGTGCAGGTAAGGCCGGTTACAACACGAACGCGTCGCGAGCGCTTGAGCGCGTCGCCATATTCACGCGCAAAATCTGTTGATAGCGACCACCGTTCAAACGTCGCGCTGCTCCCGGCACCCTCCCGGAGCCCAGGCACCACGGAGGAAGGAAGATGTGTCATCTGTGTCGTATCGAATGCCGCCCTGCCGCACTGAAGCCACCTGCAAGCCCGTTGGTAATAGGGCAACACCTCATCATAAGTGACAGGCCAAGTCGCATTACTGATATGGCAACGACGCTCGAAGTCTACGCGATCATAGGGAACACAACGGCCTCCCCAGATGGTAGAAGTGCCACCGAGCTGGCGGCGTACGGACATGGACATCGGCGCATGCAGTGCAGTGTTCCATTCCGCCGCCTCGGCGAGCTGCTGGGTGTTCGAGTCAAGCTTCTCACAGCCGCTCTCGACCAGCACCACATCGAAGCCCTCATTGGCCACTTCGAGCGCAATCGTGATACCTACCGGACCAGCTCCGACCACGGCTAGATCCGTCGACAGCGCGGTGCCGTCCGGAAGAGTATCAGCTGAGGTAATCAAATTTCCTCACCTCTCAGCAGCGGCCGGCACGCACAATTCCGCACTGACTAGGGACATGAATGAATCTGTATCTGACTTGTCCGATACAGATGAAAGATGCTTCTCAAGAGCCGTAGCAGCAGTCTTTATGTGAGGCAGTTGAGTTGCTCCGAACAGGACCACCCCAGAACTGTTGGCTTGAAGCGCTGACCGAAGAAGAAAAGACGAAGTAGTGTCGGGATCGCCACAATCCGCGCCAACTATTTTTTTCCACCTGGAGCGGGTGGACTCATCCGATCTCACATGTTGCACGATGCGATCAAGCGCCCGGCTGATGACTCCGAACGTAATGAACGCAGATCCGGCTGGCGCGTGCCGGAGCGATGACAAGAAGATGTCGTCCGGGAGTTGCAGTACCGGAATCCGGGGGAAGGAGCGTGCAACCTCGCCCGTAGTCTCGGGTGCCCCAGCGATCCCCCATGAACGAATCAGGCCGGCTGCACGAGCGTCTTCGAGGAACGCGGACACCTCATCTGAGCGGACAGAGCCTGGAAGCGGATCATGCAAGAGCAGCAGATCGACGTAATCAGTCTTGAGCGCCCGCAAGCTGCGCTGCAGGCTGCGCCTAGCTCTCCTGGCATCGTAGCCGCCCCTGTCGTAGAGAAGGCGACTCGGTGTCGCCGCATGAGCGCGCGCTTGTTCGCGGATCGTGGGCTTAGACTCGAGCATGCGGCGAACGGGCCGCTGCGCATAAGCCATACCTCGCGCAGCCAGCGTCGGCCTTATGCCGAATTTCGTAGCAATCGTGACTTCTGACCGATGCGCCCGAGTGAAACTACCCAGTTCAGGCTCCGCTCGGCCCAGGCCGTACATCGGCGCGACATCAAAATGACGTATGCCTGCTTCGTAAGCTGCATGGAGAAGGCGTGAACGGTGTGCGGGATCTGAAGCACGGAAAAGAGTTGCGCAGCCAAATCCAAGAGGCGTGGCCCGGATCCCGTTGCTACCGAGATCCAGTCTAGGTAGGGACATGAGCTTCCAATACACAGGAACATAGCCGTAGCTGCATCCACATCAGACGCAAGGTAAGCATACTCCTGGCCTGCGGTTAAGTGAATGAGGCCGTTTAATCCGGCATCGCGGATAGGCAAAACAACTGCAATTACCATGAAGCAGCCACACTACCGCCGGGCGACAAAATGAGACACATCGGTCCATTGAACAGTAAAACTATGCGTTTCGGCCAGCTGAACCAGCCGCATGGGTTCGTGCGGCTTTCCTCGCTCATCGAGCGCACGGAAATGAACTTCAACACATACCGCCCGCAGCGAGGGAAGATCCAGCACAGAGGTCATGCCGTCGAAAACCTCGCCTTCGAGACCCTCGACATCAATCTTGATGACTGCGGGGGCACTATGGCCTGCCGCGACGATGGAGTCTGCCCGGTACGTCCGCACCGCGACAGTCGAAGCTCCGGCACGGTTCGCAAGATGATTGCTTGGGCCCACACTTCCGGCTGCCACCGACAGCCACGCGTCGCCATCTTCGTCAGAGAGAGCCCCGGCAATCACCTCCCACGAGGTGCCAACGGGGCTGCTTCGACGTTTTTCCTCGATGATCGCGACGCAATCTGGAGAAGGCTCAAAGGAGACCACTTTCCCGGCGGGTCCTACAGCTGCGGCGAACAACTCGCTGTAAAGGCCGACGTTAGCCCCCACGTCCCAGACGCAATCACCGGGACGAATGCACGCGAACATCGCCGCCCTGAAACTCTCCTCGTATCCCCTGCCGTGCCGCCCATGCGATAGGGCGTGTACTAGGGCACTCTGTACCCGGGGATGCTGACGGAGCTTCGAGCGGACGGCAATGGCGGGGCCAGACGAGATTAGTCTCATGGGACCACCTCCCTCGCGCCGCCACGAGCCTCCGCCCGGAGCGACGCGATGCTCATTTCGAACCACGCGTGGTAGAAGCAGAAGCGGAGCCCGGCCATGCCGTCGAGGAAGCCAAGCCTTGCGATGTACATGTAGAGAAACAGCGCGGCGGGCCTGGCCGGGATGGCGGGGAAGACCAGATCCTTGAGGATGCCGCGCGCGAGAGGGCGAGTACTGCCGCCGTGCCGCAGCCCGCGCAGCCGTTCCGGCACGCTGCCCATGCTGCCGCGCCGTTCGCACTCCAGTTGCGCGTACCGCACGTGCTTGTGCAGCCAATCGACAAGACCCTTGCGGTCCTCGTCCACGATGTCGTTGTCCAGCCGTTCGACCCGCCCGTCGACGCAGGCTCGCTCGCCCACCAGGCTCCCGTCGTACTTGGTGTAACGCCGGTCGACGAGCCGGACCACCCAGGAGCCCGGATACCAACCGCAATGGCGGATCCAGCTGCTCATGAACACAAGGCGCAGCCGGTGCGTGAACCCGGCGCAGTCCGGATCAGCGAGCTGTGCGGCGATCTCCGCGGCGAGCTGCGGGGACACCCACTCGTCCGCGTCCACGAAGTACACCCAGTCATGGCGGATCAGCGGCAACCGTAGCGAAGACTCCCGCTGCGCGGAGAAGCCCAGCCAGGGCTGCTCCACCACCTCGGCACCGAGTGAACGCGCAACCGGTACTGTGTCGTCCGCCGAGCCCGAGTCTACGACCACTACCTGGTCCGCCCACGCCACCGACGCGAGGCACCGGCGGATGTTTGGTTCCTCGTTCAGCGTGAGCACGACCACGCTCACCGGGACGCTGCCCGGAGGAGGATCATCGCCGGTTTTATATGGCCGGAGGCCCAGCCTGGTCATCGGGGCTGTCCAAGCAACCACCCGAAATACCGGTCCGGGTCGAACGGCCCTGGGTCGGGCGCGATGTCTACTGTCAGCGCGACCTCGACGGCGCGGCGCAGCGAGTCAGGGTCGCCGAGTGTGTACCCGCACAGGGCGGGACCTGCGATTTCCCGGTTCAGAGCAATGTCGCGGGCGATGACAGGCAGCCCGCTTACCCGCGCCTCTGCCAGCGGGTAGCCGAATGACTCCAGGTCCGTTGGGAAGTAAATAGCGCGGCTGTGTGCCTGTAGATCGCGCAGCTCGCTGTGGGGCAAGCGACCCACTAGTTCGAGCTGCGGATGGCAGGCAATGGCCGCGGGCACTTCGGCCGCGTCCGCCGTCATCCACACCCTGACCGAGGGGTCCTGCAGATCGCCGACGGCAGTGAGCAGTTCGGTGAGGAGCCGCAGCATCTGCTTATGGGGGGCGAACAGTACCGGGCACAGGATGACGGGATCACCGGGCAGGCGCGGGGTAGAGGGGACGGAGACCGGATGTGGCCGTACCACGACCCGGCTGCTCAGGTCCGGCCTGACCGTTGCGATGCGCTCGGTCATGGCCGTAGACGGTGCGACGATAACGTCAGAACTTCGGGCGGCCAGGTGCACCACCGCCGCTTTGCGCCGGATGGTAGCCCGCACGTCCGGGTCGAGCCGGGCCTGCTCGCCCTCGGTGAGGAAGTGCAGAGGATTGCGCAGCAGGGTCCACCGCGGGCCGCCGGGGATGACGAAACCGACATTGTTGAGCGCCACCCGTCGGCTCCGGGCCTGGCTACTCAGTTCACGGCGTACCAGCCAGCCCGGTCGGACCCGCCGTCGCAAGCCGATGATCTCGACATCCTCCCTTCCGGTGCGCTCGAGGTAGCCGCGGAGCTCAACGAGGAACCGAGCAGCGCCGCCCATTTGCGCCCCGGCCGCGTCCACGGTCACTGCGGCGGTCACGGCCATGCCCCCTCTTCGTCAACGCAGCAGGACGCGAGTAGCCGGAGCGGTGACAGGGCCCCATCCACTTGACACGGCACCGGCCGTAGGCCGGCCAGCCGGGAAGCCGCCAGCCACCACCGGACGCGATGACGTTGCAACGACGCCCGCAGATAAGCGCGGTATCCCTTCCATCGCGAGCGGCGGCCATCCCCAGACAGCCCCCCCGTTATCCCGGCCAGCCGCCGGGCAAACCACTCCGCCCACCGGACTGGGTGCCGCAGATCGGGCACCGTGTACAAGACGACACCGCCTGGGCGCAGCACCCGGGCGCACTCGCGCAGCACCGCGGTGGGCTCGGCCACGTATTCAAGTACGCTCGCGGCCACCACCACGTCGAACGCCGCGGACGCGAACGGCAGCCTGCGCCAGTCCGGCTCAAGCTGCAGCCACCCGGCGCACCCGCCACGATCGCGGGGGGCACGCAGCAGCATCTGCCTCGAGATGTCACATCCGGCCGCCCGGAACCCGGCAGCCGCCAGAGCCCGGGTGAGTTCCCCGGTGCCGCACCCCAGATCGAGGACTCGATCTTCGGCCTGCGCGTATCGGCTGACGGCGACGGACAGGCTGGCGAGGCGGCCGACCAGCGGTCCATCCGGCGCGTACTTCGCTGGCCAGGTCAACGCCTTGGCCTCGAACAGGCGCAGCACCTCCCTGTCCTGGCTGTCAGGTCCGGCCGCGGATTCCTGGCCGGTGGCGGACACGCGCTCGGCTGTCATGATGCCCTGGCCCGGGTCCGCGGCCCGGAAGGCCGCGCGCATGCCGACATGCTCCACGGCAGGACGGGCAAAGACATCGGCGCCGAACCCGGGATCGGTGACGGGCACAAGGCATCCTTGCGGGTCGGGCCGGAACAGCTGATAGCCGTGCTGGGCAAGCAGATCGGCCACCGGGCGCCGGTCGGTGCCGAGTACCCGCTGCGACATCGCGTTCCATTCGAGCTGAATCAGCCCGATGCGGCGCTCGGATAGCGCGCGGGTGCAGCCCTGCAGCACGTCGATCTCGAAACCCTCGACATCGACCTTCATGCCGGCCACGTGCCGCTCCCCGATCAGCGAGTCGATCGTGACCAGCCTGGCCTCGACCGGCCCGTCGGGATTCAGGTGATTACCCGCGTCCCGGCCTGCAGTGAACCTGGCGGTGCCGCAGCGGGCGCCGGCGGCGGCCTGGACCGCCGTCACCCGGTAACCGTTGAGCGCGACGTTCTCGAGCAGCAGCCCGAAGGTGTCGGCCGCCGGTTCAAGGGCGATGACCTCGGCACCGCACTCGGCCGCCCAGATCGTGTAGGCGCCCACGTTGGCCCCGACGTCGAGGAAGAGCCCGCCGCCGCGCAACGCCTGCCGCCAGACTTGCATCTCGGGCATATCGGGCGGGTTGGCGTACATGACCTTCGAGGCACCGGTGCGGTGCAGGTCGACCCAGATCCGGGAACGCTCGCCGATCCGGGCGATCGCCCGGCGGCGCAGCAGCCGCGCCCGGAACTGATAGCCGGCTAGCCGGAGCAGCGCCCGGGGCCGGCCGCCGGCGTTGGACGGGTGATCCCAAACGAATCTGACCACCGCCCTGGCCGTGGCCAGCTGACCGGTCGCACGGCCCAAGGTCAGCCGCTCCGCCGTCATGATGCCCGGGCCCGGTCGGCGGCCTGGATGGTGGCGCGCATGGTGCTGAGCATCGCCTCGGTCGGCATACCCGTGCCGCCCTGCACCGCCTGCCGAAACGCCGCTGCGTGGGCGCGATGGCCCTTGTCCTGACGGCCCTTCCAGAGCGTCCGGCCGTTCTCAAGGACTGATCGGAAGTCGTCGATGATCACCTGATTTGATCCGGCGAGCACCTCGATGCGTTCCTTGCCCGCCGTCGGCGGGGCGCTTCCGTAGGCGATGGAGGCGACCGAACCGTCCGCAAACCGCAGCGCTACCACCATGCCGTCCTCTCCCCGTGACGTATCCCCCCCAAGTACGCCTACGGCGTCCTCGATGTCGGCCCCCACCAGGGCCTGGGCGAGGTCCACGAAGTGGCACACCTCACCCAGCGAGCGCCCGCCCTGCCGCCGGTCCAGATACCAGTGGCCGTCAGGCACCTGGCCTGCGGCAATCCGGTAGACCACCAACTTCGGCGTCTTCACCTGCGCCAGCACCTTCTGCGCCGTCTGCACGGCCGGGGCCCAGCGCCGGTTGAAGCCGAGCGTGAGCTGGCGTCCGGATCCCCGCCAGGCCTTCTCCACCTCGTCGACGCCGGCGCAGGTCAGCGCCAACGGCTTTTCACACCACACGTCTCGCCCAGCGGCCAGGGCCCGGCTGGCGAGCTCCTCGTGCACGTCATGCGGGGTGGCGATCACGACCAGGCTGACGTCCGGGTCATCGATGACGGCGGCGGCGCCGGATACCGCCTTCTCGAACCCGTGCCGTTCCGCGGCCCGCCGTGCGGAGACCCCGCTGGCCGTGGCCACCGCCACGAAGCGCTCGAAGCCGGCTTCCCGGAAGGCGGGCAGCAGCGTCCCGGTGGAAAAGGCACCGGCTCCGATCCAGCCGACTCCGGGCGCGGAACGGTCAGCCGGGCTTGGCTTGAGGCGCACCGGATCCTCCGGCCCCGCCGCGGCCGGATAGGTGAGACGGATCGCCAGGCAGGGCTCGGTCCGCTTCTCCAGGAGCCGGAATGCCTCATCCGCGCGGTCGATGCCGAAGGACTGGGTGATTAGGTCGGTCACCCTGAGCCGGCCTGCGGCGAGCAGGTCGAGCACCGCCTCCTGATTCCTGCCCTCGGTCCAGCGCACCTGCCCGGCCGGGTAGTCGACCCCCCACGCTTCGTAGGACGGCTCATATCGTCCCGGGCCGTACGACCGGGCGAACAGCAGCGAGATCTCCCGCTCATAGAACGGGGCACGACGTGATGGCATGCCCACGTCGCCCACCATCACCACTGCGGCCCGGTCCCGGCACAGCGCAGGTGATCGTGACATCGGGCC
>Ga0302326_10032614_pt1 | contig 10372 bp, 11 predicted proteins | sample Palsa_T0_3_FD_202264 | JGI IMG/M metagenome (GOLD analysis project Ga0302326, IMG submission 202264) | Peat permafrost microbial communities from Stordalen Mire near Abisko, Sweden - Palsa_T0_3 | ecosystem: Environmental > Terrestrial > Soil > Palsa > Peat permafrost | place: Sweden: Abisko... | reverse complement strand
CAGCAGGTTCCTCGCGCGCTTTCAGCGCGCTTCGGAATGACAACATTTTAGGGATTGCCGTAGACGCTGGCTGTGTCGGATGTCACAGGCGTCCTGTGCAAGGGTAGCTTCCACGTGAGCCTCGAACTCACCCAAGACTTCGAACTCGCCAGCTACACCCGCGAAGGCTGGATCTGGGATCGCAAGACTTTGAAAAAGGTCCGTAGCCTACGCAGTATAAGAAGTAGCCCTGGCACCGTCCCTACTCTTTGTCATTCCGAACCGGGCGATAGCCCGGTGAGGAACCCGCTGTCCCCGACACCCTCATCACTGCCGGGCCGCCCCAGCCCTCGGCCAAATCCTCCCAAGTAGGATTGTCCGCATGAATCAAAGCCACTTTCTTCTCCCGCCGCCATCCCTTGATCTCCGTCTCGCGCGCGATAGCGTCCCCCACGTTCTGAAAGCTGTGAAAATAAACCAGCCGATGCACTCGATACTTGGGAGTAAACGCTCCGCCCTCGCCGGCCTTGTGCCGCAAGACACGCGCCATCAGAAATCCCGTCACGCCGACATAGATCACGCGGCTCTTGCTCGCCATGATGTAAACGTAGTAGCGCCGCTCCTTCACCATTGCCACTCCAAAAGGACAGCAGGTTCCTCGCGCGCTTTCAGCGCGCTTCGGAATGACAACATTTTAGGGATTGCCGTAGACGCTGGCTGTGTCGGATGTCACAGGCGTCCTGTGCGAAAGCAGCCTCCCGCAATCTCCTCGAACTCTTCTGGAACCTCTTGAGGACGTGTTTTCCCGAAGCGGGAAATGATATCGGCGCAAGCGAGAACAGGTTCCTCGCCGGCTCGGCGCCCGGCTCGGAATGACAAGGGTCTGAGGACTATTCCGCCAAAATCTTGTCAAGCCCCTGCGGGGGCGATTTTTGGAGTATGTTGTTGATTTGGTGGGAGAAATAAATATGGCTAACATGTCTCTTTTGCCCTATGCGGTATGATATAATAGTATTGTAGAGTTGAAACAGCGGCGCAGCCCTTTTGGTCTGCGCCGTTTGTGTTTGCGGGGAAACCAAGGTCCCCTTCGACTCCGCTCAGGGCAGGCTCTGGCTTCGCTCAGGATGACAGGGTAGAAGCTTGGGTTAACAATCGGAATATTACAAAGGAGCGCTTTCAGGCGCAGCCTACTGGCTGCGCCTTTTCTGTTTATGCGAGAGAAAAACAACAATTCGGGTGAGGAGCGTGCGGAAGAAGTGATCGACCTACAGGCGGTGGCTGACGATAATAGCAAGCGGATGGGGGAGGCGGTGGAGGCGGCGTTTCTGGCTAAGGTTTGCAGGCTCAGGATCCCGGTATGCAAGCCTTGGGGAGACAGTGAACGCTACGATTTTGTGGTGGATTGGGGTAAAGGGTTTTGGCGGGTGCAGGTGAAGGGCGGGTCGTATTGTGAGCGGTCGAAATATCAGGCGGGAGCGGGAGGCAAGGGCAAACCGTTCACGAAGGAAGACATGGATTTCGTGGTGGTGCATATTGTGCCGGAGGACGTGTGGTACGTCATCCCGATCGAGATGGCGGAGGGGTTGGTCAAGCTGTGGTTCAATCCGCGGTCGACGCGGGCTCGATTCGAAAAATATCGGGAGGCTTGGTGTTTGCTGGATTGTCCGCGGAAGGCGCGGGGACGGGGAGATATTCCGGTTCGGTGCCGGAGTGAGGAAATGAAAGCGCGATGTGCGGTTTGTCCGCTGCGCGGGCGGTGCTCGTTATAAAGAGGTAAACCGTCTCAGAACGGGAACTCGGTGCAGGGAACAGCAGATTCCTCCCTCGCCTCGCCGAGCTTTGCTCGGCTTCGGACTTCGCTCGGAATGACAAGCGAAAAAGAGAAAGGCGAGCGAGAGTGGACCTCTCGCTCGCCGGGTGCGATTGAAACTGGCAGCCTTCAGTTCAGGAGATGTCAGCGTTTGCCGACGTGACCGCGTCCGTCGCGCACTTCGTTTCCTTTGAAGTGCTCAACCTTATCGAGACGCCTTCCCGGCTCGGGTTTCTCGCCCCGGGCTGGCCTGGGGCCGTTATAGCCGTGCTCGGGATGGAAATGGTTATTTACGTGGCCGTGGAAGCCGGCAGGACCGTGAAACCACGGGCCAGCGCCGATGAAGATGCCACCGGTAAACCACTCTGGGCCGTAGTAGCCGTAGGGAGCGCATTCGTACGGCGCAGCGTCATAGTAGCCGTAGGGACATTCAGGCGCAACGCCGATATCGACCTGTACCTGAGCCTGTGTTTTGGGAGTGGTTACCACGAAACAGATTGCAGCAACAGCAGCGAACGCAAACAGCTTAAATCCGTTCATTCAATTATCCTCGCTATCTTAATTTATGAACATCGTGAGTTCTGAACATCGTGATCTCTGAACATCGTGGGGCAGTCACCTACCCAGCCCTACGTCATTATTCTAATCAGATCCGCCTCGATCTGAGCAATATTGAACAGACAAATAAGATTCAATTTTCCCGTAAAGGGTTGATCCCATACGGAAGGTTCAGGCTTTTTTGCTGAGGGCTGAAGGCTGTTGCTGCGTCATGCAATGCATAGTGCCGAGTCCCCAGACGAGGTCGCCGGAATAAATAGGTACGATCTCTCGCGTGGAGAACAGCGCTGCCAGCGTGTTCAGGGCGATGCGGTCGTTGGCATCGTTGAATACTGGCACGAGGACGATGCCGTTTGCGATGTAGAAATTGGCGTAGCTGGCGGGAAGACGCCGCTTCTCAAAGACTACCGGACCCGGCATGGGAAGCTCGACGATGTTCAGCGGCTTGCCCGCCTGATCACGCGCGGCTTGCAGACGGCGAAGGTTGTCACGCAGCGGCTTGTGATTTTTATCCTTCGGATTGCTCTCGACCATGGTGACTACTGTGTCTTCGCTTACGAAGCGGGTCAGGTCGTCGACGTGGCCGTGGGTGTCGTCGCCGGTGATGCCTTTGCCTAGCCAGATCACGTGCGGGGCGCCGAGGTAGTCGGCGAAGAGTTTTTCGTAGGCTTTGCGCTTCATGCCTGGATTGCGTTGCTGGACTTTGCTTAGCAGGCATTCTTCGGTGGTTAGGATGGTGCCTTGTCCGTTGACGTCGATGGAGCCGCCTTCCAGCACTACGCGGATTCCGCGGTGTTGTGGACGGATCTCCTGAGAATGGGTTGCGTTCGCCATTAACGTGCCGATTTTTTCGTCGTGGCGGTAGTTGGAGTATTTGGCCCAGGCGGTGAAGCGGAACTTCGTGGCCAGCAGCCTGCCCTCAGGGGCTAAAGCCCGGGTCTTCTTCGGATCCGGATCGGCACGACTGAAGTCGTGCCCTTCCCGATCTTTGTGTCCTGAGCATTCTGTTACGAAGATGCAGCCGGAGTCGCGGAGCCAGACTCGGTTGGTGGGCCAGCGGTGGAATTGGATGTTCCTTATTGGCGCGTTGGCTCGATCCAGGTGCTTGCGTGCTTGCTTCTCGGCGGCTGCGTTGTTGACTATCAGTTCGACTTGCTCGTGGCGCGCCAGATTGCGGATGATCTCGGTGTAGACCCACGGGATCGGTTCGAACTTTCCGGGCCAATCGCCGTGGTAGTGGGGCCAGGCTAGCCAAGTTGCTGCGTGGGGTTCCCATTCGGCGGGCATGCGGTAGGGGGAATTCTCCGGGGTTACATGGCGATCCCGCGCTCCAGAAGGGGCCGACACCTAGAGTACCTCCTTGTACCAGCCCGAGCCGCTCAGCACTTTCACTATCAGATTCTGCATCAGATTCTGCGCTGCATTTGTGAAATCACTTATCAATGCACCTAGAGTGCGCGTGGTCTCATCGAGGGCCGAGGGGTCGTCGGATCCCCGCCATGTTCCTTCGTAAAGCGAATTGAATGCACAAAGGTCGGCTATCTCCCAATGAACTTGGCCGTTTGTTCTGCCCATTGCCGACATAAAGACGATCTCTTCCGATGGCGGCAGTTCCTGCAACTGCCTCCCTATCTCTTGCGGGTCAAAATGGAAAACTAACCTATTTCGTAATCGCGCGATGTCCGAGTCGAGGAACTTCCGAGCGGGAGTTCCGTTTATGACGCTAGACAGTATCCGGAATTCGGCCACTTCCGAGAAGTGCTCCCCCAGAGTCCGAACAAGAAGGCGACTTTCGAAAAGAAGCGCGGCGGCGAAGAAGGTCTGGTTAAAACCCGCTCTTACGGTCGCAGGAGAGGCTTCATTCTTCCGGTCGACAAAGGCCTGATTCACGAAGAGTAGCGCGTTGACTGCGCGCCCAAGTGCCACCACGGACCAAAAAGCCTCGTCTCTTTTCGCTTTTTCGAAGTTCTGCGAGTCAGTATTGATCTTCCACTTTGTCGTTGGACCTATGATCTCGGAATCCATATCCGGACCTACCGTCCGTCCAATAAACGATTGGAAATTGGGGCGTAGGCATCGATGCGGCGGTCGCGGAGGAAGGGCCAGTTGCGGCGGATGTCTTCGAGAGCCTTGAGGTCTACGTCACCTATCAAGATTTCTTCGCGGTCGTGAGAGGCTTCGGCCAGGACTCGGCCGAAGGGATCGCAGAAGAACGATGCGCCCCAGAATTCCAACCCTTGCCCTGAGGCAGACTTTCCGCGGATGTTGCCGGTTTCGAAACCCACACGATTGACTACCGCCACGTAGACGCCGTTGGCGATGGCGTGGGCGCGCTGGATGGTGCGCCAGGCGTCGTGCTGGGCTGCGCCGAACTCGGCTTTCTCGGCGGGATGCCAGCCGATTGCGGTGGGATAGAAGAGCACGTGGGCGCCTTGCAGTGCGGTTAGGCGCGCGCCTTCGGGAAACCATTGATCCCAGCAGACCAGCGTGCCCAGGCGGCCGACGCTGGTATCGAGGGCGCGAAATCCGAGGTCGCCGGGGGTGAAGTAGAACTTTTCGTAATAGAGCGGATCGTCGGGGATGTGCATCTTGCGGTAGAGGCCGCGCAGGGTGCCATCGGAGTCGAAGATGGCGGCGGTGTTGTGGTAGATGCCGGGGGCGCGCTTTTCAAACAACGATGCGATCAGGACCACGCCGTGCCGGCGGGCGGCGGCGGCTAGCTTCTCACTGCCTGGGCCGGGAATGGGCTCGGCTAGATCGAAGAGAGAATGATCTTCGCGCTGGCAGAAGTATTGGGTCTGGAACAGTTCGGGCAGGCAGACTACTTTCGCGCCGCGTCCGGCGGCATCGGCTACGCGTTCGAGAGCTTTGTGAAGATTCTGCTCTGGCTCTGGGCCGCAGGACATTTGCACAAGAGCAACGCGAAATCTGTCAGGGGGCACGCGAGGGATCCTCGACGATCAATATAGCATCGGGAAGCTGTCAGCTATCAGCTAGCGAGGGATTGGCCTTCGTGGAATCCCATCCTAGTCGCGAAGAACGCGATCGGGATGGGCATGCTGCACCATTGCAACCCAAGGGACAGCAGGTTCCTCGCGCGCTTCCAGCGCGCTTCGGAATGACAAGAGTTTAAGAATTGCCGCAGTCAGCCATCAGCTGGCGAGGGGTTGGCCTTTGTGGAATGCCACTTCTCGCAAAGAACGCGAGAAATGGGGCACCCGGCTTGGTTGGCAGAGGGATGGGAAAAGCTTCGAGCTTCGCTCGAAGGACAGCCGAGGGCGGCTGTCCCCACATGATTGTCTCTTCAGAGGGTCGGCGCTGATCAGGCATCGCGTGGCATCCTTTCCCACTGTTCCTGTAAAGTAGTTGGTCGGGAGATTTACGGGCGAATTGGAGGCGTCATCTTGAAACAGGGCAATCATAGCGGCGGGCATTCTGCGGGAAAGTCGCACGGCGGGTCGGGCCACGGCGGGGACGGGGTGGAACGCCATCTGCACAATCCGATTGAAGACCGGCTGATTCCTCTGGAGCCGCTCGATTTGAGCAAGGTGAAGTCGATCGACGATCTGGTGCGGGGGATGTCGAAGACTGCTTTTACCGGACGTCAACTGGGCGAGGCTGCCGATGTGCTTGAGGCGATGGCTCGCGACGAGGAGTGTTTCGTGGTGATGACGCTCTCGGGGGCGATGACCGTAGCGAAGCAAGGGTTGATCGTGACCGAGTTGATCGACCGGGGCATCGTGAATGCGGTGGTCTCGACCGGCGCGCTGATGGCGCACGGGCTGGTGGAGGCTACGGGGCGCGCGCATTTCCGGTATAACCCCGAGGTGTCGGACGAGGAACTCTACGAGCAGGGTTACAACCGGGTGTATGACACGCTGGAGCCTGAGCAGAACCTGGACGATGTGGAAGAAGTGATGTCGGCGGTGCTGGAAGGCTGGGACCACAATGACGTGATGTGCTCGTACAAGCTGAATCACGCGATTGGGGCGTATCTGGCGAAGAATACGCAGGAGCGGGGGATTCTGAAATCGGCGCATGAGATGGGCGTGCCGGTGTTTGTGCCGGCATTCAGCGATTCGGAGATGGGTTTGGATACGGCGCTGAACAATCGTGTGCGGGAGTCGACGGGGAGGCACAAGATACGGTTTGATCCGTTTCTTGACCTGGAGCATTTTGCCGCGACTTTGCTGCGTCAGAAAAAGCTGGGGATTTTGACGATTGGCGGGGGAGTGCCGCGGAACTGGTCGCAGCAGTTTGGTCCGTTCTGCGAATTGCGGCACCGGCGGCTGGGTGAGAATATTCCGCTGAAGCGGTATCACTATGGGCTGCGGATTTGTCCGGAGCCGGTTTATTGGGGCGGATTGTCGGGCAGTCCTTATAGCGAGGCGGTGTCGTGGGGGAAGTTTGTGCCTCCGGCGGAGGGTGGGAGATTTGGGGAAGTGTTTGTGGACGCTACGGTTGGGCTGCCGCTGATCGTTGCCGCGGTGTTTGAGCGGCTGGATAAAAAGGGAAACAAGACGAGCAAGGCGAAAACTGCTGCGGCTCGGAAGTAACGGCTTTTTGGGCCGTTGGGGGGCCGGTTAGGCTCCGGCCTCTTCACGACTCTTGCGGTAGAGCGGCGCCAGGATGCTCTTCTCTAATACTTGGGACTCTGCTTCCACCCAATCCTGCAGGGCAAGGCCTTCGGTCTGGCCGCGCTTGTCGTACAGTTGCTGGGCGTGCAGCCGGATCTTTCTCTCCAACAGTTCGGTTATGAGTGCTTGCTGCTTTTTTCTGCGGGTATCGATGTCCAAAACTATTCCTCTTGCTTAAATAAGTATTTGTCTTCAGTTCTATGATAGGGGAAGGGTGTTAACCGAAGGTTACATTTGGGAGAGCTGGGGGTTACTTACGTGCAATCATACTACAGGTTTGATGCTTGGCTCCGCCCTGCGGACGCATAAATGATCTAACTCGTTGGTTTCAGAGGGGAAAAGGAGAAATTATCCAGCGCGCCAAGCAGCGCTACTTGGCCGATTTGGCGGATGTGAGCGTCTGACCCAAGGCGATCGTTCGGAACGGCCTCCTCAGGGCTGAAGCCCGCGTGTTATCGGCACTGAGCGGCACGACTTTCGTGCCCTTCCCGAACGCAGCTCCGCGGGTTCAACTTCAGACCCTAATCAAAAATCAATACCGCAGACGCGATTACCGTGGTCCACAGGCCGCGCTTGTCGCCGACGGCTGATTGCGTGACGTTGGCGGTGCGGACGATTTTGTTGGAGAGGCGGTAGATCTGCTTCTTCTCATCCCAGGAGCGGTCGGGATCGAACTCGACGTTCAGGGTGGTGGCGAGCATTTCGGCGGCTAGTTCTTCGGCGTATTCTCCCGCGGCGTCTTCGGTCTCACCGAAGGAGTGGTGCTCGCTTAGATATCCGTAGGTGTTTTTGTCGGAGGGAATGGCTACGCCGATGGAAGAGGCGAGCAGGCGATGGGCTTCGTGGGTGGAGTTTTCAGCCACCACAGCGAAAACGACTTCGCCGGGACTGAGATACTTTACGCCCTCTTTGCGAGCCAGCATTTTGCAGTTGGGAGGGAAGATGGAGGAGACGCGCACCAGGTTCTGAGCCGCGATGCCGGCGTCGCGTAAGGCCAACTCGAAGGATGTTAACCGCTCGCGGTGCTTCCCGACTCCCTTGGTGAAGAACATCCGCTTGGGAACCATGTCTTTACCCAACGCTGTTTACCTCCCCGAAAAATGGGATTGAGAATGCACAATTTAACACAATGCTTTGTAAAGGGAAGATGAATTTCACAGCGAGGAGAGAAAAAATGGCGGGAAACCGCAGGCGCGGGTTCCCGCCACCATGCCCGGTGCATGTTGGGGGAGGGCCCCGGGCAAAACCGCCTTACTGTACCACAACGCTGGCCGGGCTCGAAAAAAAAACAGGGTTCTTGCGCTTTCGCGAACAGCCGGGAGTCTTCGTCACTTGGCAGCGACGGAACTGACTTCAATGGTGTCGCCGTTCAGCGTGCCGGTAACCGCGGCATTCTTGCCGGCCTGCTGGTCCAGCGTGGCCAGAGCCGTCGGGTCGGTGGTGTCCAAAATATAAATCTTCTCGCCCACTATCAATGCGAACTTGGAACCGTGAGACACGCAGGTGCGGGTGCACTCTGCTGGCGTGCCTTCCATGTGCGTTCTGCCACACATGGCGTCGCCGACCTCGCCGGTAAAGGTCTGTTTGTGGGCCGCGAGCGCATGAAGATTGGAGAATGCAGCCGCTGAGAAGACAACTATCGCGATCGATGCGAACCACCACGAAGTACGATTCATTTCATGCTCTCCTTGGGCTGGGTCGGCGCCCTTGTACCGCCGGCATTTTGCTGGCTGCCGCGAAAGCCCGCGACGGCTGCGCTAACCAAACCTAGTCTATCTCCTCCTGGATGATCACAAGCCGCAAAAAGTTACCACTGGCGGTTCAGTTTACTGCGGGGCTTTGGCCGTATATTGCAGATCGACGTCCACGGTCTTGTTGCCGGTAAGGACGGTCGCGTGGGGGGACACTTCCCAGTCCAGGCTGCCAGGAAGCAGCTTCCGGGCCAGAGGCAGGAACTCCTTGAGATAGGTGGCATCATAGACATCGCCGGGGCGGAGCTTCCAGACGGCGCGCAGTCTGGCCGTGAGATTGTTGTCCAGGCCGCGAAACTGGAGTTCTCCCATGTGGAAGACATCACCTTCGTCGACCACAAGGTGGAGAGTCACGGCTTTGGCGTCGTCGTCGAATTCGGCGTCACCCTTGATGGTGGCGAGGACATATCCGCGTGATCCATAGAGTTCCTGGACGGCTCGCAGGTCGCTTTCCAGTTGAACCGTGTTTGCCATTTGCCCCGCTTTGAGATGGAGGAACGGCTCGAGCGTATCGCCCGGGATCGCTTTATTGCCCGACCAATACCACCGGGTGAGCTTGTACTGGATGCCGGGGGTGATCGGGAATGTGACATCCACGAAGGTTGGCCTGGTTCTATTGTCGCTGGGCTCTGAGGTGGAAGGTTTGACGACCCTGGGTTGCGGCGGAGCGCACGAGACCTTGAGGTATCCGTGCTCATGGTAAATCGGCAGCAGCGCATGCTCGATGAAGTTGGTCATGAAATCGCGGGAGTATTCGCGATCGGATAATTTCTCCGCGGCAGCCTGGAGCAAGGGTAATTCGTCTGCTCCCGCGCCGGGGAACTCGACCTGGTGGATGCGAATGCTCACGCCGGCGACGTTGTAGTCAATCGACTCAAGCCGCTCGACCTTGCCGTTGTTGCGCAGGTAATCGACGTGGCCGGAGATGCCATTCTCGACCAGCAGGGCTTGAAGAACATCCGAGACTTGATCGGGTAAACGCCCATTCGTTGGTAATTCTCCTTTGAAAAGCGGGACGCGTTCGTGAACTCTATGGAGCAGGTCTTCCTCCGTGAACCAGACGAAGTCAGCGAAGCGGGCAGGAACAAATTTGTCGGCGTCAGAGACCTGGAAATCGAGCCTGGTGCCGGCTGACGAGTAGGAATAGGTGAAGGCAATGCTGCTGAAAGCGCCACTCTCGCCGAGTTGTCGAGCGGCCTTCTTGAAATCGTCTTCGTGGGCGATGGTGCCAACCGGCAATCCGCTCGCGGCCGCGACTTCCTCGGAGGTGAACCTCTTGCTGCCGGTCACCTTGACCGCAATGAGCTTGTAGGAAATCGGAGGCTTGGGCCGAGTTGCCGTGCCGGCCTGCGGTTGACTCTGAGCCGTGGCGCTGAGGCACAGCACGCTGAGGAGCAGGGAAGCAAGCTGGCCACGCGTAAGAGATGCTGGGAGGAGTGTCGTCATCTACTTCGATCTGGACGTCCACACAGAGCTGGATTTGAGCTTCCTGGCAATCTCGATGAAGGCGAGCGCGGCGCGGCTGAGAGCCTTGTCCTTGCGAAAAACCAAGGCCAAATCCCGGCGCAGTTGAGCGTCGGCCATGGGAATGGCAACCAGGACACCGGCGCGAACGTCTTCCTGCACGTTGGAGCGGG
>Ga0302326_10032613_pt1 | contig 10373 bp, 7 predicted proteins | sample Palsa_T0_3_FD_202264 | JGI IMG/M metagenome (GOLD analysis project Ga0302326, IMG submission 202264) | Peat permafrost microbial communities from Stordalen Mire near Abisko, Sweden - Palsa_T0_3 | ecosystem: Environmental > Terrestrial > Soil > Palsa > Peat permafrost | place: Sweden: Abisko... | reverse complement strand
CAACTAACCTTGGATTGATAACGCCACAGTCGAGGCAGGTGTGCGCCTTTTCTAGCGCAGACCGATACTTTCCTGCGTTCCCGGCGTCCAACGCCTGACCTCCATCCGCGATAAACTAAACCACACATGATCTGTAAACTGCGTCTCCCGCTCGCCGTCCTCGCACTCGCTCTTACCTCTCTCCCGATTACGGCTCACGCGCAGTTCGGCGTCTACGGCATGTTCAGCGTCAATCGCCTGACCGGCATTCAGTCCTCTCCGCTGACCGCTCTCTATATTCCGGCCGGGTTTACCGCGGCAAATGCCTTCAACGACGATGTCAACCCGCTGGGGTTCACGGGCGGGGCCTACTACGACTTCAAGACCTTTGGTCCGGTGCGGCTCGGCGCCGACCTGCGCGGCTCGATCGTCACCTCCAAGCGCGGCGCGGAAGTCTGCTGCGACGGAGCGGGTACGCGCATCGAGTCGGGTCTGGGCGGAGTGCGCGCATCGTTCAGCACACCCAAGAAATGGTTGAAGCCGTATGTACAAGCCTCTGCCGGCATTGGCCGCAGCAACTACGGAATCTCCACCCCATCGGCTACGGGCAGCGGTCTCTACGACAACCTGGAGTACCACGGCTATGCGGGCGTCGATCTGGCCATCGTCCCATACGCGGACTGGCGAGTCTTCGAAGTGGGCTACGGCGCGCTGAACTCGTTTGGCTCGTCCTCCCACACCTACCCACTCAAATCGATCACCACCGGGGTCGTCTTCCACTTCGGCGGACCGCAATAAGCGCCGCGGCGACCCTGATTTCACATCCGCTCATGTTAAGGCTAATGCCCCTCGCGCCTGTTATCCTCCTCGCATGAGTGCAGCGGCGACGAAGCCCAAACAAAACTACGCCGCAGTCGCCGGAGCCACGCTCGCGCTGGTCCTGCTGACCGCGCTCAACTTCGTCAACTATATCGATCGCTACATCCTGCCCGGCGTGCAGGAGCTGGTCAAAAAAGAGTTCCACGTCACTGACTCGGCGATCGGGTCGATCACGTTCTGGTTCTTCCTCACCTACATGCTGTCCGCGCCGCTGACTGGCTGGCTGGGCGACCGCTTCCCGCGCAAGCCGCTCATCGTCATCTGCGCGCTGCTGATCAGCGCCGTCAACATCCTGACGGGCACCGTGCATGAGTTCGACTCGCTGCTCTTTCGCCACGCCATTTTGGGCATCGGCGAGGCGAGCCTCGGCATCTACGCGCCCGCGCTGCTCTCGGACTTCTACCCCGAAGACCAGCGCAACCGCGTCCTCACTATCTTCTACACCGCCATCCCAGTAGGCGCCGCCATCGGCTATCTGATCGGCGAGATGGTCGGCGCAAAGTGGGGCTGGCGCGTGCCGTTCTACGTGTCAGCGGTTCCCGGGATGGCAATCGGTCTGCTCATCCTCTTTCTGATGAAGGAACCTTCCCGCGACGCCAACTCGAACGAGCCGAAGGAACAAATTTTTGCTCCAAGTCGTCCGTTGAGTGGGCGGTCGAAACTGTTCTACGCGGCGCTCGGCTTTGCGTTTCTCATAATTGCGGCAAGGGTTTATTTTGCTTGGGCTCATGGCAGACATCCCCTTACGTTCGGTTTATTAGTCCTGGAAATCCTGATAATTGCGTCGACAATCTTCTTGGCCCGGAAAGATGGTATTGGAGAAATAGTCTTCTCTCTCGCCACCAACCCGCGCTACGTCTACGCCACACTCGGCATGGCGATGGTCACCTTTTCGCTGGGCGGCATCTCGGCCTGGATGCCGTCGTTCCTGGAGCGCAGCGGCTTCTCCGCCAACTCCGTCGGCATCACTCTCGGAGCGATTACCGCAGGCGGCGGCCTGGGTGGTACAGCCGTCGGCGGATGGCTGGCGCAGCGCTGGCTCCGCACCAATCACCGCGCGCTCTACCTGGTCTCCGCGTGGTCCGCCGCACTGGCCGTGCCGCCCGCGTTGTTGTGCTTCTTCGGCCCGCGCGCGACGCTGCTCCCGGCACTCGCCGTCGCTATGTTCCTCATCTTCCTTGGGACCGGCCCATTGAATGCCGCCATCATCAATGCCGCGCCCGCAGCCGTCCGCTCTACCGCCATCGCGATCGAGCTGCTTCTGATCCACGCCCTCGGCGATACCCCCTCGCCCAAGCTCATTGGCATCGTCTCCGACCATTCCAACCTCGCCACCGGCCTCGGCATCACGCTGGTCACGATGTTGATCGCTGCGGTTCTCCTCTTCATTGGCTCGCGCTTCGCCAAACCGCTCTCCCACGACCTCGCAAGGTAGCGTCCGGAACAGGGAAGTGAGACTGTGATTCCATGCTGCTCGCCGCTCAAATTTTCGCGTGGCTGATCGCGCTCGCCTGGCTCGCCCGTGTATTGCCCGCACTGCGCGGCATCCCGACGATCCCCGATTTGCGGCTACCAGAGCATGATTTGATTCCGGCCGGCACGCCCACCATTACTGTCATCGTGCCTGCTCGTAACGAGGAAAAAGAGATTCGCGCCTGCCTCGAATCCCTCATCGCGCAGGACTACGAGCACACCAGGATCATCGCCGTCGACGACCGCAGCACCGACGCAACCGGCGCGATCATGGACTCGCTTTCATCCCCGCGCCTGAAGACGATCCACTTCACTGTGCTTCCGCAAGGCTGGCTGGGCAAGACCCACGCCATGGCAACCGCCGCAGATTCGACCGACTCGGACTTCCTGCTCTTCACCGACGGCGACATGTTCTTCCGCCCGGACGCGATCCGCCGCGCGCTGGCCCACGCCGTCGCCGTGGGCGCCGACCATCTCGTGCTCGGTCCCACCACCCTCATCCGCCGCTGGGACGAGCCCATGCTGCTCGCTTTCTTCCAGATATGCGGCCTCCTTGCCGTCCGCGCCTGGAAGATCGCCGATCCCGACGCCAAAGACTCGATCGGCATCGGCGCCTTCAACCTGATCCGCACCAGCGTTTACCGCAGCCTCGGCGGCTTCGCAGCGCAGCCCATGGCGATCGCCGAAGACATCGAACTCGGCCGCCGGGTCAAGGCCGCCCGCTTGGCCCAGCGCTTCGTCTCCGGCCGCACCCTGGCCAGCGTCTACTGGGCTACCGGCGCCCGCGGCATCATCCAGGGGATGACCAAGAACATGTTCTCCGTCTACCGCTTCCGCATCTGGTTGGCGCTGGCAGGCTCGTTAGCAATGACGCTGCTCTGCATCGCACCCTTCGTCGCGGTCTGGTTCCGGCCCTTCACGATTCCGTCCGCGATCAGCATCGCTGCCATCTTCCTCGGCTACCGCGCCGTGAGCCGGCTATCCGGCTTCTCGGCGTGGAACGCGCTGCTCGAACCCTTCGCGGCGGCGCTCCTGATTTACGCGATGCTGCGCAGCATGGCCCTCACGGTCGCACAAGGCGGAGTCACCTGGCGCGGCACCTTCTACTCCCTTGCCGAACTGCGCAAACATGCCAGCAAACGTGCGCAGCAGTCGCCGTGATAACTTATCTCAGACCATCAAGGAGGTCCGCCATGAAACCCATCGACCACGACCTCATCCACTCCTTTCGAGCGCTCCAGTAAGCGCCGCAAGGGATTCCCCTCGGAAACCAACGTAAAGCGCGGTCTCCGCGTCGTCCATGGCGAAAAAGAGCTCTACGAAAAACTGGGCCGCAACGATCTTTGCCCATGCGGCTCCGGCCGTAGCTTTCAAGCGTTGTTGCCTGAAGTCCGGCCGCTTTGACGGCTCCAGACGCCACTACTTCTTTCCGCTGAGCTTGATCCAGCACGCCCGAGTCAGATTCAGGAGACTCGGGCCTTCTACTTGGAATCGGCGTCATCGGTGAAAATCGGTGTTAGGCCTTGGTCTTCTGTTTACGCACCAGATAGAAGGTCAGCCCCAACACATTCGTCAGCACCGTCGTCCCCAGAATCTTCGCCGCATACGCCTTCGCGTTCACCACCTCGACGAAGGGGTAGGCCGTCAGCAGAAACGCGAACGCGGTAAAACAGAACCCGGCCGCCGAAGTCCACGCGACCCACGCCGGCAGTCTCGTGCGCAGCAGCTTCGCTCCCGCAATCGGTATCGCAAACATTGCCAGATAGGCCAGCGAATACAGCTCATTCGACGCATTTCCCAGCACCTGAAATGCCTCCGCCGCTTTCACCCCCGCACTTCCCAGCACAAGCAGAGCCATTACCAGCCCCGAACTGACCAGGATCGAATTCACGGGCACCCGGTTCTTCGACAACCGCGCAAACCACTGCGGGATGAGGTGATCCCAGCCAGCGGTCATCGGCAGCCGCGTCACCCCGGTGAAGACAAAGCTGGTCGCTCCCAGCAGCCTTAGCTGCACCAGCAGAATCGCCGCCATCGCTACCACATTGCCCAGCCCGCTGTTGCCAAACGCGAACCGCAGCGTCTGCGGAATCGGCGCGATCAGATCAATCTTTGCGCTCGCATAATATTCGCGAAACGCGAGCACTGCGCCCGTCCCCAGGATGAACATTGCGCAGATAATCGGCGACGAGATCAGCACTGAGAGTCCGATATTTCTCGTCGGCGCCTTGGCCTCGCCGGCCAGGATGGCAATGTACTCCAGCCCGCAGAGCGCACCGAACATCTGGCCCATCAATGCCAGTGTGTAGAGGTTGACCTTCGGCAATTGCATCGCCAAAGGCACATAGTGCAGCGGAACATGATGCAGCATCGCCCAGAACGGCGAGAGGATAAGCAGCGCGAAGACCGCAACCATCCCGGCCCCGCTGACGTTGTGGATCCATCGCCCAAGCGCGAGCCCGCGCAACGCCGCAACCGTCAACGCCGCAACCACCACAGCCAAAATCCCCAGCGATGCAAATTTATTTTCCGGCAGCCACGCAGCCGACGGTCCAATCAGGTACGACAGCTCGGTCGGAATGGCGAAAAGAATGCCCGCACAAATGCACAGTCCATAGGCCCACAGGTTCCACGCCGTCATGAATCCCCAGGCATCTCCGAACGCGGTTCGCGCCCACACATACAGCCCGCCTTCCAGGGGCATCTCGCGATTGAGGTAGAAGACCGACACCGCCATGGGCAGATAAAACAGGGTCATGGCGGTAATCCATACCAGCGCCTGCGCCCGCCCCAGTCCGGCGGCCACTCCTACCCACGCGCTGCCCACGACGCCGAGAATCTGCGTAAGTACCAGATCGCGCAGCCCAAGCTGCCGCGAAAGCCGGTGGCTTTCGACGTCCATCTCCCGGCGAACGCCTGGCAATTCGTCAATTTCGGTGGGCATCTGCCCGTATATTCGCACACAAACCGGCCTGCCACCGCGCCAATCCGCCTGCCCGCCCAATCGAACCAAAGATGAGCTATATGAGCGATCGCGCCATCGCCACCGACCCATCTTTCTGGAAGCCCAAACCAGCCGCTACTCCCAAGCCGGCCCCCGCCCCATAGCAACCACCGGCAAATCTGACGCCCCATCCTTCACGGTCTCAACCTGAAGGGTGGCGCATTGTCTTGCTGCCAACAATCGCCAGGTGCCCATGGAATCTTATGGCATCTGGACGGCGTCTCATCAAAAGGCCTGGGATTCTTGAGAAAAAATAAGGGCCGTTGATTGGATTAATTCAGCGCTCGGCGATAGGTTTGTAGGGCAAGGATGTCCAAACCCTGGAAGGGGACTTTCGTATGAAAGCGCTCCCGTTCTCCCCCATCCGTTCCGCTCGCTTGTCTTCACTCTTCTGCGAACCCCGGACCCAGGGACTCGCGAGGGCCGCGCTCGCTCTCCTTCGCTGCAGTTTGGCCGTCCCCGCTCTACTTGTCCTCTCTGGATGCGCCGGCGGCTGGGGCGGTCTGTTGACCATCGCCCCGACGATCGTCACCCAGCCCGTCAGCCTCACCGTCACCGCAGGGCAGCCCGCCGCTTTTACGGTCGTCGCCACCGGCTCCGCGCCGCTCGCGTACCAGTGGTTCAATGGCTCGACGGCGATCTCCGGCGCAACCTCCGCCACCTACGCCATCTCGGCGACCGTCACCTCCAACTCCGGATCAGTCTTCACCGTCACCGTCAGCAACTCCGCGGGGTCGGTCACCAGCAATAAAGTCACACTCACAGTGAATGCTCCCAGCGCGCCTTTGATCACGACGCAGCCCGTCAGCGCGACCATCTGCCCTGGCGGAACCCTTACCCTGTCGGTCGTCGCCACCTACGCCGCCAGCTATCAGTGGAGCTTCAACGGAAACGCGATCTCCGGCGCCACCAACGCGAGCTACGTTGTCACCAGCGCGGCCGCGGGCAATACCGGCAGCTATACCGTCGCAGTCTCCAACTCTGTCGGCACTGTCACTTCGACCGCCGCCAGCGTGCAGGTCGGCGCGAGCCTTACCACCAACCCCATCAGCCTCTCCATCTCCGTCAGCCAGACCGCCACCTTCTCGGTCTCCGCCACGGGCACGCCCCCGTTCAGCTTCCAGTGGTACGTCATCGCTTCTGGCTCGACCACGGGAACTGCCATCTCCGGCGCAACCTCCAACACCTACACCACCGCGCCGGTCACCACTGCAAACAACGGCTCGCAATACTACGCCACAGTCGTTGACGGCTGCAACGCCAAGCCGGTCGTTAGCACCACTGCGACGCTCACCGTCACCTCCGGCAATGTGCCCCCGACAATCACCCTGCAGCCCGTCAGCCAGGCCGTGGCTGTCGGCTCGACCACCGCAACCTTTACCGTCGCCGCGTCGGGCACTCCCACTCTCACGTACCAGTGGTACCGTGTCCCCGCCGGCAGCGTCGCCGGAACCGCCCTATCCGGTGCCACCTCCGCCAGCTACACGCTGCCTTCCAGCGCGACCACCACCAGCAACGACCAGGACCAGTACTACGCGATGGTTTCGAATTCCTACGGCCACGCCGTCTCGATTCATGCCACGCTTGCCGTCGGCGCTGGCATTCTCATCCAGATCGCCAACCAGCCCAAGACCCTCTACGTCAACGCCGGAGCCACCGCAGCCTACTCGGTGACAGCTACGTCCACGGTCCCCTTGAGCTACCAGTGGTACGTCGCCGCGCCCGGCAGCTCCACCTTCACCGCGATCTCCGGAGCCACGAGCTCCACCTACACCTTCTCTTCGACCACTCTCAGCCAAAGCGGCAGCGTCGTCTACGTCACCGTCTCGAACGGCAGCACCGCCTCGGTCAACAGCAACTCCGCGGGCCTGTTCGTCGGTGCGCTCAACCAGGTAGGCAGCCTCTGCAACTCCACCTGGACGCCGCTCGGCAATGCCGTCTCCCTCGGCGGCACCGGCACCAACTGCAGCTATGAGCTCACCGGCTCCGTCGGCGCCGAGCACGGCGAGATCGTCTGGGATCAACTCATCTCGACTGGCAACATCCAACTCGCGTACACCATCACCGTCAGTTATCCGAGCACGCCGCCTGCCGACGGCTTCGCCATGGTGCTCGGGGATCCCTCGCTCGGCGCAACTCCCGCCTCGCTTGGCCAGGCCGGCCAAGGTCTGGGAGCCGAAGACATCCCCGGCTTCGTGCTCGGCTTCGACACCTTCGAGAATCCCGGCGACCCGCCCGTCCCTTACCTCGGCGTTGGCCGCGGCGAGGACGCGCTCTGGGAGAACCCGTGGGTCAACGTCAACACCAACATCCCCCCGCTCGCCGTCATTGGCGGTGTCGAGGCGCACAACTACACCGTCTCCATCGTCAACGGCCTGATGACCGTCACCATGGACGGTTCGCAGGTTTTCTCCGGCAGCGTCTCCGTCCCGCCCGTCGCCTATCTCTACTTCACCGCCTCCACCGGCCTCTACTATGAGGAACAAACCATCAGCAATCTGACCGCCACCGTTACGGTGCCAACGATCTAAATCAGCCCCGGAGGAGAGGATGCGAATGCGAACGCTCGTTTGGACGGCAGTTTTACTGATGGGATCAGCCGCGGTCGCCCGCGCGCAGATGCCGCTCCTGAGCGGGGATGCGGCCCTCACCTACCACTGGGTCCACACCAACACCCCCGCCGGCCAGTGCGGCTGCTTCGACATCAACGGCGGCGGCTTGTCCGCCTCCATGCATCTCATCCTGGGCTTTTCCGCGGTGGGCGAGTTCAGCTCCGAGCAGGCCACCAACATCCTATCCAGCGGCAAGTCACTTACCCTTACCACCTACCTCGTGGGTGCCCGCTACACCTTGAACCGGCTATGGCCGAAGGCCCTCCACGGCCCGCAGCCCTTCGTGCAGGCGCTGGTCGGAGCAGGCCATGCCGGCGGCGGCATCGCAGCGGCCGGCGACGGCACCTCTTCCTTCGCCACTCGCGTGGGCGGCGGCCTCGATTTGCCCATCGCCAAACACATCGCCGTCCGCGGCCAGGCCGACTTCTTCCTCACCCAGTTCAACAACACCACTAACAACCGCCAGACGAACGCGCTCATCGGCGGCGGCCTCGTCTACCGCTGGGGCAAATAGAGAGTCTGCGCTACCGATTCACAATCCCGACCCGAAACACGGGCCTCGCCTTCTCCGACGCGTCCTGCTCGTAGGTCTGCGCGGTCGTTGCCGGATCGTAATCCCGCCACAGCCACGTCATCGACTCCGGCATCTCCGCCTCGCCCTGCCCGGGATTGTGCGTGCCCTTGCCGAAGCTGAAGTGAAAGTCGTATCCGCTCAGCTTCAATGCATTCGCCATCCGGATATTGTCCAGCGGCCAGCTTCCGCGCTCCTTCTCCTGGTCATTCGCGCCGTCCTGCGTCCACACACGTATATTGCGCTTCGGCCCGCGCAACACCAGATCGGGGAAGTCCTGCCCGCCGGACGTCACCTCCGGAACTTCGTGCCATTGAATCGCGGTGAAGCTGCCGATCCAGCTCTGCACCCGGCTGAACTGATCGTTCATTTGCCACGCGGCGTTGAATGCGCAGATCCCACCCGACGACGACCCCGAGATCGCGCGACTGTAGGCGTCCGTCCGCACGTTGAGCCCGGTCAACGCCTCGGGCAGAAGCTCATCCCGCAGGAACCGCGCGTAGCGATCGCTCACGGTGTCGTACAGCGTCGACCGCATCGCATCCTTCAGCGTGCGATGCTGCTCCTTCGCGATGTGGCTCACGAAAGCATAGGTCGGCGTGTCCGGCGAATCGCTGACATCCCCCGGCGACGTCATCACGAAGATCGTCACCGGCATCTTCTTCGTTGCGATCAGATTGTCAAAGACGTTCAGCGCCTGCAAATTGCCTTCGCGCCGAACATAACTCTGCCCATCCGTGAACACCATCAGCGCCGCCGGAACCTTCGGATCGTATTGCGCTGGAACATACACCCAGTAGTCGCTCTTCATGCCGTCATAGATCTTGCTGACATGCACATGCTTCGGCGAAAGCGTTCCCTGCGGCACGCCCGCCATCGCATACGACATCGGCCCGAACGCCGGTACATCCACCGAGCCGCCGAACGGCTGACCGCCCACGACATAGTGAAACGTGTGCGAAGCCCCCACCTTCAACTTCGCCGTCTGATACCAAAGGTCCGATCCTCCAACCTGACTCATGGGCAATGGCGCAGCATCATCGATCGCCAGCGCCGGCGCCGTTCCCGCCTCTACTGAAAAGAAGAAATCCGCGCCATGACCCTTCCACGCGGTGCCATCCTTCAGCGCCGCCGCGTCGAAGCTGGCTGCGATCGCGTCATGCAGTCCCGGCTTGCCCGAAGTTGCCAGTCCAATCAGATCCGGCGCATCCAGCTTCTGCTGTGCCCACGCCGGCACGGCCATCATCGCAACCAATAGCAGACCCCTCATTTTCCCCTCCTCTGGGTGGTCCATCCCTACGACGGATTCATCATGGTCAGGGTGGTGGGGAATCGTTCGCAGTCAGCGAAGCACGGTAGCTCAATGCGCCACCACCTTCACCGGCCCCAGCAACCCCGATGCCACTACCGGGGCCCGGAGACCTGCCGCAGGGGGAGCCGCATTCGGGCCTCCCCTGCCCACCGGCGTCGTGTAGACCTGAATCGCCAGATCGTTCGAGCCCGCCTTCAGCGCGGCCGTCACATCCCAACGATAGGGCTGCCCCGAACGCGCTCCCAGGTCCTTGCCATTCAGCGTGACCCTGGAATAGTCGTTCACGTCCCCGACCTCCAGATACGCGTGTTCTCCCTGGGCGGGTGCAGCGGCGGTGAACTGCTTGCGATAGTTGGCCGGCCCGGCAAACGATGCCGTCCCCAGATCCTCCCACGACTTCAGCACTGTGGTCGTCTGCTTGCCGTTCAGGTCGACCGTCCAGTCTCCATCCAGCTCCGCCAGGGTTTTGCCCCCGGCAAACGACGGCTCCGGCGCTGCCATGCCCGCCGGCAGCGGCCCCACCACAACAACCTTCGCCTCGTA
>Ga0302326_10032612_pt1 | contig 10373 bp, 8 predicted proteins | sample Palsa_T0_3_FD_202264 | JGI IMG/M metagenome (GOLD analysis project Ga0302326, IMG submission 202264) | Peat permafrost microbial communities from Stordalen Mire near Abisko, Sweden - Palsa_T0_3 | ecosystem: Environmental > Terrestrial > Soil > Palsa > Peat permafrost | place: Sweden: Abisko... | reverse complement strand
TGCCTGACGAAACACAGTTCCTCCTCTCGAGGCTCGGCCTTCGGCCCGGCCTATGGGTGGACGGCCAGTGGCGCGAAGAGGGCGCCGAGAGCACCACGATCCGGAACCCCGCCACGGGGATCGCCATCGCCAGCGTGACGCTGGCGGGCCCCGCCGATTTCCGGCAGGCGATCGACGGCGCGCAGCGGGCGTTCGAAGGCTGGCGGAACGAGCCGAACGCCTCCCGGGGGAACATCCTGAAGAAGGCGGCCGCGCTCATGGCGGCAGGCCGGCAGGAATTGGCGGGAATCCTGACGCGCGAGCAGGGCAAGACGCTCGTCCAGGCGCTCGCGGAAGTGGACTACGCCGCGAGCTTCTTCCAATGGTTCGGCGAGGAGTCCAGGAGGCTGTCCGGGCGCCTGCAGCCGCACCCCCAGGACGGCCGCGAATACCTCATTCGCCACGCGGCCGCGGGCGTCGCCGGCCTCGTGACGCCATGGAACTTCCCCATCGCGCAGGGCGCGAAGAAGGTCGCCGCCGCGCTGGCTGCGGGTTGCACCGCGGTCTGGAAGCCTTCCGAGCTCACGCCCCTTTCCGCGTTGGCGCTCGGGCCCCTGCTCAAGGAGGCGGGACTGCCCGACGGGGTCCTGCAGATCCTTCCCGCGCTCGGCCCGGTCGCGGGCGAGGCGCTGTCCTCCGACCCGCGGGTCCGGGTCCTTTCTCTGACGGGCTCCACCAATACGGGTCGGACGCTCATGAAGGCGGCCGCGAGGCATCTGCCCCGCCTGTCCCTTGAGCTCGGCGGGAACGCCCCGTTCCTGCTCCTCCCCGACGCGGATCTCGACTTCGCGGCGGCCGACCTGGTCAAGCTGAAGCTGCTTTGCTCGGGCCAGGTGTGCGTGACCGCCAACCGGGTCTTCGTGCCAGCGTCGCTCGAGTCGGCGTTCCTGGAAAAGCTGTCATCCCTGTGGTGCAACCTGAGCGTGGGCGACGGCCTCGCCGCCGGCGTGGACGTCGGGCCCCTTATCCACGGGAAGGCATGTGAGCGGGTCCAGGGCATGGTCGAGGACGCTGTGCGGGCGGGCGCCGAGGTCGTCTGCGAAAATCGCAGCCACGAAGGCGATCCCGCCCTGTCTGCGGGCAGCTTTTTCGCGCCCATCATCCTTCGCGGGGTCCGCGACGAGATGAGGGTGGCGCAGGAGGAGGTCTTCGGTCCGGTCCTTCCCCTTTTCAGCTATGATGATCTGACGGACGCCATCCGCCGAGCGAACGCCACGCCCTTTGGCCTCGCAGCCTATGTCTATGGCAGCGACCTCTCGCAGGCCAACTCCGTCGCCCATGCGCTGGAAGCCGGCATAATCGGGGTCAATGAGTGGCGACCGCTAAGGGCCGAAATTCCGTTCGGGGGGATGAAATACAGCGGCCTTGGCCGGGAAGGGGGACCGGAAGGGATACACGAGTTTTGCGACGTCAAGGTGATCGCGACGGCGGCTTCCAAGCCGTGGGCCTAAGTCCCGCGGGGTTTCCAAGGGACTGCCCCGGCGGAACCACTCGGTAACACATTAGTTCAGGAACCAGGCCGGGCGCATGCGCAAGCCATGCGTGAATTACGCCAATCCAAGCGCAGCCAATTCGCGCAAGGTATGGCAGGATAATGGGCATGAAGGAAAATGTCATTCGGGTACTCTCCAGGCGCCGCCATGAAATCCATCAACGCTGGGAGGCTCTGCTGCGGCTCGAGCGCGTCACGACGCCCCTCGCCAACCCAGACGCGCTCGTACACATGATCGACTGGACGCTCGACCGGGTGTTCAAGGAGCTGCGCGGGAGGAGGGCGACCCGGCCCGGCCCGGCCCCTTCGAGCGTCGCCGCAGTGCGCGGCTCCTGCGAATGCGGGCACAATCCGTTCCTTGCGCACTTCCTCGCCGGCGAGCAGGCGCTCCTGGAGGCCCTCGTGACGGTCCAGAAAGAGGCGTCCTCGCCCGATCCGGTTCACCGCGGCACTGAGGTCGCCGAGCTCTATGTCGCCATCAACGCGGTCGCGAACAGGGAGGTCGAGTCGATCTGCGCCCTTTGCACTCGTCGGGTGCAGGCAACAATCCCTCGCCCCCAACCCGTCGCGTTGGCCTACACCTAGCGACCTTCGGGCCTACTCCCTCTTGCGCAGCTTTCCGACGTACTGCGTCGGCGTCTCCCCGACAATCCGCCTGAACACCCGGTTGAACTGCGACAGCGACTGGAAGCCCGCTTCATAGGCGGCCTCGCTCACCCGTTTGTGCGGATTGAGCAGCAGGTTCTTGACCTTCTCGACGCGCACTCGGGCCAGGTAATCGGTGAAGGTGAGGCCGGTCGCCTTCTTGAACATCTTGCAGAAGTAGAAGGCGCTCATGTTCACGGCGCTTGCGACCTCTCCTAACGTCAGTTCGTCCGAATGGTGCTCCGCGATGTAGACGCGAGTTCGCGACACAACCGGCGATTCGCTTGCGGCCTCCTTCAGCATGAGCTCGTTGCTCAGGCCCGAGAGGTGCTGGGCGAACACTGTGAGAAGCCTTAGGACGGACTCGTATTTTTTCTTCGTGATCACCCGCGTCTGGAAATATGCCTCCTCAAGCCGCTTAAGGTCCACCTCGGTTCCCCACTTGAGGAGCTGGCGGGTTGTCCTTGCAAACTCCTCGCGCGTCGGCTGGTGAAGCAAAATTTGCCCCGTATTCAGGAACGCGACCAGATTCTCCCCAACGCGCACGGGCACGGCCGAGTCGCACAACCCGGCGAAGCATTTGAGTGTCTTCGGTTCGAGACCAGCCTGGTCCTCGATCTTCTTCTGCAGCTGGAGGCATGCGGCGCACGATTGGTTGCTCTGTGCCATCAACGCGCAAAACGGATTCTGGTTGGGATCGCCGTGCTGGGGCAGGTCAAATGCCTCGATGGCGCGGAGATTCAGCGGAAGCCCCGTCGTCTCACGAAACGCGCCCTCGTATTCCCGGTAGATCGTCGACCGCCTCAATCGATCAGTCACCATGCGGCTGTTGCTGGACGATGAATCGGACCCCGGCACGGTAGCGGTAACCCTAAATTAGCCGACTCGGGACGCAACCGCCAAGTCGGGCACCGAGGGACCCAACCCGCCGCGATGCGTTTTGGCAGCCGACCCGGCATTTGCGAGGCCGCGATTGCCGCGGACGCGATGGGTCGAACGCCCCATTCTTCCAGACCGGCGAATGCGCTACCCTCCAAGCTCTTAACCTATGGCCGCTCACAATGCCTTTTCCCTGCACTTAAGAAAGAGGGCAATAGATGCCCACTGATTTGCAGGATATGCGAAGCGTAGCCGCCACGAGTCCGCTACACTCTTCACATTGAAATCACCATACAGACCCTTCCCGGGCGCCATGGCATTCGGAGTCGTCGGGTTGCTTTCAAGCGCGATGGACTGCCGGGCGGTTCCAAGCTTCGCGCGCCAGCTGAACATGCAGTGCATCGCCTGCCATGCGGAATTCCCGATCCTAAACGAGTTCGGGAGGCAGTTTAAGCTCACAGGCTACACGCTGAGCGCCGGCAACTTCTCCCTGCCGCCCATCGCGGTCATGCTTCAGCCGTCCTTCACACAGACGCAGGCGGCCCAGCCCGGAGGTGCCGCTCCGGGTTTCAGCGCAAACAACAATTTCGCGCTTACCCAGGCGAGCATCTTCTACGCGGGCCGGCTGTTCGGCCCTTATGGGACGGACCTTTTCGGCACCGATGGCGGCGCAATCGCAGACAAGTTCGGGATATTCTCGCAGACGACGTATGACGGCATCGGCAAGGCTTGGTCCTGGGACAACACCGAGCTTCGGTTCGCAAACACGGGAACCGTGGGCGGAAAGGACGTCGTCTACGGCGTCTATCTCAACAACAACCCGTCGATGCAGGACCCGTGGAACACCACCCCAGCATGGGGATTTCCATTCAGCGGCTCGGCATTGGCGCCAACGCCGGCCGCGTCCCCGCTGATAACGGGAGCCCTTGCGGGCCAGGTCGGGGGCCTGGGCGCCTATGTCATGGTGGCTGACACGATCTATTTGGACATCGGCGGATATCGGACCCTTGGGGCGCAGTTTCAAAGGTCCGTCGGGGAGGATCCCACCGGCGAGACACAGGTCACTGGCCTGGCGCCCTACTGGCGCCTGGCTTACGAGAAGTCGACCGACACGTCGACATGGGAGTTCGGCACGTTTGGCATGGTTGCCAACTCATTCCCAGGGCGCGATCCAAGTGACGGCAGGGACCAGACCGCGGACATCGGCATCGACTCCCAGTATCAGTTCTCGAGCGAAAGCAGCGATGTCACGGTTATGGCCTCCGCGATCTACGAGCATGATGCCTGGAATGCGAGTCAGCCGCTTGGCGTCACGAGCAATGCTACCGACACCCTGCTCAATGAGAAGCTCGCGGTTGATTACCTCTACGACAAGACTTACGGCGCAGCAGTCCAGGTTTTCAACGTGAACGGAAGCTTGGATCCGCTCCTGTATTCGGGAAGCGCTTCGGGTTCCGCTGACAGCAACGGCTATATCTTCCAGTTGAATTACATGCCCTTCAACAAGGGCGGCGGCCCGGCGTTCTGGCCCAAGAGCAACATCAAGTTCTCCATTCAGTACGTCGTCTACAGCCATTTCGACGGAACGGCCGAGGGAGCATCGGCCAACAATACGCTTTATTGCGAAGCATGGATCATGTTCTAGGCCCCCCTAACGCCAACCCACTGTCACAATGAAAAACAAAAAAATTGCTATTGCCCTCGCCTTCGCGGCGATCAGCGCCGGGTACCTGCACGCACAGGACGCCACTACCTCGATCTCCATCACCGGAGGCGACAATATGAAGTTCAGCGTCACAAGCTTCACGGTTAAGCCCGGCGAGGTGGTCCACGTCGAGATGAAGAACGTGGGCACGCTCCCAAAGGCCGTCATGGGCCACAATTGGATACTCCTGAAGGCGGGGTTCACCGGCGCCGCATATGCGTCGTCCGCGGCCAATGCCAAGGACGAGGACTACCAGCCCAAGGCGCTCGCCGACGAGGTGATCGCATCCATCGGCCTCCTCGGCGCAAGGCAGTCTGGGGAGGTCACGTTCACAGCACCCACCGTCCCCGGCGACTATAGCTACCTTTGCTCCTTCCCCGCGCACTTCCAGGTAGGGATGCATGGAGTCATGACCGTAAAATAGTCGACCGCCAGCTGGGCGTATGGAATGCCGAGGGCGACCCGGCATTTCCTGCCGACGGAACAGGGAAACGATTTGTGCTGGAGGGCGATGGCCTCCAATGGCAAGGTCGCGCCGCATGTCCGGCGCCGTATTCCTGAGCTATTCCTCGCAAGACGCCGAGGCTGCGCGGCGCATCTGCGATACCCTGCGGGCGGCGGGTGTCGAGGTTTGGTTCGACCAGAGCGAGCTGCGCGGCGGGGACTCATGGGACCAGAAGATCCGCCGACAGATCAGGGAATGCGCCCTCTTCATCCCCGTCATCTCCGCGAGCACCCAGTCAAGGTCCGAGGGTTATTTCCGGCGGGAATGGAAGCTCGCGGTCGAGCGAACGCACGACATGGCGGACCACGTCGCGTTCCTGGTCCCCGTCGTGCTGGACGGCACCTCAGACCGGGATGCCCACGTTCCCGAAAAGTTCCGCGAGACGCAGTGGACGCGGCTCCCCGGGGGCGCGACTCCCGCGGCGTTTGCGGAGAGGATCCGAACACTCTTGACCAGCGGGACCACGGAGGCCGCCGCAGGGCCGATGGCGGCACCGGTGGTTGCCCGCGAGCTGCCTCCCCGGCGGACACAGCCGAGGTGGCCCGTGCCGGTGGCCGTGTGCATTTTGCTGGCCGCAGGCCTGGTGTACTGGGCTCCGTGGAGGACGGTGCAGGAGAAGCCTGCCGCCCCTGCACTGGCGTCGCATTCAGTCGAACCTGCGCCGGACGCCGGTCTGTCCGGACCCGACCCGAAATCGGTCGCCGTGCTCGCCTTCAAGAACCTGAGCGACGACAAGGAGAACGAGTATTTCTCGGACGGCATCAGCGAGGAGCTCCTGACCGTGCTCCAGAAGATCCCGGGACTTCACGTCGCGGCCCAGACCTCCGCGTTCTACTACAAGGGGAAGGATGTCATGGCGCAGGATATCGGACGCCAGCTCAAGGTGGCCAACATCGTCGACGGAAGCGTCCAGAAAATCGGAAACCGGGTAAGGATCATGGCCCGGCTGACCCGTGCCGCGACTGGCGAGGAGATTTGGGCCGTCAGCTTCCCCCCCCGGGAGGTTACCGACGTGTTTGCGCTCCAGGACGAGATCGCCCAGTCGATCGTCGGGGAGCTCAGGGGCCACCTTGGGGTGGTTTCGGGAGACGCATCCGCAAAGGCGGAGATCGAGGCCCAGGTCGAGTTGGCCGAGAAGGGCGGCACGAAGAACGAGGAGGCGCACGAGCTCTACCTGCAGGGGCTCTTCTTCATGAGGCAGTTCTCCACGGCGGGCTTTGACAGCGCCGAGGTAAGGCTTCGCCACGCGGTCCAGCTCGACCCCTCATTCGCGCTCGCCTGGGCCGCGCTTTCTAGGGCGTTGTCGCTCCAATGGTCCTGGGCCACCGTTTCATCGCCTTCCAAGATCGTCGATTGCTACGATGCCGCCAGGCGCTCGCTGGCCCTTGAGCCCAACCTGAGCGAGGGCTACGCCGCGCTCTTTGACGTCCAGATGTCCTATGACCTCGACCTTGTGGGCGGCGCGGAGTCCTCCCGAAACGCGCTCCGGATAGCCCCAGAGGATGCCGAAAACCTGGCCGACGCCGGGTCGCTTGCCATAGCGCTCGGGAACCTCGACGAGGCCGTCGCCCTCCTGAAAAGGGCCGCGTCCCTCGATCCCCTGAATACGGAGATACGGATCTACCTGGCCGGTGCCCTGAGCGAGGACGGCCGTCTTGAGGAGGCGTTCAAGGAGGCCCGCGAGACGCTTTCCTTCAATCCGGACGCCGGCCTGATCCGGGGCTTCATTGCCACCCAATTGGCCGATCACGGCTCCCAGCTTGATGAGGCGCTCGCGTTGGCAAACGCCGAGCCTTCGGAATGGTCGAGGCTCACCGCGCAGTCCTTTGTCCTTCATGCGTTGAAGAGGATCCCCGAGGCGGACGCGGCGCTTAAGAGCCTGATTGACAAGTACGCCAACGTCGCCGCCTACCAGGTCGCCGAAATCTATTCCGTCAAGGGTGATCCGGATGAGGCATTCACCTGGCTCGAGCGCGCCCATCGGCAGCACGACGGGGGGCTCACCTGGGCCGCCAACGACCCTGCCCTAAAGGCAATTCACGGGGATCCCCGTTGGGCTGCCTTACTGAAGAAGATTCACCTCCCCGTCCTCGAGCCAAACTGATTGGCAGGCCAGTCCGGGGCCACGCGTCCCGATTCGCTCCAAAATTGACGGGAACGGCGACTCGGGCGACACTGCGGGCTACCATGCACTTCGAACTTGTCCGGCAGGTGTCCATCGCGCTTGAAAACCAGCCTGGCGCCCTGCACCGCGCCGTGGCCGAGCTCGCCCGCCGCGGAGTAAACATCGAGGGCATCTCCGTCCTCGACAGCATCGACCAGGGCGTGGTCCGCCTGTGCACGAGCGATCCCGCCCTGACCCGCGAGGCCCTGGGAAGCATCGGGCTGAAGCTCATCGAGGCGGACGTCTTCGAAATCGACCTGTCCGACAAGCCCGGGCGCCTCGCCGACCTGTGCCGCGCCCTGGCGGTAGGCGGCGTCAACATCGACTACGCCTATGGAACCAGCCAGGGCTCCTCCGCGAGGACTCGCATGTTCGTCAAGGCATCCCCGCTCGAGCGCGCAAAGACGCTGTTCACGCAGCTGCCGCCGGACTGAGCCCCATGAGCGGGCCTGAGACACCGACGCTCGGCATCCTTCCGATAGGCGCGCTGGGGGTCGCCTTCTTTCACCACCTGACGGCGGACGAGTCCCAATCGAAGGAAAAGGTCGTTTTCCTTGCCCGGGAGAACGGCGCCGGCCGCGAACGGTGGGGCGGGGACTCCACCGTCGCGATCGAGACGCCGGCCGGGCGCCGAGACCTGTCGCTGGGCGGGCGCTTCGAAGGAAGCCTGCAGGCGGCCGCCGCCAACGGACGCCTTCCGGAGATCGTCCTCGTCTGCACCAATCCCGACCAGCTCTTCGACGTCATCTCGGACTACGTCGCCGTGGTCGAGCACGAGCACCGCGCCGGCCGCCTCCAGGCCGGGAACTCGAGGCTGCCGCTCCTGATCCTCTGCTCGAATGGCATCTATTTCCAGCGCATCCGCCGCAGCTTCATCGAGCTTCTCGAGGAATCGACGCTGCTCGGGCGCCTGCCGGACCTTTGGCCGGACCTGATGCCGTCGATCATCGGCCGGCTGATGCGGGGCGTGACGATCCAGACGGGACTGCGCCGGGGAGCCGGTTCCTCTGCGGTTCACCTTCCGGGCCCTTCCGGGCGGACGGTGCTGGCCGGGGGCGACCCCGCGGCCCGCGCAGCGGCAACGCTGAGGCTCGCCCACTGCGGCGGCTGGTATGAGGACGCCAGGGAGGTTCTGCCGACCCGCGTCGAGTTCAACAAGGCCCTGGTCAACCTCGCCATCAACGTCTTTGGGCAGCTGGCCGCGATCGACCACGCCGGGCGGTTTCGCGTCCTCACCGTAGGTGAGATCGGATCGCCCGATCGGCATGCCCGCATCCTCGAGCTGGTGCGGGCGGTGCTGCTCGTCGGCCAAAGCGTCGGCGTCTATCGCCGCGACGAGTCGGCCGACGCCCTGTTCCGCGAGACGCTCGAGGCGATGGTGCCCGCCGCCGGCCATGTGCCGTCGAGCCTACAATGGCTCCAGCAGCAGATCTCCTCGGGAACTCTCGGCTCGGGCCTGACGCCGACGGAGCAATGGCTGCTGAGGCCGCTCCAGCATTACGCGCGCTCGCTGGGCGACGCGGGCGCCATCACCTATTTTGAGGGGCTCGAGAAGGAGCTTGTCGCGGCCATGGCGCGCGCTATGGCGGCGCCGCCGGGAAGCCGGGCGCCGGGTTAGCTACCCGGGGCAGCGTTCTCGTACCGGTCCCAATGGTCGAGGAGCTCGTGGGCCACGACCGAGCCCGCGCGATAGGCGGCTTCCAGCGAGGCGTTGGTGCCGAGCGACTCGTCGCCGATCGTCGAGACCACCGCGTCACCGGGCGGAGGCATGCAGTAGTTGCTCGCCGTCCGCAGCACCATCACGCGGCTGAAGTCCACATAACCCTCGTCGGCCATGTGCATGAGGGAGCCCGTGAACGTCTGCGCCTCCATGGATGTGGTCGCAAACGTCCCCTTTCCGCCGGTCCACATCCTGACCCAGTCCCGGGCCCATTGGGTCCGGGAGGACCCGTGCCAGTAGCGGATGGACCCCAGCGCATCCCCCATCAGGACGCTCGGAGCCGCCTGGGCCAGCGGGAAGCCGGTGTAGCGCATGCGCCATGCCCCCATCTCCGGCGAGTCGACAAGCTTCACGTCCTTGGAGATCCGGTAGGCCCACCTCGCGAGGCGCCCGTTGAGCGGATGGTTCATGCTGTAACTCAGGGCCGCCCCGCCCCAGCCCCCGCCCTTTTCGGGCTCGTGGGTCGGCAATTGGCCGGGGCCCTTGGTCCCGATCGCAAAAAGCCCGTAGGGCCAGCCGGGCGGGAGCTGCCTGTCGTCGATTTCCCGCAAGGCGTCGCCGTCGACGACGTTCTCGGCCCACACGGCGCTGCCCATCGAGCCGACCGCGGGATCGATCCCGGCGATCCCGTCGATGAGCCAGTACGTCTTCCGGAGGTCGAAACGGGGATCAAGGCAAAGGGCCGTGATCAGCTCGATCTCCCCGTTGGGGCTGAGGTCCTTGTCATTGGAATTGCCGCCCACGATCCCGTAGAGCCCCGCGGAGTTGTGGCAGAGGGGATGAGCCCTCTTGAGGATGATCGTCTTCTGGTTCAGTCCGTCGCGCTCCGCCCAGAATTGGAATTCGCCGGGGGCGTCGCCGGTGTCCTCGCCCACCTCGAAGCCCGCCACAACGATCACCTTGATCGGAATCCTGTCCTCCGCGCGGCAGGTGTCCGCCGTGGCGGCCAAGCCAAGGACACATAGGGTAACCCCCGCCAAGATTTCCGGCCTCATGAGTTGCATCATCGGCGCCCGAGCAGGCCCTGTGCCATGGCTCGAGCCCCGGTCGAGGGCGCCGGGAATCCTGCACTGTATTGGATTGCCATGCGATTGGGGGTTCTTTCGCCTCCCCGCAATCCGGCGTCGACCAAGGAACTGATCTGGCTGCGTGCGCACAAGTCAAAAGATGAAATACCTGTCCCACGGCGATGGTCGCGGTGGGTTGGGAAAACCTCCTTTTGGC
>Ga0302326_10032609_pt1 | contig 10374 bp, 6 predicted proteins | sample Palsa_T0_3_FD_202264 | JGI IMG/M metagenome (GOLD analysis project Ga0302326, IMG submission 202264) | Peat permafrost microbial communities from Stordalen Mire near Abisko, Sweden - Palsa_T0_3 | ecosystem: Environmental > Terrestrial > Soil > Palsa > Peat permafrost | place: Sweden: Abisko... | reverse complement strand
GACGGCGCCTTGCCGCTCCCCCAGGTGCCCGAGGTCTGGGTGAACAGGAGCCCCGGCCCGCCACCGAATCCGGCGTTGCCCACGGCAGTGCAGTTGCCCGGCGAGGCACACGAGACCGACACGAGGTGGACGTAGGACGCCGTCTGGACGGGTTTGGCCTCGATGCCGGTGCTCCAGGTGCCGGACTTCTCGGTCAGGAGCAGGCCCTGCGTGAGGTTGGAGCTATCGGTGTAGTAGCCCACGGCGGTGCAGTTGCCAGCTGAGGCGCACGAGACCGACTCCAGGGCGGCTCCAGGCAGTGCATTGGCGTTTGCCGGTAGGTTCGGCTGGACAAAGCTCCAACTCCCGCCTGACTCGACAGCCAGTGCGGCTACCCCTTCGCCTTCGGCCGCGCTACTTGGACCTGGTGTCGCCCCGAAGGCGGAGGCGTATCCCACCCCGACGCAGGAAGTTGCCGCGCCCGAGCTGTCGTTGTAGGTACCCACCGCGGAACAGTCGCCCGCCGAGGTACACGACACTGACGCGAGCGACACCTGCGTAGCCCCGGCCGGGACCGACGCCTCGACACCGGCGCCCCAGGCACCTCCGGTCTCGGTGAGCAGCAGCCCCGCCTGCGCAGGCGATGTCGTGAGGTAGGTACCGACGGCGCTGCAGTTACCCGCCGAGGCACACGAGACCGAGGTGAGGCTGACGAAGGGGCGACTGGTGTCGACGTTGGCGGGGAGGGAGGCCGTGGTGCCAGTGGCCCACGTGCCGGACGCCTCGGTGAGGAGCAGCGGCTGCGTGGTGCCTGCGCTGTTGTCGTAGGTACCCACGGCTGTGCAGTTGCCTGTGGTCGCGCACGACACCGATTGCAGAGCGACGGAGGCAGCGACGAGGCCGGCCGGCGCGGGGACCGATACCGCGGCCCACGGCCCTGCCGCGGCTATCGACACGGTTGTGATGATCGCCACCGAGGCGGCAATAAGAGCCGTGACGAGCCAACGCCGCCTGTCGCCTCATGTCGGTGCCTCCCCATACCCGCCGAAGTCCGATGCCATCCTGCCACGTGGACCAGCCCAGGCGACGGCCCCGTCGCGTCGCGCTGCCGAGGTCGGTCAGAGTTCAACCTGGCTCCGCCCGGCACCCGCTCAGAGTGCGTCGGGGTCAAAACCGAGTTCGCGCAGTTTGTCCGCCAGGCGGCTGGCCAGCGCTGTCGCCTGATCGGCCCGGGCGAGCTCGTCGCCGCCGTCGAGGATCTCGCGGCCGTCGGGTAGCAGGACGCGGACCACCCCCGGTGCCGGCGCCTCGACGCGCACGCCGCCAAGGGCTGCATGGCTGAAATTGGTGCCGACGTCCAGTCGGACGAGGACACCGTCCCGCGCACCCCAGACGGTGATGATCCCGTCGTCGGGGTCGATCTCCACATGCAGCGGGACACCGATCCGGCCGAGCAGAGCCCGTTTGGCTTCGAGCAGGCGCCGGCCGCGCACCTGACGGTTCTTGGGGGACAGCACCTCGAAGGTCACGTCCGGTACCGGTTCGGGTGGCACCCGGTAGACGGTGCGGTTGCCCGGGGCGCGACCGGTGGCGATGAGCAGATCAGGCGCGATCTGCTCGCGGTCGTCGACTCGCAAGAAGATGTCGGCGAGCACGACGGCCTGTCCGGACAGTGCGTAGGACAAGGCGTTGAAGAGGCGGAGCAGGACCCGGACGTGGACCTCGGTGGTGGTCACGTCAGGGGCCTCGTCGGGCAGCGCGACGGCACGGCTCGGCATGAGTTGAGGATAGGCGGCCACATGGAGCTCCTTCGGATCGCCGGGGCGGGTGTCCGCCGAGGAGCGATGGCTCACGACCACCATGGCGAGGGGCGGTGAAGTCGGCGTTCAGCCAGGCAGACCGTCAGGCCGAGCCAATCGGCGACGGCGAATCCTCCCGCCCCGGTCGGCGCGTATCCAAGACCGGCGTTGCGGGCGCAGAACCGGCGCGTTTTTGGCGACCTTGGATACGCCTCCCTGGTCAATGTCGACCCCTGACGCGCAACGCCCGGCTGCTCGCCCTCCGGAGGGCGGACCTGGTGCACTTCCTGAGCGCTAGCGCGGCCGGAAATGGGGCGCTGCATGCGCTCCTGCGTCGGGGTCAGAGGCCGGCGAGGAAGTCGAGCACGGCCCGGTCGAACGCTTCGGGCTGATCGATGTTGGCGGCGTGACCGGCACCGTCGAGCACCACCTTGACAGCGCCCGGGATCTTGGCGGCCATCACGTCGGCGGCGGCGAGAAACGCCTTGTCGTCAGCCCCGACGACCACCAGCGTTGGCACATCGATCGAGGGCAGCACATCGAACACGCGCGAATCGTGTTGGGTCAAGATCCCGCGTGCGGCGAGCGCCAGCCCGACCGCGCTGTGATGGTGCGAGGCCCTGACCTCCGCGCTACGGCCCAGGGCGTCCAATCCAGAGCGGTCGAACTCGTCGGCCCAGCGGGTCGCCATCGCGTTCCACTCCGCCCGTGGCTCGTCCCGCCGGTAACCGGGCCCGGTGTCACACAGCACGAGCGCCGCTGTCCGCTCTGGATGGCGAAGGTAGAAGGCCAGCGAGAGGTAACCGCCCAACGAGAGCCCCCCGATGATCGCCTTGGCGGCCCCTACGCTGTCGAGGAGGGCCGCCATGTCCTGCACCGACAGCGCCTCGGAGTACAAGGCGGGGTCGTCAGGTGCGTCGCTGCGGCCGTGGCCGCGAATGTCCCAGGTGATCACCTGCCGGAGGGTTGCCAGGGCCGCCACGTTCGGGCTCCACATCTCTGCGGTGGCCGAGTAGCCGTGGGTCAGCAACAGAGGAGGATGGTCGCCTTCAGCCGGTCCATGTACCTCGTAATAGAGGCGCACTCCGTCGCGATCGAGGTGGGCCATGACAGGATTCAGTAAAGGGCCTGGGCGAGTCCGGTGTCGCCGGGGTTGTCGGGGCTGGATCCACCGCCGCCACCGCTGCCGAAGCCGATGGCGGCGGCGCTGGCGATGGTCGCGGTTGAGGTGCCGCCGCGGAACACGCCGATGCTCGGTCCCCCGGCACCGCCACCTCCGGAACCGCCCGCGCCGCCGGCGCCTCCTCCGCCTCCACTCCCGCCGTCGCCCGCTTTGACCGTGCTACAGCTGTTGGAGTCCGACGCACCGGCCCCGCCGTCGGCGCCCATTCCTCCGCCCCCCGCCGATCCCCCCGCCTGGCCGGGACCGCCGGGACCCCCATCGCCGGCCGTGACCGAGGAATGGGCATCGACAACCACCTGGGAGTCCCACAGGTAGACGCCGAACGATCCGCCCCCGGCCCCGCCGCCGCCGCCGAAACCGCCAGCCTCGCCGCCGGCCCCGCCGCCGCCCCCACCCCCGGACTCGACGTTGTCGCTGCAGCTCAAGCACAGGTTGGAAGGGTCTCCGTGCGAGCTGCCGCCGCCGGACCCGCCGCCCCCGCCGCCACCGCCGGGAGTGCCGGACTGGCCGTTGCCGCCCGTCGACCCTACCCAGGTGAGGCCGGCAGCTGTCGTCGATGCGTTGCCACCCGACCCGGGGCCGCCGAGCACCCCGGGCGAGCCGACGCTGCCTCCGATCCCGTCGCTACCCGAGGTGCTGCTTTCTTCGCTGCAGCTTCCTGCGCTCCCGCCGCCACCGAAAGGACCCCCGCCCGTACCGAAGCCGCTCTGGCCGGGGCCGCCCCCCGCGACCCCGGTGACCGCGGTCCCGCCTTTGCCGCCGCCTACGCCGGCCGTGCTCGACCCGCCGGACCCCGTCCCGCCCGGGGTGCCAGGGCTGCCGTTGCCACCGGTGGCCCCATCGGTGGCTGCGGAGCCAGCACCTCCCGCGGTGCCGGGGGCGGCTGAAATGGTCACCCACTCCAGCGTGGTGGCCGCCCCGTCGACAGCCCGCAGCCCGTAGTCGCTTGCCCCGGCGCTCGCCGGCGCCTGTGCGGACAGCGTCAACAGTTCCAAGGTCACGCCGGTGGTGTCATCGGCGAGCACCGCCTGCGGCGCGCCGGTGAGCGTCGTCGTGGCCGACTGCGAACGTTCCCACGTCCCCGCGGTGTACCCGCCGTCGAGGTTGACCCCGCTCGCCAACGCGAGCCCACCGGACTCGTCGTAGGTCCCGGCCGATACGTACACGTCGGGTACGTCGGCCATGGCCGCCGCCGCCGCGATCCCGGCCTGCACCGTCTTCTTCGGCGCCGCCTTGGTGCCCGGGTTGGCATCGTTGCCGGTCGTCGCCACGTACACCGCGGCGGCCGCATCGACCGGCAACGTCTTGATGAACGACTGGTTGGCGGCCTTGACCCCCGCGGTGCTGACCACCGGGTCGGTCGCCGACGGCGCCGCGTAGGTCACAAACGGGGTCACCGTGAGGTCGCTGACGGTGCGCTCCGCCAGATGGATCACCAAAGTGGTCGACGCCGTCGCCGCCGCGACCGATTTGATCGTGTAGCCCTCGACGACGAACGGGAACCGCCCGCTCCTCTGCGGCGTGTGATTCACCGTCGTCGAGTAGGTGAGGACCACCTCGTCCGCTTGGCCATCGCCCGTCGAGTCCTTCATGGCCGCGCGCGTGATCGACGGGGCCGATGAGGTCGATGGGGTCGCTCGGCTCGTCGCCGCGACGGCGAGCCCACCGGAGGTGCAGACCACGGCCGCGACCAGACCCGTGGCGACGACCGCCGCCGGCATGCCTCGGAGCGCTCGCCACGGCCCCATCCGCCAGGGCTCTATCACATGTTGTGCATTCAGGGCAACAGAGGGTGGCCTGACGGCGGCCCCCCGGGTCGAAACCTCAGCCGGTGAAGGGGATCGCCACCTGGCCGGCCGCCACCTCGATGGTGCGCTCGCCAAGGTGGATCGTGGCCGGCCCGTCGCTTTTGACGTGCAGAACGCCGTGGCTGCCCGGGCCGAAGCCGGCGTCCGAAAGCAACACGGTCACTGCGGCCACGTTCTCCAAGGTCAAGGTGAGCGTCGCCGCCGGTGCTGGCGCGGCTCCCGTCCGCCAGGTGAGCGAGGTCGCCACGGCCGGCGTCGGATCGCCTGGCACCAGGACCTGGGTGCTGGTCGTGGTGGCCACCTGTGGGTCGGGACGCTCGGCCGAGACGGCGTCGATCTGGGCCTCGGCGTTGTCGTCACGTGCCGTGAGCTGGCGCAGCCAGTAGGCGCCGGTGGTACCGAGGCCGAGCTGGGGATCCTGGGTGGTGGCCAGGCTGCCCTGGGGCCCGGTCTCGACCGGGTCGGCGGCGTCCCCGAGGGTGTTCTGGGGGTCCCAGTTGAAGGTGATGTGCCCCGGGTCGTGAACGACGACGGCGCCGTCCATGTAGGCGACGGCGTCGGAGAACCCGTCCTCCAACTCCAGCGTCACATGGTCGGCGAGGGGATACACCAGCCATCGATAGCGGTAGCCGAGGCTCTCGAGCTGGCCGGCCTGACCTGACTCGAGCGGCAGGGGCACGAGCTCGTCGGCGAGCCCGCCCTCCAGGTACACCGGCACCCACCGCAGATTGACGTCCTGGGGCACCTCGCCCACGCCGCCGGCCATGGTGATGTCGCGTGCGAAGAGATCCGGGTGTTCCATCGCCAACTGGTTGGCGCCGATGCCGCCCATCGAATAGCCGGCGACAACCGTCTGGTCGGGGTCGAGGTCGAAGTACCGCGAGGCGTCGTGCCACACCTCCCAGAAGTCCAGCTCGGCGAAGTCCCAGTAGCAGCCCTGGGGCCCTCGACCGAGCGGGCTCAGGCAGATGGAGCCGCGGTCCTCGCAGGCGCCGGCGGAGAGGAGGGGCGTCGTCGCCGCGTACTGGTTGTGGTTCTGGTTGGACGAGTGGAGGAGGAAGGTGACCGGTGCCGGGCGCCCCGCCTTGTAGGACGTCGGCACGTAGATGGCGTAGGGCTGCACGGGGCCGAGGAACTGCGCCGCCGTACCCGTGACCGCGTCCAGGCCGGAGTCCTCGCCGGGGCCCAGGTCGGCGGAGGAGACGTACCAGCGGTCGCTCCAGCCCGTCGGTTGCGCTTCGGGGGTCGTGACGTGCCCGGCCAGCTGCGACCATCGCACGACGGCCGAGAACGCGCTCACGTCGCCCTCGGTGAGCGCCACGGCCTGGGCATCGTCATCCCAGAAGTTGTCGGCTATCGGCTCCTGGTCGCGGCTCCGGAACGTCACGTTGTAGAGGGCGGTCTCGCCCGGGAGGGCGCCGGTCGCCGGAGCGAAGGCCGTCCCCGTGGCGTTGGCCAGGCCGGCGCCGAGACGGATCCGCCATGCGCCGGACGGATGCAGGAGGGTGTTGGGGACGGCGACGACGAACGACTGCGCGTTGCGGTCGACCGTCACCGGGAGGCGGGCGATCACCGCGCCTGAGCGAACGTCGATCAGTTGGGCGACGCGGCTTGAGACGACGAGCGCCGTGTCGATGCCCGGGGATTCCACGCCGGCGCCGGCCGGCCACTCCGATCCACCGGTGGATGCGTTGTCGTCCCGGTCGAAGGTCCACTCGGCGATGGGGATGTCCGGGTCCGCCAGGGTCGTCCAATCCACCCGCCAGTAGGTGTCCCCGCCAGCGAAGAGGACCCCGGCAGTGAAGATGTCCGCGCCGTTGCTGTCGGCCGGCCCCGCCGGATAGGTGTACGTGCCGAACGACGGCGTGCCGGCATCCGTCGCCGGGTAGCCGGCCGACGCGCCAACGGCGCCGTGATCGTCGTAGAGGAAGTCGGTCCACAGGAACGCGCCGCCCTCGAGGCGGCCGGTCCCGGAGGTGCGTGGGAAGTCCGCCGGTCCGGGCCAGCCGGCAGCAGAGGGAAGCGAGGGCTCGGCGGCGTACAGGGCCGGCGGCCCGTCAGCGGGGAGCCCTCCGGCGGCCGGCGGTGCCGGCGGAGGGGCGGCGATGGCGGCGACCAAGCCCCCGGCCTGGAGGCAGGCGACCACACCCGTGACCGCCAGCACTCGTCCCCATCGCATCTCCGTAGGTATTCGCCGCCGCAGTCGGCCATCCTGCCGGTCGGTGCTGATCCCGGTTTGAGCGGGCCGGGAGGTCCGCCCGGACCCTGGGGGTGCTTGGCGGTGAACGGCAGGCGGGCTTCAAGAAATCCGGGGGTCTCACGCACGCATTCGCGTACGTTCGTCGTTGCCATGGAGATTCGCCAAGCAGGGCCTCATGACGCCGAGGCGATTGCCGCTCTGCACGCGGACAGTTGGCGCCGGCACTACCGGGGCGCCTACTTGGGCAGCTACCTCGATGGCGAGGTCTTGGCCGACCGCCAGGCGGTGTGGCGCGATCGCCTGGCGTATGGCGCACACCGCCACACCGTGGTGGCTGAACACGAGGATGCGGTGGTCGGCTTCGCCCACCTCATCCTCGACGACGATCAGCGCTGGGGCGCGCTGCTCGAGAACATCCACGTTGCCGCCGATCTGAAACGCCAACGCGTCGGCAGCAGGTTGATGTCCGAGATGGCGACGGTGCTCCAGCAGCGAAGGCCGTCGTCGGCGATGTATCTGTGGGTGTTGGAGCAGAACACCGCGGCGCAGGCGTTCTACCTTGCACGGGGCGGCGTGATCGTCGAACGCGGGCTTCGGGGGCCGTTCCCGGGCGGCGGCACCGCGGTCGGGTTGAGAGTCTCCTGGCCAGACCCAGCGGTGCTCGCCCGATCGGAGAACCCCGGACCGCGCCCGGCTGCTCCGGTTGTGGTCCGGCCCGCAACCTTTGCTGACCTCGACGGACTCCTCGGGCTCTACGCACAACTCGCAGAAGACCGTCCGAGCTCACTCCCGGCCGAGCCGGCGCTGGCGAGGGAACGCTTCGGTGACATCGCCCGCCAGCCAGACAGGATCCTGCTCGTCGCCGAGTGTGACGGAGGCGTGGTCGGCAGCGCCGACCTTCTCATCGTGCGGAACCTCACCCACGCCGGGGACCCGTGGGCCGCCGTCGAGAACGTGATCGTCGATCAGGCTGGTCGCCGCCACGGCGTCGGTCGTGCCCTGATGACCGAGGTCGTGCGTCGCTGTGATGACGCGGGCTGCTACAAGATTCAACTGCTTTCTCGGAAGCACCGCCACGAGGCGCACGCCTTCTACGCGAGCCTCGGGTTCGAGCCAGTCGCCGAGGGGTTCCGGCGGTATCGCCCATGAGCCAGCTCGGCAAAGCTCACCCCTTGAAGCGATATCCGGGATCCGTGACCGCGAAGCCGCCCTGGCGCACTATCAACGAGTGGGCTTCACCACCCGGGCGTGGCCGCCGGTACGGGTATCTCCGAAGTCAGCCTGAGCCCCGGGGTGTGATCGAGAGTGGGCGTTGTGGTCGAGAAACTCGATCACTTCAGCCAGTCTCGATCAGCGCGCCCCCGAGCAGCTCGGAGCCACCGCCCCAGCAACCCCCCGCAACCCGATGGGTCTGGTGGCCGCCGTCAAGCTGTAGAGCAGCGGCGGGGATCAGGTGCGGGTGATCGTCGCCAGCCAGGCTTGGGCGACGGGCGGGTCGAGGTTGGTGTCGAACTGGGTGGCGTCGATCGACTCCACCTCCCACCCAAGACCGAAGGCGGCCCGGATCTCGTCCTGATGGACACGGCGGGGCCCCCACACGCCGGGTTGGCGGTCGCTGAAGCAGCACATCAGGTAGCTCCCGCCCGGGCGGACCACGGCGCCGAGCGCCTCGACGTAGCGGGCGCGGTGTTCGTCGTCGAACACGTGGAAAAGGCCGCTGTCCAGGACCGTGTCGAACTGCTCCTCGAGCTCGGCCAGCTTGAGCGCGTCCCACACCACGAAACGGGCGGTGAGGCCCCGGTCGGCCGCCTTGCGCTGTGCCGCCGCGATCGCAGTCGGCGCGGCGTCGACACCCGTCGCGTCGAGGCCCCGTGCGGCAGCCATGAGGACGTGTTCGCCGGTGCCGCACCCGGCGTCGAGGACTCGGCCCCGGATGGCGCCCGAGTCGGCGAGGCCAAGGAACACGGGTTGGGGACGCCCGATGTCCCACGGTGGGGTGCCGGCGTAACTCTCTTCGAAGTTCTGGGGGCTTGGATCGCTCATCGCCCCGTTGTTAGCACCCACTCGCCCAAACGGGCGGGCCCCCTCTGCTACCGTCAGCTTGGAAGCCGGCGCGGACGTCCAGTCCCTGCGCCCTCCGGCCAGAGCATCGGATGACGGTGACGTATGGCCAAGCACATGAGGGGCGAACGGACCGAACTGGCCGCGATCCTGGCGTCGACGCACGACGCTGTCGTCCGTTCCACGCGCCTGGGCGTGATCAAGAGCTGGAACCCGGCCGCGGCAGACCTGTACGGCTATTCCGCTGAGGAGATCATCGGTCGTAACACCGAGCTCCTGGTGGCGCCGGAGGGGCGGGAGGAGGAGGCGGAGCGCGTCCGTGGCATCGTGCGGGGCGAGCCGACCGGGCAGTACCGGGCCGCCCGGATCGCCAAGGATGGATCGCGGATAGCGGTGGTGGTCACGACATCGGTGATCGTCAGTGCCGCCAATGCCGTTCTCGGCGTCGTGACCGTGTCTCGCAGGCTGAACGAGCCGCTCGACACGCAAGACGGGCACTTCGTCGATCGCCGCCATGCTGATGAAGGGCAGGATCGCCTGCTGGCCCAGTTGCACCAGCGGGAGCGCATGGAGGTTCTCGGACGGCTCGCCGGCGGGGTCGCCCACGACTTCAACAACCTGCTCGGCGTGATCCTCAACTACGCCGCCTTCGTCTCCGAAGAGCTCGGCGAAGAGTTCGGCGAAGCGCTCGGCGACGAAGTCGGCGCCGGTGCCCCGCCTGACTGGGAACTGCGGTGCCAGGTCGCCCAACGCGACGTCGGACAGATCCAACGCGCCGCGGAACGCGCCACCGACCTGACCCACCGCCTGCTCGCCTTCGCCCGTCGGGAGGTGGTCCAGGCTCAGGTGCTCAACCTCAATGCCACCGTGCTCGGGGTCGAGGAGCTGCTCCGGCGCACGCTCGGTGCCGACGTGGCGCTGATCATCACCCTGGCTGAGGATGTGTGGCCGATCCTCGCCGACTCCAGCCAGATCGAGCAGGTACTGGTCAACCTGGCGATCAATGCCAGCGACGCCATGCCCGGCGGCGGCACGCTGCGCATCGACACGGGCAATGTCGGCGTCGACGCCGACTCGGTGGCGGGGGGTTCACCGGCGCAGCCCGGGCGATACGTGCGCCTCCGGGTCAGCGACACCGGCTCGGGCATGTCGGCCGAGGTGGTCAACCATGCCTTCGAGCCCTTCTTCACGACCAAGGGTGAGGGCGCGGGAACAGGGCTGGGCCTGGCCACGGTCTACGGGATCATCACCCAGGCCGAGGCCACCATCGCCATCCAGTCCGAGCTCGATGTCGGGACCACGTTCACGATCATGCTTCCGGCCACTGACGAGGCCGCCAGGGTG
>Ga0302326_10032608_pt1 | contig 10374 bp, 4 predicted proteins | sample Palsa_T0_3_FD_202264 | JGI IMG/M metagenome (GOLD analysis project Ga0302326, IMG submission 202264) | Peat permafrost microbial communities from Stordalen Mire near Abisko, Sweden - Palsa_T0_3 | ecosystem: Environmental > Terrestrial > Soil > Palsa > Peat permafrost | place: Sweden: Abisko... | reverse complement strand
CGTCACCGACAACTGCGACACTCCCGACACTATGCACGCCACCTTCGAATACCCCAAATTCCTGATGACGTATGAAAGCCGCACGTGCAATAGCCTGCCGTTATTCGGACTCAATCAGGGGGTGGGCACCTCGATCCACGGCACCGAAGGTACCCTCATGGTGAACCGGCGCGGAGTCTGGGTGATCCCCAATACGGGCTCGAAGCTCTCGGGCGCCACCTGGGAGAACATTCCCGACATGACACCTATGAACCTTCCGCACTGGAAGAATTTTGCGGAGTGCATCCGCTCGCGGCAGAAGCCCACCAGCGATATCGAGACCTGCGTGCGTTCGTCGGCCGTATGCCAACTGGCCAACGTTTCCATGCGCGCGAAGACTCGCCTGGAATGGGACGAGAAGGAATGGACGGCGCCGCAGGAAGCCGCGAAGCCATACCTGCGAACCGAATATCGCGCTCCCTGGAAACTGGAAGTCTAGCGGGATGGCGAAGGTAGCTCGCGCGCGGTCACGGCCGCGCGCCGAGAATACAGCCGCAGTTAAGCCCATTCCGGCAAAACGCACCCTATTGATCTACGCGTTGCTGTTCTCCGCTACCTTCGCAGTATACGCCCGGGCCATTCATTTCGACTTCGTCAATTTCGACGATCCTGACTACGTCACGGCCAATCCTCATGTGCGCGGCGGATTCACGCCGGCGAACGTCGCGTGGGCATTCACTTCAGGCGACGCGGCCAATTGGTTTCCGCTAACACGCCTTTCGCACATGCTCGATTACCAGCTGTTCGGCATGGCGGGCGGATGGCATCATCTCATCAACGTGCTGCTGCACGCCGTCTCCGTGCTGCTGCTCTTCGCGTTTCTGCATCGGGCGACGCGCCGGAAGTGGCTGAGCGCGTTGGTGGCCTTCCTGTTCGCGCTGCACCCTCTGCACGTGGAATCGGTTGCCTGGGCGGCGGAGCGGAAGGATGTACTCAGCGCAGCGTTCGCGATGCTGGCATTGTGGGGTTACGTGCGTTGGGTGGAACGGCCATCGCCGCGCCGTTATCTGCTGGTGGCCGCGGCGTTCGCACTAGGACTGATAGCGAAACCCATGATCGTGACGTTGCCGCTGCTCTGTGTATTGCTCGATATCTGGCCGCTCGGGCGTGGGCCGCGCTGGCGCGAGAAGATTCCATTATTCGCCCTGGCAGCTGCCTCCGCCGTGACTACCTTGCTCGTGCAACAGGCCGGGGGAGCGGTGAGGACAGCCGAACAGTTTCCGCTCCTGCTGCGAATCGAGAACGCCGCCGTCTCTTACGTTGTCTATCTGTTGCAGTGGTTTTGGCCGTCGAGGCTGGCGGTGTTCTATCCGTATCCGGCAGCAATCGCTTTATGGCAGGTCGCCGCGGCAGCCGTCGCGATTGCCGTCATCACGATCGCCACACTGCGCTCGGTCCGGCGGCGCCCTTATTTAGCTGTCGGTTGGTTCTGGTATTTGATCATGCTGGCGCCCGTCATCGGTCTGGTGCAGGTGGGAGCGCAGGCGCGCGCCGATCGTTATACCTACATGGCGACGATCGGGATCTCCATCGTGTTGGCGTGGGGCGCAGCGGAATTCCTCACGCGCGAGCCGCGGGCCAGGCCGGCGATCGTCGCTCTCGCGGTAGCGTCCTGTCTGGCGGCTGCCGCCGTGACGTGGGTGCAGCTCGGTGTCTGGGAGAATAGCCGCACGCTTTTTCAACATGCCGTGGATGTCACCACGAATAACTATCTGGCGCATCACAACCTCGGCGTGGCTCTGGCCGAAATGCCGGACGGCACGAACCAGGCCGTCGCTCAGTTTCAGGCAGCTTTGCAAATCGAACCCAATTACCTCCGGGCCCACACCGACCTGGGGAGCGCCTATGCCAAACTCGGCCGATTCTCCGAAGCCGTGCCAGAATACCGCGCCGCCATTGCCATCGACCCTAACCTGCCGATCCCGCACAACAATCTCGCCAACACATACGGTCACCTCGGCATGTGGAACGAAGCCATTTCCGAGTACCGGACCGCGCTCCGCCTCGACCCGGAGTATACTGCCGCGCGCAACGGCCTAGCGGAAGCCGAATATACTCTCGGTCTGTCGCTGGCCAAAGCGGGACGGAGGTCCGACGCCGCCGCGCATTTGGAAGCCGCCTTGCAAGTCCGCCCCGACTATCCCGAAGCGCACAATAATCTGGGCGTAGTGCTCTCCGAGGATCCTGCCCGTATCGACGACGCCATCGCCCACTTCGAAGCTGCCCTGCGCCTGGACCCGAATTACGCCGATGCGCACGTGAACCTGGGCGTGGCGCTCTCGCAGCTACCGGGACGAATCCCTGACGCTATAGCCCAGTTAGAGGCTGCCGAGCGAATTCAGCCTGACCCCGAAGTGCGGCAAATGGTGGAAAAACTGCGGGCGAAAATCCCCTAGCCGCCCCACCCATCCTACAGGTTTTCGAATATGTCGATCAAAACCTTCCATAATCCGAATTCCTATCGTTTTCGCGCCTTTTTTCGCTGTTTCATCACATTTAGCTTCAAAAATTATCGTGAATTCTCTTCTCAAGCGACGCGAATAGAAGTATATTCTTACCGCAGACACTTCGTAGGTGTTGTTTTCCAGCTCGCTATGGAAAAGGAGTTATCGACCATGTTTCGTCATTACCTGAATCGCCGCGTTCTCGGTGCTTTTGCTTTTGCACTCTTGTTAGCCTCTGCCGCCCATCCGGGCTGGTCGCAAGCGGTTAGCGCGAGGTTGCTCGGAACCGTCACCGACGCGACCGGCGCTATAGTGCCCAGCGCAAATCTCACCATCAGGGAGACCCAGACCGGCGTTTCCCGCAACGTCCAGACAAATGAGAGTGGAAATTGGACTGTCCCCGAACTCGCTCCGGGAGTATATGAGGTTGCCGTGGAGGCCAAAGGGTTTAAGAAGGAGATCCGCAAGGATATCACCCTTTTGGTGGATACCACCACTCGCGTCGACGTGCAATTGCAGCCCGGCGCTGTAACCGACACAGTGGAAGTGACAGGCGCACCGCCGCTCCTACAAACCGATACCGCGTCCACCGGCGAGAAGATTGAACGGGAAGTACTCGCCAACGTTCCCCTGATCAGTTCCAACCGCAATTTCCAAAGCCTGTTGAACCTGGCGCCCGGCGTTGCCCCCGTGCAGGAGCAGCATTCGCAGTTCTTCAATGCGGGTAGTTCTCTGCAGACCGAAGTTAACGGGCAGATGCGCATGGGCAACAATTTCATGATCGACGGCACCGACGACAACGAGCGCACGGGACTTCTGCAGATCTACATTCCGCCGATCGAAGCCATCCAGACCGTCGACGTTTCCCTCACCAACCACGACCCGGAACTGGGCCGCGCCTCCGGCGGCGTGATGAACGTGATCATCAAATCGGGCACCAACCAGATTCACGGCGCCGCCTACGAATTCCTGCAGAACAGCGATTTGAACGCTCGTTCGTTCTTTAACCCCTCCGTGGGGCACCTCGCATACAACTACGTGGGTGGAAATATCGGCGCTCCGATCAAGAAGAATAAGGTCTTCGTTTTCGGCGATTACCTGCGCGTGATGGATCACGAAGCCAATACCAATAACGTCGAAATCCCGCCAAACCCATGGCGCACCGGCGATTTCAGCTCCGTCACCAATAGCGTGATTTACGATCCCAATACGGGTAATCCAGTGGACGGCACCGGCCGCCAGCCGTTCGCTGGCAATAAAATTCCCTCGACCGAAATCAACCCGGTGTCCGCGAAAATCCTCGGCTACATTCCGGGAACAAACGAATCCTACAACATCAATAAGTTGAGCAACAACTACTTCGCGCTGCTGCCATACCAGAAGACGACGGACTCGTTCGATGTGAAGGTGGACGACAATTTCACCGACACCAACCGGTTGAGCGCGCGCTTCAGCTTTTCGCGGCCGGTGGTTTTCCAGGCGCCCCTGTTCGGCATCGCCGGCGGCGACGGCCCGGGCGGTGCATTCATGGGCACGGGCCTGCAGCGAACCTATAGCGGCGGTCTGAACTACGACCGTATCTTCAGCCCCACGCTAGTGGCCAACGTCCGCGTGGGCGTTTCTTATTACAACAACGTCGCGCAGCCATCCGACTACGGCCAGAATGACTCGACGGCGCTCGGCGTTCCCGGCGTGAACATCAACCCGTTCACCAGCGGTTTCCTGAGCACTCAGTTGAATGACGGCATCTCGCAGCCCTTCACGGGGTATGCCGCCGGCCTGCCTTGGGTGAGGTCCGAGGCCAACGTGGATCTGGTTAATACCTGGACCAAAACGATGCGCAATCACACCTTGAAGTGGGGCGTCGATTTCAAGCGCGTGCGTGACAACCTGCTTCAGGATCAAACCTACGGCCCCCGTGGTATCTACTATTTCGGCAACGAACAAACCGCGCTTTGCGTCCCGGCAAAGACTTCGTCGAGCGGGGCTGTGACCAGTTGCAACCCCGGTTCGCCGCTGGGAGTCTGGAACGACGTGGCTTCTTTCCTACTGGACGTTCCCTACTCGTTGGGACGCGACGTCAACACTTATTTTCCCGGTCTTCGCGCCTCGGAGTTTTTCGCCTTCGGCGGAGACACCTGGCAGGTTTCCTCCAAGCTGACCGTCAACCTGGGATTGCGCTGGGAACTCTATCCGCCGGCCACTCCTCCGTTCCCAGGACTGTTTTCGAATTACGACCCCAGCACCAACGATCTCGTGATCGCCGGCGTCGGCAGCAATCCGTCGAATCTGGGTATGAAGACGCGCTACAACTACTTCGCGCCGCGCGCCGGCCTGTCATACCGCCTGACGGAAAAGACCGTCATCCGCGCCGGCTTCGGCACCAGCTACACGCCGTTCCCGGACAACACCTACGCGTATAACTATCCCGAGCGATCCAACAACTTCTATACCAACGTGGGCGACGGCTACGCGGTAACGCTGCTGCCGAACGGCCAGCCGGCCACCTTCCAGCAAGGCTTTCCGGCCCCGGTCCCGGTACCAGTTCCCAGCAACGGAATTCTCCCGGCCACAGGCTCGCTGCTCAGCCAGAGCATGTTCACCATCAATAAGAATTTCAAGAACCCGTACACCGAAGCCTGGAACTTTGCCATCCAACAGGCACTCCCCTTGAAATTGGTGCTCGACGTGGCCTACGTTGGCGTACACGGCGTCGATACCGTCGGCCAGTACAATCTCAATACCGCCACCAACCCCGCAGAGCTCGGTTTAGGTACCGCCAGCCAGCCGCTCTATCAGGCGTATGGCAAAACCGCCGGCGATACGCTGTTCTGGCCCGGATTCTCCTCCAGCTACAACGCGCTGCAGGTGAAACTCGATCGCCATATGGCCAACTTTAATATCACCACCGCCTTCAACTACGGCAAAGGTATGGATTACCAGAGCTCCGACGACGGCGGCTACGATTTTTACGTCGCCTTCCAGCGCAATTATGCGCGTGACGATTGGGACCGCACCTTGAGCTTTGTGCAAAGCTACGTCTATCAGACTCCATTCGGCGTCGGTCAGAAGTGGCTCAATCATGGTCCGGCCGCAGTGATCTTGGGGAACTGGCAGATAGCGGGCGTTCTCAGCGCCATGACGGGAACTCCCATCGGCACGGTGGGCGCCAGCGGCAGCGCGCTCAATACCCCTGGCGAAACGCAAACCGCCAATCAGGTAGGCCCGCTTCAAATTCTCCACGGCATTAACACGGGCAATCCCTGGTTTAATACATCCAGCTTCACCCAACCCACGGGCGCTGGTATATTCGGCAGCACCGGCCGGAACCCATTCAGCGGCCCAGGTCTCTTCTCGCTGAATCTTTCCTTGACTAAGAATTTCCGATTCAGCGAGCGCCTCAACCTCGAGTTCCGCGCGGAATCTTTCAATGTCACCAATACGCCGGAGTTCAGCAATCCCACAACCTCCATCACCAGTTCCTCCTACGGTTATGTCACCGGTACCATCGGCAGCGGCACCGGGGTCAATGGCACGGGGGGCGGAAGAGCGATCCAGTTGGGTGTGAAGATTTCGTTCTAGCTCGCGTCGCAAGCACGTTTTGTTATAGAAAAGGGGCCGGCTCGATGAGTCCGGCCCCTTATTTTACGAAAGGCTCAGAAATGACAAGGCGGCAGATGTTTTCCAGTGTGGGAGCACTGGCGGCTAGCTCAGCGGTCAGTTCCGCGGCCAGCGAAGGGGCTCCCGCTGGATTCCATATTGGAGTAGCAACTTACTCTCTGCGGGAGTTCCAGCGCGGACTGGCGATTCGCATGATCAAACGCATGGGCGTAACGCAGGTCAGCGTGAAAGACTTCCATCTGCCCTATACCTCCACGCCTGCCGAGATCGCCAAAGCGGTGAGCGAATTCAATAGCGCCGGGTTGACCATCGTGAGCGGCGGCAACACCGATCTGAAATCCATGGACCCGGCCGATCTACGCAAATACTTCGTGTATGCCAAAGCGTGCGGAATGCCCATGTTGGTGGCCGCGCCGCTGCATGAGAATCTCGGCGAGATCGAGAAACTCGCCAGGGAATTCGACATCAAGATCGCCATCCACACCCACGGCCCCGAGGATCCGAATTTTCCCACACCGAAAGTCGTGCTGGACGCCGTGAAGGGCATGGATGCGCGCTTGGGCTTATGCATGGATATCGGCCACTCCACGCGCGGCGGAGCCGATGTCGTCGCAGAGATCGCCAATGCCGGCCCGCGTCTGCTCGATATCCACTTCAAGGATCTGAAGGACGGCAAGGTCAAAGAGAGCCAGTGCGATGTGGGTGAGGGCGTACTGCCGATTGGGGCGATCTTCAAGCAGCTACAGAAAACCGGCTACCGCGGATCGGTGAACCTCGAATACGAGATCAATTCTGACGATCCTATGCCCGGCATGCTGCACTCCTTCGGCTATATGAAAGGTGTGCTGGCGGGGCTCGCAGGTTAGCGCTTTGGACAAGCTGAAGCATGTCCCGCAATGCGCTGCGCGCAAGCTGTCAGCAGTCAGCTCTCAGCGTTCAGCTTTTGAATCAGCGCCGTGAGCATACCTTTGCTTTCCGTGCTCTGCTCGGCCAATCGCCGCGGCGTGCAAAGAATATGGAGGGATAGTAATACAAGACTCGCCACGGCTCGATCATTTCGGAGCGTGCAGTCTGTTAGAATGATCCCCGACCAATACCGAGGATCGAAATGAATCTACACGCTATTGATATCGCGATCATTCTGGTGTATCTGGCAACCTCCGTGGTGGTGGGCTATTGGGTTTCGCATCGCGCCTCCAAGGACATGCAAGCGTACTTCCTGGGAGGCAATACCATGCCCTGGTACGTGCTCGGAATCTCGAACGCGTCCGGCATGTTCGACATCAGCGGCACCATGCTGCTGGTCTATTGGGCGTTCATCTACGGCGTGAAAAGCGTCTGGATTCCGTGGCTGTGGCCCACCTTCAACCAGGTCTTCCTGATGGTGTTCCTGTCGTCATGGCTGCGCCGGTCCAACGCCATGACGGGCGCCGATTGGATCCAGACGCGTTTCGGCAAAGGCCGTGGCGCGCACCTGGCGCACATCATCGTCGTGATCTACGCTTTCTTCGGCATCATCGGGTTCTTCAGTTACGGATTCAAGGGCATCGGAAAATTCGCGTCCACCTTCCTGCCCTGGAATCTCAGTCCCAACCAGTACGCGCTGGCGCTGATCGCGATCACCACTATTTACGTCATCAAGGGCGGCATGTTCAGCGTGGTGGTCACCGAGGTGCTGCAGTTCTGCATTCTCTCCATCGCCTCCTTTGCGGTGGGCATCATCGCCATGACGAAGATCGCGCCGGCGACGTTGGCCAAGTATGTTCCGGCCGGGTGGGACAATCTCTTCTTCGGCTGGCACCTCAACCTGGATTGGTCCGCATTGATTCCCGCGGCGAACTCGAAGATCGCCGAGGATGGCTATGGTCTGTTCGGCTTCTTCGTGATGGCGCTGTTGTTCAAAGGCGTGCTGATTAGCGCGGCCGGCCCGGCGCCCAACTACGATATGCAGCGGGTGCTCTCCGCGAAGAATCCGCGCGAAGCTTCCATGATGAGCGGCTGGGTCAACGTGGTGCTGACCTTCCCGCGGTATTTCCTGATCACCGGTCTGACCATCCTGGCGATCGTTTTCTTCAGCGACCAGATTAAAGGCATGGGCACCAAGATGGACTTCGAGCTGGTGTTGCCATACGCGTTGGGTAAGTTCGTCCCAACCGGCCTGTTGGGATTCCTGATCGCCGGCCTGCTGGCAGCCTACATGTCGAACTTCGCCGCCACGGTGAACGCGGCCCCGCCATACTTCGTCAATGACATTTACAAGCGCTACATCAATCCGAACGCGGCTCCCCGCACATATGTCCGGCTGAGCTATCTCAGTTCGTTCCTGGTGGTGGTGATTGGAGTTCTGATCGGCTGGTTCGTGGCCTCGGTAAATTCGGTGGTGATCTGGATTGTTTCCGGCCTATGGGGTGGCTACACCGCCTCCAACATCCTGAAATGGTATTGGTGGCGCTTCAACGGGTACGGTTACTTCTGGGGCATGGTCACAGGCATCACCGGCTCGCTGGCGATTCCCGGAATCATGAGCCGGATTCCCTCGCTCCAACACTGGGCGAACCTGCGCTCGCTGAACCTGGACGTCTCCCTCGGATTCGTCACGGTGTTCATCGTCGGCATGATCGGCTGCCTGCTCGGCACGTACCTCACTCCGCCGGAAGAGGATGCGGTATTGATGGACTTCTACCGCAAAGTGCGCCCGTGGGGTTTCTGGGGTCCGATTCGGGACAAGGTGATGGCCCAAGACGCCACGTTTCAGCCAAACCCGGATTTTCTGCGCGACATGTTCAACATCGTGGTCGGGGTGGTCTGGCAGGTGGCGCTGGTCGCTCTGCCGATTTACATTGTGCTGCGGACGAACATTCCCGCCATCTGGTATTGCCTGGCCGCGATCGCGTTGACTTCCGTCATCCTGAAATTCAACTGGTACGACCGGTTGGAGAAGAGAGAAGTCTGGGTACCGGCGGAGAAGACGCAGGCTCTACCGGCGAAATAGTTAAGGGCCGCCCCACCCTTCGCCCGATCGCGACCTTTACCGACACTTCCGCGCGGGCTCCGGTGAGAACACGAACGAGGTTACCCTCGACGGCCTGCCCGTCCACCGTCAGAGCGACATTGTTCCCCGGAGCACGCCTCTCCGCTTCGGTGCGATAATTGACCCCGCGGAACCGGCGCGTGGCCGGCATCCCGTCCAACGCTCCGAGAGCCGCCAACCGACAAATCCGGGAAAGGTCAGCAAGTTCCTTCGGCACTGCTTGCGCCAGAAGGCGGCGGAGCCTTCTCTTCCCATAGGAGTTCTAGTGGTATAAACTGACGGCTTCCATAGATCGCCGAAATCGGCACACCGGAATTAGTTTGAGCGCTGCTGCGGCGACTCGTTGGACGCGGCTTACTAAGACGATGGCGGCGGCAATGTCAGCCTGCAACTGATTCGCGTCCGCAGATCGAGCGCATCGGCATGTATCGCGGGAATCCGTATAAATTGGCGTAAAGGAAGGATTAGAGCAAGAAATCCCCTGGGGAGTGCTCGAAAGGATTCAGGACCTCGACCTCTTCGTACCGGCGGCCACCTTGGAAGTCTTCCGAAAGCCGGTAGCGGGATCCGGCACGCCGCGCTGCCGCGAGAATGAGCGAATCCCAGTAGGGAACTTGCGCCGTATCCATTCACCGCCAGGCATCCTGCACGACACCCAGGGAGTTCGTTCACCGGACTCCAGTGGCTGAGGTCTTCCACGATCTCACGCGCCTTCGCCGGCCGCAGGCGCATCTTCTTTACCGCGTTCCAGTAAAACTCATTCAGCACCTGCCGACTCAGGCGTCCGGCGCCTGGCGCCCAGAGAGCCTCCAGCCATTCGGCAGCGCGGTCCCGTTTAGCCGATCCTGTTGGACCGACAAAATATTAGGAGGAGATTCGAGTCGACAAAAACCGTCATCGCCGCTCATGCAATTCCTCGCGGCCCAGGCGTTCGGCAGCACCCTTGGCAGCCAGGGGCCGGTTGGATTTCCAGTGTTCGAATGCCCGCCAATACTCGTCGGTCAGTCGCATCTGGCGTTCCTGCATTTGGCCGATCAGGCGGGACAGAGACGTGTTCTCTTCCGCTGCTTTGCGCCGGGCCCAAAGAACGGCTTCATCCGAGATCTTGATGGGGAGCTTTCTGAACACGAACTTAGCGTAGTACGAGATTCGTGCAGCATCTCCCTTCTGGCAGGCAGCACGTCAACAGGCCGCTACCAACTTTTCCTTGAGCCGATCCTGCATATCCGGCGGGAGTTT
>Ga0302326_10032607_pt1 | contig 10374 bp, 8 predicted proteins | sample Palsa_T0_3_FD_202264 | JGI IMG/M metagenome (GOLD analysis project Ga0302326, IMG submission 202264) | Peat permafrost microbial communities from Stordalen Mire near Abisko, Sweden - Palsa_T0_3 | ecosystem: Environmental > Terrestrial > Soil > Palsa > Peat permafrost | place: Sweden: Abisko... | reverse complement strand
GATCGTCCTATTTACCGAGCGAGTTTGCATCGGCTGTCCTGTTCGCTCAGCTCGAGCACGCGGACAGAATCACAACTCATCGGCTGTCCATTTGGAACAGGTTTCACGAAGGGTTGACGGAGCTCGAAGCGCTGGGCCTCCTCGAGCGTCCCACAATTCCGTCGGACTGTACCCACAACGCGCAAATATACCGCATAATGCTTGCCGACGAAGAGAAACGGAACGCCGTTATGCGTTCCCTCCGAGCGAGGGGAATCGGCGCCGCTTTTCATTTTCTCCCGCTTCATCTTTCGCAGGCGGGAAGGAAATATGGGCGCTTTGCGGCGCAAGATCTAGCGGTTACGACGTCTGCAGCTTCGCGACTTCTGCGGCTCCCGATCCACGGGCGCATGAGTGACGAAGACGTGGAGTGGGTGCTAGAGCAAGTAAGAGATAGTGTAGGACCGGAGCGTGCGCAGTAATTGCTACTGTGGGACTGCTTTCGTCCGGCTACAGAACATTAGCTGCTCTTTCTGCCGGCAAAAATAGAAACTTGATTACCGCATGACAGATACGAACCAACTCTTTCGATCGGGACGCCGCGCTCACCAAAGAGCTTTTCGTACCATGCCTCCGGACGCGATTGCCAGAAGTTGTTTTCAGGATTCTCGGGGGCCGTATTTTCGGCGAAGAACAGCAGTCCCCTCGAAGCTAATGCTGACGCGAGATCATCGGCAAGCTTTAGTAACTCGGGACCTCTAATTCCGCCGAGCACGGTTGCCATCCAGATCAAATCAAACTTGAAACGAAGCCGATCAAAGAATTCTCGTGGCGTACCGGTAAGGAAGTGCGTGCGTGGGTCAACCGTAGCGGCAACGGCCATCTCGATGAGTTCCGGACAAGGGTCGTATCCTAAGCAATATTCTGCGCTCGTTAGATCCCGCAACGAGACCGTGAATCGGCCGGCGCCGCATCCATAGTCCAAAACGCGTGTTGGCGGCACGGATATCTGCGCACGTAAGAGCGGATACAACTCCTTCTCCTGAAAACTGGTTATGTCATCGAAACCCTCTTCTGGAACCGATAGATCGTATACGCACCGTCGCCCAAACTTCCGCGCGCGTTCGGACCAAATGGCGCTCGTATCATCTGCTTGTGACGCCTCGGGCTTCGTTCGGTAGGCACGTAAGATCTGGGACATTCTAGCAAATATCACAGTGACACAATTCCAGAGCGATCGGTGCTTCGACGTCAGATTCGCGTCATCCGCCCGCTTCGCAAGCAACATAGGCGTGCCAGCCCGCTTCTCCTCCTCCATCTCTCCAGGTCAAAGGAAATGCGTGCGCTTCGTGTCGTAGATTCTCGGGCGACAGCAGAGCCGCTTCGTGACGCCAGCGTCTCCGATCCAGGAGGGCTTCAATGACGACGACCTGCAGCGACTGCCCAAGCGAATGATGCCGATCGCCTCAACCTAACATAAGATCGCTTTAGGCCATCGCTGCTGGTCGGAGAGGCGGTCTGGATACGAAGGCGCATGGTGCGAACATGACGACTAGAGGATCTCGAGGGGACACCATGGATTTCGGCAAATACGCATTTGAGACGGCAAGCGGCACGCGAGATGTTCTTTACAGACTTGGCACAAGCGATATTAATGTCATCAATCAGATCTTTTCTACGAGAGACTACGATTTCTCGAGGCTGCGCCGCGGCGACGAGCTTTTGCAGAGCCTGGACGAGCTGGGTCGAGGTCGAGCGCCGCTCGTTGTTGACTGTGGCGCGAACTTAGGGGCATCGTCGGTGTTCTTTCACTACTTCGTTCCCGGCAGCCATGTCATAGCGATCGAGCCGGAGCTATCAAATTACGAACTCTTGCGAATGAATGCAAGCGGACTTTCAATCGAGTGTCTGCGGGCAGCGATCGCTTCAAGAGCGGGCACCGCTCTCGTTACGGATCCTAGCCTTCGAGGCAATAAAGCGAGTTTCCGAACTGAACTGGTGAAGTCTGCGGATCAGGGACAGGGCACGATTCCGAGCATCTCAATCAACGATGTATATAGGAAGCATGTGAGTGCATGTTTTCCATATATTGTGAAGATCGACATCGAGGGGGCGGAAGCGGAGCTCTTCTCGGCAAACACAGAATGGGTTGACCAGACGCCGCTCATCATCATCGAACTACACGACTGGCTCCTGAGTCGACAAGGCATCTCGCGAAATTTCTTGCGTTGCGTTTCGAGTTTAGATCGGGATTTCGTGCATATTGGCGAAAACATTTTCTCGGTCAAGAACGACTTAATGCTTTCGCCGCCTGAAATACCGTCCTTTTGGAAATGAAACAGCACAATACGCGGTTTCGCCATCGTGCCGGTACGATCCGTCAGGCCCCGTACTGAGGGCTCAGCTTTTCGTCGAGCGGACGAAGAATCGTCCTCGACACGGCCACGAAAGGCCTTGCTGCCCGCCGGCCGAACCGCTACGCTAATGTCCATCAAGGCTTGCGTCGATGAGCCGATCCCCGGTGCCCTCACCTATCGTCACAGCGTCACCGTCCGCGGCTTCGCCTTCAGCACGAACGCAGCGCGCACCGTTACCAAAGTCTCAGTCTTTCTGGACGGACGTGCGGTCGGTTCCACGATATCGTTTTTCGACCGGCCCGATGTTCGCGCAGCCTTTGACTCGGCTGATCCGGCGAGCGGCTTCGAGGTCCTGTGCGATCTCGATATCGAGCCGCCCGATGACTCGGCGCAACTCGAAGTCGTCGCGCACGACAGCGCCGGCACCGTAACGCAAATCGGACGAATCCCGATTCGCGTCGCTGCGACGGACTACCGCAGCGTCGACTACGGGGGGCTCATCAATCGCAGCCGAATCGAACGCTGGACACGTGACCGTATTTACGGCAACGGTCCGCCGTCGCCGCGCCCGAGCTTGGGGTGTTTGGCGCTCATCAAGCGCTATGTGCGCCGTGGCGACGAGCTGCTCGACGTCGGCTGCGGAATCGGGGCCTACGCGGAACCGCTCATCGACTACGGTGTCAAGTGGACCGGCTGTGAAGCGTCGGAGCTCTTCTGCGATCGCGTCACCGCTCGCGGACTCCAGTGCGCTCGAGTGGCGGAGGACACGCTGCCGTTCGCGGCCCAGTCGTTCGATTGCAGCATCTGCATCGAGGTGCTCGAACACATCGCACAACCCGATGCATTCGTCGCGGAAATCGCGCGGGTCAGCCGGCGAGCCGCCTGTTTCTCGGTGCCCAACGCGGAACTCATCCCGCTGATGTGCCCGTTGGGTGCAATCCCGTGGCACCTGCTCGAAAGCGACCATAAGAGCTTTTTCTCGCGTCAAAGCCTGCTGCATCTGCTGTCGGCGGAATTCGCGCACGTTGAAGTCCTCGAGTACGCTCCCCTACCGATCAAGAGCGTCGATGGACTGCCGCTCCCCTGCCACCTGTTTGCGATCGCTTCGCACGCATAGCTGCGAGCGCTCAGGAACGAATCGCGTAATCCTCCGTCCTCAGCGTCAGATGCGGACTGTAGAACGGATCTTCGAGCTGCCCGATGTTCCAGCGGTGCTGCATGAAGGCTTCCTCGGACTTGGTTTGCTGACGTTTTTCGGCCGTGTCGTCGCTGCCGCGCGTCTTGGACTCGAAGTGATAGAGCAGCGCGTCGGGCACGTAGACAATCCGGTAACCGGCGGCTCGGATGCGTAAGCACAAGTCGACATCGTTGAACGCGACGGCCAACCGCTCGTCAAATCCATGCACTTGGTTGAAAACCTCGCGGCGTATCATCATGCAGGCACCGGTGACAGCACTGAAATTCCCAATCGTTTTCACCGCGTGATAGTAGCCGGGGATGTCCGCCTGCATGAAGCGATGCGAGTGCCCGGCAACGCCGCCGATGCGCAGGACGACGCCGGCATGCTGAATCGTATTATCCTCATACAGAAGCCGTGCGCCGACTGCGCCGATCGCCGGACGCTGAGCCTGCTCGAGCATCGCCTCGATCCAGTCCGGCGCGATGACTTCGGTGTCGTTGTTGAGAAATAACAGGTAGGGACCAGTGCTGCGTTCGGCTGCGTAGTTGTTGATCTGCGAATAGTTGAACGGCACGTCATAGCGAACGACGTGCACCTGTTCGGGTCGAGCGGTTTTCCAGGCGTCGAGCGTCTGGATGGCCGTTTTCTCAGTCGACCCGTTGTCGAGGATCACGATCTCGAAATCACGGTAGGTCGATTTTTCGAAGATCGAGTGTAAGCAGCGCTCGATATCGACAGCGTGATCTCGGGTGGGAATGATGATCGAAACGCGCTCGGGGCGGCGAATGGTGTAGCGCACCCGGTAGCGGCCAAGATCGTTCGGCAGCATCTCGACGACACCGGGTTCACCGCGCCGCTCGAGCGCCTCGCGGATCGCGCGCAGCGCGCTGTCGTAGGCATACATCTTTGCATCCGCCGCACTCGCGACCGAGCCCGAATGGACGCGCCAATGATACAGCACGCGCGGAATGTGGTGAATTCGTTCGGTCTTCTCCGTTGCCCGCAAGACCAGATCGTAGTCTTGGCTGCCGTCGAACTCGGGGCGAAACCCGCCGATTTCTTCGAGTAGGGAGCGCCGAAACACCGCCAAGTGACCGGTGTACATCCGCGACAAAAACGACTCGGGTGACCAATCGGGCTTGAAATACGGGTCGAGTCGCCGGCCGTCGTCGTCGATCTTGTCCTCGTCGCTATACATGATGTCGACGCCGGGATCGCGATTGACGGTTGCGGCGACCTCGAAGAGCGCATCGGGTGCGAGCAGATCGTCGTGATCGAGCAGCGCAACGAATTCGCCGCCGGCAGCCGCCAGGGCCGAATTGCTGGCGCGCGAGATATGACCGTTCTCCGGGCGATGAATCACCTTGATGCGCGGATCGAGCGCCGCATATTCGTCGAGCACCGCGCGCACGTACGGCGAGGGTGACGCGTCGTTTGCCAGACACAATTCCCAGTGGGGATACACCTGACCAAGGACCGACTCGATCATGGCCCGCAGGTACGCTTCGGGCGTTTCATAGACGGGAGTGATGATGCTCAGCGTGGGCGTCGCGCGCAAAATACCGGCCAGACCGCGTAACCGCTCGATGTCCCAGGGCCGCAGCGCGTTGTCGCGCAGCCAACCCTCATACTGGCGTACTTCGCGGGCCGCGCCGAAGCCGTCGGCGGCGCTGAGCTCGACGCTGTCGGGTCCGGCTGCGCGACGGCCCCGCAACGTGCCGAGCACACCCAGCGTCAACCGGCGCAGCCGCCAGAACGGACTTGCGCGCATTTCCGCAATCGTATCGCGGTAGCGCCGCAACACCGGCTGCATCTGACCAACGTACGCCTCGAGCCGCTGCAGCCGAGCCTCGGCTTCGCGCCGAGCGACGTCAAAACGCTGCAGGGTGAGTTCCCGTTCGTATGCAGCGATGGCAACGGCGCGCTCGGACTCGTCCCGGTGAAGCATATCGTCCATCCCGTTGCAGCTTCGTCGAGTTCGCGCAGTATCGCTGCGTTGGGCGCAGAAGATCGATCCATGATCGAGCGCCTCTCTGCCGCGCGAACCTTGCGTCGAATCGCGCGCAGGTTCGTGCGACGCGATCTGAATTATACCCAGACGCATATCGTTCACCTGTTCGGGAGACGACGCAGAATCGGTACACCGGCGGCGGGCGCGATCGATGAAGTTTTCCCGGTTGTCGGCGAGCCGAGGCTCATCAACCGAACGCGGTCGACGGACGTGGTCGCCGGGGAACCGCTGTACCTGCGCGGGTGGGCGATCGACCAAACCCGCCGAACGCTGGGGTGGGACATCCGGCTCGAGATCGACGGAAACGCGGTCGAGGCCGAAGTCAGACGGGGTCAGCCGCGGCCGGATATCGTGCGCGCCTTCGGCTCGCCCGAAGTTCTCGCTTGCGGTTTCGAGGCTGTCGTGTCGACACGAGGCCTGTCAGTCGGGCCGCACGAGCTCAGTGTTCGGGTGACCGTTGGCCGGCGCGGCGCGGCCTTCGCCACGCTGCCGGTCGGCACGCGATTCTACGTACACGACGTGTACCGGTCCGGACTCAGCCCGTTATCGCAGCGCGCCGCTGCGCGGCCCGATCACCAGCTGGATCCAATCCTGCCGGCCGCATTTGGAACGGTGCTCGAAGTCAGCGGTTGGGCGATCGATCGCCAGCACCGTTTTTTCGCGGCGATCGCCGGCCGCATCGACGCCGGCGCCTGGCATGCCGGCTGGACCGGCATCGATCGACCCGGGCTCGCGGCACGGGCCGGACGGCATCGCTTCCGGTTGGGCGGCTTCGGACTGCGCATACCGCTCACCGGATTCCCACCCGGTGCGCACACCGTGGAAGTCGCCGGTCGATCTGCCGCCGGCCAGTGGACTGCCATCGACACGCAGCCGATCCTCGTGACTGCGGCCGAGACCAGCCTGCCGCCCTATCTTCGTCGGCTGGCAGATGGCGGCGAGGCGACGATCACCCGCATCGACGCAGAAGAGCGGCCCGGCGTACGGACCTATCGGACGATGGCGGGGACGGCCGTGTTGCTCGCCGGGACCCTCCGTCGTTCCAGTCCCGCCGGCGCCCCGTTAGCGATCATCGCCGAGCGGGCCGACGGTTGCGCGATCCGGTTCCACGCTTGGAGCGCGCCGGCGGCCGATCCGACCCAAACGCTTTTCGGTGCCACGCTCGCTCGAGATGCGTTGGACCCCGGCAGCTACCGTCTAGCTGTCGAGGCGCCGGATCGAAGCGGACGCTTCATCGGCCGGGCGGACACGCACTGCACGCTTCACGTCGATGTCGACCCGGACACCACCGCTTCGGCTTCGGGGATCGCGCGAATCACGGCATCGTCGACGATCTCGACATCCTGAGGCGAACGATATCCGTGGGCCGTCAGCCAGGTAGGATCGGTGATCCAGCGGCGCCTGCCGTCGCGCACGAGAAACACCTTGGTTCCCTCGTAGTCGAGGCCGTGGCCACGCACCAGCAGTTCGGCCGGACTGCGCAGCGAGGCCCGCCGCAAGAGCGAGTCGCGATCGCGAATGACGTGAACCATCAGCACGGATTCAAGGTAGTGATCCGCGACTTCGCGCGCCGGACCGTCCATCCGAACGCACCCGCCGTCGATCCAGATGGCACGCGTACACTGCGATCGGATGAAGTTCAAATCGTGTGAGACGGCGATGATGGTCGAGTCCGCGTCCCAAAACGTGGCGATTCTCTCGGCGCATTTTTGCCGAAACGACTCGTCGCCGACCGACAATACTTCATCGAGGATCAAAATATCCGGTCGCGTCTCCGTTGCGATCGCGAACCCCAAGCGCGCGTTCATGCCCGAGGAGAGCGTCTTGAGCGGTTCGCTTGCATGGTCGTGAAGTTCGGCGAAATCGAGGATGGCCTTCACGCGTGATTCGATCGCCGCGCGCGAATAGCCCAGCAGAACTCCGTAGTACGTGATGTTTGCGACAACCGAGAGTTCGGCGTCGAAACCTGCGCCGAGTTCGATCAGCGGCGCGATCGTGCCGTGGACGTGGACGCGGCCTGCCGTCGGCCGCAGAATCCCGCAGATTACCTTGAGCAGGGTCGACTTGCCGGAACCATTCGCGCCGACGATCCCGAGTTTCTCACCCGCGCCGACCGTGAGCGAAACGTCGTGCAAAACCCGCCGCCGATGGGACTTGCGATGTTTGCCTTCCAACGCGCGCAACAATAAGCGCTTGAGGTCGTAAAGATATTCTTCCTGGGTCCGGCGCCAGAGGGAGACACCGTCGAGTGCAATCTTGGCGTTCATAGTAAATCCATGAAATCGCCCTTGACGCACAAAAAGATCGCCACCCCGACGAGCAATGATGCGAGCCCGCTCGCAAACGAAAACACCAAGAGTGAGAGATGCGGCGGGCCACCCGACAGCGCGATATCACGCACGCTCGATATCATCGCGGCCAGCGGATTGACGACCATGAACGGCCGAATCTGCGCTGGGACCAATTCGATCGGATAAAAGATCGGTGTCGTCAAAAACAGCATGAATCCGAAGAGCTCGTAAATATACTGAAAATCGCGAAAATACACGTACAGGGCGCTGGTGATCAATCCGAACGCCGCCGTCACCATGATGAGGCTGACGACCGGAATTACCAGCGCGACGACATTCAGCAAACTCTTCGACGAAGCCAGCGTTATAATGGCCAGAAACGGCACCACGCCGATCAAGAGCTGGAAGGTGTTTGCCGCGATGGTCGACACCGGAAAGACGCTGACCGGCAGCCGGATCTTATTGAGCAGCGCCCCGTTGCCGACGATGCTCGGCAGAGCCTGGCTGCTCGATTGAAGAAAAAAGTTCATCAGCGCCAGGCCGCAAAAGCACGACAGTGCGTACAGGAATATCGAGTTCTTGTAGCTCGCGGCAAACGCCGAACCGAAGATCGCCGAGTAGACAAGGGTCATGACGATCGGGTTCGAGAGAGACCAGTAAATGCCGAGAACCGAACCGCGGTACTTCGTTTTGAGGCTGCGCCTGGCCAGCGTCTCCACAACCTCGGCGTAACGGCGGAACCCCAGCCGACCTCGCGCGCTGCGCGGAAAACTCCAGGCGGTGCCAGCCGTCGATATTCGCTCCATGAATGGGTCGAAGTTTGCCCAGCAGGGACTCTCTCCCCCCTCCCCAAGGACTCACCCCGGAATGATACAGGGCAATGTTGCGGCGCCGTCGCGCTGGGTTCTTCGCGCACTTTGGCTCATCGCCCTCATCCTCGCAGCGGTCGTCCTGAGCGTCCGAAGCAACAATATTCTGAGCCAATCGCAGCAGATGCTCGACGGCCTGAACGCCGCGGCGGCATTATCATTTGCCGTCCCGACCGAATCGCGCGACGTTCCGCACAGCTTGGACGCCTTCGTGTGGCCGGGTCATAAGCCGCTTCTCCTGCGGACGCAGCTCGTCGCGACCGTGGTCGCCGGGACCCCGCTGACGCTGAGCGGATGGGCTTTCGACCCGCGAGCGAACGCACCGTTCGCGGCGATCGGCGCAAAAATCGACGACCGCCCGGAGATCGGCTACAGCGTCTTGAAGATTCCGCGCGACGACGTTGCAGCGGTGCTGAGAACCGCGCGGGCTCGGGACAGCGGATTTTCGACGTCGATCGATACGCGCAACCTTGCACTCGGTCCGCATACGATTGCGTTGCGGGCCCTTTCTCCCAACGAGAAAACCGCTGTGGCGCTGGGCACGGTCGATTTCGCGATCGGCAGCCAAGATCTGGCCGCCCAAAAGACCGACTCGTTCGACGCGATCAACGGCGTGCTGATCCGAACGATCGCACAGGGGAAGTTGCCTATCGCGGTCACCCGCTCAGCAAGGAGAATAACCCTCGTCGGCTGGGGGTTCATAACAAATGGCCGGCGTCTTGCGAGCAGCGCCGTGTTGCTGCTCGACGGAAACCCGGTGGCGCCGGTCCGTTATGGTTTGCCTCGGGCCGACGTGGCGAACGCCTACCGCGACGTTCGTGTATCGCGCAGCGGATTTGAAGTGAGTCTGCCGCTCGATACCGTCCCGATCGGCGTTCACGAGCTCAAGATCCGCATGAACTCGAACGACGGCTCGATCGTCGACTCGGCAAGTACGCTGCGCATCGACGTCCGTGGTTACTTGTAGTATGGGCCGTCCTTCACGGCCTGGAGTTTTCTGATCCAGTCCTCGACCGGCGCCTCCTCGGGAAAGAGTTCCATGAGCTCGCGGCCGCGGCCGACGATCAACGCCGGGTAGGCTAACTGGACTTGCGCTACCGCCCCTTTTCCCAACGCGATGCCGGCTCGATCGGCGCCCGCATAGAGGACGCCCAGCACGACGAACACGATCTGCAGCAGACGGGCGGTCGGCAGCAGACGAAGGCGGCTGGGCAGGCGCAAAGCGGTGGGGAGTCCGAACCCGACGCCCAGCGCGAAGATCGTGATCCAGCAATAAATCGCGATCGACGTGTAGCGCGAAGCCTGCGCCTGCGTCTCACCGAACCCGACGCGACCCGCGGTCGTGATCGCCGAGACGCACAGCGCGTAGACGGCCAAGCCCATAAAGCTGTTTGCGCGCGCGGCGCGCGTCCGGTCACGCCGATAGCTCGCGATGACCGACCACATCAGGGCAGCGAGCACGAGCAGACTCGCCCAGCCGACGAACATCGCCGCGTCAAAGCTGATCCAGCCCGCAAACACCGAGCCGAAATAGGCTCCGATGTAGCGCACGGTCGTCAACGGATGATAGACCGCCAGCAACGGGTCCGGGTGGTACGACGGATGCTCCCAACCGTGAAAATACACCGCAAAGACGCCGATTCCCAGCGCAATCCAAGCCACGATTTGCGTCGGCCGCCGTTTTTCG
>Ga0302326_10032606_pt1 | contig 10374 bp, 15 predicted proteins | sample Palsa_T0_3_FD_202264 | JGI IMG/M metagenome (GOLD analysis project Ga0302326, IMG submission 202264) | Peat permafrost microbial communities from Stordalen Mire near Abisko, Sweden - Palsa_T0_3 | ecosystem: Environmental > Terrestrial > Soil > Palsa > Peat permafrost | place: Sweden: Abisko... | reverse complement strand
CAAGAGGAGCCGGAGAAAATCTGGCAACCCAAAACCCCCCGCCGCGGCGGCCGCCGCGCCGCACGATAATTCCGTGTAAGATTTCGGCTCCCCCAGCGACTACCCCTTTGCTGACAGGCACGTCAGCGGAAGATTTCGGAGCTGAATGCCGGATTGGGACTCGATTCTCGAAGATGACGGCCCCGCCGTATGGCGGAGCGCCCGCCGTCTGCTGGGAAACGACGCCGACGCCGACGAATGCTTCCAGGAAGCGTTCCTGGGCGCCCTGGAGTTTTCCCGTCGAAGTTCAGTGATTCATTGGCGCGCTTTGCTGACCAGGCTGGCGACCGCTCGAGCGATCGACCGTCTGCGAAAGCGGACGCGCCAAGGTAACCGTGAAGCGCCCGCCGACTGGGAACAACTCCGCCAATCGGGGCCCCTCCCGCCGGAGCAGGCGGAGACCGCCGAGCTGTCGGAGCGATTGCGAATCGCCCTGACCGAGCTTCCGGCGCAGCAAGCCGAAATCTTTTGCCTCGCGTGCCTCGATCAGTGGAGCCATCAGGAGATCGCCGGTCGTTTGGGCATCTCGGTTGACTCCGTCGGCGTAGGCGTTCATCGGGCCCGGCAAAAGCTGCAACAACTTTTGGCCGCGTCAAACGAGGTGCGACAATGAGTGATCACAACCGATTCAACCCGGACGATCTGCTTGAAACCTCGCTGGCGGCCCTGCGGAGCGAAACCATTCCGCCCGGCCCCTCTGCCCGAACCGTCGCCGACACCCTCTCGGCTCTGCGTAGAGCCGAAGCACGACCAAAACTCTGGCAAAGGGTGATCCACATGACACTGACACAAAAAATCGCCGCGGCTGTCGCACTGACCCTCGGCGGACTGACACTCTATTTCCTGCTTTCACTTTTCGGCGGCTTTGCGAGCGTCAGCTACGCCCAGGTGGCGGACCAGATCCGCGCGGTGCGGTCCATGACCTGCACGGTCACCATCCAAGGCACCGACCCGAACAAGCCGGCGGTCTCGATGCGGATGATGTTCATGGATCCCGACAAGACGCGCATGCAGATGCCCGGCACGCGCATGGTCGTGATCACCGACGCCGCGGCGCACCGCGTGCTCATGCTCAACGATTCCGACAAGACCGCCACGACGACTGACTTCAGCACGACCAACACGCCCGCCACCCGGCCAACCGATCAGAAGCTGGATTTGATCGAGCAGTTCAAAAACCTGGCCAATGGCGAGAGCGCGCCCGCCCCCGACCGGCAAATCGGCCAGGTCAGGGCCAAGGGATTCCACATCCTGCAGCGCGGCTACGACGCGATCGTCTACGCCGATCCCAAGAGCGGGGTTCCGATCGAGATTGATTTCGAGCACCTTCCCGGCGCCGACCACGTCTCCATGAGCGATTTCCAGTTCGACGCCAACCTCGATCCCGCATTGTTCAGCGTCACGCCGCCGGATGGATACAAGGTCGTGAATCAGAAAATGACTGTGAACTTCGATCTGGCGGAGAACGTCGCACCGCTGCTCAAAGCGTATGCGGCACACAAGGACGGCCAGTTTCCCCCGCAGCTCACCGACTGGGCAGAGCTCATCAAGACGCTCCACCCCGACCCCAAGCTCGATCCCGATGCGCAGAAGATCTTCAGCGACATGGGCACGCTGACGGCCCTGCTGCCGCAATATCACCGGGGCACGCAATGGGATTACCTGCCGACCGGCGTCAAGCTCGGCGATGCCGACAAGATCGTCTTCTGGTATCAGCCCAAAGGCTCGACAACGTACAAAGCCGTCTATGGTGATCTGCGGATCGCCGAAGTGACCGCGGACCAGTTGCCGCCCCGGCAATCCGAGCCCGCCACGACATCTCCCACCGCCGCAACGGTAGAGTCAGGACCGCAGGCCTGGGAGATTTCGGCACTACATCTGCACATTATTGGGATCGCGCTGATTCAGTACGTGAAGGAGCACGCTGCCTATCCCGACACGCTGTCTGATCTCAAATCGGACGACATCACTGCCGACACGCTGACGTGCCCGGCGGATGGCAAGCCGTATTTTTACCGCAAGCCTGCAACCGCTCATGTGCCACCGCACACGGTGGTGGCATTTGAAGTTGCACCGTCAAGGAAAGACCCGGCAATGGTCAACATTCTCTGCGCCGACGGTGACGCGGAAGGGTTCCGAGAAGTTGATGCAAAAGCGATCATCGCCAAGGGCGAGCGATAAAAGGCTAGAACGGGTTGCATCAATTCGTGGCGATTATTTCCGCGTAGCGGCCGCCCCGCAGGGGCACTCCTTCTGGCCAGAAGAAGAGTGCCCCTGCGGGGTGACCGCTACGCGGAGATGCAAACGACGCCAGCCCCTGAGACGGGCGAACGCGAGCGCCCCGGCGATGCGGCGGGCGATTAACGAAACCGCCCCCGCCGCTGTCAGATCGCGACGTTTCCGCCCTTTGCAGCCTGGTCAGCCAATTTCCAAGAATCCGCCGGGGCCGGTTTTCCGCACTCGACGCATTGCGCGGAACTGAACGTTCGCCCGCAGGCGGGGCAGGAGAAGTTGGCGGCGAACAAATCGAGCGGCTCGCCGCAGGCGCAGCGCCAGAAGTTGCCTTGCAGCGGAGCGGTCCCGCAGGCGGGGCAGCGATACGCCGCGTGCCGGGGCATTTTGGCCAGTTTGCCGAGGCTGGCCGCGTAGCGGATGCCGTTGACGCACTGCCAGATGCCGAAGACCGCCATCACGATCAGCCAGTCGTTGCCGCTGAGATATCCCAGCACGGCGACGGCCGCCGCCCCGATCACCCCGATGACCGCCGCCACCCGCAGGCTCCAGATGCGCCCCATCACAAACCAGAGCAGCGACTGAAGAATCTGTCCGCCGTCCAGCGGATAGATCGGCAGCATGTTGAACGCGAGCAGCAGGAGATTCAGCCGCGTGACGCTGAGAACAAATGTCCGGAGATCGGCCGGGAGGTTGGGCAGGGCGTTGAGCAGATACATCGCGCCGAAGGTGACCGGAATCAGCGCGACGTTGACCAGCGGCCCCGCCGCGATGCTCCAGAGCACCGCGCCCGGTCGCTGCGGCGGCCGCACGAACGCCACGCCGCCCAGCGGCCAGAGCATGATCCGATCCGCCGATCCCCCCACCGATCGGCACGCCAGCGCATGACCGAACTCGTGCAGCAAGATAATGACAAATACCGCGAGGTACTCCAGGACGTGAAATCCCTGCCACTGGTAGGGATTGTGCAGGAGCGAAAATCGGCTGCGCAGGTCATACGCCGCGATAATGAACCACGACCAGTGGAGGAAGACCGTGATCCCGAAGATTTTGAAGAGCCGGATCCCGCCGCTGAGTTTTGCCTCTGCCATGATGGTTGGAGAGCGGACCCGTTCATTCCCCGGCCGCGCAAGGCCCCGGCCCGCCGCAACGGCCGCACATTCCCGGCGGCGCGGCGCCCGCGCTCTTGCCCGACTCGGCCCCAACGGCAAACACGCTCAGCGCCCGCTTGGTCTTGCTCGATGCGCATTTGGGGCACGCGATCTTCGCTTCGCCGCTCATGCTCCGCACCAGCTGCTCGAACTTCTCGCCACATGTCTCGCAGGCATATTCGTAAATCGGCATGACAATCTCCGGATCAGTTTCGCAATGACCGCAAAAGCTTAACCGCTCATGGCAAAAATGCCGCGCGACTCCCTTGGGCTTATCCCGCTTTCCAGTTCACCACGTGCAAACCCTTCACCCGCCGAAACTCGCGCACGTTCCCAGTAACAACTGTCGCGCCAAGCGACAATGCGTGTGCGGCGACCAGCACATCCAACGGGCCAATCGGCCTCCCCTGCGCTTCCAGCACCGAACGGACTTCGCCGTACATCTCCGCAGCCCGCGCATCGAAAGTCGCGACGGCCAGCGGGGCGCAGAACCTCAATATCAGCGCCTCATGGTGTGCCCGTCGCGCCGACTTCACCGCCCCATGATGCAACTCGGCAAGCGTGATCGTCGAAATTCCCGCCTCATCGATCGCCAGCCCGCGCAGCCGCCCAAACGCGGCCCCCGCCTCGCCGCGCATCAGGTCAATGCACAGGTTGGTGTCGAGCATGAATCGCATCAGAGCTTGATCCGCTTGTCGCGCCCAGCCGCCTGCCTCCGATCCGGCAGGAAGTCACTGTCCGCGCCGCCGACTGCGTCAGCCATCAAATCCCACGCCGCGTCCTTCGGAAAAAGCAGCACCGCCGCGCCGATACGTTTGATGCAGACCTCATCCACGTCAAACCGAAACTCCTTCGGCAGCCGAACCGCCTGGCTGCGACCGTTGTTGAAGACTTTCGCTGTCCGCATATCCACGACCTCTCATAAAGTATATACCATGATACTACGCAGCGTAAACCCGGCGTCAAAATGCCCCTGTTGCCTCTCAAGCCTTGATGTCGGCTGTTTTGGCCCTCATCCCGCACTCCGGGCATCGGTCGGGCGTGGCCCGCAGGTCGTACCCGCAGACCCGGCAGCAGCCGGCGCGGTGATTCCGGCGGCGCTTCAGGCCGAATACGCCGAGCGCCGCGGTGATGAGAATGAGACACCAGCAGGGGATGACCACTGCTGCGTCCCGGTCTGATTGATCCAATAGAATGTAGAAGCCGGCGGCGCTGTAAGTTTTTTGCGAACGAAAAAACTCATCAATATCCCACATTATGAAAGGTCCGGTACTCACTTCATACGCCCGCTCACCGCAGACCCAAACTCCACCGTCGTGAACAATTACGGCCAAACAGGTCCACCGGGACTCAACGCCCACGCCGTGTCTCCCGGCCCCGGGCGTGCCCAGCCACAACACAAGCGTCGCGGCGCTGGCTGCCAGCGACGCCACGCCCAGCAGCATGAACACGCGGCGTTTCACTCACGGGATCATACCACCGCCATTGCATCGCGTGGCGCTGACGCGCTGTCATGATTACCATGCAGCTCGCTCCAGCCTTTATTTTGGCTGTCCCGGCAATCGCGGATATGATTATTTATATTGATGGCGAAGGTCTACCTTGAAACCAGCTTCTTCAGCGTGTGCGTGAACACGCGAACGGGACCGAAGGAGCTTGGCTGGAAAGCTTCGAGCAACGAGTGCTCGCTGCTCAGGCACGCCGCCACGAACTGTTCATCTCGGGTGAGGTAATTCGCGAGCTTGCCGCACCGGGGTTTCTGAATGGTACTGCGGCCCTCGAATTGGTCCGGGGTTTGCCGATACTGGACATCACCCAGGAAGTCGGCGATCTTGCGGAAATTCTTGTCCGGGAGAGGGTGATGCCGGCGCCTTCAACTCAAGGAGACGCGATTCATGTGGCGGCAGCGACGGTTTACGCAATGAACTATCTTCTTACCTGGAACGTCAGGCATCTTGCAAACCCGAATAAGAGAACACACTTCGGCGTCATTTGTATGAGGCTTGGCTTTTCTATCCCGTTGGTATACACACCGGACATGCTGCAGGAGAACGACGATGAATGAACTAACAGCGATCAAGCATCCGGAGGAGGAGAACGTGCTCGGCGACCTGCGGCAAATTCGCGAGCGGTTCGAGAAGGACGCGGATGGAAATATGCACACCCATATTGAACAGACGCGCCTGGCCGTCGACGCATATCTCCGAAGTCTGAACTCGACCGAGCCGCAGGCGGCAATTGCGAGGGATGGCGTACGCACTTCGTAGTCGCCGCCTATCTATCCTCTACCCTGGAAAAAATGAATGCCTGATGGAAACAAGCTGCCGGATACCGGAAAGTTGATCACTGCCGCCCAGGTCGGCGGAATCGAGCGTTACGTCATCGACGACGGCCCCGCGCGCGGAGTGCGGGCCCTGTGCGTCAACACCGGCGGAGGACTCCGCTATCGGATTCTTGTCGATCGCGGACTCGACATCGACCAGGCCTTCTTCAACCAGCACAGCCTCACTTTTCTCACGCACAAAGGCCCGACCGCTCCGACGCGCGGGCTCGATCGCGGGATGGACTGGCTCAAGGGATTCCCCGGCGGATTGCTCACCAGTTGCGGGCCGATGAACATCGGGCCGCCGTGTGTGGATGGGGAGGATGATCTAGGATTGCACGGCCCGCATTCCAACTCGGGGGCACACCTCGACTCGGTCAATCAGCCGGATTTGCGGAGTCATCACCCCGGGATGTCGATCACCGGCCACCTGCGCTACGGCGCGCTTTACGGCCCCTGCCTGGAACTCCGGCGGACGATCGCCTCGCCGCTGGGGAAAAATGTCATCGACGTCATCGACGAGTTTTACAACGCCCACAATCAGCCGACGCCGCACGGCTGGCTGCTGCACATCAATTTTGGCTATCCGCTGGTGGATGAGGGGGCTGAGTTCTGCTACGACTCGCCGCAGGTCGTCCCGACCACGGCCCCCGCGTCGATCGTGCGCTTCAAGCCGGACATTGACTACAAGCGCATCCCCGCCCCCCTGGAAGCGCATCGCGGACCCGACTCGGCGGTCGCGTATTTATTCCCCAAGCCGGTCAACGCCGCGGGGCGAACCACCGTCGGCATCATCAATCGCAAGCTCGGCCTCGGCGTCGCCATTCATTACAACACCAAGCAATTCCCCCGCTGCGGCAACTGGCAGCACTGGGGCCCCGGCGAATACGTCTGCGCCCTGGAGCCGATGAACGGTACCATCGACGGACGCGCCAGCGACCGCGCCTCCGGCCAGCTCGATTTCATCCCCCCCGGCGGCGTTCGCCGCTATCGCTACCAAATCGCTGTGATTAATGACAACGCCGGATTGGATGCGCTGGCCGCATTGAACGGCACGGGACGTTAACGCGCCCTACGCGCCTCGGTCCAATGGCGCCACTCAATAAGAGACAAGCTGCAAACCCGGGATATCCGCAAAGTGCCGGCGATTTCGGGTGAGTAATAGGTGTCCATTGGCGATCGCAACCGAAGCGATCATGACGTCGATATCCCCGGTGGGCCGGCCGATGTTCATCAGGTGTCCTTTGATTGCGCCGAAGTGTCCTGCCGCGGCGGCGTCAAACTCGAGCATGGCGAAGCCCGAAAGCGCGCGCTGGACGCGTGCCAGTTCCGCGACGCTATCCCTGGAGCGGTGAACCCCCACAAGCAATTCTGCCTCGCAGAGACGCGTCGTGCTGTGGTCCTCGCCGTCGTGCAAATGGGAAACCAGAACGTACGTTGCTGCCCGATGGAGCTGATGGCTGCGTGGCCGGAGCAAATCGATCAAGACGCTGGTGTCGAGGCAGGCCACTTCACCGCTTCCGGTTGGTGTGCCTTCGGCGACCGGCGATCTGTTCCTCAACCGCTCCAATGAACTGGGGACTGGAGGGGTCTGATTCGATCAGCTTGAGCCACGACTCAAAATCCGCCGGCTTACGGATCACCCGCTTAATCGTCTGGCTGAACGATTCGTGCTGCCTCTGCACGCTTTTCAGGCGATCATAAGCCTCGACGTCAATACTTATGGTCTTGGTTGCCATTGCCTCTCGCTTGCATGTGTGTACATGCACGGTATACACGCCACGATCAAGATTCAAGCTGCCGCAGATGCGTTGCGTTCCTTCAGGAATCACTCGGCCTCGCCGGTCCGTGGGCGACTGCGTGCAGCATGCCGTTCACCGCCGTCAGCTCGATTCGCGAATCGCCGTTCATGAGCGCAAACAGTTCTGCGCCCAGAACCTCGCGCCTCCAGCCGTTCATCAACCGGTGCGACGACGAATCCGCGCCGGCGCGAAAAAGGCGAATCAGCTCCCCCACTTCCTGGCGATCGGCGGCAATGCCGGGATCAATTCCCCGGCCGGCGCACAAACATTGGGCCGCGGCCCAGAACGCCTCGGCAATGAATTTCTCGCCCGGCGACGGCTCGGGGTCGCGCGACTGCGGGAGCGATTCATCAGGCAACGCCAGCGCCGCGACCGTCATCTCAACGATCCGCGCCCCGTGGGCGTGTTCCACTGGTCTGGGCAGGCCGCGCACGCGGTTGAGTTTTTCCACCGAGCGAACCGGGTTGCGGGCCAGATCGAGCATCACCTCATCGCGCAGGAACGTGCGTGGCGGAACATCGTGCGCCCGGGCCGAGGCATCGCGCCAGACCGTCAGCTCGCGCAACACCGCCAGATTGCGCGGGGCCAATGAGGTCGCTCCGCGCACACGCAGGTACTGTGTCTCCGGGTCGAAACGGTACACGCTGACGTCACAGAGGGCCGCACATTGCTCGGCAACCCATCGCTCGTGCCCCAGCAGCGCCAGCCGGTCTCCCAGCTTCTTGCGCACCAGTGGCAGATAACGCACATCATCCGCGGCATAGCGCAGCTGCATGGCCGAGAGCGGGCGCTTATCCCAGTGCGAAAACGTAAGGCCCTTCCCGAGTCTCGCTCCGGTCAATTCCATCACCAGCTTCGAGAGCGAGACGGGGTATGGCATCGCCGCGAAACCGGCGGCAACCTGCGTGTCGAAAATGTTGGCCGGCGATCGGCCGGTGTGACGAATGACCGGCTCGATGTCCTGCGAGCCGGAGTGGACGATCTTTTCCACCGCCGGATCGCAGAGCAATTCCCAGAACGGCCCCAGCGGCAAATCCGCCAGCGGATCGATCAGCGACACCTCGTCCCGCGAGGCCACCTGGATCAGGCACAGCTTGGGGAAATACGTCAGCTCTCCGATGAACTCGCTGTCATAGGCGAAGCTGCCTGCCGCTCTGAGCCGATCGATCAACCGCGACAACGCGTCGGAGGTGTGAACCAGAATCGGCGCACCGCCCGGCACCAGCGGATGATCCAGCGGAGCTGATTCGTCCCCCGCCGCCGCGGATTCGGCATGAGCCGAGTCGTGGCTGCGCGACCGATGATCCGATCGCGGCGACCGATTCTTCCTCCACGCTCCGCCGGTTTCTGCGCCAGATGATGTATCCACGCGATTGACCCCGCTTGTGTCTGCTGACCGTTCGCTGACTCCGCCTCCCCGGTCCCAGAATATATTACGGGGCTGCGTATCGCCAGCGCCGCGGCCGCGCCGCCGGGGGTATCAAATTTGCTCGTTCAAGCCTGGTGCTCCCCCTTGTCACACAGTTTGCCGACGCTCCCCCACCTCCGCAACACGACTCGATCCTGCTGGTGGAGGACGATCGCGCCGCCCGGCGAGCCATGGCCGCCCTGCTTCGCTCCGCTGGATACAAGATTCGAGCCGTCGCCACCGCCGAGGAAGCACTGCGCGGCCTCATCGCCAACGGCCTGCCGGCAATCGTCATCGTGGACCTCAATCTCCCCGGCATGGACGGCATGGAACTGATCACTCAAATCCAACACCTCGACCCCGACGTCTCGATCGTGCTCACGACAGCCAACGACTCGGCCACACTGCAAATCCAGATCCAAAAACAGGGTCTGGGATATCTGCGCAAACCCATCGATTTCGGCCAATTACTGCAAATCCTTCGCAGTTGACCCCTTCCATTCTTCCCGCATATCCCCCTTCCAACCGCGAAAATACCTCCAAAACGGCGCTATTTCGCTTGATCCGTCCAATGGCCAGCCGATAAGATGACTCCCCGGATTATTCAGTTCACGGCGGGGGCCTGTTCGGGAGGAGCATCTTATGAACCTGACCTATGCGGTTGATCGTTTGCTGGATGGCGGCTGGTCGCCTTGGGGCGAGCTGGACCTTGAACAACTCCCCGATGGCCGCAGCTTTCCCTCCGTCCTGACCGTCCAGCGCGAGTTTTCTCGAGCCGGGCTGGAGTTGTCGATCAAGCACAATCTCATGTTCGGATGTTATCGGGCCATCTGGGGCCCCATCGGCCAGCCCCTCGACCCCTCCCACGCGGCCGACGAACAGCACGGTGCCGTAGTCGGCGCCTGCGAAAGAGAAGCCGCCGTCTACGCCCTCGCCCAACTCCGCGCCGCCCAAAGCGAAAAGCAACTGATCAACGCCTGACTTTCAAGTCCGCACGCGCCCGCCAGGAAACGCGTTCCAGTGTAGGTGCGCGAAGCTCGGGCACCGTTCGCTTGGCACGGGCTGCATAAACCACCTCGCGGGTTCGCTCGACTTCCCGGCGGAATAATTCGTTCTTTAGCGCGCCCTCCATCACCAGGTCCACCGTACGGCCGAGAATGCCCTCAAGGGCGTCGGACAACTCGAAATAGGTGGCGAGCCACGGGCCCAAATCGGTGTCGGGCGAAAAGCCGACGATGAAGTCCACATCACTGCGCGCCGGATCAAACGATGCGGCGACGGCGGCGGAACCGAAGAGTTCCAATCGAGCCACGCGGTATCGGCGGCAGACGGAACGAATGGCCTCGAGATGTTGCTTGACTTGCTCCACCATGGCAATCCCCATCGAAGCCAAACTATACCACAGGCGCGACGGTGGCC
>Ga0302326_10032605_pt1 | contig 10374 bp, 6 predicted proteins | sample Palsa_T0_3_FD_202264 | JGI IMG/M metagenome (GOLD analysis project Ga0302326, IMG submission 202264) | Peat permafrost microbial communities from Stordalen Mire near Abisko, Sweden - Palsa_T0_3 | ecosystem: Environmental > Terrestrial > Soil > Palsa > Peat permafrost | place: Sweden: Abisko... | reverse complement strand
CCGAGAGGCGGTGCAGCATCGCCCACAAACCCAGGCACGACGCGAGCAGAAAGAGCGCGCCGGCGGTGTCCGAGGTCATCAGCGCGCCATTGGCCAGGATCGTCGGGCTCAGCACGAATAAAGCCAGGGAAAGCATGGCCCCCGGCGGACCGTAAAGCCGGCGCGACCAAAGCCAGACGAGCGCCCCCAGCGCCACGGCCACCAGGCCGCAGGCGGCCCGGCCGCGCGCCAGCATGGCGGCGGCGTCATGGCCCATCCGGTTGAACCACTGGTCGCCGAGCAGGAAATAATTCGACTGGCGCCAGGCAGCGGAGTCGATCGACGGGAAGCTGAATCCACCCCAGAGGAGGGGCAGGCCCGCGATGCGCTGCGGCAGGTTGCCGTTCTCGGGATCGAGGCGATAGTCGTTGAAACGCCAGTAGGTATAGCCCGCCGTCGCATGCCCGACCTCGTCGAACGTGAGGCTCTTCTCCCGGAGGCTGGCGAGCATGAACCACCAGAACGCCGCCAGGATTGCGGCGGCGGCCCACGGGCCGGTCAGGCGGCGGGCCCAGATTCCTTGGGGAGGAGTCATAATTTGTCGGTAGTTCAGAACCTGAAACTTGAAACCTGAAACCCGAATCTGTTTGATTTCAAGTTTCAGGTTTCAGCCTTCATCCTTTTGAAAAGAATGCCCGTCAGCGCCTCGGTGGAAACCCGCCAGGGCCGCCCCACCTTGCTGATCGACGGCCGCCCGATGGCGCCGTTGATGTATGCGCTCACGGACAGCCCCGGCGCGCGCTGGACCTGGGAGGAGGTGCCGGCGCGCAATATCGCGCTGTTCGCGCAACACGGCTGCCGCCTTTTCCAGGCCGATATCTGGCTGGAGCAGCTGCTCGGGCCGGATGACGCGCTGGATCTCACGCTGGCGCGCCGGCAGGTTGCGGGGGTCTTGGCGGCGTGTCCCGACGCCTACGTGATGCTCCGGGTCCATCTGAACGCGCCGCCGGAATGGTGCGGGCGCCACCCCGGGGAATGCGTCGGCTACGCCGACGCGCGCGCGGAACCGGAACAGCGCCGGGGCCTGGAGCGATGGCTCGGCCGCGACAACGACGCGCCGGTGCGCGCGAGCTTCTATTCGGAGAAATGGCGCGCGTGGGCGCAGGGGCACCTGGGGCGGTTCTGCTCCGGCCTGGCCGCGACGCCGGAGGGCGCCGCGGTTTTCTCCATCCAGGTGTCGTACGGGGTCTATGGGGAGTGGCACCAGTTTGGCTTCTTCTGCCACGATCCCGACACCGGGGCGTCCGCCGAGGCCGCCTTTCGCCGGTGGCTTCAGGCGCGTTATGGCGACGAAGCGGGGCTGGCCCGGGCGTGGCAGCAGCCCGGCCTGGCGCTGGCCGGGGTCAAGGCGCCCGATTCCGTGGCGCGGGAAACCTCGGGCGTGGCCCTCCTGCGCGACCCGGCGCGACAGCGGGACGTCATCGATTACTTCACCTTTCTGCATGAGGGGCTGGCGGACACGGTGATCATGATGGCAAAGGCCGTGCGTGATTCGTGGCCGCGGCCCGTCGTGACGGCGTCGTTCTTTGGCTACTTCTATTGCCTGTTCGGCCGCGAAGCGGCGGGGGGACACCTTGCGGCCGGCCGCGTCATGGCCTCCCCTCATGTCGATTGCCTGTGCGCCAGTCCGGTCTACACCCCGAACGCGATGCGCCTGGGCGGCACGGGCCATTCGAAGGGCATCCTCGGCGCCGTCCGCCGGGCGGGCAAACTCTGGCTCGACGAAATGGATCGGGCCACGTCCGTGAGCGGCTGCCCCTGGGACAAGGCTTTCAACAGCACGATCCCGGACGACGTGGCGGTATTGCGGCGCAACCTGCTCCAGCCGGTCACGCGCGGCGGCGGGGCGTGGTGTTACGATTTCGGGATCATCGCGGGCACCCCCGTGTTCACGCGGCTGGGGACGATCGGCTGGTGGGACGAGCCGCGGCTCCAGGCGGAGTTTGCCCGCCTGCTCGCGCTGGCGCAAAGCCGGGCCGGCCGGCCGTTCCAGCGCCCGGCCGACGTGCTCGTCATCCACGACCCGTGGTCGTTCGCGCATACGGCGGGCGCGCGGCATATCCCCGAGGAAATGGTCTTTGGGGTCATGCCCGTCTCGAGGGTGGATCCGGTGTCGCGGCTGCTCACGGATGGCGTCGCCGAGGCGCTGCACCGGTCCGGCCTCATTCACGACGATGCGCTGCTGTCCGAGCTGCCCGCGCTGGATTTTTCCCCGTACCGCCTGGTGATTTTCGCCACGACGCCGGTGCTGGATGCCGGGCAGCGCCGGCTGATCAGGGAAAAGGTCGCCTCGGCCGGACGCCATGTCGTCCTGCTGGGCTACGCCGGCTGGAGCGATGGCGCCGCCGTCGGGCCGCAGGCGGCCGGCGGCTGGAGCGGTTTTGACACCCGGCTCCACCCGGCGGTGAAATCCGAGCAGACGCTGGAGATCGACGGCGGCAAGGAAGTGCTTGGGTTGAACCGGCCTTTTGGCGTGCCGGCTTTCGCCGCATCCGAAGACCGCGTCGTCGGACGGTGGGAGGACGGCGCGCCCAGCGCCGTCTGGCGCGCGGAGCCGGACGCCACGTGGTGGGCCTTTGCCCTCCCGCCCAACCAGCCCGCTTCCTGGCGGGCGCTCGGGAGGCGCGCCGGCTGCCACGTGGTCAACGATCACGATGAAACGACGCTGCTGGGCGACGGGTTTCTCGTCGTCCACACCGTGCCGGGTGGGGAGCGCATCCTGCGGCCGCCCGGCGGCGCGGTGATTCGCACCATCCTGCCGGCCCGGAGCACGACAGTTTTTGACGCGGACACCGGTGCGGTCTTACTCTCCTGAGCTATGACAAAAAAAAGATCGATTTTGACCTGGATTGCGCTGCTGGCCGGCGGGTGCGGCGCCTCGGCCGCGCCGGCCCATGACCTGCTATTGTGCGCCATCATCAACAAGGACTACGTCATCGGCCTGACGCTGGACACGGAGAACGGGATTTTCCGGCGCGCCGATGACGGCTCCTTCCAGCACATCGGCGTCAATTTCCCCGGGATTTATAACCTTGCGATCGATCCGCGCGATCCCCGGGTTTTTTACGCGGCCAGCATGAACGGCTGTCTCCGGTCCTCCGACGGAGGCGTGACCTGGCGCATCACCACGAGCTGGGACGTGCCCGAGGCGCGGGACGTGCGCGTCGATCCCAATAGCCCCGACCATATTTACCTCGCTGTGCCGGATGGCATCGATGTGTCCGCCGATGGCGGCGCCACCTGGACCCGCCGGGAAAAGGGCCTCCCGGACCGGGGAAAATACACCCAGGCGATCGAAGTCGACCGGACCCGCGCTGGCCGCGTGCTGGCGGGCTGCGAGTCGGGGATCTATTTGACGGAAGACGGCGCGCTGTCGTGGCGGCGCGTCCTGCCGGCGAAAGCCACCGTGGACGACATCGAGCAGTCGCCGCACGATCCGAAGCTCTGGATTGCGGTCACCCAAGGCGACGGGGCGCAGGTTTCCCGCGACGGCGGCCTCACCTGGGAAAAATTTGCGGGAGTGCCCGATGCCCAGGCGCTTTACAACGTCGCCTTCGATGGGACCAACCCGCGGCGGTATGCCATCGCCAGCTGGACCTATGGCGTGCTGGTCACTGAGGACGGCGGCCTGACCTGGGTCGACCGCAACGCCGGCTTGCCGGCCGGGCACCATGTCTTCCGCGTGGGCGTCGATCCCGATACCGGCCGTCTCTACGCCAGCATTTACGAGGACGAGCTCTATATCTCCGACGATTTTGGCCGGACCTGGCGGCGAGACGGCCTGGAGGGCTCCAGGATTTATAATTTCAATTTTGTGCCGAGGGAGGCATGGCGAACCATGATGGCCAAGGCCGATGCAATCATCCTTCCTCCGCCCGTGCCCGTTGTTCCGCCGCCGGCGGTGACGGCCTTCCGGTGGCCCGTTCCGCCGCGGACGGTCGTGCAGGGCGCGGATGAGCGCCGCGCCGCGTATCTTGCCCGGATTGACGCCGTCCTGGCCTGGAGCAAGGCCCAGGAAAAACCGGCCGATCCGGCGACGACCAACCTGCCCGCCCTCCTGGCCATGCTCGCCCGCCGCGACGACACCGCCTTGTGCTCCCGGCGGGTGATCGAGCTCATGAAGGACCCGGGCAGCGGTCCCTTCTGGATGCTGCCGGTGGTCGGCATTGCCTACCTGGGCCGCGACCAGCTCCCGGCCGATGCCCGGGCGGCGATCCGCAATGCCTGGCGCACGGGCATGCAGGTGCGCGGCGATACCGAAAATCACTGGGCGATGTATTACACCTCGCTCTATCTCATGTCCCAATTGTACCCCAACGAGCCCGGGAGCAGCTGGTACACCGGCAACAGCTCGGAGGAGAATCTCGCCGACGCCCGCGACTACCTCCTCCACTGGATGGATCTCACGACCACGATCGGGCAGGGCGAATTCAACCCGACCGGCTACATCACCGAGTATTCCATTCCCATGCTGTTTCTCGCCACCTGGGCGAGGGACCCGGCCATGCGCCAGCGCGCGCATATGACGCTCGACTGGCTTTTCGCCGACTTCGCCGCGCACTCGCTCAACGGCGAGCTCAGCGCGCCGAATGCGCGCACCACCGACACGGCCGTCATCGAGCACTGGAACGACAAGGCCTCCTTCTATGGCTGGCTCCTCTTCGGCATCATCCCGCCCCTGCCGTTCAACGACGGCTTTGGCGTCTATTTCTCGTCGGTGGCGAAAAACTACGAGCTGCCGGAGGTGATCTACCGGATCGCGGTGGATCGCGACGGCGACTACGTGCAGCGCGACCTCAAGCGGACGCGCCGCCGCTGGCGCAACAGCGACGTCCTCATGGCGCCGATCTACAAGACCACCTACATGCGGCGCGATTATGTCGTCGGCTCCTTCCAGGGGGGCGGCTCCGATCCCATCCAGACGCATGTCTGGGACGTCACCTGGGCGGTCCGCGATCCTCGCGCCGCGCACAACACGATGTTCTCGCTGCACCCCATGTCGTCGGCCTACGACATGCAGACCTATTTCTCGGAGCTGCCCGACCCGATGGTCAAACGCGTCACCCAGGAGAAAAAGCCGTTCTACGACTCGCCGGACAAGTTCCTCGGCGGCTCCCGCTTCGAGCAGGTGTTCCAGGACCTCGACACGGTGGTCGCGCTCTACGACATCCCCCCCGGCACGCGTTTCCCGCACATCAACGGGTTTTTCTCGCGGGACCTCGCCGGCCTCACCGAGGACAAATCCGGCTGGATCTTCGCGCGCGGCGGCAACGCCTATCTCGCCTACCGGCCGCTCGCCCCGTACTCTTGGGCACCCACGATGCTGGGCGACCGGCGGCTTTACAGCCCGCGTCTCAAGAACGGCACGATTGTGCAGGCCGCGAGCGCGGATGAGTTCCGGAGTTTCGGCGAATTCGAGGATGCGATCAAGGCCCTCCCGCTGACGTTCACGCTGGAGCCGGTGCCGACCGTCGCGATGCGAACCCTCCGCGGAAAGAGCATCGTCTTCACCTACGACCAGGCCCCGGTGATCGACGGCGCGGCACTGGACTATTCGAAATGGAAGCTCTTCGAGGGCCCCTATCTCAACGCGGAAAAGGGTTCGCGCAAACTTACCATCACCCACGGGCGGCTCCAGCGGGTCCTGGATTTCAACACCCTGACGATCAGCGACAGCGTGCTCCCCGCCAAGGAGAGGGTGAGGGCGCCTTGACCGCGTTCGAACACGCCCTGGCGCTGCTGCTGCTCGTCGCGGGCCTGAGCGTCGCCGGACGCTGGCTGCCGTGGCCCCAGCTCATCACCTACCTGCTCGGCGGGGTGGGCGTCGCGCTGCTGCCGGCGTTTCCGCGGGTTGCGCTCGACCCCGGATTTTTCTTCCTCTGTTTTCTTCCGCCACTGCTTTTCTCCGACGGCTGGCTGATGCCGCTGCGCGAGTTCGTGCGGGCCAAGCGCCCGATCCTCATCCTGGCGATCGTGCTGGTGGTGTTTACCACGGTGACGGTCGGGCTGGTCGCCCACTGGCTCGTGCCCGGCCTGCCGCTCGCGATGGCGTTCGCCCTCGGAGCCATCGTCTCGCCGACGGACGCCGTGGCCGTCAATGCCGTCACGGAGCGCCTCCGGGTGCCCGCCCGCCTCACCACCATCCTCAACGGCGAGAGTCTCATGAATGACGCGACCGGCCTGGTCGCGTTCAAGTTTGCCCTCGCGGCCGTCGTGGCGGGCGGTTTTTCGCCGCGGCGCATGACCGTCGAATTTTCCCTCCTCTCCATCGGGGGCCTTGCCGCCGGCCTCGCCGTCGGCTACGGCGTCGGACGCCTCCGCGACCTCCTGCTGCGCCTGCACGCGAGCGACACGCTGATTGAGACCACGCTCTCCCTGATGACGCCCTATGCCGCCTATCTTTTGGCGGAGCGCGCCGGGGTGTCCGGGGTCCTCGCGGTGGTCGCCGCGGGGCTCTACAGCGGCTGGCGCGATCCGGTCCGCATGGATGCGGCCACCCGGCAGACCGCGCGGGAAGTCTGGTCGCTGGTGCTTTTCTGGCTCAATGGCCTCGCGTTTGTCCTGCTCGGCCTGCAATTCCCGCGGCTGCTCTCCGCGGTGAGGGGTGTTTACACGATTCCCCATCTCCTTGGCCTGACCGCGGCGGTTGCCGGCACCGCGATTGTGGCGCGCCTCCTTTGGATGGTTCCCGCGGTCCTGATGCCGGCCCTGGTCTCGGGCCAATGCGACAAGCGGGACCGGCTGCCGGGGCCGGCCCTGCTCGTGGTGGGCTGGGCGGGGATGCGCGGCACCGTCACCCTGGCCGCGGCGCTGTCGATCCCGCTGCTGCTGCCGGACGGCTCGGCTTTTCCCGGACGCGACATCGTCATCTTCCTGGCCTTTGGCGTCATCGCGGTCACGCTCCTCGTGCAGGGCACGACGCTGGAAGCCCTCATCCACCGGCTGGGCCTGCGCGAGGACGAGAACCGGCCGAAGGAGGAGCGCCTCGCGCGCATGACCGCGGTGGAGGCCGGCTTGCAGGCCCTGCGTTCCCTGGAAGCGGCCGCCGCTACGCCCGACGAAAACGCCGCCCTCGGGCAGGTGATCGCCGAATACGAACAGCGGCTCGCCGTCCTGACCGCGGAGGGCGAGACGCGCAAAAGCGCCAGCCGGCGCCGGAGCGCGGGCCACCGTTACCGCCTGGCCGCGCTCCAGGCCGAAAGGCATGCCCTGGACGCGCTGTGGCGCAGCGGCGCGATCATCGACGAGGTTCATCGCCCCCTCCAGCAGCTCCTCGACCACGAAGAATCCCTTCTCCTCGGCTCGACACCGGCGGCGCAAGAGTGAAATATCCGCGACTTTTTATGAGCACATCCAAATTCCGCGTAGGCATCATCGGCGCGGGCGGCATCGCCCAAGCCGTCCATATTCCCGGCTGGAAAGCCCAGCCGGATACCGAGATCGTCGCCGTGGCCGACATCGACCAGGCGACCGCCGCGAAGGCGGCCGGGCTCGCGGGCGCCGCGAAGGTTTTCACCGATTATCACGATCTCCTCAAGCTCGACCTCGACGCCATTGACGTCTGCACGCCCAATCGGGTGCACACGCCGGCCGTGCTGGCCGCGCTGGCCCGCGGGTTTCATGTGCTGTGTGAAAAGCCGCTCGCCGTCACCACCGCCGAGGTGCGCAAAATGGGAGAACTCGCCGACAAGAAGCGGCGCATCCTGATGACCGGCCAGAACAACCGGTTCCGTGCCATATCGCTCGCCGTCAAGACCTGGGCGGCGGCGGGCAACCTCGGCGATGTTTACCACGCCCGGGTGCGCGCGAACCGCCGCGCCTGGCTGCCCCCCCGTCCGGGTTTCATCGACGAAAAACTTTCCGGCGGCGGCCCGTGCATGGACATCGGCGTCCACGCGCTCGACGCCGCGATGTGGGTCATGGGCTTTCCCAAACCGGTGCGCGTGACCGGCACGGCCAAGGTCAACTTCGCTCAGGGCCACAAGATCCCCGGCAAGTGGGGCGACTGGGACCGGAAGATGTATTCGGTCGAGGATTTTGCCGCGGGCTTCGTGCACTTCGACAACGGCGCCACGATGACGCTCGAGGCCTCCTGGCTCGGCCATCAAGTCGAGGATGAGGACTTCAATTTCGAGCTCTTCGGCACTGGGGCCAGCGTGAAATGGCCCTCGGCCGAGATCTCCACTGTCACGGCCGGGATGTTTCTGGACGGCAAGCTCTCCACCGCGCGCCATATCGAGAGTTCGCATTTCGAGGAGTTCGCGCTTTTCCGCAACGCGATCGAATCCGGCAAGCCTTCGCCGGTGCCGTGGACGGAGACCATCCATGTGATCGGGATTCTTGAGGCCATTTATAAATCGCAGAAACTGGGACGTGAGATCGTGCTGAAGTGACCATGCCGCGCATCGCCTTCCTTTCCACGGCCCACGTTCATACGCGGGGCTTCATCGAGAACTTCCTGAAAGCCTCCGACGGCCGCGTGGTGGCCGCGGTCTGGGACGACGTGCCGGCGCGCGGCCGGCGCTATGCGGAGCTGGCGAAGTCGGTGTTCGTGGCCGGCCTCGACGCGGTCCTCGCCGACCCGTCCATCGACGGTTTCATCATCACCTCGGAAAACACGCGCCACCTGCCCCTGCTCAGGAAGGCGCTCCCCGTCGGCAAGCCGGTGTTTTGCGAAAAACCGCTGGTGACCAGCGGAGTGGAGCTCGAGGAGGTGAAGGCGCTCCTCGCGCGGTATCGGACCCCGCTGGTTTGCGGCTATTTCCATCCCTTTGACCCGGCGCTGCTGGCGGCGACCGCGCTGGTGAAGGCGGGTGCGTTTGGCCGGATCACGCGCGTGCGCTACCGCAACGCCCACCACGCGGCCTACGGGCATTGGTTCGACAACCCGGACCTCGCCTGGTTTTACGATCCGGCGCTTTCCGGCGGGGGCGCGTTCATGGACATGGGCACGCACGCGATTCACGCTTTGCGCACGATTTTCGGGCCAGTCAGCGAGGTTTTTGCCGTCATCGGCAACCACTCCGGCATTTATCCGACCTGTGACGACAACGGCATCGCCCTGCTCAAGTTCGCCAACGACATCCTCGGCACGGTCGAGGCGGCGTGGACGCAGACTGGCGGCATCGGCGGACTGGAAATCACGGGCTCGGCAGGATCCCTCTGGAACACGGCCGGGGGCTATGTGACCGGCGCGATCGGCAGGGCCCCCGAGGCCCTGGCGCCCGCCGCGGCCGGCGAGCCGACCCGCGTGGACCGTCTGGTCGCGGTCATCCGGGGCGAGGTGCCCGAGGCGTCGCTGCAGGCCGATCTCTCCGCTTGTATTGACGCGGTGACTATCATGGAATCGGCTTACGCGGCGGCCAAGGCCGGCCGCTGGATCAGAATCACCCCATGAATGTTTTGACCGAAGACCAGGTAAGGGCATTTCACCGCGACGGATACTTGTTTGTGCGCGGCAACTTCAGCGCGGAGGAGATCGCGCTGCTCGGCCGCGCCAGCCGCGAGGACAAGGCCATGGATCTCTCGGCCGCGGCGGTCGATGACGGCAAGGGGCATCCCGTGCGCCTTTCGGCGTGGAATCATCCCGGGGACGGCATCTATGGAATGTTCGCCCGCTGCCGCCGCGTGGTGGATGCCGTGGAGCAATTGCTGGACGACGAGGTTTATCATTATCACTCGAAGATGATCCTTAAGGACGCCCGCACGGGCGGCGCCTGGGCGTGGCATCAGGACTACGGCTACTGGTATCAAAACGGGTGCCTGTTTCCCGACCTGGCGAGCGCGATGACCGCGGTCGACCGCGCCACGAAGGAGAACGGCTGCCTGCAGGTGCTGCGGGGCTCGCACAAGCTCGGCCGCATCAACCATATTCTCTCCGGCGAGCAGGCGGGCGCCGAAATGGAGCAGGTGAACGAAGCCGTGAAGCGCCTCGACCTTGTCTATTGCGAGATGGAGCCGGGCGACACGCTCTTCTTCCATTGCAACACGCTGCACCGCTCCGCCCAGAACAACTCGGAGTTTCCGCGCTGGTCGCTCATCAGTTGCTACAACGCGAAGCACAACAATCCCTACAAGGAATCGCATCACCCGCTCTACACGCCGCTGGCCAAGGTGGACGACAGCGAGGTGCTGCGCGTGGCCCGGGACCGTTTCGAGCACAACCGCGGCGGCGGGGTGGATTTCGTCGATTTCAAAAAGACCGACTCAAGCGCCAAGAGCTTGGCCAAAAAATAGGACCAAAGCAGTTTGGCCACAAAGAGCGCAGAGAGCGCAAAGGATTGGAAGATCGAGGGTGGGGCGGCGGGGGGGGCGCGCGGCGGGGGGGGGGACCCG
>Ga0302326_10032604_pt1 | contig 10374 bp, 8 predicted proteins | sample Palsa_T0_3_FD_202264 | JGI IMG/M metagenome (GOLD analysis project Ga0302326, IMG submission 202264) | Peat permafrost microbial communities from Stordalen Mire near Abisko, Sweden - Palsa_T0_3 | ecosystem: Environmental > Terrestrial > Soil > Palsa > Peat permafrost | place: Sweden: Abisko... | reverse complement strand
TTTCGCTGCGCTGTACGAGGACAAGTCCAACGTCGATCTGGTGAATGAAGAGAAGCGCGTCATCGACAATGCGCTCGCCAACAGCAAGCACGTCTTCATCGCGGCTTCGTCGCTGCACGTCGAGACGTTGGAAGACTCGTTGCTGCCTCGCAAGTATAACTTCACGCTCATTGACCATTGGAAGGACCTGGTGGCCGACCCGACCGAACCCGACAATGCCTCCACCGCGCAGGCTGGCCGGGGCGGTGGTTTCGGCGGTGGTTTCGGCGGCGGCGGTGGCCGGCGCGGTGGCGGAGGTGGCGGCGGGCCTGGTGGCGGCGGTGGCTTCGGCGGCGGCCGGAATGGGGGCGGCGGTGGCTTCGGCGGCGGTGGTGGCCCAGGGTTTGGCGGTGGAGGCGGCCCAGGTGGCGGCGGTCCGGGTGGCGGTGGCCCGGGCTTCGGCGGTCGAGGCGGTGGCGGACGAGCGGCAATGGCCGCAGGTGAGGCTCTCTCCTGGCAACTCGTCGAAATCACCGCGAAAGCCGTTCCACAAAAGGTCGCCGCAGATCCTTCGCCGGTCACGCTTGATCGCTGAAGGTACGGAAATCTCAGAACATCTTGAGCTGGTCGCGCTCAAAACTGAATTTGCTCGTGGGCCGATCGATCGGAATCTTGTATTCCCCGGTCCAGCAGGCCGTGCAGCAGTCCTTCTTGGGCGTCCTCAGACAGGCGAGCATCCCTTCAATTGAGAGATACGAAAGCGTATCCACCTCCACGAAATCGCGGATTTCATCCACGGTTCGGTTGTGAGCGATCAATTGATCGGTCGTCGCGAAATCGATTCCATAAAAACACGGATGCCGGATCGGCGGACAACTGACGCGCAGATGAATCTCCTTAGCCCCGGCACGGCGCAGCGCACGCATTTTGGATTGCGTCGTCGTCCCGCGAACCACTGAATCATCGACCACCACGATGCGTTTGCCCTCGACGATCTCATTGATGATGTTCAGCTTCATGTTAACGGCGCGATCGCGCTGGCCTTGATCGGGCAGGATAAACGTGCGGCCCACGAAGCGGTTGGGCACGATCCCTTCTTCAAACGTCAGCCCGCTCTCTTTCGCATAACCTAGCGCGGCGCTTCGGCCGCTGTCGGGCATCGGCACGACGCAATCGGCAGAGACATTGCTCTCCCGCGCGAGCTGCCTCCCCATCGCTTCGCGCGCCAGATGCACGTTCTGCCCAAAAATTCTGCTCGCGGGGTTGGCGAAGTAGACGTGCTCGAAAACGCAGCGGGCCCCTTCTTCTGCCGGGACATCGAATCGCCGGCTGCTGATGCCGCTGTCATCGATCCGCAGCAGTTCGCCCGGCTCGATCTCGCGCACCAACGTCGCATCGATCACATCAAAGGCGCACGTTTCACTCGCCACGCACCACTGCCCGGCCGAGGTCTTGCCCAGCACCAGCGGCCGAATCCCCCACGGATCTCGACAAACCTCCATCCGATCGGGAAATAGAAACAGCAGGCTGAACGCTCCCTGCAGATGTTTCAGAACGTGCGGCAGCGGATCGTGGCGATTCGCATGCGTGGGCTTGGCGAGCAGGTGCACGATGATTTCGGTGTCGGTCGTGCTCTGGAAAATATGCCCATGCTCTTCGTACTCTCGCCGAAGCACCGCTGCGTTGATGAGATTCCCGTTGTGAGCCACCGCAACCGGCCCCATCAGATATTGCCTCAGCAGGGGTTGGGCGTTGCACAACTTGCTGGAACCGGTTGTGCTGTAGCGCACATGCCCGATGGCCCCGTGCCCGCCGAGTTCTTCCTTCAAAATCCGGGGAGTAAACACCTGGCTGACCAGCCCCATCGCCGTATGTCCGTGCAATTGCTTGCCATCGGTAACCACAATGCCGGCCGATTCCTGGCCGCGATGTTGTTGCGCAAAAATCCCCTGATAGGCGATTGTTGAGGCGAGGGGCGTACCCCATATGCCAAACAAACCGCACTTCTCTTTCTTCTCGTACTCGTCAGATTCCAAAAGTGGCAACTCGACGGCCAAGGGCGGCTCCGTTGAACAGAGGCGACATCTTTGATTAGGAACAGTTACGATATCATATGCGAATCGCGGCCGAGTCAATGGCCGCGGATCGCTGCTCGTCACAAAGCCGCGACCATGGGTCGCGGTCCGCCGCCGCCAACGGCGGCGGCTTTATGAAACCTCCACGGTATGGGAAGTCCCAAAAAATCCCCCCGCCGCAAGGATATCACCGGCGAATACCTCGCCGGTGGGCTTGATGATGATCGCCTAAATATTCAGCAGCGGTTCACGCAGCACTCCAAACATGGCCAGAAGGAGAAAACCGCGCGCACCGCGCAGATGCGCTCGGAGAACACCGAAAGTTCCGCCGACATTGATACATTGCCGGTGGGAGAAGTCGTGCAGGTTTTTTCCATCTATTGCGAAGTGGAATACGCCGGTGCGAAATATCTATGTGTGACGCGCAAAACACTGTCGAAGGTTAGCGACACTGGGATCGTCGTCGGCGATGTCGTCCATTTCCGGCCTGGCACGCCTGAAGGCGTGATCGAGCGCGTCCTGCCGAGACGGACTGTCCTGACCCGAGCCGACAGTTTCAAACAGATCGGGCAGCATCCGATTGTCGCCAATGCCGACCAGATGCTGATTGTCGCCAGCGTGCATAAGCCGAAAGTAAAATGGGGCCTGATCGACCGCATGCTGATTGCCGCCCAGTCCGGCGGACTTTCGCCGATCGTCTGTCTCAACAAGATCGATCTCGACCAAGGCGATGGCGATCGCGAGATGGTTTTCGCGCGCGATGCGCTGAGTCACTACCAAACGCTGGGCATCACGACAATGCAGACGAGCATCGACCAGCCCGCCACGCTGGAGGCGCTGCGCCGCTTGCTCGCCGATAAGACGACCGTATTGGCGGGTCACAGCGGCGTCGGGAAAAGCAGCCTGATCCAGGCCATCCAGCCCAGTCTGGACCTGCGCGTAGGCGATGTCAGCACGTACACCGAGAAAGGCCGACACACGACGACCAGCGCCCGCCGCTACGCCCTGGATTTCGCGGCCGGCCACGTCATCGATACGCCGGGAGTGAAATTGTTCGGCCTTTGGGGTGTGACGCGGGAGAATCTCGATGAGTTTTTCCCGGATGTGGCGGCCGGCAATGCGCCTGCGTGGCGAGAGGAAAGCTATTCGCGGATAGAGGCCTCGCTATCGGCTTAAAAGCCGGTCGAACGATTTATTTGACGAACTGATGGTCGCACGATCAATTAGATCATTCCCTCCGGCGTGGAAAGTCACCTAAGATCCATGCCGAAGGCACGTTCTAGTACAAGTTTTTCGGCCAGACTACTCTCAAACTGGAGGCACGACATGGAACACGCTGAACAGAAGAATTTCGACCGTGCGGATGAAGTGCGCGAGTTCCCGGCGGGGCGGTTAGAGCTGCTGAAGATCGGCGGCGCGACGGTTGGCCGCGCAATATTCGAGCCAGGATGGCGGTGGGCAACGAGCGTTCAGCCGCTTGCCAAGACCAAGAGCTGTGAGGCCCCACACTTTCAATACCACGTTTCGGGCACTTTGATGGTGCGCATGGACGATGGGACGGAACTGGAGTGCCGACCGGGCGATGTTTCGCTTTTGCCCTCAGGACATGATGCGTGGGTGGTCGGGAATGAGCCGGCGGTTGTCGTGGATTTTCAGGGCATGCTGGATTACGCGCGTCAGAAATGACGCCTCGAGCGACTTTACGTTTCTTTACAAAACTTTACATCGCCAAGCTATTGGCGTTTTATGAAATGGCATTACGGCTGAACGTGGCGATGTCGCCGGCGCTGGGGGTCCAGATTGAGCCAATCAAATCGCCGTTGGTTACGCACGGCACGACATCCGTATGCTCGCTCAACATTCGAAGGACCGATTCGAGTCGCTCCCACTGCCGCTTTTCCTGCAACTCCCAGGAGTGTCCCCATAAATGGAAGACGCCGCCGTTTTCCGCGACGTGGCGGATGAGAGATTCGGCCAGACGCGTCCACTTGAGCGCTCGGCCGTGAACGATGTACAGCCAGAGGTTGGAAAGATTCCGCCGTTTGATTGCATTCTTGAAATAGGCCCCGACGGGCTGCGGATAGGCGTGAATCGTCGTGGGCAGCAGGTGTAGGCCGTGGCCAAGATCGCGCGGTTGATCGAGCGACATCAGTTCGACGCTGCGAAATGCCCGGTAACCAGCCTCGCGAATGAGCACGATATCGCGCGCCGCGAACTTGCCGCCAGGCGGGCAGAACATTGGGCATGGCCGGCCAATCATGTCTTCCACCCACGCTTTGCTTTCGAAGATTTCGCGACGCGCTTGCTGGTCATTTGCGCCATCGAGGAAGACGTGATTGATTGTGTGCGAGCCGATCTCGAACGCCGAGCCCAGGTCGCGGATTTGCGCAACTGACATCGCGCCGGTCGGCGCGTTTTGAGGGATGTAGAACGTGCCGGTCAGACCGTATCGCGAGAGAAGATCCGCGATCTTGAAGTCCAACGGGTGGCCGTCGTCCCAGCTAGTTGTAAGCCAAGCCTTCTTCATTATTGGGTCTGCCCGTGGCGAGCCGGCGATTCTTCGCACTGGTGATGGCGCGTCGATAGATTGCCAGGAGCGATTCGATATTTCGCTCGCCGGTATATCGTTCCAGATATTCATTGCGCACCGCGGCGCGCATGGCCGGTGTTGGACCTGACGTGCCCAGCACACGCTGGACCTGTCGTGCCAGGTCCTGGGAATTGCCGCCGACGAAAAGTGCGCCGGTTCGGCCGTCTTCCACGATGTCCGCCAGCGCTCCATGATTCGCCGCCACGACCGGCACGCCCTTGGCAAACGCCTCCACCGCGACCCGGCCGAATGTTTCGTAACAATTGGATGGCACCACAAGGAGTCGCGCGCGGCCGAGAAAATCATAGACCTGAGCGGCCTCCATGCGACCAAGCCATTGGATGTGAGGGAACTTGGCTACCGCCGCGCGCACGTCGTCGGCCAGTGGACCATCACCGACGATTTTGAGCGGCGCTTTCATCTCGGGGCGCGACCAGGCAGCGAGCAACGTATCGAGTCCCTTCTCCGGCGAGAGTCTACCGACGAAAGCAACATAGCCACCGTCACCCGTGCCTACACCTGGATCGGGGTGGACGAAGTTGGGCTTCACGACCAGGCGATCTTCGGCGAAGCCGCCCTGGATATATTTCCGCCGCGTGAATTCGCTGGGGGTAATGTAGATATCGACCGCATTTCGCCAGGTTCCGACGACGCCGTGAACAGTCAGCGTGGCCGCGACCACGGCGCTGGCGATCGTGCTGGAGCGATAGCACTTGTGCGTGACGCCATGCCAGGGAACGCTCTTTCCCACGCAGTCCTCGCACGGCTTACCGTCGCGAAAGAGGGCGGCGCCGGGGCACATCAATCGATAATTGTGCAGCGTCTGCACCACCGCCGCGCCTTCAGCGCGCGCAGCGTAGTAAACGCCCGGCGACGCCAGCGGAAACGTGTTATGGAAATGCACCACATCCGGATTGTGCTCGCAGATGAGCCGGCGCATTTCCCGATGGGTGCTGCGATTCCACATCGTTGCTCGAATCAGGCTCGCTTTGCCCATCGAACGCACTTGATCGTTATGCAGCACAAACGTGATCGGCTCGTGGCCGAACGCTTTGAGCAGATTGCCCTCGGAATAGAAGACTTCATCCTCGCCGCCGGGCTGCTGATAGAAGTTGTGCGCGATCAGCACCTTCATGCGGCCGCCCCCATCCAGGATTGGTCGAGTGCATCGGGACAGCGCTCAAACACCCATATCGCGCCCAGCCCCGCGCCGAAGAGGCACCAAAACCAGATTCCACCCATCGGCCCTTCGATGAAGACGTCGAAACTGGCGTTGATCAGGAACGCGCCCCAGTAGCAGCCGAGAAACAGGAAAACACCCTGCCAACGGAGATCGCGCCGCCGCCTGGCGCGCACATAACCGCGGATGATTCCGGCGATCCAGGTGAGTTGCGTGAGAGCCCACAGCGCCAGGCCCGGAACGCCGGCGCGAGCTAGAAATGTCATATGCACGGAATGCGGGCTGCGGAGCGTGCCCTCTTCATCCAGCCGAAAACCATCATCGTCGGCGAGATTGATGCCGAACCCTTTGCCGGTCCATCGGTATGGGCCGTGAATGGTGTAATCGATAATTTCGTTCCACCAGTCCATACGGAATTGCTTGGTGCTGTCGAGGCTGTCAGAGCCGGTATCCGTGGTGACGCTGGCGAGATTTTCCCCGACTTGATCCAAGGAGATATCGCGCCCCTTGCCGCCGGGTATGTCAATGTGCAGCCGCGTCACCCACAACATGACCAATCCGGCCGCGACCAGTGCGAGTAAACGCCAGGGGACGCGCGACTTGGGTCTAAGTGCGAGGCCGACGACCGCGGAAAAGAGATAAGCGACCATGCCGCTGCGATCGACCAATCCAATCAACCCCACGGTGAGCAGCATCAGCGTCAGCCACCCCCAGGACACTTCGCCAGCGAATCCAACAATCCAGAATGCAAGGACACCCGCCAGATGCACCATCACGTCCGATTCCTTCATCGAAATGAGCTTCACATCGGGTGCCCACGGAAGGGTCGGATTATCGAGCATGAATCGATGCAGGATTGCCAGAACAGGCAAAACCAGGACGAACATGGGGATGAACGCCGCGTAACGCCGCAGCAGCAGCGAGACGCGCTGTGGCTGATCCTGAATGAGCGAGCAGACGACTAGCGCAAAGAACGCATATCCATAGACGGTTGCATCACGCAGCGCGAGCAGACCGTAGACGGAGATGAAGGGTAGAGTGCGAAGGACGCCCCATCCAATCAATGCGAGCAGCGGCCACGTGGGGCGGACCTGCAATAACCGCGTCCAGCCCGGCAACCGAAGCAACACGAGCAGCCCGAGCAGCAGTGCAAATTCACCGATGAACAGCGGGGGAACGCCAACGTAGGCGAATAATTTTCCCAGCAATGCGTAGCCGAGCAGGCAGACGCAGAGGAATGTGAGATAGCGATCACCTACCGCCGGCCGGTCGGCACTGGCCCGGGTACCCGAAACGATCGGAAGGGTTTGTATGCTTTGCGCGATCATCCCAGTTCCCTTCCTGTGACTGCCGCGCCGATGGACTGCAAAGCCGCGAGATATTCGCGCACCATGGCCTGCTGCGTGAATCGCTCAAGAAATCCGGCACTGGCGCGCTCACCCATCTCGCGGCGTAGCGCGGCGTTAGTCAGCAAGGGAGAGAGTGCGCGCGCTGATTGATCCAGATCGTCCGGATTCAAAAGCACGCCTGCCCCGAGTGCTCCGAGGATTTCCGCCGCGCCGCCGGCGGGCACGGCTGCGGCGGGAAGGGCCACGCGCGCGGCTTCCAGTAACACCACCGGGCAGTTTTCGAGCCTCGCGTAATGAATGCAAAGATCCGCCATTGCCAGGAGCGCCGGCACGTCTGAACGAAACCCGAGGCATTTCACCCGTTCACCCAGCTCCATCGCCGTAATTTTTTGCACAATGGATTGGCGATCGGGCCCGTCGCCCACGAGCAACAATTTTGCTGCCGGATGCTCTTTGGCGATGCGGGCGAATTGATCCAGCAACGCGAGCTGGTTTTTTCGTGGCTCCAAAGTTCCGACATTGATGAGCACCACGTCCCGCTCGCTCAGCCCAAGTTTGGCTCGCAGTGCGGACCGTTGGATCGCCCCGGTTGCCATGTCGCCGGAAATGCCGTTCCAAATGACGGCGGAGGATTTGGGCACAATTCCGCGATCCTCTTCCACCATCGCCTGGGCACAGTTTGATACGAAGATGACTTGGTCGACTCGGCGCAGCACATCCGTTTCCAGATCGATCACCGCCTGGAAAGCGGCTTCGCCGCGGAGCTCTCCTTTGTCGCGATATTCACTGGCTTCGCTGTAGTTAAAATGGCAGACAGCGACGATCGGGACGGCGATATCAAGCTCGCGCCGGACGTTGAGCGCGGCAAGGGCACTCACCGGACACTGGGCGATGATGGCATTGGGCTGATGCCGGCAAAGTCGCGCACGCAGATTCCGTTCCAGCGCCCGTCGGTGCCAATAGCGATGCCATTGGGTGGACCAGGTTTTGTTCAATCGATTGAGCAACAGCGTGCGAACAGCAAAAACCGCGAGCCACGCAACGCTGCCGGTAAACGGGCTTACCATTTCGCACTGAACATTCGCCTCACGCATTCCAGAAACCAGCGATCGGGTGTGGGCGTGGATGCCGGTTTCGCCCTCTGATCGGTTGAGGGTCGCGATGAGAAGTTTCTCAATGCCGTGGCCCGCATCGGCAACCTGGCGGTCGGCGAAGCTCTTGTTTGCCGCAGGGGAAGGCATCACCCTGGGCACCGAAAAAATGGTGGCGCTGGCGCTCATGCGTACACCGCCTCTGCGACCGGCGCATCGACCGTTGTGGGGAAGCACTTGAGCAACCGGCAATACCAGGAAACCATCTCCTCATTTTCCTCGTATTTCTCACCAAACAGCCGGGCCAGGTGATCGATCAGATAAGCCGTTTGAATCGCTCGCACCTGTTCCGATGAAAAGCCCATCGGCTGACTGGCGGCAAAGGCGCGCAGGTCGCGGTATGCCTGCTCGGGCGTCCGGTGATTCAATTCGTAACGATCCTGGATCATGAAATGCGTCTCATCCATCAGGGGCAGGCCGTCGGTTTGGGCATATTCCCAGTCAAAGGCGGAGATGGCCGAACCTTCGCGTCGCAAATTCCAAGGCACGAAATCGCCATGCACGATCGTGGAAGGGACGATCATCTGCTCAAGAACCGGCATGGACTGCTTGAGCATTGCGAACAGTTCCGGGCGCGTCGGCTCAAGCGCCGCAAGCCGTGAGCTCAACTGGGCAACCAGCGCCGTTTCCGACGCGCGTTTCCGTTGCGAAGTATGCAATGAGCTCAAGAATTCGCGGTGTAATGTGGTGAGATTCGACAGCACCGGCTTGCCCAGAAGAGGCGTTTGGATGGTGATAAATCGCCCGTCCACATCGCCGGCAAACAGCAATCGGGGAACACGGCGCGATTTGGTTGTATCGCTGCCGATCGCCGCCAGGACGGTCGCTTCATGTTGCAACAACCGCCGCGAAAGAGGTGATCCAGCCACCTTAAGAAAAGCGCGGAGCTGACCCCGCTCGTCGAGAACAGCGACGGACGTCTTTCGATTCTTCGCCGGCTCGGGTGCGCCGGAGGTAAGCGCGAGATGTAGCGCTGTGCCCGGGAACAGTCGCTGGAGCACCCGCTGCAAGGGCGGCGTTTGGCGCTGGGCGACGCAGACGGTATCCCGATACCACAGCGGCAAGCGCATCCGCGTCGCCAGGCGGATTGCGAGATGTTTCAGCAGCGCCGAAGTTCGGGCCGGTGTGTGAACGCTGAGGCCTCCCGCCGAAAGCGCTGGAGAATCCAGCGGAACAAACCAGCGCGCCTTTTCGATACTGGGCAAGACCGCAAAACGAGAGACGTGTCCGAATCCCATCTTTTGGAGCGCCTTATTCGACCAGCCCCGGCAATTGACGCCAACAAGACCGTCCTGTCCGGAGAGATCGCCTAGATCGTCGATCGCTTTTTGCCAGGCGATTTGAACTGACATCGCGCCAGCCGATGGCACGCCGTCGATCATCGCGCGAAACCACTTCGGTCCGCTGTTGCACGAATATGCAACGTCGCGGCCAAAGAGATACATCCACGTCAATGGTGGTCGAACGCACATTCGTTTATCCGGGACGAAGTTCCGCTCCTTAAATTGCAAAGCCAAAACGGTGCATGAAACGGTGTCGAAGTATTCCCAGGATTTCGCGATCGACGGCGGCGATCGTGTCTTGGACAGCGACTGAGGCATCGATAATGCGCCCGTTGCTCAAGGGCTCGACGACCGCGCGGTATTCAAGGCACTGGCGAGCGGTTTCTTCAAACGGCACTTCCTGCTTGCGCGATTGAATCACCTCAGGGGGCGCGTTCAGCAAAACCACCAGATCAGCTTTAGGTGAGATCAGGGCGACCAACTTCAAAAGGAATTTGGGACCGGAATAGCGATAGCGTTTTGGATCGACGATCGCATCCAGGAGATAGCGATGATTGAGGACGAACGCGGATCGCGCCCGAGCTGGATGGATCGAAGCTATATACCCCAGCGTGTAGCAGATTGACCACCACGCCACTTTGTAAAGCGACGCCAATTTCCCGCGCGGAGGTTTTGCATGTGGGCTGGGCTTTTGCTGCATACGCGCCGGCAGCAGCGAAGGGGCGAACGTGTGATATTCGGTTTTGAGAAATGCGGGTGAAAGGTCT
>Ga0302326_10032602_pt1 | contig 10374 bp, 12 predicted proteins | sample Palsa_T0_3_FD_202264 | JGI IMG/M metagenome (GOLD analysis project Ga0302326, IMG submission 202264) | Peat permafrost microbial communities from Stordalen Mire near Abisko, Sweden - Palsa_T0_3 | ecosystem: Environmental > Terrestrial > Soil > Palsa > Peat permafrost | place: Sweden: Abisko... | reverse complement strand
TGGCGCTCGATGACGACGGTGCTCGGCCGCAACTGATCGAGACGATCTTCGTCCCGCGCGGTCCCGAAGAGCGCGCCGTCCGTCGTGGCCTGGCGCGCGCCTCGGCGTCGATTCGCGTCGTTCCGACGGGCGTTGGAAGCCTCGCCGCGAGCCGCGCGGTTGAAGACGCGCTGGCCGAGGCCGCGTTCGGCAGCGCGCTCTGCACGGGACTTTGCGGGTTGCTCTCTGCGGCCTTTGTCGTCGGCGACGCTCTCGTGTACCAGGAGCTTCAACGTGAGGGCGTGCGCCCGCTAAAGCTCGAACGGGCCCTCGGCGATTCGATTGCCGCTTGCCTTCCCGGCGCACAGACCGGGATCCGCGGGCTCGCAAGCGATGAGATCCTCACGTCAGCCAGCCGGAAGCGAGCGGCCGCGGCACGTTTCGGCGCGGACGCCGTCGATATGGAGAGTTTTGTGCTGACGGAGCGTTTGCAGCGCGCGGGCGTTGCCGTGGCCGTCGTTCGAGTCGCTAGCGATGCTGCCGCCGACGAGTTGCCCGAGCTCGACCGCGCGCTCGACGGCTCGGGTGGTATCGACGGCTTCGCGCTCGCGCTTGCGATCGCGCGCCGGCCGCTGCGCGGCGCGCGTCTCGTGCGCAACGGTATCCGGTCGCTCGCCGCACTCGAACGCGCCGTCTACCGGATCGCCGTCGCGGCGTAAGCGGGTATGCGCGTCTGCGTGTTCTGCGGCGCGAGCGCCGGGCGCGGTGCGATCTTCCGCGAGACGGCAGGCGAGGTCGCGCGCGCGCTCGTGCGGCGCGGCGCGGGCATCGTCTACGGAGGCGGCAGCGTCGGCTGCATGGGTGCGCTCGCCGACGCGGCGCTGGCCGCGGGCGGCGAAGTCATCGGCGTGATACCCGAGGCGCTCGCCGCGCGCGAGGTCGCGCACCGCGGCCTCACCGAACTGCACGTGGTCGGCTCGATGCACGAACGCAAAGCGCTCATGGCCGCGCACTCCGACGCGTTCCTCGCGCTGCCCGGCGGTTTTGGGACGATGGAGGAGCTTTTCGAGGTCGTCACCTGGCAGCAGCTCGGCTATCATAGCAAGCCGATCGCGCTCCTCAACGTCGCCGGCTATTTCGATGCGCTGCTCGGCTTCTGCGATGCCGCAACGGCGGCGGATTTCATCCGCCCGAGCGACCGCGCTAATCTGCTCTGCGCCGCCGACGTCGAAACCGCGCTCGACATTCTATTCGGCGAGCTTCCCGGGCAATCATGAAGCGCAGACGACGATCTCGATCGGCGTATCACTAGGTCTTTCGCAACGCGGGACCGGGACTTTGTCACCCCGAGCTTGTCGAGGGGCCACACTGACTTTGTCACCCCGAGCTTGTCGAGGGGCCACACTCCGTTGCTCCTTCGACTTCGCGCCTACGGCGCTTCGCTCAGGATGACATGCCAACAATGCTTCGCTCGATGACATTCCAACAATGCCAACGATGCTTCGCTCCGATGGTGCCTTACTCGCGCGAGGCGTTTTCTTTCGCTTTGACGAGCCGAACTAGCACCTCGTTGTAGGGGGTCGGGATTCCGAGACGCCGGCCGGCGGCGACGATTGCGCCGTTGACGTAATCGATCTCGGTCTTCATGTGAGCGGCAAGATCGATCGTCATCGAATTGCGGCCGTCGGCGCTGAGGGCCACGATCGAGCGAACGTATTCCCACGGATTCGCAAACGGCAGATTCACCCGCAAACCGTGCGCGACCGCGGCGCCCTCGAGTGCGACGCCGCGCGCGAGCTCGGCGGCGTCGGGGTCCGATGCGATGATTCCGTTCTTCGCATCGGCCAGCGCCGAGATCGGATTGATCGCGGCGTTCGCGAGCAGCTTGCCCCACTGATGCGGCCGGATGTCGTAAGCCATCGCACACTCGAGCCCGGCGGCTGCGATCAGGCGCTGGACGCCGCGCACCGTCTCGGTCGAGGCGCCGGCCGAGCCGACGACCGTCGTCCCGACGCCTTGCCGGCGCGAGCGCCCGTGGCCGACGGCGAGGCCCGCTTCGTTCGTGATGCCGATGACCAGAGGCACCGTGCCTCCTAATGCGGTCTTGATCGCTTCTTCGTTTCCCAGGCCGTTCTGCAGCGAGACGATTGGGGTCGCGGGGTTCAGCTGACCGGCAAACGGGCGCACGGCGGCAAGCGTGTTCGGCGCCTTGACGAACACGAACAAATAGTTCGTCGCAAACACGCGCGCGGGATCCCGCGTCGCAACGACACGGCGAACGGGTAAATCGTCGAGCTGCACGCCCCCGATCTCGTTGATCGTGTCGACCACGTCGCCGCGCACATCCACGAGCGTAACCTCGTTGTGTTCGGCGAGCTGGAAAGCGAAGAGCGTCCCCATCGCGCCGGCCCCGAGAATTGCGACCCGCGGCCGCACGTCGTTGTGCATCGGTGCTTTAATGATAATAGCGGTAGCGCCGGCCCTGCCGCGCCGGCGCACTTTTCACAAATAACGCCGAGAGCAAGACGCCCGCGCTGAAGCCGCCGATGTGGGCGAAGTAGGCGATGTCGCTGCCTTGCTCCGAAAGCACCCGCGTCGAGACCGGCCCGAAGCCGTGAATGAACTGGATTGCGGCCCAGACGCCGATGATCAGTACCGCCGGAAGCCGCAGGAAGAGTGGGAAGCAACCAATCGGGACGATCGTTTCGATGCTGTTGGTTGGAAACCGCAGCAGGTATGCCCCAAGGATCCCCGCGATCGCGCCGGACGCGCCGATTCCGGGCACGTGGCTCCCCGGCGACATCGCGACCTGCGCGACGTTCCCCGCGATTCCACAGATTAAGTAGAACCCGATGAACCGCACGTGGCCCGCCAGATACTCGATCTCCGGCCCGAAGACCGCCAAGAACAGCATGTTGAAGAAAATGTGCAGCACGCTGCCGTGAAGGAACTGCGAGGTCACGAGCGTGAGCAACGTCGGCGGCGCGGGTGCTGCGAGCTGGACGCCGTGCGTGATATCGAAGGGGATGAGCGCGAAGTCGTCGATGAACGCGTTGCGCGCGGCCTCCGTCGGAATCGCGACCTCGTGAACGAATGCGATAACGTTGAGCAGCACGAGACCGTACACGGCGATCGGAAAGACCGGCGTGCGGCTCAGATCGCGAATCGGGATCATGTTACGTGCTTGTCACGCTGACATGAGAATTTCAAAATTCGAATTGGAGGCCGAACGTCGTTCGGCGTGAGGCGTGGCTCAGGTCTCGCTCGCCGCCGAAGAGCTGCATCTTCGGGCCGAGAAAGAAGTTGATGTACTGATCGAGCGTGGGGTGGCGCAGGTCGTAGGCGCGGGTTTCGATTCCGAACGACCGTTCGGCGATGCTCGCGGTGACGCCGAGCCGCGAGTACTCCATACCGCCCCCATAGGTCAGCCCGCCGCTGCGGCTCAACAGCATGAAGTTTGCGGTCGAAGTCCCGCCGAGCGCGCCCGCGTCGTTGACTCCCGCCTCGAGCCCCGTCTTCGCCTTCGGCAAAATGAAGAGGTTGAAATCGGTTTGCGGCCCACGATCGGCGGTGAGCAGCGGCGAGACGTTGCGATTGGAACTCCCGGGACGCAGCGGCGAGAGGTCGCTCGCGCGCACTTGCAACTCAACGAGATCCTTCGTGAACTGGTCGAGCCGCTTCTTCAAGGCGGCTAGCGCGGCGCCGCCGATGGCGCCGCTGCTTCGGCCGGGCGCGCTCGAGGTGCTCGGCGCGGGGGATCCGTTCGGCGCTGCGGATCCCTCGGGAGCGGGCGATACCGGGATGAGCGGTTCCGAGGTCGGAACCTCGCCCGGGCGCGGCGTGCTGGGAGCCGGCGCGGGCGTCGCGCCCGCATCGACACCGTAGACCTTCGATTTTCCGCCGAGCTGGCCGACGAGCGAATCGACCTTTTGCGAGGTCGCGTCCAGCTGTGCGACCGTATCCCGCAGTTGGTTCTGCGTCTGCGGGTCGCCGGTGACTTTGCGAAAATCTCCGGTCAGTTCGGCGAACGTGCGCGCCGTTAAGGCGAAATCGCGAGTCGTATCGATCAGATTCTTCTTGACCCGCGGATCGGTCGCGACGTCGTGAAGCGCGTCGACGGTCTCGCCGAAGGAACGCGACGTCCGATCGAGCTGGCTCAAGAGCACGTCAACCTTGCTCGAATCACGATTGACCACCGAATCGAGGGAGCTCGTCAGGGCCAGGACGTTGCTGCTGGCCAAGGTCAGGTTCCGTTGCAGTGAACCGGTTAATCCCGCGACTTCGTTCGACGCCTTGCTCAGGGTCCGGTTCGCATTAACGGTCAGCGCGTTCGCATTTGCCATCGTCGACTGCAGTTCGGCCAGGAGCTTCGGTTCGGCATGCTCGAGTTGCGAGAGGATCGTGTCGACGTGCCGGATCTCTCCTTGACCCTGTTCTAAGAGGTCCGCGAACGAGGCCGGGTTCGTCCCTTGCGGCTGTTGGTCGACCGGCAGCACTTGATGCGGCAAGGTCGCGACCGACCCCGTCACGTTTCTCGGCGGCTCGATTAAGATTGTCGGCTCGCCGGTGAGCGGCGCCTGAATCAGGAAGCGCGAGCCCACTGGGATCTCGTAGCCCGGCTTGATCGCCATGACGACTTCGGTCGAGTAATCCGGGAGCAATTTGATGTCGTCGACCGCGCCGATCGGGACGCCGCTTAGATACACGAGCGCCGCGTCGCGCAGGCCGGACGCCGACCGGAAGTGGACGCCGGTCTTATAGCCTTGCGACCGCGTGCCGAGATCAGTCAGCACGTAGAACACGACGAAGACCGCGATCGCTCCTAAGATGGTGAACAGGCCGACTTGAGCTTGCTTCGACATAGCGTTCGATCCGGGCCCCGCTAGAGCGGGATCGGCCCGACTTCACTCCCTTGCAAGAACTGCTGGACGATTGGGTTCGGCGATCGCTTCAACTCTTCGACCGTTCCATACGCGATGATGGCTCCCTCGAAGAGCATGGCCACGTAATCCGCCATCGCATAGATGCTCTCGAGATCGTGCGAGACGACGACGACGGTCCCGTCCAGCATTTCGCGCTGGCGCTTTATCGTGTCGGTGAGAACGTGGGTGATGATCGGGTCGAGGCCCGTCGTCGGCTCGTCGTAGAGGACCAGATTCGGGTTCGTGACCACCGCCCGCGCGAACCCGGCGCGCTTGAGCATGCCGCCGGAAAGCTCCGACGGCATCCGGTCGCGCACACCGGTGAGCCCGACGCTATCGAGCGTCGCGAGCACGGTCTTTTCGATTTCGGCGTTCGTCATCTTGGTGTTCTCGCGCAGCGGAAGCGCGACGTTCTCAAAGACGGTAAGGCTATCGAAGAGCGCCGCGAACTGAAATGCGAAGCCGATCTTGCGCCGAAACTCGATCAAATCGCGATTGCGAAGGGTCGAGAGGTCCACGCCCTGGACGATCACTTGACCGGCGTTCGGCTGGCGCAACCCGTTGAGCAGTCGCAGTATCGTCGATTTCCCGGCACCCGAGAGGCCGATGAGACACGTTATCGCGCGCTCCTTGACCTCGAAGGAGCAATTCGAGAGTATGACCTTCTCGCCGTACTTCAGCGTTACGTTGCGAACGCTCGCAAAACTCACTACTGATTGCTCGACCCGAAGAAAATCAGCGACATGAAAAAATTTGCCGTGAAGATGAGGATGATCGAGGTAACGACGGCCCCGGTCGTCGCCTTTCCGACCCCGGCCGCACCGCCCCGCACCCGGAACCCCTGATAGCAGGCGATGATCACGATGATGACCGCGAACACGAGCGCCTTCACCATCCCTTTGATGAAGTCGTCGAAATCGCTATAGACGCGCGCGGACTCGATGAATTCGTGATAACTGATTTGTGCAATGTTCTTCGCGAGCACCATCCCGCCGACGATTGCGATGATGTCGGCGAAGATCGTCAGCACCGGCAGCATGACGAGCATGGCGATGAGACGCGGCACGACGAGCATCCGCACGGGCGACAGCCCGAGCGCCTCGAGCGCTTCGATCTGCTCGGTCACGACCATCGAGCCAAGTTCGGCGGCGATCGCGGCGCCGGCCCGCCCGGCGACGACCACCGCAGTCAGCATCGGCCCTAGTTCGCGCGACGAAACGTAGGCGACGGCCCCGCCGACCAAATCCGTGACGCCGTAGCTTTTTGCCGAGTTTGCGGACTCGAGCGATATGACCATCCCCGTGAAGAGAGACGTCAACAAGACGATCGCGGTCGATTGCACGCCGAGGATTTGGGCTTGCGCCACCGTTTCGCCGACGCGAATTCGCAGCCGGCCGGCCATGCCCGCGGTCTCTCCCGTCAGCTGGGCCGTGCCTCCGACGTACTCCAGCAGGCCGGTCGTACCGCGACCGACGTCCTCAAAGACCTTCATCGACCGCCGAGTTCCAGGACGTGCGCGAGGACGCCTTGCGTCGCTTCGACGCGACGCGCCGTCACGCCGCGCTCCGCGCTGAGGTTGAACTGCAGTTGGCTGACCTTTGCGAGCCGGCGCTCGATGTCGGCAAGGTGCGAACGCGCTTCGCGTTCGAAGCCCGAGAAATAGCGCTCGACCGCCGCGAGGTACGCCGCAACCTGGGCGCCCTCCGGCTCCGCGTTCGCAGCGAGCGCCCGGATCATCTCGTCTTGGGCGCGGCGCATCGCGCGGTCGGTAACGTAGAAGCGGCCGACCTCGTCGACGAGGGTGGCCAGCGCCGCCGGGTCAACCGGCATGCGCGGATTCGAGCGCGGCCCGTTGAAAAGCGAAAAGCGATTCGATGCCGCTCTGCGCCAGCGCCAGCATCGTATCGAGCTGAGCGCGATCGAACGCGCGGGCTTCGGCCGTTCCTTGCAGTTCGACGTACGTGCCGGCGTCGGTCATCGCGACGTTCATGTCGACCTCGGCCCGGCTATCCTCGGCGTAGGCCAGATCGAGATGCGCGGCCCCGTCGACGTAGCCGACGCTGATCGCAGCGATCTGCTGCACGAGCGGCCATTTAGCGGTCCCCGGCGCGAAATCACGGCGCAGCGCGAGCGCGAGCGCGACGTAGGCGCCGGTGATCGCTGCGGTTCGCGTCCCGCCGTCGGCTTGCAGGACGTCGCAGTCGACGATCACGCTTCGTTCGCCGAGTCGCTTCAAGTCGGTGACGGCGCGCAGGGCGCGGCCGACGAGCCGTTGGATCTCGTGGGTACGCCCGCCGACCTTGCCGCGCGCCGCCTCGCGTTGCGTGCGCTCTTGCGTCGCCCGCGGCAACATCGCATATTCCGCGGTCACCCAGCCCCGGCCCTGACCGCGCAGCCACGGCGGCACCTTCTCCTCGATCGTCGCAGCACAGAGCACGCGCGTACTGCCGATCGAGATCAACGCGCTCCCTTCGGCGAAGGCAAGTGGATTCGGCTCGATCGCGACCGGTCGCAGCGCATCGAGCGTCCGGCCGTCGGCGCGCGTGGTGGCCGGCAAAAGTGGCATCGTGCCTCGTATGCCGCGCGATGCGCGCTTTCCCGCGCGGGGCCGCCCTCGACCCTCCGTCGACGTCGCTATTCGACGTCGTTATTCCGAGAATCGCTCGATGTGCGCGAGGCCCCAGTCGCGGATGCTTAGGACCAGCGGCACGAGCGACCGGCCGTACTCGGTGAGCGAGTAGATCACCGGCGCCGGGACTTTGCCCGTCTCCTCGCGTTGCACGATCTCGTCCGCGATTAACTCGCCGAGTTGTTCGGTCAGAACCTTCTGCGAGACGCCGGGCAAGACTTCACGAAGGGCCGCGAAGTGGCGCGCCGACTGCGAAAGCCAGTACACGATGATCAGCTTCCACTTACCGCCGACGGCGGCGGAAGCAGCGGTGAGCGGGCAATCGCTGATCGGGTTCGTTCTGCGGGCGTGAACCATAGTTACCTAGACGTTCCTTCTTGGCGAGCCGGGCGGCGTCCCGTACGATTGTGCCGCCGGAGGGAAGCATGATCGTGGAAGTTCGAACCTACCGCATCAAGCCGGGGCTGCGCGCGCAGTTCCTGCGCTTCTTTGAGAGCCGAGCCGTACCGGCCCAGCAGTCCAAGGGCATAGCGGTCGCGGGTCCCCTGCTGGACTTGGAAAACGACGACACGTTCATCTGGCTGCGTGCCTTCCCCTCACTGGAGGACCGCGAACGGATGAAAAGCGCGTTCTACGACGGGGACGAGTGGAAGAACGAATTGGAGGCGATTGCGATGCCGATGCTCGAAAGCTACAGTGTCGCGCTCACCTCGGTCGCGGAGAGATTCCTCGAAACTTTCCCTCGCCCATTTCCCAAAAAGGTGAGCAGATGAGACCATCGGATTTGCTCCGACGCGCCGCCGCTTCTGTCGTCATCGGCGCTGTTGGCTTTCTCCCGCAGCCCGCCTCGGCGGATCCGCAAACCCCGAGCCCCACGCTAACCGGCGGCCAATCCGCCGGCGCACTGCGGGACGGCCGGCACGATTTCGACTTCAACATCGGGACGTGGAGAACGCACATAGCGCGCTTAGTGCATCCACTCACCGGTTCGACGACGTGGTACAAAATGGAGGGCGACGTCGTCGTCAAGAAGGTCTGGAACGGACGCGCTAGTCTCGAGGAGGTCGAAGCCGACGGCCCAAGAGGACACTTCGAAGATATCGGGCTGTTCCTTTACAACCCGGCGGCGCACCAATGGACGCAAACGTTTGCCAACGTCAAGTACGGCACCGTCAACGCGCCGATGACCGGCGAATTCAAGAATGGGCGCGGCGAGTTCTACGATCAGGAGCCGTACGACGGCAGAATGATCCTGGCTCGCGTCATCTGGTCGAACATTACGCCGAACTCCCACCGCTTCCAACAGGCGTTCTCCGCTGACGGCGGCCGGACGTGGGAGACGAACATGATCGCGAACCTGACGCGAGAATCTTCGCCAACGGTTTCAAATCCGCCGTCATTCGCGAGCGGGGCCGGCCCGGAGCACGCCTTCGACTTCGATCTCGGTACCTGGAAGATGCACATTGCGCGACTCGTGCATCCGCTGACTGGGTCGACGACGTGGACGAAAATGGAAGGGACCACGACCACACGCCAGATCTGGAACGGCCGCGCCGATCTGGCCGAGGTCGAGGCCGACGGTCCGACCGGCCACCTCGAACTCCTGGCATTGCGGCTCTACAATCCCGATTCCAAGCAGTGGAGCATCGCCTTTGCCACGAGCAGAGCCGGTGTCCTCGGCACGCCGTCGATCGGCGAATTCAAGGCCGGCCGCGGGGAGTTTTACGATCAGGAACTTTACGACGGCAGAAGCATACTCGTCCGGTTCACGATCTTTCCGACCGGAGCAAAGTCAGCCCATTCCGAACAAGCATTCTCGCCCGACCATGGCAGGACTTGGGAAGTAAACTGGATTAACAACTTTACGCGGATCAAAGGCTCCGCCTGACGCAGCCTCGGTACATCGTCCTCCGAAAGAGACGGCCAATGTCAAACCGTGCCGAGGTTTTCCAGTTCCTGGGTTGTGCCACACTCGTCATCTGTCTGGTTTCGTGTGCGGGTGGCACTAGTCCGATTCTGTCGACGCAGCCATCCCAGGGCGGCCCGGCCGCGCCTGGTGCCGGTACTTTCGTAAAACCGCGCAGCAACGCGATGGTTAGTAACGGCCCCGCTTACGGCTGGTACTATATTCAGAACTGGGCGCAACCCTTTGACTACTATTACCTCGACGGAAACCGGCCGTGCTCGCACGACAACGGGTGCAAGGTTCAACTCTGGCAAGGACCCGGGGCGGACGTACAGCGGTGGTATTTGACGAGTGGAAACACGCCGAACACCTACGGGCTATTGAACGGCGGTGGTTCTCTCTGTCTCGATGGCAATCTTCAAGGGCAAGGCGGCAACGGAACACTCGTTCAGCTCTGGGCCTGTAACGCGAGACAAATTCAGGACTGGACCTTCGAGAGCTCTTACGATCTCTACATAATCCACCCCGCCTTATATCCGAACGACTGCTTGGACGGCCGTCTGCCCGGTGATGAAAATGGTCTCAAGGTTCAACTGTGGACCTGCAATGGTAACGCGATTCAACTGTGGGCCTTGAGCTCGGCGCCTGCGCCGTAACGCCACGCCTGCGTCGCGGATCAGCGTTCGACGCTACTCGACGGTGACCGTCTTCGCAAGGTTGCGGGGCTGATCGACGTCTTTGCCGTCGATGTCGGCGATGTGATAGGCCAGGAGCTGGAGTGGGACGACATTAACGATCGGGGAGAGCAGTTCGTCGACCTTCGGGACCCAGAAGACGTAATCGGCAAGCGCCGCCGCTTCGTGGTCGCCGTGGTTTGCCACGATGACGGTGATCGCTTCGCGCGCCTTCGCCTCGGCCAGATTCGAGAGCATCTTCTC
>Ga0302326_10032598_pt1 | contig 10375 bp, 7 predicted proteins | sample Palsa_T0_3_FD_202264 | JGI IMG/M metagenome (GOLD analysis project Ga0302326, IMG submission 202264) | Peat permafrost microbial communities from Stordalen Mire near Abisko, Sweden - Palsa_T0_3 | ecosystem: Environmental > Terrestrial > Soil > Palsa > Peat permafrost | place: Sweden: Abisko... | reverse complement strand
GTATCCGGATCCGGATAGTGGTGCTCATCGTCTGAGCCGGCCGTCTTTGTCACGTAGTCACGATCGAAGATGCCCAACTCAGCAAGCCAAAGGGCCGTGCGTACCAGCGAAACCCTGACCCGGTAGCTTCCGCCCTCCTTCGCCCGCCGCAGCAGCGCCGATAGGATTCCGCAGGTTGCCAGCCAGCCCGCCGCGTAGTCGCAGGCCACGAAGATCGACGGATGTACTGGGTTCTCGTCGCTGCCCTCGATGTTGTCGAGGCCCAACGCGAAGGTGGCCGTGATGTCGAAGCCGACGCGACTCGACCACTGCCCGGATTCACCCGCCCAGGTGATCTGGGTATCGATCAGGCCCGGGCGTTCTTTGACCACTTCCTCCGACGTGATCTCGAATCGATCTCGCCATCCCGTACGGCGGTTTGTGACCAAGACGTCGGCCTGGGAAAGAAGTTCACCGAACTTTGCGCGACCTGCCTTGTCAGCCAACTCAAGCACCGTGGAGCGCACTCCGACATGCGAGGTGTAGTGCCAGAGGGAGTGTTCGACATCGGTTGGTCGCCACACGTTGAGTGAGTCGGCGCCGTGCAGGGCCATGGCGCGACCGATCGAAGGGGCTGCAATGACGTGGCTCGACGAGAGCAAGCGGATACCGTCAAGCGGGGTTGTGGGATTGGGGGTAAAGGGTATTGGATCGCTTTCGCCGACTTTCTCGACGCTGACCAGAGGCATCGGCCCCAGGTTCTTGGTGAAGGCATCCATCTTCAGCACGTCTTTGATGTTGCGGGCCAGCGGCATGGGGACGCCCGCTTTCTCGGCGGCTTCTTCTAGTTCCTCGCCGTTCCACTCTTTCACCGCGTCGGCCAGCGCCTGGTACGTGCCGCCCCTGGGTTTGAGGAGTTCGATTGTGTGCTGGCGCAAGGAGGGGTAAGGCTCGGCAAACATGACCCACTTGCCATCTTTGGTGGGGACAATATCCGGGCCGCCGGCAAACGGGCTGAATGGATCCGTGCGTCCGGGGAATCCATTGAGCAGCTCCCACTTTCCGTCGAGGAACGGTGTGAGACGGCGCAGGGATTTGCGTACGTCGATATGAATATCCTGTCCCTCCCCGGTACGTTCCTTCCATATCTTTGCGATCAGGATCGCCTTGGCCGCGAGCGAGATTGCGCTGATGGATCCGTAGGGCAGTCGATCCGGCGTGATGGGATCAGCGCCGTAATAGGTGACCTTGCCGCCGGAATCGGAGGCTGTGGCCCCTAAACTTTGCAGTAAGGACTCGACATGTGCAGGCACGTCAATCGAGCTGCTCTGTAATGGATTGTCGTAGTTGGCAATGATGGCTTTTGCCACGTTTTCTGCCGTGCTCACGGTGTGCCTTTCCATTGATGCCGTCCGGGTTGGAATCCTGTATTGACGAGGCTCATCCGGGAAGCAGTTCCCGAGAGTTGATGACCTCCTCCACGCCGGCCTCTCTCAGAGTCGCGATGTCCTTGAAACCGCAGACCGCCAAGCACAAATCGAGTTCGGCCAAGAAGGACCGCAGATAGTGGGTCAGGCTTTCTGCACCGCCGTACGACAGTGCGTAGGCATAAGGCCGCCCAAGCCCGACGGCCGTCGCGCCGAGGGCTAGCGCAATGATCGCATCGGTCGCCGAGCGCACGCCGGAGTCGAACATGACGGGTGTGGCGCCGGCCGCATTGACGATGCCGGGCAGCAACTGCAGTGTGGACACTGCCGAATTTGCCTGACGGCCACCATGATTAGTGCAGTACAGCACGTCCGCACCGTTGTCGATCGCCAGACGCGCATCGTCGGGGTGTTGAATCCCCTTGATGGCGATCGGAAGCTTCGTCTGGCTCCGGATCCAGCGCAGGTCCTCCCATGACAGAGGATTGGCGAAGATCTTTGTGTAGTGCGCCAAGGCGGCTGGCTGGTCTTCTTCCGGCGGCTTGGCCAGGTGCTTGGTGAAGTTCACATCCGTGTAGTAGTTCTGCATGCAGTAGCCGCGGAACTGCGGAAAGTTCCCTCGCTCAAGATCCATCGGCCGGAAGCCGAGGGTCCAGGAATCCACCGTAACCATCAGGGCGGAGTAGCCGCTGGTCTCGGCTCGGCTGATCAGACTTGCTGCCAGTTCTCGGTCGTCGGGCAAGTAGAGCTGGTAAAAAATCGGTGTGTCACCTGCATGTGGAACCACGTCCTCCATGCGTGTCTGGGTGAAGGTCGACAACGTGTATGGCACTCCGGTGGCCGCCGACGCCTGCGCGGCCGCCACGTCACCGTGGAAGTCGGGTGCGCACAAGCCAACCAAGCCGATCGGGGCCAAAAACATCGGCGACACCAGATGTTTGCCAAATAAACTGATCGACAGATCGCGTTCGGGCGGGCTGACCATCATTCGCGGCACGATGCCGTAGCACGAGAACGCAGCAATGTTCGCGCGCTGGGTCCGTCCGTCGCCGGCGGCTGCCGAAACATACCGATACACCCAATCCGGAAGTGCCTCAGATGCTTTGCGCTCGATCGAAGCAAAGTCGAACGGGTATCGGGTCGTTACTCCGTGTACTGCTTCGGCGTAGACCTCGTTTTGAAAGTCACCAAAGTTGGTGGGCACGTTGATGCAATCCTTTCCCGGTAACTCGTCATGCCCCGGCGATCCACGCTTGCTCTTGCCCGGGCTCGGGCAGGACGCGGCCGCCTTCGACCGCGCCACTCGCGGGGCTGTTTTGGATCACCATCATTACCCGTTCGGGCTCGACATTGGCGATCCGAGATACGGCGGCTGCAATTTCCGTTGCGAGACGGGTTGTTTCATCTAATGGGTGACCGGACCGCACCCAACTGTTGACCAGCACCGGATTCGCAGGCACGCCGTCGGTGTAGATCCCGCCGGCGGGCAGCTCGTGGAAAACGACGTTGACATAGGTGCTGGGCACGTGGTTGATCTCGGCGTGGATGCGGCTAATCTCTTGAGCCAACGCGCTCTTGACGTCGGCGGTCAGCGTCGCCGTTGTCGTCGTGCAGGTATAGACCGGCATGGTCGCTCCTTGAATGGACGATGGGCTGGCGGCGTCAGCCCAGATGCGCGGCTTGCGGTTTGGTAGGCACCACGATGACGGTGGGCCCGTCGGCGCTCAGCGCGGCGGTGAATTCGTGGGCGAGCTTTTCGCAGTTGTCGACGTTGACGGCGCGGCACCCGAAACCCGTTGCGAGGGAGGCGATGTCGAGGCCCGGCAAGTCCATTCCCGGCACGCCGGTGCACTTCTCCAGCTTCGCAAACGACTTGAGGATCGAGTATTCCCCGTTGCGCATCACCACGAACACGATCGGCAGGCGATGTTGGGTGGCCGTATAGATCGCTTGCAACGAGCCGTCGCCGATGGTGGCGAGCACGTGGCGCTTGACACCCCGGGCGCGGTCCCCCAGGGCGACCCCCACGGCGGCGGGCAACCCCCAGCCGATCCCGCCGCTGGCAGTGGCGAAGAACGAAGCCGGGCGGGTGGTGGGCAGAAATCGCAGTTGTTGGGCCATCGTCGACGTCGATTCGGTGACTACCGGTGAACCGGCGGGCTTGACGGTGCGCAACGTCTCCCACACCGCGTCCGGCTCCAGCGGTGCCGACCCGGTCACGTCAACTGCGCCGGTCGGCGCATGTGCGGCCGGCACCGGCCGGTCGCTGTGATCATCGACCATGTCCACCAGCTGCTCCAACGCCAGCAGCGTGTCCCCCAGCACGCTGTCACCGACCGGCGCCGCGCCAGCCAGCCCGGGATCGGCGGTGATCTGCAGCAGTTCGGTGCCCTCGGGCAGATACTCGCCGGCCACGTACGGGTAGTAACGGAAGACCTGCGCCCCGACCACGACGACGAGGTCGTGCCCGCGCATGACCTCGGTGACACCGGCAATGGTCATCGGTATCTGCCCCTGATACAGACGGTGATCCTCCGGGAACGACGCCCGGTCGGGAAGCGGACTGCCGTACACCGGTGCGCCGACCTTCTCCGCGAAGGCCACGCCGGCATCCCAGGCGCCGGCGCGATCGACTTCAGGCCCAAACACCAGCAATGGCCGCTTCGCACCGTTGATGCGCTCGGCGAATCCGCGCAGCCGCTCGGCATCCGGGCTGACCCGGTGGCTCACCGTGCGTACCACCGCCGGGCCCAACGCTGGTTTCTCCCAGTCGTCAAGGGGGATGGACAAAAACACCGGGCCGGCCGGTGGCTGCAGCGCGATTGTGTAGGCGCGCATAAACGCGGCCGGCACGTCCTCGGCGCGCTTGGGTTCATACGCCCACTTCACCCATGGCTGCGGAAACACAGTTTCGTCCTTGTTAGTCAGATACGGTTCGCACAACACCATTTCGCGAGTCTGCTGACCGGCTGTGACGATCAGCGGGGTATTGCCCTTGTATGCCGCCACCAGGTTGCCCATCGCGTTTCCCATCCCCGCAGCGGTGTGCACGTTGACCAAGGCGGGCTTGCCGGTGGACTGGGCGAATCCGTCGGCCATGGCCACCACCGACGCCTCCTGCAGCCCAAGGACATAGGTGAAGTCGTCGGGGAATTCGCTCAAGAACGTCTGCTCCGTGGAGCCTGGATTGCCGAACACGGTGGTCAGACCCAGGGTGCGCAACAGGTCATAGGTCACCTCGTGAACGGATTTGTTATCAGTCATGGCCTCTATCCGACCTTCCACTAGATGAGTCGCGTCAGCGCGTCTGTGATCGCGCATTGCTACCAACACCTCACCCCAACCGCCGATGGCTGTCTATGTGCCCGGCAACAACGTCGAACCCCGGCCGATGTCGCAGGAAACAATCGACTTATACGAGTGCAGGCCCGGAGCCTGGAGGGCTAGTTCGATGATCAGATGTTCTTGCGGGCAACGAGGAAGAAGTAGCCGTCCTCATCGACCCAGCCGATGTCGCCCGTCGAAAACCATTCGTCGACAACGGCGTCCGCGCCGGATTCTGCCGAGTTCCAGTAGCCCTTCATCACAGTGTGGCCGCGGACTTGAATCTCGCCGGGTGCCCCGGTCGGCACCTGGGTGCCGCGATCGTCGACCACCCGCATCCGCACGCCGTCGACGGGTGTGCCGATCGAACCGGGCTTGCGCATCGCGTGCGGATGATTCGAACACGCCACCCCGGACGTTTCTGTCAGCCCGTAGCTCTCGAGGACCATGCAGTCGAACTTGTCCTCGAACCGACGCAACACCTCAGCCGGCATCGCGGCTCCTACGGAGATGCACAGCCGCAGCGAACCGAAGTCCAAATCGTGAGCGGCGACGACGCCCAGTAATGCCGCGTACATCGCGGGCGCACCCTCGAAGACCGTGACACGTTCGGCCGCAAACATTTCCAGCGTCCTACCCGAATCGAAACGGGGGAGCAGTGCGAGCGTCGCGCCGGACGAGATGACCGCTCCGAGGCCGTACGTCATCCCGGACGCGTGAAATGTTGGCAGGCAACCGAGTACGACGTCGTCGGGCCCAATGTTCAACAGGCTGCGCGCAATAACGGCCTGGCTATTCAACAGGTTGCTGTGGGTGAGTTGGGCCGCCTTGGGTCCTTCGGCAGTGCGTGACGTGTGCAGGATGACCGCGTTGTCGTTGCCCGCCCGGGTCACCGGCCAGGCGTGCCCGAGAAAGTCATCGGTCAGCTGCCGCAGGGTGTGCTCGCCGATACCGACCGGGGGAACACCGGCGGCCAGAGCCCCCGCGATAGCCGCAGGCCAACATGACAGCGCGGAAACCAGCAGTCGAGCACCGGTGTTAGCCAAGACGGACGCGACTTCGCGGGCGTTGCGCAGCGGATTCATCGGCACCACAACGGCTCCGGCGTGCAGCACGCCGTAGAAGACGACTGCGAACTCGGGACCGCTCGCGAGCATGACCCCCACCCGGTCGCCAGGGCGAAGACCTTGATAGTCAAGGTAGGCAGCGAACCGTGCGGCGTTGTCGGCGAGCTCCGAATACGTCGTGGTGGTCCCATCACAGCGCAGCGCGGGGCCGTCGGGATACATGTCCGCCGACTCAACGAGATGCAGGCTTACGTTGGTCACGATCACAACATTTCGGGCGCACTGCCTCGCATGCTTTGACGATGGTGCTACCTTGGCCGCCTGTCGATGGAAACAACTACAACGCGCGACGCCCGGCGCTGTTGCATCCAACAACGTCTGCGATGGCGCCGATCAAGCGGAGATGAGCCGATGTCACCGGAATGCGTACTTGTCCACCGCATTCTCGTCCCACTCAAGACCGAGGCCGGGCCCGCGGGCAGTAATTTTGCCGTCGTCGGGTATCAAGGGCTCGGTGAGGACGGCTCCGGCCAAGTCGAGATATTCACACCACGATGCGGTTGGTGAGCAGGCCATCGTGTGCGCGCTTGCCTCGATGTAGCTGTGACTCGACAACGGCATAGAAGCCGCATCGGCCTGTCCTGCGGCGGACATCCAGCCCGTGACACCACCGATCTTGATCATATCGACCATCGCCAGATCACTGGCTTCGGCAGCAATGGCGTTGGCCATCCCACGGGGGAACCACCAGTTCTCACCGGTCTGGATGGGAACCGGGCGGACAGCCTCACGAACAATGCGATGTCCGTGCAGGTCCTCGGCGCCGACCGGTTCTTCAACCCAGGTCAGATCAAACTCTTTGAGCCGCAGGATCAAGTCGATGGCGCTGGCTGTCGTCTGCGACTGGTTGAGGTCGACCATCAAGCTGCACTCGGGTCCAATCGCGTTACGTACGGCAGCGACGGTGCCGACCTGATCGCCTACCTCGCCGGCGCCGAGTTTGATCTTGATCCCGTCAAAGCCGTTTGCCACCGACGCCTCGAGTAAGGGAAGGTCGGCCTTGATGTCCACCAGCCCGTAGCTGTCGTAGGCGATAAGGGGCTTCGCCGCGCCGCCGAGCAGGACCGCGACGGGGAGATCGGCCGCCCGTCCAAGGGCATCCCACAGTGCTTGGTCGAGGGCGCCGATGGCCATGCCGACCACTCCCTGCATGCCCATCAGCTTTAACTGCGCATCGAGCTGTCGCATGCGTTCGCGCGGTGAAACCGACTGTCCGACAAGCGCGGGAGCAACGTCGCAGAGGAACTGCACGAGTGTGCGCAGCATGAGCGGGGTGTAGGCGAAGGCGTAACTGCGCCCGACAATTCCCTCGTTTGTTTGGACGTCAACGAGCACAAGCGGCGCAGCGGGAACGTCTCCTGCCGCGGTGCGCAGAGGCCGCGGCATCGGCACCAGCACTGCGCGCGCCGCAATCGAATCGATCGTGAGTTCGTCAGACATGACTACCGCCTCGTCTTTGTCGGATTGGCTGCGTAGAGGTGATTGAAGAGCAGAGATCCGACGAGTTTGGGCGCCTCGACCTGAGGAAAGTGTCCGACCGGCGGCGGGTTGTCCAGCACGATGATGTTGGCAAGCGGGGCCTTGTCTCGAATTCGGGGTAGCACATGGGATCCACTAATCGGGTCGGCGGGACCCCAGATGAAAGTCTGTGGACCCGAATAGCTTTCGACGGCATGCGACCACCGGGCGGCATGTTCGCGGCGCTCGGCCATGTAGCCAAGCAGCGCGGGCGTCACCCGCGCTCCTCCCGACTTACTGAAATCAGTCCACATCTCCTCGAGCGTGTGGTCGGGGACGGGTCTGCCGAACACGCCCAAAAGCGCTTTGCGATAGCGAGTTTCGGTGACGTACTCCTCGGCGGCATCTCCACTGAGTTCAGCGAGGCGGCGTTGAAAATCAGCGGGTCGATGCAGCTCAGGGAACATTCCGCCATTGAGCCAAGCCATCGATTCGATGCGATCGGGCTCGCGGGACAACAGTTCCTGCGCTACCGAGACACCGTAGTCATGGGCGACCAGGGCCGTGCGGTAGATACCCAGGTCGCGCCACAGGGCCCGCACGAGATTGGCCTGCTCGATGAGCGAGTAGCGATACGGATAGGGTTTGTCGCTGCTGCCGTAGCCCAGAAAATCCAGGGTCGTCACGCGATGGCCGGTACCCGCCAGGTGCGGCATGACGCCTGCCCAGTCGAACGACGACGCGGGAAAGCCGTGGAGCAGGGTTACCGGCTTGCCGCCGATGGGGCCATCCTGACGCACAAACAGCTTGTGTGACGAGCCGCTGATGGTGCGTCGGGCGCCACCCGAAATCCAAGAATCCAGTGTCATATTCACGGGAGGAGAACCGAGCGCCGGCGGCTACTGCACGAGGTCTGGGTCGCTACCCAGGATCTGATCGTATAGCGGTTGGGCCTGGAACCATCCGGCCGCCGGAGTCCCGATGAGCTCGCGGGTCTGCAGGGCCACGTCGTGAGGTATCAGTTTCGGCGTTCCCGCAGCCATGGCGACCAGCTGTACCTGACATGAGCGTTCCATCGTGATGAACCACCACACGGCTTCGGCAACGGTCTGGCCAACGGTGAGAAGGCCATGGTTCTGCAAAATGGCGGCCTTGTTCGCTCCGAGTGCCTTGGCCAGACGGACGCCTTCGTCCATGTCGTTGACGAGCCCGTGATAGTCGTCGTACACGGCGTGGTCTTCGTAGAACGCGCATGCGTCCTGGGTAATCGGATCGAGCTTGATTCCCAAGGCGGAGAACGCCCGTCCGTATGTCGAATGCGAATGCGCCGCTGCGAGAGCATCGGGACGAGCCTCGTGCACCCGGGAATGGATCACAAACGCCGCACGATTAACCGCATGAGATCCCTCGATCACATCGCCCTTGTGGTCGACCAGGACAAGATCGGACGCTTTGATTTTAGTGAACGCCATCCCGAATGGATTGACCCAGAAATAATCGGGATGTTCGGGGTCGCGCACCGTGATGTGGCCCGCGACGCCCTCGGAGAAGCCGAACTTGCCGAAGAGCCGGAATCCGGCGGCGAGCTGCTCCTTGCGGTATTTGCGTTCGGCGTCGACCGAGTCGAACACCGGCGGTTGCGGGAGTCCACTTCCAGCGGGCGCTGGGCCGACGACGGCGGCTAGGTTGGGATCGAGGATGCTTGTCATGATTTCCTCCTGGTGGTGACTGCCGCGGTGACCTGAGTTATGCACCGGTTCGCCACGTGTGCAGTCTGGTTCCCACGCGGCCGATCGTCGATGTTTTGACGGACACGAATGCTGGCCCTTGAGTGTGGGCTCGCACAATGGCATTAAGCCGCACTTCGGCGGCGTAATCGGCAATCAGCTGTGCTCCGTCACACCTAGGCGGCCAGGTTGTTGTACCCGCCGACATTGTCGCGTGAGTTCGTCGAGAGCAGGATTGGAATCCTCGGGACAAGCCCTAAAACCGGGCAGCCGATTCGATCCGCAGAGGTACACCATGACGAGCCTGAGCACCAATCTCTTCGCATCCGCAGAGCGCTACCCCAATCGCATTGCGCTGCGTTGCGACGACCTGCAATTCACCTTCGCCGAGTTCGACGCGGCGGCCGCCCGGGTGGCGACGCTGCTAGAGCAAGCCGGGATCGAACCGGGGGACCGGGTCGGCGTGATGCTGCCCAATACGCCCGCGTTCGCCATCGCGTTCTACGGCATCATCTACCGCGGCGCCGTCGCGGTCCCAATGAATCCCTTGCTCAAGGCTCGTGAAGTGGCCTTCTACCTATCCAACAGCGGAGCGAAAGCGTTGTTCGCCACGCCCGGCTTCGCCGACGAGGCCAGTGCCGGCGCCGACGAAACGGGCTCGCAGTGCTGGATTGTCGACGACGCCGGCCTGACGGAGCTGATCGCCGACCTGCCCGCGCAAGAGTCGCCGGTGGAACGCGGCGCGGACGACATCGCGGTCATCTTGCACACCTCCGGAACCACCGGAAAACCCAAGGGCGCCATGCTCACCCACGGCAACCTGGGCCGTAACGCCGAGGTCAGTTGCCGCACCCTGGTCGAGACCGGGCCGGGCGACGTCGTGATGGGCTGCCTGCCGCTCTTTCACGTGTTCGGCCTGACCTGCGGGCTCAACGGGGCGGTGCTGTCGGGTGCGACGCTGACGCTGATCCCTCGATTCGACCCGCGCAAAGCGCTCGAGGTGATCGAGCGCGACGCCGTCACGGTGTTTGAAGGGGTGCCGACGATGTATTCGGCGCTGCTGAGCGTGGCCGACGAGGCCGCGGCGGAGGCGACGCGCACGTTGCGGGTCTGTGTCTCCGGTGGTGCGGCGATGCCCGTGCAGGTTCTCACCGACTTCGAAAAAGCCTTCGGCTGCACCGTTTTGGAGGGCTATGGGCTCTCCGAAAGCTCACCGGCGGCCGCGTTCAACCATCCGCACCGGGAGCGCAAGGTGGGCTCGATCGGTACTCCGATCGAAGGCGTGCAAATGCGGGTCGTCGACTTGAATGGCGGTGAGGTACCGCAGGGCCAC
>Ga0302326_10032595_pt1 | contig 10376 bp, 9 predicted proteins | sample Palsa_T0_3_FD_202264 | JGI IMG/M metagenome (GOLD analysis project Ga0302326, IMG submission 202264) | Peat permafrost microbial communities from Stordalen Mire near Abisko, Sweden - Palsa_T0_3 | ecosystem: Environmental > Terrestrial > Soil > Palsa > Peat permafrost | place: Sweden: Abisko... | reverse complement strand
CTCATCACACCATTTTCAAGGGATCCGGTGTCCGGCCACACGTTTGCGGCGCGCCGCATTCTCGAAGTTGTGCCGGGCAGGGTCTACTCGCTCTCAGGCTTCGAGTTCACCGAATTCCATTTCGTGGTCACGGACGATGGAACGCAGTTGATCGGAATCGACGCCGGGACGCGAACCGATTCTGCACGAGCCGCGTATGAAGCCTTGCGCGCTCACGCGCCGGCTCTTCCCCCGTTGACCACGATCTTCGTCACCCACGCGCATTGGGACCACATTGGAGGGCACCGCTATTTTCGCGGACTCGACCCAAAACCGCAGTTCTACGCGAGGGAGAATTATCACGAGGAGGTCGCCGGCGAGGTGAACGTGCCGGACTCAATCGCGAGGACCTTCTTCGGCGAAGGGTTCAGCCTTGACGACGTACGCGCGTTCGAGCCGGACGCGACGATCGATAGCGTCAGCGAGATGATGATCGGTGGAACGCGCATCGAGTTGCTTCCCGTAAACGGCGGAGAAACGCACGACGCAATGTTCGTGCACCTGCCGGATCTGGGCGTGCTTTTCGTCGGCGATTTCATCATGCCGTATATCGGAGCGCCGTTCGTGGCTGAGGGACACTTGGATGGCCTGTTTGATGCGATCGAGGTCGTGGTGCAGAAACGGCCTCGGTACTTGCTGCACGGCCATCCGCAGCTGACAGAGAACTTCTCGTCGCCGGAGATGCTCACCCAAGTGAAGGCCGACCTCACGTGGCTGCGCGATGAGGTGCTGGCCGCAGTCCATCGCGGCGAGGCTCGCGCCTCGATCCATCAAGCGAATCTCATTGCGCCGGGTCTTCTGAGCGGGCGTCCCGACGTGCTCTTGCCGTACCTGGTGCTGCGTGAGCATGTGATCGATCGGGTGTTCGTGCAAAACGTCGGCTATTGGCAAGCCAATCTCGAGGGCCTCGATCATCTCGGCGATTCCGATCACGGAGAGCTCCTCGTGAACTACCTCGGTCTCTCGGAAAAACAGCTCGTGAACGCCGTCTACGGCGTCGCGGCTGACGGCAAGTACGAACTGGCCGCTTCGTTCCTAAAATGGTCGACCGCCCATTTCGGAAGGACCGAGGGCCTCGTTAAGGCCGAGCGTCTCGTCTACCTGAAGCTGATGGAGAAATATCAGAACACTGACCCATTCAAGTACATCCTCTATTCAGCAAAGATCGGCGAAGAAATGCCGGCAATGGCGAACGGATGACTACAGCGTGATGCAAGGAAAAGACTCTCGAGGAGCGACCAATCGCCCTCGGCTACGTTCGCCCCGCAGGCGCTCTCCCGGTTTCCGTACTCGATTTTCGCTCTCGGGCTATTCGTTTTTGCCTTTCGTGTCTACCCACACGCCGAAGATGGTACCGCCTTCGAGGTCGCCTCCGAGTTTCGCATGCCCCTCGGTATTTGCGGCAAGTGTATCGATCTTCACGCCGGCGGCCGCGCCGCTTTTCATGGAGCCCGCAATATCGACGGTGCCGAGAACGACGGACGTGCCCGTCGCTGGGCGCGGCTCGCCCTGAAGCGTTAGCCGCTGGCCGAGCGTCGCTTCCAGCAGGCCGCGCAACGCGTCGAGGTTCTGCAGCAGCCGCTCGTCGGCGGGATTGATCGGCTTCGTGCCGCTCGCATACAACGCCAGCATCCCGGTGAGCGACTCGAACCGGTCCTCGTTCGCGGCAATGACGGCCAGATTCGCTTTGGGATCTTGCAATTGGCCCCCGAATGCCGCCGGCAACGTGACCTCGATCGGAACCGGCGCCGGGTCGGCACCTGCTTTCTTGCTATCGAGCCAGTGCTTGATGAGATCGCTCGCCTCGGTGTAGACGAACTTGACGCCCTCGGTGAGCGCGAGCGCACCGACCGATGCGAGCGTGAGACTGACTGGTTCCATGGTTACCTCCGATCGTCATGAGCTTCCGCCTTGCGCGAAGGTTCAGCGCACGCAGAGCGCTTTCCGGTCGAGCGGGTTCGCGCCCGGAACGTCAAGAATCCGCACGCGACATGAACCTGGCCGGACCTGTGGCCGCTCCCGAATACGAGTCCGATCTCGCGCGGTATGCGACGGACCTCGTCGGTCGCGCCTGGCTTTTCGAGGCCGTCGAGCGCTGGGCGCGCGATTCGAGCGCGCGGCGACTTCTCATCGTGGGGTCGCCGGGCGCTGGAAAGAGCGCGTTCTGCGCGGAGCTGGCGAAGCGGCGCGGCGACGTTGCCGCGTATCATTTCTGCGACGCGCGGCGCGGCGGAAGCGTGGTCCCCTCGTCCGTCGCGAGTTCGCTCAGTACGCAGCTGTGCCGATCGCTCCCAGGGTTTTCGGAAGCGTTGCTCGCGACCGCCGCGCCGCAGCGCCCGATCCAAGGTTCCCTCACGGTGCAGGGCTCGATCGGCGGGTCCGGGACCACGGTAGCTGCCGGCGTCTATGCGCGAATCGAAACGAGCGCCGAAAACGAGGATGCGTTCGAAACTCTGCTGCGCAGGCCCATGCTGCAGACGGCTGCTCCACGGCAGCCAATCCTCATCGCGATCAACGCCCTCGATCGCGCGCTCGCATACAGCGGGAAACGTCATCTCGTCGACCTCATCGCCGCCGCCGAAGATTTTCCGCCGTGGGTCCGCTGGATCTGCACGATCGCGCCGAGCGACGACGTGGCGTTGTGGTTTCCGAAAGACACGCCGACGATTTCGATCGATTCGGAGAACAATCGCGACGATTTGCGGGCCTACGCGCTCGGTCGAATCGGCGTGCCCGATCTCGAGCGGCGCGTAGTCGAGGCGGCGGGTCAGAGCTTTTTGTATGCAAAGACGCTGCTCGATACGGCCCCGTCACCCGAGGCTCTCGCGAAGCAGTTAGACGCGCCGCCGCAAGGCATTTACGGAAGCTTCCGAGATCTGCTGCGCGATCTCGCCGGCGCATCGCCCGACGACGCGACGCAGAGTCTGCTTGCGACGCTCGCAGTGGCGCAAGGCCCGCTCGAGCGGGCTCAGCTCGCGGGCATCGCGCGCGTCGAGCAGAGAGCGATCGGGCGCGCGATCGAAACGCTGCGGCCCGTGCTCGAACCGGTGCCCGCGACGGGTGGCGCAACGGGCTACACCTTCTTCCACCAGGCGTTTCGCGATTTCTTGCTCGACGACGCGAGCGAACGCTACCAAGTGACGCCCAAGGACGCGCACTCCGCGATCGCGACGTATTTTTCACAAGAACGCGACGGGTACGCGTGGCGCTGGCTCAGCTTCCATCTCGCAAAAGCGCGGCGAACGCTCGACCTGCGCGCGCTCCTTTGGGACCCAGACTATCTCGCGGGCAAAATGGCCGCCGTCGAGCCGAGCGCACTGCTGGCTGATTTCGACTATGTTCCGAACGACGTTGCGCTGCAGCTCGTTCGCGGCGCGTTGCGGCTGTCGGCCGCGGTCTTGATGCACGACCCCGCGCAGTTCGCCGCGCAGATGATCGGACGGTTGATGCCGTACGGCGAGGATCCCGCAATCGGCGCGTTTTCGAGCGCGCTCGGGGCGCGCGCTCCCGCCGTGTGGCTGCGGCCGCTTGGTGCGTCGTTACAGGCGCCGGGCGGCCCGATGCTCTACACGCTTCGCGGACACCGCGGCGACGTGACGGGAGTTGCGGTGACGCCCGACGGCGCGACGGCGGTTTCGGCGTCCTACGACGCTTCAATCGGCGTGTGGGACCTTGAGCGCGGGACCTTGCGCATGAGACTAATCCTCGATTCGTACGCCGCGCGCTGCGTGGCCATAACGAAGGATGGGTCGATGGCGATTGCGGGGTACAACGACGGAAAGGCACTCGTGTGGAACCTCCGGGCGGGGACGGTCGCGCAAACGTGGCGCGGGCATCGCGACAGCGTTACGGCCCTGACCCTGACGGCGGACGGGGCCTATGCGATCACCGCTTCCGATGACGCGACGCTCAAGGTGTGGGAGCTCGCGAACGGCCGGGAGCATGCGACGCTTTCGCGTCATCGCGGGGCCGTTACGGCGGTGGCGGCGAGCGCGGATGGCCGGCTCGCGATTTCGGGTTCGAAAGACAACACACTCATCGTGTGGGATCTCGCGACGGCGCAACCGTTGCGCGAGTTGACCGGACACACGTGGGCGGTGAGCGGCGTCGCGCTGAGCGCTGACGCGCGGCGTTGCGTCTCGGCGGCGAACGACGGAACGCTGCGCGTGTGGGACGTCGCGACGGGCGAGACGACGCAGGTGCTGCGCGGCCACACGGGGTGGGTCGCTGCCGTCGCGATGACGACCGATGGAAAGCGCGCCGTGTCGGCGGGGAACGACGCCACCCTGCGCGTGTGGGACCTCGAGACCGGCAGCGAGCTCTGCAGACTCTCGGGGCACGTCGGCGCGGTGACGGCCGTGGCGCTCACGGCCGATGCGCGGCGCGCGGTATCGGGATCGAAAGACCAGACGTGCATCGCCTGGTCGCCGAGCGGCGGCGGACCGTCGCCTTCGGTCGACCGGCACGAAGGCGCGGTCAACGCACTCGCGCTCGCACCGGCCGCCACGGCCGAGGCGGGTGTGCGCGTTGTGAGCGCGTCGAGCGATACGACCTTGCACATGTGGCTGGCGCGAGGTGGCGGCCCGTCGCGAACGCTGCGCGGCCACGCGGGGCCGGTGAAAGCGGTGGCGACAACCCCGGACGGACGCCGTGCAATCTCCGCTTCCTGGGACGAGACCGCCATCGTTTGGGACCTCGAACGCGGCGAGGCGGGCGCGACGTTGCACGGACATGCCGGCGGCCTCAACGGCGTCGCGACCCTTCCTGACGGGCGACGGGCCGTTACCTGTTCGGACGATACGACCTTGCGGGTGTGGGATCTCGACAGCGGGGAAACGCTCGCTTCGTTGCGCGGGCACGGCGCCTTCGTCAACGCCGTCGCGGTGACGCGGGATGGGCGTCGCGCCGTATCGGCAGCGAGCGACGGGCGACTGATCGTGTGGGATCTCGCGGACGGACGCCCGCTGCGCACGCTCGAGGGACACCAAGGGCCCGTGACCTGCGTCGCCCTCACCGAGGACGGCGCGCGCGCAATTTCCGGATCAGAAGACGCGACCGTGCGCATCTGGCGCCTCGATACGGACGCCCCACCCGCGGTGCTCTTCGGTCACACGAGCATCGTGAACGCGGCGATCGTTCTGCCGGGAAGCCGGATCGCGGCGACGGCGTCCGAAGACGCGAGCGTGCGGCTGTGGGATCTCGACGGGGGACGCGCTTTGCGCGTGCTTGCGGGACACACGCTGCGCGTCGTCGCGCTCGACGCGGGCTCGGGCGGCCGCGACATCGTCTCCGCGTCGAGTGATGCATCGCTCCGGTTGTGGAACGTTGCCGACGGCGCGCAACTCGCGGCGTACACGGCGGATTTTGCGCTGACATGTTGCCGCTACGCCGACGCGAAGGTTCTCGTGGCAGGAGACGAGAGCGGATTCGTGCATTTCCTTTCGACATGAGCGATGGTGCTACTTTGACCGACGTAGCCTCCGTTGAGCAGGCGTGGCTCGATGCCGTGCAGCGGGAGTGCAACGGCGTCCCTCGGCCGCCCGCCGACCGGGCGGCTCTGCCGGATGAGATGAACGCCTTCTGGGCCTCGCTCGCGGCCCTCGAGAAGTATTGCAAAGATGCGGAGCCTACGGCGGGGCAGTTCCTCGCGCTCGGCCGCCCGGCGCTCGGCGATAAGCTAAAGAGCGTCTTGGCGGACATCGACGGGGCGCGCAAAGCCTTCAACGCGCCGCCGTCCGTACCGCTGAATCCCGGTCCTCTCGTGACGAAGATGCAGCAGTTGTATGCCGAGCAGCGCGCGGTCAACGAACTCGAGTTGAACGCGATGCAGATGGTGAGGTCCGACCCGCGCGCCGCCGAACCAATGCTGCTCGAAGCGCAGCGCCGTGCCGAACGAAACTACGGCGACCAGGAACAGACCTTGCAACGCATGCCGAATCTCACGAACGAGATTCCGGAATTGCGCGCGCGAGCGCTCGAACGCAAGGTCGTGCTGATATTCTCGCGCGGAATGGCCGCCGGGCTGCAGGGAAAGCGCGACGATGCGGGCCGGTTATACGATGAAGGCTACGCATATTTTCCGGCGCTCGACGCGGATGGCCGCAAGAACTGCGATGTGCCGAGGGCGACGCTCGCGGCACTGCTTGGCCGCTAACATCCGCGAGCAGCGGCCGCGAATGTAAACCCGTGATCGTCGAAGCGCTCTCCTGTCCCACCTTCGTCGGGCGTTCCGAGGAGCTGGGAGCGTTGCTCGCCGCGCGGCGCGGGCTCGCGCAGAGCCGCGGCGCGGTCGCGCTCGTCGGCGGTGAGGCGGGAATCGGGAAGTCGCGCCTGCTCTCGCAGTTTCTTGCCTCCGTGGGACGGGACCGGCGGCCGCGCCATCTCGCGATCGCCGAGTTCATCGAACACTGCGAGCGTCCGTGCAGGCTGCCAAGATCGCGCCACAGAGCAGAGCGGCCAAGCAAGCGCGTAAGGAAAGACCTCGTACGTGGAAATGCACCAAAAAAACCTCGTCGTGAAAAAGGTCGGCCATCCAAAGTGGCCTTCCCCTCACGCTACGCAAAAAGCGAGGTGTGCGTATGGAGGTAAACACCCATTGTTTCCTCGGCCCGATAAATAGGCGAGGCGGCGGCGCGGCCTTCGCGGGAGGCCGGTGTTGTTGAAACTTAGGGCATCGCTTCGGATACGCTCGCAGATGGGAAAACATGGCGACGGCAAGGATTCTGAGATCAGATTCGAACCGCTCCAGGTCCAAGCCGCGCGGTTCATCGGTCGTGGCTTGATAAACTTGACGAGATGGCTCCGCGACGTATGCTACCGCTTGACCAGGTAAGGAATGCGCGCGCGCTTCGTGAAGGAGGGACAATGCCGCAGCCGACGTGGAAACCGGTCGAGGACCCGCACGAGGCGCGTTCGAAGCTGCCGGACTCGGCCTTCGCGTTTCCGACGCGACGCGCCGAGCCGCTGCTCGATGCAGCCCACGTACGCAATGCGCTCGCGCGCTTCGATCAAGTCGAAGGCGTAAGCGACGGCGATCGCGCCCTCGCGTTTGAGAACATCCGAGCAGCCGCGGCGCACTTCGGCGTCCACGTCGGTGAGACGAGCTGGCGCGATCTGATGCGACCTAGCGGCGGAGGGTGATGATCGGCTCGAAACGGCGGTCTGGGATGAACCACATGACCGCGACCAGCACGTATGCCACGTCGGCCACGAAGGGCAGGAAGAACGCGACGACGATCGCGCAGACGTAGAGCGCGAGGGAGATGTTTTCCTTACGATCGATCTTCACGGCTTGCGCGAAGGGCGTTTCGGTACCGTTCACGCAGTACAGCGCTCGCTGCAGTATGGTGTAGGCGACCGCGCACATCAAGAGCACGAATCCGTATGCGGCCGTTGGAATGCTGAATGCCGGATTATCGCCGAGCCACGAAGTGGTGAACGGGACGAGCGACAGCCAGAACAGCAAGTGCAGGTTCGCCCACATCGCCGCCCCATCGATGCCCTCGCTCGCTCGCAGCATGTGGTGGTGATTGTTCCAATAGATACCGACGAAGACGAAGCTCAGGATGTACGCGAGGAACGTCGGCGCCGACCCTCCAAGCGCCCCGATGGTCGGCTCGTGGGGAGCCCGTAGATCGAGTACCATGATCGTGATGATGACGGCGAGAACACCGTCGCTGAACGCCTCGAGGCGCTCCGTATCGGTGGAGAAGCGTTTCATCACCGGCGCTTCGTCCCCGGCCACGACAGCTACTTCGCGCCGCTCGTATTCTGGACGTCGGGCGCCGCAGCATGAATGCCCAGTGCTCGACGCGCTATGCTGCGCACGTCGCTGAGGAACGCTGCTTCGGGCGGGTCGAGCGTCGCTGTATGGCAGCCGGATAGGTAGCTCGAGTCTCCGAGCGCGGCAAGATAGGCTTCTAACGCGTGGAAACATGGAAGGGTCCACTTGATGTCGTCGACTTTGCGTGTGTCGATGCCATAGGCGCAATCCACGTGGACGAAGCCTTCGATGCCGAGCGGCAACATCGGAACGATGTCGGGCGCGTTGAATATCCGCCACTTTTCCACGTCCAGAGCGTTGAAGGCCGCGGCGAATGTAGCGTTGCCTACTTTCGGACTCGCAAACGTGTGCACGACCCGCGGCTTCATTTGAGTCGCGCGTTTGCTGTCGTTCTCTATGACAAACAGCGTCACCAATGCGCCGCCGAGGCTATGGCCCACAATCGAGATTTCGGTCTTGGTTAGGTCGACATCGGCCTCCGAGTCAGGCCTCGCCGCGCCCGTCTTGGGGTGGTGCGCCTGGTGGACCTTAATCATGATCCCGACTTTTTCCGCGAAAGAACGACCGCTGGTTAACCCCGCGATGCGTTCCATTTCCCCGCCTTGCAAAGGCGCGGCGGGGTTCGGCGACTGCGCAGGCGCGGGGACGGCGTCGGCGGCGTACGCGATGTCGAGCGTCCCGTAGATGGACGAAAAGCCGTACGCGACCTCCCCGGCATAAGCGATCTTGCGAGCCGGCACGAGCAGCACGTGAAAATCGTCCCACCACTCGAGCGGGCCTTCCGTCCCGCGAATGGCGATCACGTAGTGATCGGTCTCCTCCTCGTGCACGAGGTAGCCGTAGAATCGCCGGTCGCGGGGATCACCCGGTTTGAAAGAAAATCCTCCATGGAAATTCGCGCGACGAGGTCAAATCCAGGCGGAAGAGCGACCGAGGGAGTGAGGTTGCTTTGGTCGCCACCGAGCGAATCGTACGCGTTATAGGCTCTCTGAACGAAATCCCCGGCTCGGATCGCGGCTTGAACGTCCATCTTAATGACTCCAGATGTGGTTATTTGTTGCTATAAACTGCGAGGACGCGCGCATTGCCTAGGTTGACGCGGAGAGAAGCCGGATATACTGCTGTGACGCAGGCATGGTAGCGCGCAATCGCTGCAGTGTGGAATCGGTCCCACCTTGAAGGCGCGGGGCAGACTTGTCCAGATCGAGCAACGCACCGAAGAATGCATCGAGACTCACGGATTCGAGGGCCGCGCTGCAATCTCGAGCTTCCTCGAAACCGGCCGACACAGCTGGGATCGAGCCGCTAGGAGCCGGTCCCGTCGTTACGCCCGCGGAGGCTACCGGAGCTGGTACGATCGGGCTGCTGCACCGAGGCAGTGCGGGCCTGTGCTGTTTGCGCGCAGCCGAGCTCGAGGTAAGCGCGCCATACGCCAACCACAGGCCGGCCTCACGCCGCGTCGCTGCGAGAGCTTCCAGCCTTCGTTCGCTCACATCGACGCGAAGGATCGAGACCAGTTTCGCACCGAGAGGCCGGGCTCGTTTGGCGATGCTTTCCTGCTCTGCGGCATTTCGCGCGTTGCGCAGGCGGGCTGCGAGGGCGAGGAACTCGGCCGCGCCCTGGTCGATGAAGAGGTCGCCCTGCGTATGCATGTTCGCGACCGCACCGAGCGCCAACACCGTGCGCTGGACGTTCGCGAGCGCCACGCCGGTCTCGGCTGCCGGCGCGGCGCGGTAGATGCTCGCGACCGCGACCTCGTAAGCACCAAGCGCTCGCAGCAAGCGATCTCGTTGCTCTATGGACGCTTCGGAGTACGGCGGATTTGCGAGAGCGCTCGGACGCTGTGAGATCCGGTTATCGGGGTTCATGCACGCCTGCGAATCGCCGACCGCTGCGTCTGCGTCGATCAACGTCTGGAGGACGTAGTTTTCCGCAGTCGCGTCATTGAGCGTTCGAAAGATCGCCACGGTCAAGCTGCCGGCGACAGCCACCGGGTCGACGGTCGACTCGCCCGGCGGGGCCTGGGCGCGGGTGCAGGCGCCGGAAGCGGCTACGAGAGCGACCAGCGCGATGAGAAATGCACCGCGCGCTAGACGAGCGGCCATCCCATCTGCTGACAGATGAAGACGGCGGCTTGACCTCTCGTGATCGATCCTTCGGGCCAATTGAAATCCTTGCCTAAGCGCTGGTTAAGCCTCTGCTGAACGTCACTCGTCACCGCTCCGCCCGGATCGAACGTCAACCCTTCTTCTCCGGAGAAAACGCCATGCACGCCGCAGAAGTGCGCCGCCGCGAAGAGCGTCGGATCGGCATCGAACGTCACGTCGCTCCACCAAAAGATCGGAATGCCGCGTGCTAGGAGGCGGTACTGGTAGGTCGCGAGCCGGTCGGCGTGACTCCAAACAACCTGCGGGGTGACCTGCTGCCTCGTGCACATGGCTGCGAGCACGCCGGCCGCCTCGCCGATCGCCCACTCGACGGGGTGGACCCGATACGCTCCGGACGTGAGGTGCGTGGTACCGATGTTCTTGCACGAGGCAACGAAGTTGTCGAG